>Ga0209793_1000837_pt1 | contig 25601 bp, 19 predicted proteins | sample EBPBio122009_DNA_FD_185863 | JGI IMG/M metagenome (GOLD analysis project Ga0209793, IMG submission 185863) | Wastewater treatment Type I Accumulibacter community from EBPR Bioreactor in Madison, WI, USA - Reactor 1_2/2/2009_ DNA (SPAdes) (version 2) | ecosystem: Engineered > Bioreactor > EBPR >... | reverse complement strand
GCGCGGAGATGTGCCATTGCGTCAAGCAGGTGGACAGCCATGCGGGGGCCTGCATCGTGACGGATGGCGGTGTGGAGAAGGCGGCGCTGCCGCTGGAGATCTACGGGGTCATGGCGAACATGACGGTGTCGGAGCTGACGGCGGCGGCAAGTTCCATCGACGCGGCGCTCGAAGACCTCGGCAACCGCAACGAGGGCGAACCCGTCGTCAACAAGCTCCTCTCCCTCTTCATCTCCCTCCACAGGTTCAGGCTCATGCACTGAGCGGCGGGCCGGAGGATCCCCCGCACTCCCCGCGCGGGGATCCTCGATTGATCTGTGCCCGGAAACCGGTATTTTCTGGCGGGGCCGATCCCGTCCGAGGATAAGTGATGCTGCATTCGCGCGTACTGCGCTATATCGACGAGGTCGCGCGCCTCGGCTCCATCCGGGCAGCGGGCGATTCCCTGCATGTCGCCCCCTCTGCCATCAACAAGCATATCCTTCAACTGGAGGAGGCCATCGGCGAGCCGCTGTTCGAGCGCCTGCCGCGCGGCCTGCGGCTGACGCCGGCGGGCGAGATCCTCGTCGCGCATGTGCGGCGGACCATGAAGGAATACAGCCAGGTCGAGGCGGAAATCCGCGACATCAAGGGCCTGCAGAGCGGCGAGGTGATCATTGCCACGACCAACGGGCTTGCGGAAGGCATCGTCGCCAAGACGGCGGCCGGCTTCTGCGCCCGTCATCCGCGCATCAAACTCTCCATCCGCAACATGCCGATCCGCGAGATCGTCAAGTCGGTGGCCGATGGCGAGGCCGATCTTGGCCTTGCCTTCAACCTGCCGACGACGGCGCAGATCGAAACGCTCGTGCGGTTCGAAACACGCCTCGGCGCGGTGGTGTCGAGCGACCATCCGCTCGCCGGACTGGAAATGATGCCGCTGAGGAACTGCCTCGGCTACCCGCTGATCTTCGCGGATCGGTCCATGGTCATGCATTCCATCGTCTCGGAAGCCTTCACGACGGCCGGTCTCGTTGCCGAGCCGACCTTCGTCACGAACTCCATCGAGGCCATGAAATCTCTCGCCGCCCTCAGCGATGGGATCGCCTTCCTCAGCAAGTTCGACGTGGCGGAAGAGCAGCACAACGGCACGCTCTCCTATATTTCCATCCGGGACGGGACGTTCGGCAAGAACGTGCTTTCGCTGGTCCAGCGCGAGAAGCGCGGCCGGGCCATCGCGGCCACCATCTTCGCGGAAGATCTGAAGCGTTCCCTGCACTGAGCGTTGTGCAGGATGGAAAGGGACGCGCCGTCTGAGCGGCGCGTCCGGTCTTTATCAGAACTCGTCCCAACCCTGCTCGATGGCGGGGGCGGCGCTGCCACCGCCGAAGGCGCTGGCGAGCTTGCCGACCATCCGGCGGGCCGGCGAGGCGACAGGCTGCGAGGCCGTGCCGGCGCGGACGGGTGCTGCTGCGGCATGGACGCGGCCGGAGTTGGCGACAGTTCCGACCTGGAACTGGCCGACAAGCTGGCGCAGCTTCTCGGCATCGCCGGCCAGCGAGGCGCTGGCGGCCGTCGACTGCTCCACCATGGCGGCGTTCTGCTGCGTCGTCTGGTCCATCTGGTTGACGGCGGCGTTCACCTCCGCAAGGCCGACTGACTGTTCGCGCGCCGAAAGGGCGATGGCGTCGAGCTGGAGGTTGATGTCGCTGACATGCTGGTTGATCACCTTCAGCGCCTCGCCGGTCTGCATCACGAGACGCACGCCGCCTTCCACCTCGCTTGCCGAATGGCGGATCAGTTCCTTGATCTCCTTGGCCGCCTGCGCCGAACGCTGGGCAAGCTCGCGCACTTCCTGCGCCACGACGGCGAAGCCCTTGCCGGCTTCACCGGCGCGCGCCGCTTCCACGCCCGCATTGAGGGCAAGCAGGTTGGTTTGGAAGGCGATCTCGTCGATGACGCCGATGATGTTGGAAATCTGGCCGGAAGACTGCTCGATGCGCTGCATGGCGGCGACAGCGTCGGAGACGACCACGGTGGAGTGGTTGGCCGAGCCGTTGGCTTCCAGCGCCTTGCTGCGGGCCTCTTCGGCGCGCTTGGAGGACTGGGAGACGTTCGCGGTGATCTCGTCAAGGGCGGCGGCGGTCTCTTCGAGGGCGGCTGCCTGCTGCTCGGTGCGGCGCGACAGGTCGTTGGCGGCCTGGCTCAGCTCACGCGAGCCGCTGTCGATGGAGCCGGTGGCCTCGGAAACCGAGTGCAGCGCGGTGCGCAACTGGCCGACGGCGGCGTTGAAATCCTGGCGCAGGGATTCGAATTCCGGCGAGAAGGCCTGGGTCAGCTCGCAGGAAAGATCGCCGCCGGCCATGCGCTTGAGGCCGCCGGCAAGGCCTTCGGTGGCCTGCGCCATGGCGGCGCTGCGCACACGGTCGGCTTCCAGATTGCGCTCGCGCTCGGCCTCGCTGGCGTGGCGGGCGGCTTCGGAGGAGGCCTCCAGGGTTCGGGTGCGCAGGCCGTTGTCCTTGAAGACCTGCACGGCGCGGGCCATGCCGCCCACTTCGTCGCGACGGTCGGTCTCGGCGATGTCGATGTCGAGATTGCCGCCCGCGAGCGTCGTCATGGTGCCGGCCAGCGTGTTGAGCGGACGGGAGATCCAGGCGCGCACGGCGAAGAAGCTGGCGATCAGGATCGTCGCCAGGCCGATGACGACGCTGAGAACCGTCGTCATGATGGTGGCGCGCGTGGTCTCGATGAGCGCTACCTGGCGGGCCTCGGCCGTCGCGGTGATGCTGTTGATCTCGTCGGTCAGGGCGGCGATGGCGGCGGTGAAGGCGGGCTTGCAGTCAGTTGCGAACTCGGTCTGCGCCCGGATGTTCGCGGCGTCGTCGAAGGTCGCGGCGGCGGCGGCGACCAGCGGGCCGCAATTGGTGTTCAGGGCGTCGAGCGCGCTGGCCTTGATCGCCTTGATCCGCGTGCTGTCCTCCACGGCGGTCATGGCGGTGTCCATCTGCTTGGTGAAGAAGCCTTCGCTCAGCGTCATGTCCTCGACGGCGGCGTCCTTGGCCTCTTTGGTGCGGGCGATCAGGACATCGGCGATGGCCGAGCGCGCGGACACCAGGCTGCGGCTGGCGCGCGCCAGCATCAGCGTCGCCGTGGAGTCCTCGTCCAGCAGCGAGGTATAGGCGGAATCGATGAAGGAGATGCGTGACGTGCTGTAGGCCGTGACGCCGGCCACGAACAGGCCGAACGCACTGAGGATGAGGAGAAATTTGCCGATGATCGGGATATTGCGCATGGCGGCCGCCTGTTATGGAGAAACTGCTCCACGGGTAGAGGGCGGCGGTTAGATTTGATTTAAATTCTCTGCTCTGAAATGGAAAAAGACCTTTTCGCTTCGGGAGGGAATCGGCCGTCAGCTCTTCCAGAACAGCGGCGTCAGCACGACGAGCACGGTCAGCACCTCAAGGCGTCCGAGGAGCATCATCAGGGACAGCAGATAAAGGGCCGGATCGGAGATCGTCGAGAAATTGCCGGCCGGCCCGACGATGGGACCGATCCCCGGCCCGACATTCGAGAGCGCGGTGATGACGGACGAGGTGGACGTCACCACGTCGTAGCCCATGGCCGACATGGCGAGGCTGCCGACCGCCCACAGCATGAGATAGGTGGTGAAGAACAGCACGACGCTGCGTTGCAGGTCCGCGTCCACTGTCATGTTGCCGTAGCGCACGGCATGGATGCCGTTGGGGTAGATGAGCTTGTAGAGGCCCGTGCGGATGGAATTGAAGAGGATGATGAAGCGGTAGGCCTTGATGCCGCCGGCTGTCGAGCCGGAACAGCCGCCCATGAAGGTCATGAAGAAGGCCATCGCGACGACAAAGGGTCCCCAGAGCGTATAGTCCTCGCTGGCAAAGCCGGTCGTGGAGAGGATCGTCGAGACGGTGAAGAAGGAATGGGCGAGAGCGGCGTGGAACGGCACGCCGTTCTGCAGCCGGTGGTAGACGGCGATGGCGATGGAGAAGGCCACGAGATAGGCCAGGAACACGGCGATCTGCGGGTCGCGCAGCGCATCGAGGCGGCCGCGTACCATGAAGACGATCAGGATCGAGAAGGGCAGGCTGCACACGGTCATGAAGAAGGTGGCGGCCCAGAGCAGCGGCAGGCTGTTGAAATAGCCGAAGGATGCGTCATGGGTGGAAAAGCCGCCGGTCGCCACCGTCGCCATGGCGTGATTGATGGCGTCGAAGCGGCTCATGCCGAGAACGGCGAAAGTAAGCGTGCAGGCGATGGTGATCAGCACATAGACGAGGACGAAGGCGCGCGTGAAGCTGGCAATCCGGGCGAAGGGCTTGTCGTTCGTGTCGGAGGATTCCATCTTGAAGAAGGAGATGCCGCCGACGCGCAGATAGGGCATCACGAAAAGCCCGAGCGCGACGATGCCGATGCCGCCGAGCCAGTGCAGCAGCGAGCGCCACATCAGGATGCCGGGCGGAACATGGTCGAGGCCGGAGATGACGGTGGAGCCGGTCGTGGTGATCGCGGAGATCGATTCGAACAGGGCCTTGGCGAAGCCGAGGTCGAGGGACGACAGCATGAAGGGAACGGCGCCGACGAGCGAGAAGACAAGCCAGAGCAGGTTGACGAGCAGGAAGCCCATCTTCTTGTTGAACGGCGGCGGGCCGGCGCGCGTGGCGGCGGCGGCCAGCAGCGAAAGCCCCCCGACCAGCATCGCCGAGAGCAGGAAGACCTGCCAGTCGCGATGGCCGAAATAAAGGTCGACCGCGGCGGGAACCAGCATGGCGGCAGCCAGATAGAGGCCGCAGATGGCCGCGATGTTGATGGCTGAGCGATAGACCGTCGCGTTCACGAAATTGATCCCAGGGAATAGCGCTCGGCGATGGCCTCGCCATGGAGCGGCAGAAAGGCCGTAGCCTGTCTATCGGCCGAACTCAAGGAGGGGCATGCGAGGGCCGGGGGCCGTGCGCGCCCGGCCCGCGCCTCTGCTGTCGACGCGTAATCGAGACCTTCGATTAATTGAGGCCGATACCGGACCTTGTTTAAGCCCGTGCCTGCCGAATACTGATCCTGAAACGATGCTGAGGGACAATGAGCATGGCAACGACCGCGGAAGCTGCAATCGATCAATCTGCCGATCCCATCGATCGCCTCATTGTCGCGCATCGGCCGGGCCACGGGCTTGCCCGCGCGTTCTATTGCGATCCGGAGATCTACCGGCGCGACATGGAGCGGGTCTTCCGCCGGCACTGGCACTGCATCGCCCATGAGAGCGTGATCCCGAACGTCAACGATTTCGAGGTCTTCCGCATCGATACCGAGCAGGTGATCGTCACCCGCACGGCCGACGGGTCGGTCCACGCCATGCTCAATGTCTGTCGCCATCGCGGTGCGGAAGTCTGCACGAAGCAGAAGGGCAATGCGCGCGTCTTCGTCTGTCCCTACCACGCCTGGACCTACGCCAACGACGGAAGCCTCCGGGCCGCGCGCCTCATGCCGAAGGATTTCAAGCGGGAGGAGCACGGGCTGAAGACCCTGCATGTGCGCGTCGTCGAGGGCCTGATCTTCATCTCCTTCGCCGAGCAGCCCCTGGACTTCTCCGAGGTGGAGAACCTCCTGCACGCAACCTGCGGCCAGTACGGCTGGGCGAGCGCAAGGATCGCCCACCGGGAGACCTATCCGGTTTCGGCCAACTGGAAGCTGGCCGTGGAGAACTATGTGGAATGCTATCATTGCGGGCCGGCGCATCCCGAATATTCGCAAACCCACGCGCTGGAGCAGCCCCTCCACATGATCGAGGCGCTGAACGAGGCGATGGAGGCGCGCACCTGCGCGCTCGGCATCGAGGTCGGCTCCGGCAACCATTGGCAGACCTCGCGCGAGGGCCGCGAGGCGATCCATGCCTTCCGCTACGCGCTCTACGACGGGGTGCAGAGCGGCAGCGAGGACGGCAAGGCCGTCGCTCCGCTGATGGGCCGTTTCACCGATTTCGACGGCGGCGTGACCTCCATCCATCTCGGCGGCACGACCTTCCTCGTCTGCTATCCCGATCACGGCATGATCTACCGCTTCATCCCGAAGACGGCGGATAGCTGCGAGATGGAGCTGATCTGGCTTGTGGACGGCAAGGCGGAAGAGGGCAGGGACTACGACCTGGCAAAGCTCACCTGGCTGTGGACGGTCACCACGGCGGAGGACAAGGCGATCATCGAGCATACGGCGCGGGGCGTGCAGTCGCATTATTTCGTGCCGGGGCCGATCGCGCCGATGGAGCAGAACGAGCTGCGCTATATCAACTGGTATCTGGACGAGATCAGCCGGGCCTGACGCGCGGAGCGCGCTGTCCCGTCACCGTGTTCGTGGCCCGGTCCCAAGGATCGGGCCACAATCGTTTGGGGATGCCCATGCCCGATTCCGAGGGAAGGGAAAAGGGGGAATGCGCGCACCCCGGCATGCTTGTTGTGGATATCGCGCCGTCTCCCCGCTATCCACAGCACTTGCAGACAATTTTCATTTCATTCGCCGGATTTCATCCCAGTCATTGACGTAATTTTTACCTGGGATACTATATATAGTGTTCAGGCGCGCCGATTCGTAAGGGTGGCCAGCCGGAACGGGAACCCGGCATGCAGCGGCCACAGTGCCTGCGCAGAGCCGGAGCCACCCCCGCAACTGCAGCGGCGCCCTGCGTTCGGTCCCTCACGGGTGGCCGGGCGCGCTTGTCCGCCCCACATTGGCCCCTCGGCGGATGGGTCGGTGTGAATGACATCGAGAGCAACACGAGGAAAGCCATGTCCATCACCGTCTATTCGAAGCCTGCCTGCGTCCAGTGCACCGCGACGACGCGCGCGCTCGATCGCCAGGGTATCGACTACAGCGTCGTCGACATTTCGCAGGACGCGGATGCGTTCGCGCTGGTGCAGGGCCTGGGCTACCGCCAGGTTCCGGTGGTGATCGCCGGCGAACAGCACTGGGCCGGCTTCCGTCCGGACATGATCAGCGCGCTGGCCTGATTTCGGGGGGGCGGCGGGATATGGGCGGCCTCGTCTATTTTTCCAGCCGGTCGGAAAACACCCACCGCTTCATCCAGAAGCTCGGGCTGGCGGCGGTGCGGCTGCCGGTCGATGCGAGCGAGGAGCCGCCGGAGGTCGATGCGCCCTTCGTGCTGGTGCTGCCGACCTACGGTGGCGGCGGTGAGAAGGGGGCGGTGCCGAAACCGGTCATCCGCTTCCTCAACAATCCGCACAACAGAAGCCTGATCCGCGGCGTGATCGCGGCGGGCAACACGAATTTCGGCACGGGATATGCGACGGCGGGCAATATCATCGCCGCCAAGTGCGCCGTGCCGTTCCTCTATCGTTTCGAGTTGCTCGGCACGGATGAGGACGTCGCCAATGTCAGACAGGGACTGGAACGATTTTGGACACGCTGAACACGATGACGCACCGCGATGCAGGTGAGAAGGCCTTGAAGTCCCCAGAGATTACGGGGGTGGATTATCATGCGCTGAACGCGATGCTGAACCTCTACGACGAGGAGGGGCGGATCCAGCTGGACAAGGACCGTCAGGCGGCCAAGCAGTATTTCCTGCAGCACGTCAACCAGAACACGGTGTTCTTCCATAATCTGCGGGAGAAGCTGGATTACCTTGTGACGGAGGGCTATTACGAGCAGGAGGTGCTGGACCAGTACGCGTTCAACTTCGTGCGCGACCTGTTCGACGCGGCCTATGACAGGAAGTTCCGCTTCCCGACGTTCCTGGGGGCGTTCAAGTACTACACGTCCTATACGCTGAAGACCTTCGACGGGAAGCGCTATCTGGAGCGCTACGAGGACCGGGTGTGCATGGTGGCGCTGACGCTTGCGCGCGGCAACGAGCAGCTGGCGCGCGAGCTGATGGACGAGATCATCTCGGGCCGCTTCCAGCCGGCGACGCCGACCTTCCTCAATGCCGGCAAGAAGCAGCGCGGCGAGCTGGTCTCGTGCTTCCTGCTGCGGGTCGAGGACAACATGGAGAGCATCGGGCGGTCGATCAATTCGGCGCTGCAGCTTTCCAAGCGCGGCGGGGGCGTGGCGCTGTCGCTGACGAACCTGCGCGAGATGGGCGCGCCGATCAAGCAGATCGAGAACCAGTCGTCGGGCGTCATTCCCGTCATGAAGCTTTTGGAGGATTCGTTCTCCTACGCCAACCAGCTCGGCGCGCGCCAGGGCGCGGGCGCGGTCTATCTCAACGCGCATCACCCCGACATCATGCGCTTCCTCGACACCAAGCGCGAGAATGCCGACGAGAAGATCCGCATCAAGACGCTGTCGCTCGGCGTTGTCATCCCCGACATCACCTTCGAGCTGGCGAAGAACAACGAGGACATGTACCTGTTCTCGCCGCATGACGTGGAGCGCGTCTACGGCGTGCCGTTCACCGAGATCTCGGTGACGGAGAAGTACCGCGAGATGGTCGAGGACGGCCGGATCAAGAAGAAGAAGATCAAGGCGCGCGACTTCTTCCAGGTGATCGCCGAGATCCAGTTCGAGAGTGGCTATCCCTACATCATGTTCGAGGACACGGTGAACCGGGCGAACCCGATCGCCGGCCGCATCACCATGAGCAACCTGTGCTCGGAGATCCTGCAGGTCAGCGAGGCGAGCGAGTTCAACGAGGACCTGTCCTATTCGAAGATGGGCAAGGACATCTCGTGCAATCTCGGCTCGCTGAACATCGCGGCCGCCATGGACAGCCCCGACTTCGGCCAGACGATCGCCACCTCCATCCGCGCGCTGACGGCGGTCTCGGAGATGAGCCACATCTCCTCGGTCCCCTCGATCGAGAAGGGCAACGACGACAGCCACGCCATCGGCCTCGGCCAGATGAACCTGCACGGCTATCTCGCCCGCGAGCGCATCTTCTATGGGTCCGAAGAAGGCGTCGACTTCACCAATATCTACTTCTACACGGTGACCTACCACGCCATCCGCGCGTCGAACCGGATCGCGGTGGAGAAGGGCGAGACCTTCAAGGGCTTCGAGAACTCGAAGTATGCCTCGGGCGAATACTTCGACAAGTACACCGAGGCCGAATGGCTGCCGGCGACGGAGAAGGTGAAGGGTCTCTTCGAGGAGGCCGGCATCCATATCCCCACGCAGGAGGACTGGCTGGCGCTGAAGGCCGAGGTGATGAAGGGCGGTCTCTACAACCAGAACCTCCAGGCGGTTCCGCCGACGGGCTCGATCTCCTACATCAACCACTCGACCTCCTCGATCCATCCGATCGTCTCGAAGATCGAGATCCGCAAGGAAGGCAAGATCGGCCGCGTCTACTATCCGGCCGCCTTCATGACGAACGACAACCTGGATTACTACCAGGACGCCTACGAGATCGGCCCGGAGAAGATCATCGACACCTATGCGGCGGCCACGCAGCATGTCGACCAGGGTCTTTCGCTGACGCTGTTCTTCCGCGACACGGCGACGACGCGTGACATCAACCGGGCGCAGATCCATGCCTGGAAGAAGGGCATCAAGACGATCTACTACATCCGCCTTCGCCAGATGGCGCTGTCCGGCACGGAAGTGCAGGGCTGTGTCTCCTGCGCGCTTTGACCTGACCTTCTGGTGACGAACATGAACAGCCACGTGAAGACGAAGGCGGCCAAGGCCGCGAGCGCGATCCGCGCGATCAACTGGAACCGCATCGAGGACGACAAGGACCTCGAAGTGTGGAACCGCCTGACGGGGAACTTCTGGCTGCCGGAGAAGGTGCCGCTGTCGAACGACATCCCGTCCTGGGCGACGCTGAAGCCGCAGGAGCAGCAGCTGACGATCCGGGTGTTCACCGGCCTGACGCTGCTGGACACGATCCAGAACGGCGTCGGCTCGGTGAAGCTGATGGAGGACAGCGTGACGCCGCATGAAGAGGCGGTTCTGTCGAACGTCTCCTTCATGGAGGCGGTGCATGCGCGGTCCTATTCGTCGATCTTCTCGACGCTGTGCCTGACGCCCGACGTGGACGACGCCTATCGCTGGTCGGAGGAGAACGAGTTCCTGCAGAGGAAGTCGACGCTGATCATGGAGCAGTACGCCTCGGGCGATCCCTTGAAGAAGAAGGTGGCCTCGGTCTTCCTGGAAAGCTTCCTGTTCTATTCCGGCTTCTATCTTCCGATGTACTGGTCGAGCCGGGCGAAGCTGACGAACACGGCCGACCTCATCCGCCTGATCATCCGCGACGAGGCGGTGCACGGCTACTATATCGGCTACAAGTTCCAGCGGGGCCTGGAGCGCCTGTCGGAAGAGCGCCGCCAGGAGATCAAGGACTTCGCCTTCGATCTGCTGCTGGAACTCTACGACAACGAGGCGAAGTACACCGAGGACCTCTACGACGCCGTCGGGCTGACGGAGGACGTCAAGAAGTTCCTGCACTACAACGCCAACAAGGCGCTGATGAACCTCGGCTACGAGGCGCTGTTCCCGCCCGAGGCCTGCAAGGTCAACCCCGCCATCCTGTCGGCCCTCTCGCCCAATGCCGACGAGAACCATGACTTCTTCTCCGGATCCGGTTCCTCATACGTCATCGGCAAGGCCGTCGCCACCGAAGACGACGATTGGGACTTCTGAAGACGGGGCCGGGGTGCCATCGTTCCCCGGCTCTCCCCTTGCATGCCGTAAAAGCGCAAGCAGCCGTCGCGCTTGCGTTGACAGGCCGGAAACACGGCTGATAGATATCGATGTCACCTTGGGAATCCAGTGAAACTCTGGAGCGGTCGCGCCACTGTATTCGCGCTTTGCGAAAGCCAGACCTCGGGTGCCATTACACAGACTCGTAACGAACGCGCATTCTAAGAGGAAACCATGTCTGACATCACTTTGAATCACGGCGTCGCCGTCACGCCGATTCCGGCCGCCCAGCTCTTTCCCTGGGCACTTTTCGGCGGTCTGCTGATGCTGCTGGCGCTTTACTTCGTCAGCACGGAAGAGGGCGCCGCCCGGCTTCTGTCCGGCCTGGAAGTTCACGAATTCGTGCACGACGGCCGCCATCTGCTCGGTTTTCCCTGCCACTGAGGGGACGGACATGTCTGGTCATCTTTTGCTGCGGGGCCTTATTGCGGGCCTCATCGCAGGGCTTGTCGCGTTCGGCTTCGCCCGTGTCTATGGTGAACCCCAGGTGGAGCGGGCCATCGCCTTCGAGGAACTGATGGCGGCGGCGGAAGCGCCGGCCGCGGGTGCCATCGAGGAGCCGGAGGCCGTCAGCCGCGAGACGCAGGCCGGCATCGGTCTCCTGACCGGCGTTCTCGCCTACGGCGTCGCCATGGGCGGCATCTTCTCGCTCGTCTTCGCCGGTCTCTACGGCCGTGTCGGCAGCCTCAGCCCGCGTGCGCTGGCCCTCGTGCTCGGCGCTGCCGCCTTCTTGGCACTCGTCGTGGTCCCGGACCTGAAATATCCGCCGAACCCGCCGGCCGTGGGCGATCCCGAGACGATCGGCGCAAGGACAGGCCTGTTCTTCGTGGTGCTGGCCGCCTCGATCTTCGCCCTGGCGCTTGCGGTCGCCTTCGCCCGGCGTCTGGCCGAGCAGCTCGGTCGCTGGAACGGCGCCATCGTTGCCGGCATCGCCTATGTGGTGTTCCTGGCGATCGTCTTCCGCCTGCTTCCCGCGATCAACGAGGTGCCGGAAAACTTCCCGGCAACGGCGCTCTACGATTTTCGTCTGGCGACGGTCGGTCTGCAGTTGACGCTGTGGACGGTTCTCTCGCTGGTCTTCGGCTACCTCGCCGAAAAGAGCCTCGTGCGGTCGGGCAATTACCGCACGGCGCGCGCCGGCGTCTGACGCGACGCTCCGGAATGCCGCGGCCACGCGGCATTCCCTTTTCCGCAGGAGAACCGCGTTGCGCTTGCTCTTTCTCCTCTTCGGCCTCGCGCTGATGGCCGGGCAGGCCGAAGCTCATGGCCGCCGGGCCGCCTCCGCCAACGCCACGGGGCTTGCCATTCCCAGCATGTCGCACGGTGCGCTGCTGGTACTGGACGATCACTACACCGCGATCCTCAGCCTCGCCGACCGTGCGAAGGAATCCGATCCGGTCTTCCGCAAGCTGCGCAACTACGCCCGTATCCAGAACTATTATTGCCTCTGGGGCTTTGCCCCGCGTGCGATCGAGGACGAGGCAAGCCCGTTCAACGAATGCTCGCACGCCTATCTCTCTGCCGCGCGGATGCTGCTGCTGCATATGCGGGACATGCCGAGCGTGCGTGCCGAGGCGAATGACATGGTCTCCGCCGTCGACGCCGAGATGGTGCGGCGCGGCAGTGCGCTCATCCAGTGCGAATATTCGGCGGACCCCTTCTATACAGGCGATTTCATCACGCCCCATTGGGAAAAGCTCGTGGAGCATCGCCCGAGCCTGATCGCTGCGCTCTCGCCGTTCGCTCTCGTGCTCGGCTTCGCATTCCTGCGTCGGCGGCTCCCGTTACGGCAGGATATGTGACGGCCGCTCTTCCTCTCGCTGCGCAAGGTGCGGGATCGTGCCGGCGAGGCGTTGAAACAGTTTCATGGAAATCCCGATTGCCGGGGTGTCGCCGGCGATGCAGGAATTGTCGCTTCCGGCGTCGAAGACGGGTAGCAATGCGCGCGGCTATGCACTAGGCAGGAAAGTGGAGGAGCGCCGTCTTGCGGTGTTCGGTTTGTGTTGAGGCGTTGCGCGATGCCGCGGCGCGGATGGAAGTGGGGGCATATCTGGAATGAATGCGAAGATTGGAGCTCTCAGGGAGAGAGCGACTGGGGAAGCGCGTGTCGCGATGACGCCGGAAAGCGCGGGCCAGCTTGCAAAGCTCGGCTACGGCTGCGTTGTCGAGGCCGGCGCGGGGCTTGCGGCTGGCATATCGGATGACGCCTATCGCGCGGCCGGCGTGACAGTGGTCGAGGATGCGGCTTCGCTGGCTGCGGCGTCGGACGTCATCGTCAAGGTGCGCCCGCCGACGACGGGTGAGATCGATCTCCTTTCGCCGGGCAAGACGCTGATCTCGTTCTTCTATCCCGGCCAGAATGCCGAGCTTCTGGAACTTGCCCGCGCCAAGGGCGCCAACGTCATCGCCATGGACATGGTGCCACGCATCAGCCGAGCGCAGAAGATGGACGCGCTGTCGTCGATGGCCAATATCGCTGGCTACCGCGCGGTGATCGAGGCGGGCAACAATTTCGGCCGCTTCTTCACCGGCCAGATCACCGCTGCCGGCAAGGTGCCGCCGGCCAAGGTGCTGGTGATCGGCGCGGGCGTCGCGGGCCTTGCGGCCATCGGCGTCGCCGTCTCGCTCGGCGCGCAGACCTATGCCTTCGACGTGCGGCCGGAAGTGGCCGAGCAGATCGAATCGATGGGTGCGGAATTCGTCTATCTCGACTTCGATGGCGGCGTGCAGGACGGCGCGGCGACCGGCGGCTATGCTGCCCCGTCTTCGCCGGAGTTCCGTGAAAAGCAGCTCGCCAAGTTCCGCGAGCTTGCCCCGCAGGTGGACATCGTCATCACCACGGCGCTGATCCCCGGCCGCGACGCGCCAAAACTGTGGCTGGCCGACATGGTCGCGGCAATGAAGCCCGGCTCCGTCGTCGTCGACCTTGCGGCCGAGCGCGGCGGCAACTGCGACCTCACCGTCGCCGACCAGAAGATTGTGTCGGACAACGGCGTCACCGTCATCGGTTACACGGACTTCCCGAGCCGCATGGCGGCGCAGTCCTCGGCGCTCTATTCCACGAATATCCGTCACATGATGACGGACCTGACGCCCGGCAAGGACGGCAAGGTCGTCCACAACATGGAGGACGACGTGATCCGCGGGGCGACCGTCGCCTTCGAGGGCGACATCACCTACCCGCCGCCGCCGCCGAAGATCGCGGCCATCGCCGCGCAGAAGCCCAAGGAGAAGGTGAAGGAGCCGACGCCGGAGGAAAAGCGCGCGGCGGAAGCCGCGGCCTTCAAGGCCGAGACGAAGAGCCAGCTTGCGCTGCTTGCCGTCGGCACGGGGTTGCTCCTGATCGTCGGGGCCTATGCGCCCTCGGCCTTCATGAGCCACTTCATCGTCTTCGTGCTCGCCTGCTTCGTCGGTTTCCAGGTCATCTGGAACGTCTCGCACTCGCTGCACACGCCGCTGATGGCCGTCACCAATGCCGTTTCGGGGATCGTCATCCTCGGCGCACTGTTGCAGATCGGTTCCGGCAACTGGCTGGTGGTGGTGCTTTCGGCGCTTTCCGTCCTGATCGCCACGATCAACATCGTCGGCGGTTTCCTCGTCACCCGGCGCATGCTCGCCATGTTCCAGAAGTCGTGATCGGGGGAAGCTGACATGACCATCGGTATCGTTTCGGCCGCCTATATCGCTGCGGCAGTTCTTTTCATCCTCTCGCTCGGCGGCCTTTCCGGCCAGGAAAGCGCCAAGCGCGCCGTCTGGTACGGCATCGTCGGCATGGGCCTTGCGGTCGTCGCCACGGTCTTCGGGCCGGGTGTCGGCAACTGGTTCGTCATTGTGCTGATGATCGCCGGCGGTGCGGTTCTCGGCCACTATGTCGCCTCGCGCGTGCAGATGACCGAGATGCCGCAGCTCGTCGCGGCGCTGCACTCCTTCGTCGGCCTCGCCGCCGTCTTCATCGGGTTCAACGCCCATATCGAGGCGGCGAACGTCGCCGGTCTCGACGAGGCGTCTCGCTCCGCGCTGACCGGCTTTGCCGCGATCCTCGCCCACAAGGAGCCGGTCGAACTCACGATCATGAAGGTCGAGGTGTTCCTCGGCGTCTTCATCGGCGCGGTCACCTTCACCGGTTCGATCATCGCCTTCGGCAAGCTGGCCGGCAAGGTGGACGGCAAGGCGAAGAAGCTGCCCGGCGGGCACCTGCTCAATGCCGGCGCGGCGCTGCTCTCGCTTCTCCTGCTGGTCCTTTATGTCAATGGCGCCGGCGCATGGACGCTCGTGCTCATGACGCTCGCCGCCTTCTTCATCGGCTATCACCTGATCATGGGTATCGGCGGCGCGGACATGCCGGTGGTGGTGTCGATGCTGAACAGCTATTCCGGCTGGGCGGCGGCGGCTATCGGCTTCACGCTGGGCAACGACCTTTTGATCGTCACCGGCGCGCTGGTCGGCTCCTCGGGTGCGATCCTCTCCTACATCATGTGCAAGGCGATGAACCGCTCCTTCATCTCGGTCATCCTCGGCGGCTTCGGCGCGACGACCGGCCCGCAGATGGAGATCACCGGCGAGCAGATCGCCATCGACGCGGAGGGCGTGGTCACCGCGCTCAACGATGCCGACTCGATCGTCATCGTGCCGGGCTACGGCATGGCGGTGGCGCAGGCCCAGCAGTCGGTCTCCGAGCTGACGCGCAAGCTGCGCGCGGCCGGAAAGACCGTGCGCTTCGCCATCCACCCCGTCGCCGGCCGCCTGCCGGGCCATATGAACGTGCTGCTTGCCGAAGCCAAGGTGCCCTACGACATCGTTCTGGAAATGGACGAGATCAACGACGACTTCCCGAATACGGATGTCGTGATCGTCATCGGCTCGAACGACATCGTCAATCCGGCCGCGCAGGAAGACCCGAACTCACCCATCGCCGGCATGCCGGTGCTCGAAGTGTGGAAGGCCAAGCAGGTGTTCGTGTCCAAGCGCGGGCAGGGCACCGGTTATTCCGGCATCGAGAACCCGCTGTTCTACAAGGACAATACCCGCATGTTCTACGGCGACGCCAAGAAGAGCATCGACCAGCTGCTGCCGGCGCTCGCCTGAGCGCTCGCGGCTGAACGCCTGAATGCACAGCGCCGCGGTTCATGCCGCGGCGCTGTTTGCGTTGATGGGCCTGCTCAGTAGAGGCGGGCGATATCCTCGCGCCGGAAGGGTGCGCGGTCGCGGTCGGCCGGTTCCCCGTAGGTGCGGGCATATTGGTGGCCGGAATAGACGGCGGAGGCGATGATGCCGGGGGCGAGACAGTCGCCGAGGCGGGTCACCGTGCGGATGCCGGCGTCGGCCCACTCCGCCTCGCGCGCCTTCAGGTCCAGCCAGAGGGCTTCGTCCGGCAGGCGCGCGGTGACCGGCACGAGCGTGGCGCAGTCGATGGTCTCGATCCGGTCGCTGTAGATGCAGGCGAGGTCCAGCCGGTCCTTCGTGCGACCGGCCAGCGCCTTCGCCGTGACGATCCCGACGCCGACCTCGATGAGGCGCTTCTGCACGCGGCCCTGTTCCAGTGTGTGCTGGCTCCAGGGGGAGACCTGGGATTCCGGCGTCACGAAGGTCACCGCGCGGCCGGCCCGGGCGAGCAGTTCCGCCAGGACGCTGCCCATGTAGTAGCCGTCGTCGTCGAAGACCACGACAGGCCCGTCGGCGGGAACGGCGGCTGCGCCGGCGGAGAGGATGGCGTCGGGTGAGACGACCGCTCCCTCCGTGAGGAAGGCGAGGGGCCGGCGGTGGGTGCGGCCCGCGCCATCGGTGCGCCAGCGCGCACCGGTCGCGATCGCGACATGGGGTATGCCGTATTGCAGCACGTCGTCGGCGGACAGCGGGCTGTGCAGGTAAAGCTCGGCATTGGGGCGCACATTCAACTGGCCGACGCGCCAGTCGCGCACGCGGCCCCAGGTGGTAAGGCCGGGCAGGCGGCATTCGCGCGTGACACGGCCGCCCCATTCCCCGCCGCCTTCGGCCAGGACGACATCGACGCCACGCTGGGCGAGCGCCCGCGCCGCCTCCAGCCCGGCCGGGCCGCCGCCGATGACGAGGGCGGGTTCGGGGGCTTCGGCGGTCGCGATGATTTCCGGGTGCCAGCCCTTGCGCCATTCCTCGCCGATGGTCGGGTTCTGCGTGCAGCGCATCGGCACGTTGGTGTTGTCGCCGGAAGTGCAGATGTTGCAGCCGATGCATTCGCGAATATCGTCGATGCGGCCTTCCTCGATCTTTCGCGGCAGGTAGGGATCGGCGATGGAGGGACGTGCGGCGCCGATGAAGTCGAGGATGCCCTGGCGGATCGCCCGCACCATGCTGTCCGGCGAGGTATAGCGCCCGACGCCCACCACGGGTTTCGTCGTGACGGACTTGACGAAGCGGATGTAGGGTTCCTGGAAACCCTCCTCGGAGAAGCGGGCTGTCTGGCTGTCGTTCGACCAGCCGGAAAGATTGACGTCCCAGAGATCGGGCAACTCGGCGAGCGCCGTCACGATATCCTTGCCCTCGCCCTCGCAGGTGATGCCCGAGGGGCCGAGAAGTTCGTCGACGGCGAGGCGGATGGCGAGGGCGCAGCTATCGCCGACGGCCTCGCGCGTATCGTCGATGATCTCGCGGAAGAGCCGCAGCCGGTTCTCGAAGGAGCCGCCATATTCGTCGGTGCGGTCGTTGTGGCGACGGGACAGGAAGTGCTGCAGCACGCTCATGTCGTGCCCGGCATAGAGGTAGATGATGTCGAAACCCGCCTTTTTCGCGCGCAGCGCGGCGTTGCGATACCAGCGGCGCATGTCGGCAATGTCGGTCTTGTCCATGGCGCGGGCCTGGACGGGATCGAGACAGTCGCTGATGACATGGGAGGGGGCGAGGGGGATCATACGGCTGAAGCGGTTGGCGACATGCAGGCCGTTGTGCACGAGCTGGATGGCGGCGAGGCTGCCGTGGGCATGGATGCTCTCCGTGACGGCCGAAAGCGCCGGCAGGTCGCCGTCGTCCCAAAGCCGCGCCTCATTGGCCGGGGTCAGGTCCGAGGTGGGATGGATTTCCGCCTCCTGGGTGGAGACGACGCCCCAGCCGCCTTCCGCCTTCATGCCGCGCAGCCGGGCTTCCGCATTGGGATAGCGGTAGCCCATGCCGGAACAGTGCGGCACTTGGTAGAAGCGGTTGCGCGCCGTGACCGGCCCGATCCTGACGGGTTCGAAGAGAATGTCGAAGCGGGGATCACGAACCATGTCTTGCCATCCTGAAAGGGCCGGTGCTGCTCTGTTTATGGCTGCAGGATATCGGGATTGCATCCGGGAACAAGCAGATTGTTATACATTTGCATAACAATGTTTGCGCGATGCGCGCTTAATAGTCGATCAGCCGCAGATCCGACGAGGCGTCCGCAAAGCGGGGCTGGACGCCGAGGAGGGGCGCGGTACGGCGGATGATCGCCTTGACCATCGGCGCGGCGTTGGCGGCGGCGGTGCGCCCGCCATTCTCGCCGGTACGTGGAGCATCGATGATGGACAGGACGATGTAGCGCGGCTTGTCCATGGGGAAGGCGGCAAGGAAGGAGTTGAAGTTGCTGGTCTTGGAATAGCGGCCGTTGATGACCTTCTCGGCCGTGCCGGTCTTGCCACCGACGAGGAAGCCCTCGACCTGCGCATGCCTGCCCGAGCCGATCTGGCCGTTCCGGTCGTAGAGAGTGCGCATGTCGGCGCTGGTCGTGTCCTTGAGGACGCGCGTGGCGAGCGACCGTGCGACATCCCGGGAGCGCGGCAGGAAGGTCGGCGGGATGAGGTGGCCACCATTCATCAGCGCCACCGCCGCGGCGGCAGTCTGCAGGGGGGTGGTCGAAACGCCGTGGCCGAAGGAGATCGTGACGGAATTGATCTTCTTCCAGTTTCGCGGCTGGGTGGGCGTCGCGACGCCCGGCATTTCTGTCTCCAGCTTCGAGAGCAGGCCAAGCCGGGTGAAGAACTGCTGGTGATTCTCGATGCCGACCATGTCGGCTACGGCGGCTGTGCCGATGTTGGAGGAATACTGGAAGACTTCCGGAATGGAGAGAGGACGGTTCTTGCCCTTGAAGTCGCGGATGGTGAAGCCGCCCATCCGGATCGGGCGGGAGGCGTCGACGACGGAGTTCAGCGCGATCTTGCCTTCGTCCAGCCCCATGGCGAGCGTGAAGCTCTTGAAGGTCGATCCCATCTCGAAGGTCGCGTTGCTGATGCGGTTGAACCAGCCCTTCTCATACTCCTTGTCGATACTGCCGTCGGCGAGCCGCCGCGAGGGTTCGTTCGGGTCGTAGTCGGGAACCGAGGCCATCGCGAGCACTTCGCCGGTTTGCGCGTCGAGGATCACCGCGCCGGCCGCTTCCGCCTCGTAGTCGACCATGGCCTTGGCGGCGACCTCGCGTACGATGTTCTGGACGCGCAGGTCGATGGAGAGTTTCACGGGTTCGAGCCGTGTGTCGTTGGTGAGGCCGGCGGCGCGCAGGTCCGCAAGGCCCTGCTGGTCGAGATACCGTTCCATGCCGGCGAGGCCCTGGTTGTCCACGTTGACATGACCGACGATATGGGCGGCGGTGACGCCACCCGGATAGAAGCGCCGCTTTTCCGGCCGGAAGCCGATGCCCGGCAGGCCGAGTGCGAGGATATCGGCCTGCTGCTTGGGCGTGAGCTGGCGGCGCAGCCATTGGAAGGCGCTGTCCGAGCGCAGCTTGCGATGCGTTTCACGCCAATCGAGATTGGGCACGACCAGCGCCAGCTTCTCCACCACCTCGTCGGCATCGATGATGCGGCGCGGTTCGGCATAGAGCGAGACCGTGTTGAGGTCGGTCGCCAGCAGCAGGCCGTTGCGGTCCGTGAGATCGGGGCGGGAGGCGACGGCATGCGCGCCCGCATCGATGGCGGCCGATTGCAGCGGCTCGTTGAGGCCGTACTGGAGAAGGCGCGCGCCGAGCGCAAGATAGGCTGCAAGAAAGAGGCCGATGAGGATGGCGAGGCGCTGACGCGCCTGCTTGCGGCGGCGCGCATTGGTGCCGAGGAAGGTCGCGTCGCGAAGACCGGGCTGCGGCCCGATCGTGAAATGCGCGCGGCTCTTCAGCCGCATGATGAATGCGATCATTCCCTACCTGCCCAGGAGTTCGCAGCCTGCCCGAACGGCGACCGTCACGATCCGGTAGATGAAAACCTGCGGGCAAAGAGTTGAAACGCCAAGGGAAATGTCGGGAAGCGGCGGCGGATCATTAAAGTTGCATTAATATACATTTAAAATTGCTTACGGCTGATTAAGGACTGCGGCCAAACGCTCAGCCTTTTCTACACGGAACGGACTCGGACGCCGGAATGGTCGACCGTCGCCAAGGAAGCGACGCTCCTGCAGAACTTCAAGGACACCGGCATCAAGATCGTCGATGTGAACCTCGAGAACACCGCGGAAATCATCAGCGCCTATGATGCGATCTGGCTGCCCAAGGCGCCGGTTCTGAAGGAACTGCGCGAAGTCGGCGCAACCCCTTGAGATAAAAGGATTCTTCCTGTCTGAGAGCCTGCCGTTCTTGCGGCGGGAGACGGAAGAGACCGGACTGGCAGGCGGCCCTTGTGGCCGCCTGCGCCGTTTGGCGCGGGGGCGGATGCTTGAATTTGCCGGGTACATCGTGCCATTAGGACGTCTTCCTCCGGAGAATGGCACATGACCAAAGACACGATGGCCGGACGGCCATGGAAGAAACTGGCGTTCATCGCATCCCTTTTCGCCTATGCGACGGCCGCGCAGGCGACCCCCGTGCTGGTGGTGGACGCCGACAGTCATCAGGTGCTCTATCAGGAAGATGCCGGCGTGCCCTGGTATCCGGCCTCCACGACTAAGCTCATGTCGGCCTTCATCGTATTCGAGGCGCTGCGCGCCGGCGATGTCACCCTGAAGACGCCCGTCACCATGACGCGCAACGCGACGAAGCAGGCCTTTCTGGAATCCGGCCTGACCTTCGGGCGGGTGATGACGTTGGAGGACGCGCTGTTCGCCATGCTCACCGCCTCGGCAAACGACGTCGCCGTGGCGCTCGCGGAGGCCGTCGCGCCCGATGAGAAGGCCTTCGTGCAGCGTATGAACGATGCCGCCGCCCGCCTCGGCCTCAACGGCACCCGCTTCACCAATCCGAACGGCCTGTTCGACAAGCAGAACTACACGACCGCGCGTGACCTGGCGCTGCTCGGCATGGAGGTGGACCGGGCGTTCCCCGAATATCGCCGCTTCTTCCAGGCCTCGGCGGTGACGATCGACGGCAAGGAGATCAAGTCCAACAACCTGCTCCTGACCCGCTTCAGCGGCACGGTCGGCATGAAGACCGGCTTCCTCTGTGCGTCCGGGCGAAACTTCGTGGGCCTTGCCGAGCGCAATGAACGGCGCGTGATGGTTGTCGTGCTGGGCGCGACGACGGAGCGGGAGCGCAACGAGCGTTCCGCGCAATTCCTGACGCAGGCTTTCGCCGGCAAGCTGCCGGCCGGCGGCGGCAGCGTCGAAAATGTCGCGAACCGGCGCGATGTCGCACCCGAGGATATGCGTATCCGCCTGTGCACCGACAAGAGCGCGGAATACGAGGCCAGCCGCGACGCGCTCTACCCGATGGGCCTGCCGGGACACGAGACCTATCTGCAGGATCAATTGCCGGGCGGTGTCCATGCGATCAGCACCTGGGCGGACGACAAGGCCGTGGATGTGCCGGTTCCCGCCCGGCGGCCATCGTGAGCGTCGTACGTCTATTCCTGAAGCAAGGCGAGAAAGCGTTCCGCTGCCGGTGACGCAGGCCGCCGGGCTGGTTGGAGCAGGTAGAGCGTGCGGGTGAGGTCGAGGTCGGCCACATCGACGAAGGCGAGCGCCGGATCGGCAAAGAGCAGAACGGCTTCGCGCGGCAGCAGGGCGACGCCGACGCCGGCGCGCACCAGGGCAAGCTGGGCGACGGTGGAGCGGGCGCTGAGATTGCCGGCGAGGAAGACTTCCGGCAGGCCGGCATGGCCGGCGAGCAGGCGCTGGGTCCCGGTGTCGCCGTCGAGCTGGATGAGGTCCTGCGGGTCGATATCCGCAAGGTGGACGGCTCCCCCTCGAAGCGCCAGCGGATGGTCTGCCCGGCAGGCGAGACCGAACGGGTCGCGGCCGATCTCGACCTGGGCGAGGTCCGGCGAGGTGCCCGCCCTTCCGGCAATAGCAAGGTCGAGCACGCCATCGGAAACGAGGGTGGCCAGCCGCTCGGCGATATCGTCGTAAAGCGTGACGGTCACGGCCGGATGCGCCTTGCGGAACGCCGCGAGGGCAGGGGCGACGCGACCCGAGATCGCCGAGGGCGATGCGCCGATGGCGAGCGAGCCGTGTGCCAGCCGCGCCCCGCCGCGAAGGCGCTGCATCGCCCGGTCCAGCCCCTCCACCAGCGGGCGGGTCTCCTCCAGGAACTGCAGGCCGAGCGCCGTCGGCTGCGGCGGACGCAGGCGCCGGTCGAAGAGCGCATGCCCGGCATTCTCCTCCAGTTGCCGTACGGCTTCCGTCAGGGCCGAGGGCACGACGCCGAGCGTTTCGGCTGCGCGCACGAAGGAGCCTTCCTGCCAGATGGCGTGGATGGCTCTCAGATGTCGAAGATTTATGTTCGAATTATCAGAATTTATCTTCATGATTTTCTAATTCTACGAACATGGCTTCCGTGGTTCAAGGGGATGCGAGCCTTTGAAAGGAACCTCCCATGCAATTTCCGGCGAAGAACCGTATCGGCGATCTTTCGGCTGCCCTGCGTGCGGGCGGTTTCAGCGGCGAGATCGAGACGGACAGCGCGCTGCGTGCCGCCATGTCCACCGACAATTCGGTCTACCGGATCGTGCCGGACCTGATCGTCGCCCCGCGTCATGCCGAGGACGTCGTGTGTCTTATGCGCGTGCTGGAGGACCCGGCCTTCGATGGTATCGCGCTCACCGCGCGCGGCGGCGGAACCGGCACCAATGGCCAGAGTCTCAATAGCGGCGTCGTGATCGATTTCCGGCGGCACATGAACCGGCTGATCGCCGTCGACCTCGCGGAGCGTTGGGCGGAGGTGGAGCCGGGCATCGTGCTGGACGACCTCAACGACCGGCTGCGGCCGCATGGCCTGTTCTTCGCGCCGGAGACCTCGACCTCGACGCGCTGCACCGTCGGCGGCATGGTCTCGACCGACGCTTCCGGCAAGGGATCGCGTGTCTACGGCAAGACCTCGGACAACCTCGCCGGCGTCGAGATTGCGCGCAGGGAGGGCTGTCTCGCCTCCTTCGAGGAAACGCCGGACTGGGCGCGGCCGATGCTGGCGGCCGCCGAGGCGGCGGCCCACGCCGGGCGGGAAGCCTTCGTCGCCAATACGCCGAAGCTCAACCGCCGCTTCACCGGCTACGACCTCGAGCGGGCCTGTCCGCCGGATGGCGGCTTCGAGTGGTGGCGGCTGTTTCCCGGTTCCGAGGGCACGCTCGGCCCGATTACGCGCATCCGGGTGAAGCTCCTTCCCATCGAACCGGAAAAGCGGCTGATCGTCGTCGGCTTCGACAGTTTCCGCCAGGCGTTGGCGGCTGCGACGCCCCTGATGCAAGACGAGCCGACGGCCATCGAGGTCATGGACGAGCGCGTGCAGCAACTCGCGCAGGAGGCCGGCATTCTCCAGCGCCTGCCGGAAGGGCTGCGTCCGAAGGGCGATGCGCGCGTCGCCTATGTCTTCGTGGAATTCAACGGTTCGGATGCGGCGCTCCTTGAGAAGCGGCTCGCCGCCTGCCGCGTCCGGCTTGCCGCACTGGATGGCGCTGGCGACGTGCATGTGGCGGCGGACAAGGCGGAGATCCGCGCACTCTGGGCGATCCGCTCGGCGGGCGTTGGGCTGCTCGGCAAGGTGGACGGCCGCGCGCGGCCGGTCGCCTTCGTGGAGGACTGCGTGGTGCCACCGGAAAACCTGCCGGCTTTCGTCGACGATTTCCTCGCCCTCATTGCCGCGCACGGCCTCGGTTTCGGCATCTATGGTCATGTGGACGTCGGCTGCCTGCATATCCGTCCCGCACTCGATATCGACGCGGAGGCGGACCGGGAGAAGCTCGTCGCCGTCTCGGACGGCGTCTTCGCGCTGACGCGCAAGCATGGTGGCATCTTCTGGGGCGAGCACGGCAAGGGGGTGCGCGGCGCCTATCTGCGCGAATGGATCGGCCCGCAGGCCTATGCTGCCCTCCAGGGCGTCAAGGCCGCCTTCGATCCCAAGGCGCGTTTCAACCCCGGCAAGCTGGTCGGCGGCGAGGGCGCGGTGATGGGCATTGCGACAACGCCCTTCCGGCCTTTCAACGCGCCCGAGGGCGATGCGCTGGAAAAGGCTTTCCGCTGCAACGGCAATGCGCAATGCCTCAGCTATCAGGCGGTGATGCCGATGTGTCCCTCCTTCAAGGCGAGCGCGGACCTGCGCCACTCGCCGAAGGGCCGCGCCGATGCGCTGCGCGCCTGGAAGACAGCGAAAACAGCAGGCGGCGAGGGCATCGATGAAACCGACCTGCTGGGCGTGCTCGATACCTGCCTCGGCTGCAAGGCCTGCGCCTCCACCTGTCCCGTACAGGTGGATATTCCGCAGATGCGTTCCGCCTTCTATGCCGATTACTACGCGCGCAACGCCCGCCCGCTCGCCGACCGGCTGACGCTGCTTGCCGAGCGGATGAGCCCGCTTCAGGTGAAGCTGGCCGGGGTGCTGCGGCCGGTCTGGCCGCTGCTGCGCCGCGTCGCGGCGGGCCTGATGGGGGCCGTCGATCTGCCGGAACGGCTCGCCGGTCCCGTGCCGGAGCTGGAGCGCATCGCGATTGCCGATCTCGGCGGTTCGCTGCCGGAGGGTACGGTCCTCGTCTGGCAGGACTGGTTTACGGCGCTCTTCGACGCGGCCGTGCAGCGCGATGTGGCGGCCGGGCTGCGCGCGCTCGGCTATCGCCCGCTCTTCGTGGAGATGCTGCCGGCCGGCAAGGCCGCGCTCAATCTCGGACACATGGCGGACTTCCGCGCCATGGCGGGGCGGCTTGCCGCGGCGCTGGCGCTGGCAGCGCGCTCCGGTGTCCCGATGATCGGTCTCGACCCCGCCTTCGTCATGATGCTGCGGGAGGACTATGCGAAGGCCGGTATCCGCCTGCCGGAGGTGCTTCTGCCACAGGCGTTCCTGGCCGGCGAGATCGCGGCGGGAAGGGTGATGCCCAGGGCGGCGGCCGGCGCAGAGGCCGTCACGCTGCTCAGCCATTGCACCGAAACGACGGGGGATGCGGGCGCACGCGCCGGCTGGCAGGCGGTGTTTGCCGCGCTCGGTGTGGAGCTGGCCGCGCCTGAAACCGGCTGCTGCGGCATGGCGGGCCTCTTCGGCCACCAGAAGCGCCATCAGGCCGTCTCGAAGAGCCTCTTCGCGCTTTCCTGGGCTGGACACATGAAGGACGGCAAGACGGTGGTCGCAACCGGCTTCTCCTGCCGTTGCCAGACCGAGCGTCTGGCGGAACGGGACGTCCGCCACCCCCTCGGCCTCATCGCCGACCTTCTGTCGGTCAGAGCCAGCCGGCCTTCTTGAAGCGGGCGAAGAGAATGCCGCAGAGAGCGGCGATGACCCCGAGGACGATGAAATAGCCGTAGCGGGTCTCCAGTTCCGGCATGTTGCGGAAGTTCATCCCGTAGAGGCCCGCGATCGCCGTTGGAACTGCCAGGATGGCGGCCCAGGCGGCAAGCTGGCGGGTGATGACGCCCTGGCGCTGCTGCTCGAGCAGGTTGCTCGCCTCGAACACGGATGTGATGACGTCGCGCAGGCCGGCGATCATCGTCTCCACCCGTTTGACATGGTCGAGGACGTCGCGGAAATAGGGGCGGGCGTTCTCGTCGATGCAGGGCAGGTCCAGATGGGTGAGCCGCCCCGCCACTTCCGCCATCGGCCCCAGCACGCGCTGGAA
>Ga0209793_1000836_pt1 | contig 25608 bp, 25 predicted proteins | sample EBPBio122009_DNA_FD_185863 | JGI IMG/M metagenome (GOLD analysis project Ga0209793, IMG submission 185863) | Wastewater treatment Type I Accumulibacter community from EBPR Bioreactor in Madison, WI, USA - Reactor 1_2/2/2009_ DNA (SPAdes) (version 2) | ecosystem: Engineered > Bioreactor > EBPR >... | reverse complement strand
CCACCGAGCCGAACGGCATGCGGCCGATCATCATGCCGGTCGGCGAGGCGTTGGCGCGCAGGTTCAGTTCGTCGCCCGGCGACAGGCCCGTCACCTCGAAATAGAGCGGTTCGGCCGGCGCGGCTTTTTCGTCGCCTACCGTCTGCGCCAGCGCCGGCGTCACCGCCAGCGCCGCCAGCGCGACCGCCACCGCGCCGCGCCGTCCCGTCACTTGCCGAGCGCCCTGGCGAACGCCGCCGGCTTGAAACCGAAGATCAACTCCTTGCCGGTGTCGAGCACCGGCCGCTTGATCAGGTTGGTGTTGGCGAGGATCAGTTCTTTCGCCCTCGCCTCGTCAATGCCGGATTTTTCGTCCTCCGGCATCTCCTTGTAGCTGGTCGAGTTGCGGTTGAAGACGCTTTCCCAGCCGGCGCGCTCGAACCAGCCGTCAAGGATTCCTGGATCCAGCGGCTGCTTGCGATAGTCGAACAGGGCGTAGTCGACCGTGTTGGCCTCCAGCCATTTCATCGCGTTGCGAACCATGTCGCAGGATTTGAAACCGTAGAGGGTGTTGGTCATTTCTCGAACTTTCTCAGGAACTCCGACATCCGAGCCAGCCCTTCGGCGAGCACGGCGGGCGAATTGGCGTAGCCGATGCGCAGCCACCCTTCCATGTCCAGCGCCGACCCCGGCGTCAACATCACGCCGGTCTCCTCGAGCAGGCGGATGCACAATTGTTGCGACGGCATGTCGAAATCGTAGCCCAGCAGCGCGACGGTGCCCGATCGCGGCTTGACCCAGGAGATCAGCGGTTCTGCGTCGACCCATGCCGACAGGGTGGCGAGGTTGCCGCGTACGATGTCGCGGTTGCGCGCCAGCACCTTGTCGCGATTGTTCAATGCGAGCGTCGCCAGATAATCATCGACCATGCCGACGCTGATCGTGTTGTAGTCTCGATGGACCGAGACGGAACGGATCGTCTCCTGTGGCGCGACGATCCAGCCCAGCCGCAGGCCCGCCAGCGAATAGGCTTTCGACATCGAGCCGGTCGAGACGCCCTTCTCGTAAAGGTCGGCAACCGACGCGGTGAAGCCGTCGCCTTCCTGGTCGATGCCGCGATAGACCTCGTCGCCCAGCAGCCAGGCCCCGGCGTCGCGTGCGATCGCCACGATTTCCTCCAGCATCGGCCGTTCGATCAGCGCGCCGGTCGGATTGTTGGGATTGGTCAGGCTGATCAGCTTGACGCCGCCGGCGGTCAAGGCGCGAAGCTCGTCAAGGTCGGGCAGGAAGGAGTTTTCGGGGCGCAGCCACAGCTTTCGCACCTCGGCGCCGAGGCTTTCGGGTATCGAATAATGCTGCTGATAGGTCGGCAGCACCGACACCACCTTGTCGCCGGGTTCGACAAGCGTCTGGTAAACCAGCGCGTTGGCGCCGATCGCCCCATGCGTCACGGTCACATTCGCCGGTCCCTGCCCGTCGTAGAGCGACGCAATGGCGGCGCGCAGCCCGGCGCTGCCCTCGATATCGCCATAGGTCAGCTTCATCGGCAGCAGTTCGTCCAGAACCGAGTTGCCCTTGCCGGCAAGATGCAGCAGCTGGCCGAACGTCAGCGACTCGACGCAGGTCTCGGCAAGGTTCCATTCGCAGCTCGTCTCGTAGCGGTTCATCCACTGCTCGACGCCGAATTCACGAATATGCATGCCGCCACCTCCGTCGACGGAAGTTGGCCGAGCGCAAGACAACTGTCCAGCGTTTGCGCGTCAGGCTTTGGTACTGGCGCCGGCGGCGGCCGTCCTGCGGGATTTCCCCTTCGCCCGCTGCCGCGTCAGCGTCACGGCGGCCCGCTTCAGCCGCACCGGCTTCTCGTCGGCGAAACCGCGGACGACTGCATCGGAAATACGCGACACGACAAAGTCCGCGTTGACCGATTCGGCGTTGAAGGTTTCGTGCCCGCCGTGGAACGAGGGAACGAGCTGGCCGACGCGCTGATTGCGGCTGCGGCGCTTGAGGCGGCGCACCGCCTGCCGGGCCCAGGCCGGCGAAGACGGGTTGAGATAGGCCAGCACCACGGTGTCGACGCCGTCGAGATCGAGCGCGCCGGCGAGAAGCCGCTGGTAGACACGGGCCGAGGGCTCCAGCTCCGGATCGTTGGAAAACATGACGTCGAAGAACTCGAACTGCGGCACGTGGCGGCCCAGCACCGCCAGGCACACGGTCAGCGGCGTCGACAGAACCAGACCCAGCCGCCCCCACAGCCACGCCAAGAAAATGGCGGCGACGATGATGGCGAGCGGCGACACGCCGGTGCGCGAGCCGTAGAGCCAGGACTCCATGACATTGTTGGAAAACAGCTCGACCGCCTTGAACAGCGCGGCGGTTCACAACAGCGGCGCCCAGCCGGGCAGAACCGCGAATGCGACGAACATCGTCAGGATCATGCCGATCGCCGGGCCGATATAGGGCACGAAGCGAAGCACCAGGGTGAGCATGCCCCACAGCAGCGCGTTGGGCACGCCGAGCAGCCAAAGGCCGAGCGAGATCGGTATGGCGTAGGTGGCGTTGACCACCAGTTGCATCAGCAGGTAGCGCCCGACGCGGCTGCCGGCGTCCTGCAGCGCCTCGGTCGTCCGGTGCAGGTCGCCCGCGCCGACCAGGCGGATGAACCTGTCACGCAAATCCTCGCGTTCGATCAGCATGAAGATCACCACCGCCACGATCAGGCCGGCGGTGGCGAACGGACTGATCAGCGGCGCGACGATGTTGACCAGGATGTCGAGCGGGCTCTGGCGCTCGATCACCTCGACGGGCAGCGGCTTGACGGCGTCGGCGGCGGCCTTCGGTTCGGCGGTCGCCCCCTGCAGTTCCTGGCCGACCCGGTCCACCGTGTTGGACAGGCGCTCGATCAGGCCGCCGCCGGCGCCCATTTCCTTCAGCGAATCGATCTTCTGGATGATGTTGGACTGGTAGGTTGTGATGTTCCGGGCAAGCGTGCTGACCTGGGTGGCGACGACGAAGGCGAAGCTGGAGATCGCGATGAATGCCAGTGCGACCGTCAAAATGACGGCGACGATGCGCGGCAGGCCGCGGCGGCGCAGGAACGAGACGATCGGGGCCAGCGCAAAGGTCAGCAGGATGGCGACCGCCAGCGGCAGCGGGATGTCCTTGCCGAGACAAAGGATGGCGGTGACGGCGGCCATCGTCAGCAGCGGCGGCAGGCTGATGCGGGCGAGTTCGTTCGGCTCCGTCATGCGCGACGAGGTTTCCATCTCGCCCTTGCTTTCATCCTTCATGGCCGGTCCGGGCGCAGGCGACGTTTCTGGCCAACTGGCAGGCAGGCATGGCCTGCGGAGACGGTTCGGGTCGTGACATGGCGATTCCCTGGAACTGGCGCTGGCCGCACCGCCCGGCGCGCCCGCCTGCCAAACGCACCAAATGCATGATCGGTCCGCAAGGCGCGGCTATTGCTTCGGCGGATCCTTCGGCGCAACCACCGCCACGCCCGGGTCGGGCGGGGTGATGATGCGGTCGGCCGCGTCGCCCGGCTGCGCCAGGTCGCGCAGCGGCGCATAGGCGTCGCGGCGAAACAGATCCACGACCCGGTCGGCCTCGTCGGCGCCGGCGCCCAGCACCTTGAGCACCGCGCCGCCCAGCATCAGGCTGGCCTCGGTGGTTTCGGGCAGCGCCGTCGATGCGCCCGCCTCCAGCAGTTCGCGCATGTGGACCGGGTCGCGGGCGCGGACAAGCACCGGCAGGTCGGGCAGGCGATCGCGCAGCGCCCGCACCGCCGTGGCGGCGGCCTTGGCGTCGTTCATTGTGATGACCGCGGCCCCTGCCCGCTCGACCCCGGCGGCGTCGAGCACCTGGCGGCGGCCGGCGTCGCCAAAATAGACCGGCAGGCCCTTTTCGCGCGCCGCCTGGACATTCGCCGCATCGTGATCGACCGCTACCCAGGCGATGTCGCGCTCGTCCAGCATGCGCGCTACGGTGCGGCCGACCCGTCCGAAGCCGCCGATGATGACATGGCCAAACTGCCGTCCGGTTTCGCTTTCGATGGCGTCCGCGCCGGGCTGCATGCGTTGCTCGAGCCGGGTGCGTGCGCGCCGGCCGGCCGCGGCGAGCAGCGGCGTCAGCGCCATCGACAGCGCAACCCCCGCCAGCAGGATCTGGCCAAGGCCGGCGTCGATGACGCCGCCGGTCATCGCCAGCGAAAACAGAACGAACGCAAACTCGCCGCCTTCGGCCAGATGCAGGCCGACATTGACGGACAGCGGCCAGCCGACGCCCGACAGCCGCGCCAGCACGATCAGGATGACCGCCTTGACCGCCACCAGCGCGATCACCAGCAGGAGGATCGACGGCAGTTCGGCCAGGACGACGCGCGGGTCGATCAGCATGCCGACCGAGATGAAGAACAGGCCGAGAAGGATGCCGCGAATCGGTTTGACGTCGGCCTCGATCTGGTGCCGGAACTCGGTGCCGGCCAGCGTCAGCCCCGACAGGAACGCGCCGAGCGCCATCGACAGCCCCGCCTGTTCGGTGGCGAACGCGGTGCCGAGCACCACCAGCAATGTCGTGGCGGCGAGCAGTTCGGGGCTCTGGGCCGCCGCAATGACGCGGTAGAGCGGTCTCAGCACCAGCCTGCCGACGCCAAGCAGCAGCGCCATCGCCGCCAGCGCCTTCAGCGCGGCGAGCGTCAGCGACCAGGCAAGGTCGCCGGCCCCCTGGCCAAGCGCATTGACGACGGCGATGCCCGGCACCACCGCAAGGTCCTGCATCAGCAGCACCGCCAGCACGATGCGCCCGAGCCGTGTGTGCAGTTCGCCCCGGTCGGTGAGGATCTGCAGCGCAAAGGCGGTGGAAGACATTGCCAGCGCGCCGGCGATGACCGCCGCCTGACCGCGGTCGGCGCCGAGCGCCAGCGCCAGCGCGCCGAGCGCCGCGCCGGTGACCGCCACCTGCGCCAGACCGAGGCCGAAGACATAGCGCGCCATTGCCTTGAGGCGTTCGAGCGACAGTTCCAGGCCGATCAGGAACAACATGAAGACGATGCCGTATTCGGCGAGGCGATGGCTGCCTTCCACCTCGTGAATCAGCGCGAAGCCGAAGGGGCCGACCACGGCGCCGGCGATCAGATAGCCGATGATAGGGTTGGCCCTGAGGCGCTGGAACAGCGGCACGACGATGATGGCGGCCATCAGGAAGACCAGCGCATCGCGCAGCATCGTCGGTTCTTGGTGGATCGTCTCGGGCATATGGCTCGGCTGTTTGGGGAATTTGTCCGGGCGCAATCGCCACGACGACATCAGTAAGATATTATCGCAACCTTGCGCAGCCTGATTTGTTTCAGATCAAGGCGTCGTCATCTTACTGCGATATTGTCTTCGCGAAAGTCGCACTGCACGTCGACAGGAGGCTCATATGGCAAGCTACAAGCACATTCTCATCACCACCGACGGTTCCGAACTCGCCGCAAAAGGCGTCGAGCACGGACTGGCGCTGGCCAAGGCGCTGGCGGCGAAGGTGACCTTGTTTACCGCAACGCAACCGTTCCCGTTTCCGCCCTATATCGGCGCTGACGTGTGGACGCCGCTGCCTGGCGACATCGAGGATTTCGAGGTTGCGCAAAAGCGCGCCGCCGACAAACTGCTCGAAACCGTGATGGCGCAGGCCAAGAAGGCCGGCGTCAAGGCCGACGCGCGCCAGGTCGCGCACGCCTCCGCCGCCGAGGCGATCGTCGAGACCGCCGGCGCCGCCGGCTGCGACCTGATCGTAATGGCGTCGCACGGTCGGCGCGGGCTTGGCCGGCTGGTGCTGGGCAGCGAGACGGCCGAGGTGGTGGCGCACAGCCCGGTGCCGGTGCTGGTCGTCAGGTAAGACAGGGGTCGACGGTCGCCGACCGCTCCCGGCGGCCGCTCCCGTCTGGCGCAGAAGCGTCCGGACGTCAGATCCTGCCCATGTCCTTCAGCGCCTCCTGGGCGACGCGGAAGCTGTCGATGCCGGCAGGCACGCCGCAATAGACGGCGACCTGGAGAAAGACCTCGGTCAGTTCCTCGACCGTGACGCCATTGTTGATCGCGCCGCGCACGTGCAGCTTCAGCTCGTGCGGGCGGTTCAGCGCCGCGATCATGCCGAGATTGAGCAGGCTGCGGCTGCGGCGGTCGAGACCGGGTCGGTTCCAGATCCGGTCCCAGCAATATTCCGTCGTCAGTTCCTGCATCGGCCAGTTGAAATCGGTGGCCGCGTTCAGCGACTTGTCGACATGGTCGTCGCCGAGCACCGCCTTGCGGGTCGACAGTCCAGCCTCAAACCCGGCGCTGCGCTTTCGATCCGCCTTCATCGAACCTCTCCTTCGATCAGACTTGACCGGATGCGCCATCCGGCGCGTCCGGTTGGCACAAGCGTCTAGTAACGCACCATGCCGGCGTCGACATTGACCGTCTGGCCGGTCATCCAGCGCGCGTCGTCGGACGCCAGGAACGCCACGACGTCGGCGATGTGCTCCGGCTGGCCCTTGCCCTTCACCGCCTGCAGCATCTCGACGAACTCGAACGCACCGTTGTGCGGACCCGCCTTGACGCCGTCGCTTTCGATCAGGCCCGGCGAGACCGCGTTCGCGGTGATGCCGTACTGGCCGAGTTCGGTGGCAAGCGCGCGGGTGAAGCCGATCACCCCGCCCTTGGCGGCGACATAGGCGGCCATGTTCGGCGTTCCGGCAAAGAATGTGTTGGAGGCGATCGAGATGACGCGGCCCGGCTTCTTGTTGGCGCGCATCTGGTCGGTCGCCTGGCGCGTGACGATGAACGTCCCCGTCAGGTTGACGTCGATGATCCTGCGCCAGTGGTCGAGGTCGACCTCGTCCCAGGCGACAAACGGCACGATGGAGGCGTTATTGACGAGAATATCGACGCCGTCCGTCTCCTTGCTGATCCGGGCGAACATGGCGGCGACCGCCGACGGATCGGAAATATCGGCGGCGATGGCGATCGCGCCCTTGCCGATCTGCGCCGCAGATGCCTTTGCGCCGACCTCGTTGATGTCGCTGACGATGACGGTCGCGCCGTCCTGCGCCAGGCGCCTTGCGATCGCCTTGCCGATGCCCTGCGCCGCGCCGGTGACCAGCGCCGTCCTGCCTGAAAGCTTTCCACTCATGATCCGTGCTCCTGATGCTGTTTGATTGTTCATGCAGCGCCGTCGATGACCGCCAGCGCCGCGTCGACGCCGGCCGCCACTTCGGCGTCAAAACCCAGGGCCCTGAGCGCGCCGCCCAGCGCCGTCAGCGCCGCGACGGCGTAGATCGGCTGGGCCGTCGGCCCCATGTGGCCGATGCGGGTCAGTTTCCCCAGCGTCTCGCCGCGGCCTGCGGAAAACACCACGCCGTAGCGCGCCCGCGCCTCGCGGCGCAGGGCCGCCTCGTCGACGCCGTCCGGGGTGCGGACCGCCGTGGTCGTCGGCGAGGCGATCGCTTCGCTTGCGGCCCACAGTCTGAGGCCCATGGCGATGGCGCCCCGGCGTGTCGCCCGGGCCGTGAGCGCATGGCGCGCCCAGACATTTTCCGGCCCTTCGCCAAGATAGAGGTCGAGCGCCACGTCGAGGCCGTTGACCTCGGCGACCGAGGGGGTGAACGGAAACGGCTCGTCGCGCGACCAGGCCTTCTCCCAGTCGAGGATCGACAGCATCGACGCGCGCGGCGCGGCGGGATTGGCCTTCATCTTGGCCCAGGCGCGGTCGCTCACGGCGGCGAGCGTCAGCGCCGGCGGCGCGCCCAGGCACTTGTTGGGGCCGGTGATGTAGATGTCCGCCTTGCAGCTTTCAGGGTCGGTCTTCATGCCGCCGAACGAGGACACCGCGTCGACGATCAGATAGGCGCCATGGGCGGCGACGATCTCGCCGATCGCATCGATGTCGTTGATCGTGCCCGAAGGCGTGTCGTGGTGGCAGACAGAGACGACCGAAATCTGCGGATTGGCCGCCAGCATCTGGCGCACCGAGCCCGGATCGATGGCTTCGTTGTAGGGCGTCTCGATTTCCAGAAGGTTCGGCGAATAGCGTTTCGCCCAGTAGCCAAAACCCTTGCCGTAGACGCCCGACGCCAGGTTGAGCACCGTGTCGCCGCTGGCGATCAGCGACGCCGCCGCCGCTTCAAGTCCAAGCACCGGCTCGCCGTGCAGGATCACCGGCCGGCTGGACAGGCGCATCGCCTGGCGCGCCTTTTCGATCACGTTCTCGTAAAAAGCCTGGAATGCCGGATCGTAATCGTAGAGCACGGTCCGGCCGAGGCCGCGCAACACATCCGGATAGGCGTCGACCGGCCCGGATGTCAGCGTGATGACGGGATTTTTTGTGTCAGCGTAGCGCATGGGTCGACCCTCAACCGTAAAACTGCGTGCCGGTGCGATAGGTCAGGAAGTTCTCCATATCGTGGGAGAACATCAGTTCGGCGTCCTTGTCCCTGGCCAGCTTCTGGACGCGCCGCATCGATTCGACGCCGGCGAGCGGGTCGACATGGAACGACGCCTGGCAGAGGGTCTCGAGGCTCTTTTGGGTGTAGGCCGCGTCGATGGTGAACAGGATCGGCCGGCGTGTCTGGAACTCCACCAGCAGGCTGTAGTGCCCGATGGAATGACCCGGCGTCGCGATCAGGTGAACGCCTTTCGCCAGCTCGACATCGCCCTCGATCCCCTCGAATGTCGAGTTCTGGCGCGTCGTTCCCTTCAACAGCTGACCGGTGGCCCCGCGCGCTTCGGCCGCCTCGGCCGAGAAGCTGAGATCGGAATAGCCGAGATGTTCGAACGGCGCCGGGTTGCAGGCCTGGGGAACCTCGCTCCTGTGGCAGATCTTCTTGGCGTGGGGGAAATATTTGTTGCCGCCGCAATGGTCGAAGTGGAAGTGCGAATTGAAGACGACGCCGACGTCCTTGGGTTCCAGCCCGAGCAGGCCGAGCGCGCCGGGGATCGTCTGGTCCTTCGACTGGATCGGCTTCTCGAACGGCAGCACCTTCATGACATGGTCGTAGTCGTAGCCGGTGTCGATGAGGAAACGCCCTTGCGCATGCTCGATCAGGATCGAGTAAACCGGAAAACGCACCTCGCCGCCCGGCCCGCGGTTCCAGAACACATGGTAGCCGTCGAGCACCAGCGAGCCGCCGTCGAGAAGGTAGACCTTGGTATCCGTCATGTTCGCCTCCGTTGAGTGAATCTGTTCTCAGCGCGCGCCGCGCTCGTAAGGAATGCCCAGGGCCGCCGGCAGGCTGGCGCGCCGGCCGAACAGGACCAGCATCAGCATCACCGCGAGGAAGGGCAGCATCTGGATAATGTCAGTGGGGATGTTGAGGCCCGCGACCTGCGCCGCCGTTGTCAGCGACAGGCAAAGACCGAAGATCAGCGCGCCGAACAGCACCCACAATGGCCGCCCCCGCGCCAGCATCGCCAGCACGATGCCAAGAAAGCCGGCGCCGTTGGTGATGAAGGGGATGAACAGGCCGGCGCCGATATTCGCCAGGAACGCGCCGCCGAGCCCGGCCATCGCGCCGGTGAACAGCACCGCGACCGTCCGCGTCCTTGTGACGTCGATGCCGGCCACGTCCAGCGCGGCTGGCTTGTCGCCGGCTGCCTGCAGGTTGAGGCCCAGTTGCGTGCGGCGGTAGATCCACGTCGTCACGAAGACCATCGCGACGGCCAGGTAGACGATCAGGTGCTGGCGGAACAAGGCCGGCCCGATCACCGGAATGTCCGACAGCAGCGGGATCGGCGTCACCTGCGCCGCGGGCAGGCGCGGATAGCTGCGGGCGAACTGAAAATGGTGCAACAGCGCCGTCAGCCCTTCCATGCCGAGCGTGATGGCGATGCCGACGACGATCTGGTTCAGCCCGAGCCGCACGCACAGAAGCGCCATCAACGCCGCCACCGCCATGCCGCCGGCCGCGCCGGCGGCGAAACCGGCCCAAAACGAACCCGAATAATAGGCGCCGACAAAGCCGACATAGGCGCCGAAGATCATCATGCCCTCGATGCCGATGTTGAGCACGCCGGCCTTTTCCGACATCTGCTCGCCCAGTCCCGCCAGCAGCAGCGGAACGGCGGCTGTCACCGCGCCGAACAGCAGAACCGTGACGAATGTCTCGCTGAACAGGCCGCCCATCGCGTCACGCCCTCCGCTTTTCGTTGAAGCGGTGATCGAGATATTCCGCTATCGCCAGGGTGATCAGGACAATCGAGACGAGCACCAGCGTGAAGTGCTGCGGAACGCCCAGCCGGCGCGCCGCGCTCTCGCCTCCGATCGACAGAACCGAGAGCAGGAAGACGAAGCCGATGGCGGCAAAACCGTTCATGCGCGCCAGGAACACGACCGGGATGACCGCCATGCCGTAGGCCGGGTTCCAGTCGGCTCGGACATTGCCCTGCACGCCGATGATGTCGATCGCGCCGCCCATGCCGATCAGGCCGGCCGAGATCGCGAACACCGCAAGCGTCAGGCCGGGCACGTTGAGGCCGCCGTGAACGGCCGCGTTGGGATTTGCGCCGACCACGCGCAGCCGCAGTCCAAACGACGTTCGGGTCATGACCAGGTGAACCGCGATGATCGCCACCAGGCCCAGGACCAGCCCGCTCGTGACCGTCGTGTCGAACAGCCGCGGCAAGCGGTCGTCGACCGGCAGGGTTCGCGTCTGCGGCACCGTGGTGCCGGGGTCGAGGAAGACCAGCTTGACCAGCACATTGGCGAAGGAGACGCCGAGAAAGGACATCATCAGCGTCGTGATGATCTCGTTGACGCCCTGATAGGCGCGCAACAGCGCAGGGACGATCGACCAGGCGATCGCGACGGCGGTGGCGATGACGAACGACAGGAACAGCGCCAGCCAGCCGGGCATGACCTGGACGAAGACCGGCGCGATCGCGGCCGCCGCCACCGCGCCCAGCAGATACTGACCGTCGCCGCCGAGGTTCCACATGCCGGAGCGGAAGGCCACGATCAGCCCGGAGGCGATGAACAGCAGCGGCGCCATGCGCGTGAGAGTCTGCTGCAGGCCGAGCGGCGACAGCAGGCCCCGGTCGACGACATAGGCGTAGTAGGTCAGCGGATTGACGCCGACCGCCAGCAGGACGCAACCGGCGATGGCCAGCGACGCGACGATCGGTCCGATCGTGATCGCCACGCGCCACAGCAGTTCGTTGCGCCGGGTCGCGGCCTGTGCGGCGTCGGGCGCTCCGACGCGTGTTTCAGTCGCCTGCTGGTTCATGCCGCCAGTCCGATCATCAGTCGCCCCACCCGCTCGGCCGCGCCGTCGCCGTTCTCGACAATTCCGACGATGCGCCCCTGCGACAGCACGGCGATGCGGTGGCACATGCTCAGCAGTTCCTCCAGATCGGTCGAGATCAGCAGCACCGCCAGCCCCTGCCCGGCAATGTCGCGGATGCGCTGGCGGGTGGCGAGCGTATTGGCGAGGTCGAGCCCGTAGGTCGGCTTGTTGAAGATGACGGCCCGCGCCCCGTCGGCCAGTTCCCGGGCGATCAGCACTTTCTGGATGTTGCCGCCTGACAGCCGTCCGATCGGGGTCGCGATCGACGCGGCGCGCACGTCGTAGCGATGCGTCAGCTCGCGCGCGCGCCGATCGATCTCGCCTGCCCGCTCGACCCCGCCCCGCCACAATGGCGCTTCGCCGATCTGCTTGAGGAAATAGTTGATCGAGACCGGAAACGTCCTGACGGTGCCCTCGCCCAGCCGGTCGTCGGTGAGATAGCGCAGGCCCAGACGCCTGCGGCCGCCAACGTCCATCGCGTCGAGCGGCTGGCCCGCCAGCAGCACGCTGCCGCCGATGACGGGACGCTGTCCGGCAAGCGCCTCGGCGAGCTGTTTCTGTCCATTGCCGTCAATGCCGGCCACGCCGAGGATTTCGCCCTCACCGACGCGAAACGAAATCGCCTCAAGGCCCGGCGCATCGGCGGTGCGCGCCACCGTCAGCCCGCGCACGTCAAGCAGGGCGTCGTCGTTGCCGGAGCGCGGCGGAATAGATACCGCGGCGTCGCCGGCCTGACGGCCAAACATCATGGCGACAATCTCGTCGACGAGTTCCGACCGATCGAGCCGGCTCAGACGTTCAGGGGCAATTTCGCCGACCTTGCGGCCAAGCTTCAGCACCGAGACCCGGTCGCCGAAGTCGGCCGCTTCGCCGAGCTTGTGGGTGATGAACACGACCGCCAGCCCACGGTCCACCAGCCGCCGCATCAGCGCACCGAGTTCCTCGATGCCCTTGGGCGTCAACATCGACGTCGCCTCGTCGAGGATCAGCAGGCGGCTGTCGCGCAGCAGGGCGCGGACGATCTCGACCTGTTGCTGCTCGCCCAGCGATAATTCTGAAACCCGTGCGTCGAGATTGATCTCGATGCCGAGCTGTTGCGCGATCTGGCTGGCGCGGACGGTCAGTTCGGCGATTCGCGGACGCCGCCACCAGTCGCCGCCAAGCGCCAGGTTTTCCGCGACGGTCAAGGTGGGCACCAGCATGTTGTGCTGAAACACCGTGCCGATGCCCATCGACAGCGCGTGGCTTGGCGAACGGATCGGCGTTTCGACGCCGTCGACCAGGATGCGGCCGCTATCGGGTTGCAGTAGACCCGACAGCATGCCGATCAGGGTCGACTTGCCGGCGCCGTTCTCGCCCAGCAGCACATGCACCTCGCCGGCGCGGATCTCCAGGTCGACGCTGTCATTGGCGACGACGCCGGGAAACCGCTTCGTCACACTGTCGAGCGTGATGATGGGCGGCTGGGACTGCGGACGGTCTGGCGTGGGCTTCATGGTTCCGGTCAAGCCTGCGTTGAAGGTCGGGAGGGGCGGTTGCGCCCCTCCCGTTTGGTCGTCGCCCTTACTGGGCGGCGGCCGAGACGTCGGTCATCAGGGCGCGCACCGCGGTCGCCTCGAAGATCGGCTCGACCTTGATCTCGCCGGCGATCATCTGGTCGCGGATCTTCTGAACCGAGGCCCAGACGTCGTCGGGGATCTGGTCGGTCTTGAGCAGCCGGACCGAATCGTCGGCCAGGCCGATCGCATAACGCTTGGTGCCGAACGTATCGTCCTTGAGATCCTTGATCATCGCCGAATAGACCGGGGTGATGTCCCACACGACCGAGCTCAGCAGGAAACCCTTGCTGACCGAGGTCTTGTCGCCGATCACGTCGATGAACAGCACCTTGCCGCCATCGGCGGCCTTGGCGGTCTCGACCGCCTGCAACATGCCGAAGCTCGAGCCGTTGCCCTGGCCGAAGATGATGTCGGCGCCGGCCGCGATCACGCTTTCGGTCACGCGGCGTCCGCCGGCTGCGTCGGAGTAGGCGGCGGGCCCGATCACCGCGTAGGTGATCTTGACGTCGGGGGACTCCGCCTTGACGCCCTGGGCGAATGCGGCCGACTGCGAGTTCCATGACGGAGGCTCGCCCGACACGACGATGCCGACATGTTTCGACCGGCTCATCTTGGCGGCCAGGCGGCCCGCCAGATAGGCGCCTTCATGGCCGCTCAGCGTGTAGTCGGCGACCAGGCCGGCCTTCAGCGCGTTGGGCGAATCGACGATGGCGACGGGCACCTTGGTTTCGGCGGCGATTTCAGGCGCCGAAGTCGAATAGCCGCTGGCGTGTGCGATGATCAGGCTGGCGCCGTCCGCCGCGAGTTCGCGCAGCGCGGGACGCACGTCGCCATAGCCGAGACCCGATGCGACGACGACTTCGACGCCGGCCGCGGCGGCGGCGGCCTTCGCCGCATCGACGCCCTGCTGGTTCCAGCCGAAATCGGTTCCTTCCTCAGGCGTCATGATCGCGATCGACTTGACTTCGGCGGCGAGCGCCGAGCCGGCCAAAAGCGCCGCCGCGAGAGCGGAGATGATCGTCTTGCTAACCATTCTTCTCATATTAAGCTCCATCTGTTGTCATCACCGGGCAAAAATCCCGGCCGTTGTTCAGCTGCAAATTCAGACGAGATTCAGAGATTCGTTCATGCGCATTGTTCTCCCATTGATTGCTGTCACCTTGTTCGGTCTCTCCAATCCGGCATCGGCCGGAAAGACGGTCAGCCTGGCGGGGCTCGTCGCGGCGCCGGCGCAGATCAGGAATTCGGGGTCCGAAGACATCCTGTGCCAGGCCGAGATCGCCCATTGGTTCGCCACCGACCTGGCAAGCGTCGCGCCGCAGGCCAGCGCCACGCTGGACCTGCGCTTCGACCCCGCTGCCGGCGTGTGGGCGGTGATCAACGCCGTCGGCGAGGCGCTGCCGGTCGAGCGCGCCTGGTGCGGCGTCAAGGGCCGCACCTATGAGACGCGTTTCATGCTGCAGCTCGACCGCAAGCGCCCGACGCCCATCCGTCTCGACTGTCACGCCGGGACGAAGGAGCTGGTCTGCCGCCAGGGCTGAGCCGCAAATGCTCATTGCGCTCCCTTCCGGTTCACAAGAGCCTGGAGCTTGTCGTATTCGGCCTTGACCTCGGGCTGGGTCGCCAGAAGATCGGTCGCCAGCTTGGAAAAGTCAGCTTCCATGCGGGCCTGGTCCTCGGCCGACAGCTCGTTCACGACGCCGTCGTGGTCGGTCCAGATCTTGTAGGTCTTCTTGACGTTCTCGACGCCCCAGGGGAACACCTTGGTCTCGGCGGCCCGGCCGGCGGCGATGATCGCGGCCTTCACCTCGTCGGTCTGCTGCTGGTACCAGTCCTCGTTCATCACCGTGACCGAGACGATCTCGGCGAAGCGCATGTCGAGGATGTTCTTGCCGACGTCGTAGAATTTGAACGCCGTCAGGATCGGCACGCCGACCAGCATGCCGTCGAGGCCGCCGGACTGAAGCTGCGGAATGACCTCGGTCAGCGCCAGCGGCAGCGGCGTCGCGCCGAGCAGTTCCATCGGCTTGATCTGCAGCGGCGAGGCGAAAGTCCGGATCTTCAGGCCCTTGAGGCCGGCAAGGTCGGTCACCGGCGCCTTGGTGAACACGACGGTGGGGCTGTTGTAGATCGCGCCGATCACCCGCAGGCCCTTGTTGAGGAACATCTCCTCGAGATGCTGACGGTATTCGGGGTTGTGGATCGCGCGGTCGACGTCCTCCGGCGACTTGAACAGGCCGGGCACGTCGAACGCCTGGAAGCGCGGATCGACATTGGTCATGAAGGAGGTCGGCGTGGTGAACGCCTCGATGGTGCCCAGCAGCACGCCTTCGGACATGCGCGGAATGGCGCCGAGCTGGCTCGCCGGATAGATCTCGGTCTTGACCGCGTCGCCGACGCGCGACTTCAACTCTTCGGCAAAAACCTTCTGCCACTCGTGCTGGACGTCGTTGATCGTCGCCGAGGCCAGCTTCATGGTCGACTGGGCCTGCGCCCCGCCTTGTGCGCCGAAGGCCAGTGCGGCGGCAAGCGCCGTGGTTGCGAGTAGTTTCCGAAGCATCAAAAAATCTCCCTGTTTCTAGTTTGCTTGGCCCAGGCTCAACGAGAGCGCGGGAACAAAGGTGATGACGAGAAGCGCAGCCAGCAGCACGGCGAGAAAGGGCATGACGCCGCGATACAGCGAATGCGCCGGCAGGCCGGTGACCGATTGCGCCACGAAAATGTTGAGGCCGAACGGCGGCGTGAACATGCCGATCGCCAGATTGACCGACATGATGATGCCGAAATGGATCGGGTCGACGCCCAGCGATATGGCGACCGGGACAAGCAGCGGCGCAAACACCAGGATCGCCGAGGTCGGGTCGAGAAAACAGCCGATCAGCAGCAGCACCAGATTGACCATCAGCAGGAAGGTGACCGGATCGAGCTGCAGCGCGGTCATCCAGCCGATGATCGCCTGCGGCAGGCCCTGGGTCGTCAGCATCCAGGTGATGACGCCGGCGCAGGCGACGATGATGAGTATCTGGGCCGACAGGATCGCCGAGTCGCCCGCAGCCCTGACGATGTCGGCGACGGTCATCGACTTGTAGACGAACAGGGCGACGAGGATCGCATATAGGCACGCGAAGCCACCCGCCTCGGTCGGCGAGAACAGGCCGTTGTAAATGCCGCCGAGCACGAACACCGGCATCAGCAGCGCCGCGAATGCGTCCTTTGTCGCTTGCCACGCAACCCTGGCGTCGAACCGGCTTTCGCTTGGAATGCCGGCGGCAATGGAGCTGACGACAACGTAGCCAGCCATCATTGCCGCCATGAGCAGGCCCGGGAGGATGCCTGCCATAAACAGCTTTGGGATCGATTGCTCGGCCGCCAGTCCATAGAGGATCATGGCGATACTCGGCGGTATGACGATGTCGATGGCGCCGCTGGACGCCAGCAGCCCGCCCGCCCGCTCTTGGCCGTAGCCGGACGCCACCAGCTTCGGATAGAGCGTCTTGCCAAGCGCGGCCACCGCCGCCACGCTGGAACCGCTGATCGCGCCCACCGCCGTCGAGGCGCCGACTGTCGCGACGCCGAGGCTGCCGGGAATGCGCCCGACCAGCGCCAGCGCCCAGTTGATCAGCCGGCTGGCGATGCCGGCCGAGCCCATGAGTTCGCCGGCGAAGACGAAGAACGGGATCGCCAGCAGCGCATAATTGTCGAGGCCGCCGAACAGCACCTGCTGCAGCGCGGCCGGGGGCAGCGGCATGACGAACAGCATCGTCGCGACGACGCCGGTCAGGAAAACCAGGAACACCGGCGCGCCGATGGCGAGCAGAACGAGCGGAACGATCGCGAGCGTTACGATCATGATCCGCGCCCTTCCGCCGTCGGCGCGCGCAGCAGCGCGATCAGGTCGCGCGCAAGCATCCACACGGCGACAAGCGTCATGGCGCCGAAGCCGAACAGCAGCGCCGCGTGGGGAACCGTCATCGGCAGGCCAAGCCCCATGCTTTCGACGCCCAGGCGCGAAATCTTGCGGATGAACTGCCAGGAGGCGTAGGTTACGTAGGAGCAGGCAAAGACCGCGGCGGCGTCGTGGATCACATACAGCAGCGTCCGCGCCCTCGGGCTTGCATAGGACGGCGCCAGGTTGACGTTGATGTGCGACCGGGCAAACAGCGACAGCACGGCTCCGCCCATCACCAGCCAGATCACCGCATAGACCATCAGTTCGTCCGCGCCCAGGAATGACAGGCCGAACAGATAGCGCCCGCCGGCGTTGACGACATTGACCGCGACGACGGCGAGCAGCACCACGCCGAGCGCGTTCTTGAGGGCCGACGAAATCGCGGCGCCGCCGGTTTCGACATCCGCCGCCGCTGCCTGACCCTGGCCGTTCGAACTGGCCATGCTCTAGCTCCGGCCTTCCAGGATCAGACGCGTCGCCACCAGTTTGGCGATGCGTTCGCGCTGAAGCTCGGCAATGCGCTCTGGCGTGTAGGAATAGACCCCCTTGCCGGACTTGATGCCCAGCGCGCCGGCCTTCGTCAGCGCCTCCACCATCGGCGCGACGTCCTTGCGGTCGGCAAGGTCCTCATTGAGGAACGACGACACCGACTGGTAGATGTCGAGGCCGGCCATGTCGAGCAACGCCATCGGGCCAACCACGGCGAGTTTGTAGCCGATGCCCCACGACACGCAGGTGTCGATGTCTTCCGGCTCGATAACGCCGCGTTCCACCAGGTCGACGACCTCGCGCAGCAGCGCGTAGAGCACCCGGTTCTCGACGAAACCCGGGACGTCCTGCTTGAGCAGCACGGGAAGCAGGCCAAGCGAGCGGATGAGATTGCGAACCGCATCGACTGTCTGCCGCGACGTCGCCTCGCCGGCGATCACCTCGATCATCGGGACGATGTGTGGCGGGTTCGACCAGTGCATGCCGGCCATCCGCGCCGGGTTGGAAATATGCGCCTGGAGCTTGGTGATCGGGATGCCCGACGTATCCGAGACAACCAGCACGTCCTTGCCGATCAGCGGGTCGATCGCGCGATAGACCGCCGCCTTGACGTCGAGCTTTTCAGGGACGTTTTCGATCACCAGGTCCGCGTCCTTCACGGCCTGCGCCAGATCCTGCGTGAAGCGGACGCGGCCCGCGCCGGCTGCCGGCGGCGCGACGCGCAGCGCATCAAGCGCCTTGCCAGCGGCGCCGACCATCTGGGTCGCCCGTTCGATTGCGGCGGGCGCAATGTCGTATGCGGCCACGTCGAGCCCGCCACGGGCCAGGCGCGCGGCAATTCCCGGGCCCATCGTGCCCAGGCCAATCAAGGCGACGCGCTTGATCATGCCGCTCTTCCCTTCATCGACTGCGGTCGCGCCGACCGGCGGCGACGATCCGAAAATCCGGTCATCTCAATGTCTCCCGCTGTGGCCGGGACGAGCCGGCCGGACGCCGCCGGCGCCCTTTGTCTTTTTCGTCCCGCCAGGGCGCCCGGCCAGCACAGTGTCGCGACCGCGGCCATCAAACTGGAACAGAAGCAGCGCCAGGATCAGCGCGGCGCTCAACACGTTGGCCACGGCGACCCATACGCCCAGGGTCGGCGGCAACAGCAGGCAGACGCCGGCAACCAGAAACAGCGCGCGAGCAGCGACGCCGAGCGGCTGCCGGCCGTAGCCGACGGCCGCCATCGACACCGCGGCGATGCCGAGGAACGCCGTCGCCGCCGCCAGAATCGCGCCCCAAAAACCGCCCCCGAGCAACAGTTCGGGCGAGAAGGCGAACAGGAACGGCACGATGTAGGCGACCCAGGCGAACCTCAGCGCGGTCAGGCTTGTCCGCCACATGTCGGCGTCGCCGATCTTGGCCGCGACGATCGACGCGAGGGCGACCGGCGGCGTCAGCATCGACATCATGCCGAAATACAGGATGAAGAGATGCGCCTGCATCGGCTGCAGGCCCGCCTCGACCAGCGCCGGCCCGAGAATTGTAGCGAGCACGACATAGACCGCGACGGTCGGCATTCCCATGCCGAAGACGATCGCAATCGCCGCGACCAGCACCAGCATGACGACGACATTGCCGCTGCTGGCGGCCACCGCGCCGGCAGCGATCGAGAAGCCGACGCCGGTCAGGCTGACCAGGCCGATGATCAGTCCGGCCGCGGCGGTGATCAGCAGCAGCGGCGCGGCTGAGCGCCCCGTGTCGATCAGGGCCTGCGCAATCAGGGAAAGGCTCAGCCGCCTGCCCTGATACGGCCGCAGGACCGAGACGATCGCCAATGCCGCGATTGCGCCCAGGGCGGCGATCTGGGGCCGCATCTGCAGGCTGAACAGGATGACGAACAGGACCGCAAACGGGATCAGGAAATGGCCACCGTCGCGAAGCGCCTCGCGCGCCGAGGGGCGTTCGCTTTCATCCAGCGGAAGAATGCCGGTCTTGGCCGCGATCCGGTCGATCTGGATAAAGACGGCGCCGAAGTAGAGCAGCGCCGGCAACAGCGCGGCGGTCGCGACCTCGACATAGGACACCTGGAGATAGTCGGCCATGACGAATGCGGCCGCGCCCATCACCGGCGGCAGCAACTGACCGCCGGTGGAGGCGGCCGCCTCGACCGCGGCAGCGGTTTCCGCCTTCAGCCCGGTGCGTTTCATCAAGGGTATCGTGACGACACCGGTGCCCACGACATTCGACACCGCATTGCCGGAGATGGAGCCGAAAAACGCCGATGCCCCCACCGCCGCCTTGGCGCTGCCGCCGCGATAGCGGCCGAACACCGCCAGGCAGATACGGGTGAAGAAGTCACTGCCGCCGGCCTGGCGAAGCAGTTCGCCGAACAGCACGAACGGGATCACGATCTCGACCGCGACCCGAGCCGGCAGTCCGAGCATCCCGTTCGGATCGATCACCAGATAGACCGCGAGGCGCGACAGCGGCGTTTCGGGAATGCCGAGCGGTCCGCCGAACATCGCCAGGCCGCAAAAGACGAGCACGATGGCGACAATCGCGAAGCCGGTGGAACGCCAGACGAGGAACAGCAGCCCCGCCAGCAGGATCAGGCAGGTGACGAACAGCCACAAAGGCCGCGCGATCGCCACGAGGCCAAGTTCGGGATAGCGCCAGGCGAGATAGCCCATCAGCAGAAGCAGCGCCGCGCCGACGCCGGTCCCGATGGCGCGCAGCGGCGATCGGCCGGAGGACGCGAGCGTCACCGCAACCGTCGCCAGGGCCAGGCCCACCGCGAGCGCCAGCACCTGCTCGTTGAATACCAGCAGGCCGGCATACATGTGCAGGTCGAGCACCCAGGCCAAGGACAGCAGAGTGAGCGCCAGGGCAAGGGCAGTGCCCAGGCCCTGGCCGCTCAGCGCCGGTCCGGCGCCGCCGACTGTCTGAATACTGCCCTTGTCTGCGCTCATCTTACCGGGTCCCTGAACTGACGGTGCTAGTCGACCAGGACGCCTTTGGCGGCGTCGTGCAGCGGAAGGCCGGGGTATGACCGACGGATGCTGTCCTTGTTCATGCCGCCGAGCACCTTGTTGGCCGCCGACAGTTTTTCGACGTTGTCGCGGATCAGCTCGGCCACGGTCTTGACGGCCGCCGCATCGAGATCGGCGCGCGCCATCAGGACATAGTCGTAGGCCATGGTCGAAAACGCCTCGGTGGCCCCGACAATGCCGGCGCCCGCGGCGACGTCGTAGATATAGGCTTCGGGCGCAACCGCGACCATGCGCGCGACCGCCTCCGGGGAGCCGTCAAACGGCAGCCAGCGAATGCCGCCTGTCGACGAGTTGGCCTCGACCACCGCGCCACCGCGCAGGGCGAACAGGGTCGCGTCGACATTGCCGCTGATCAGCGCCTGTACGCCGTTGGCGACGCTGGCGACCGGAACCTTGACGACGTCGTCTGCAACGAGGCCGCCATTGGCGAGAGCGCCCTCGATATAGGGCTGCAGGCTCGCCTGGGCCGGCATGCCCCAGGAGACGCGCTTGCCCTTGAGATCGGCGATTGTGTTGATGCCGGAATCCGCCCGCGCCATCAGGCCGACAGGGCTTGGCTGCAACGACGCGACGACGCGCAGATTTGCCTGCGGCATGCCCTTGAACGGACCGGCGCCGCGAATCGCGTCGCCAAGGTCAGGAGTGACGACGGCGGCCATGTCGAGCGAGCCTTCGTTGACCAGCGGCAGGAACGCCGTCGGCCCGCCGAACGCCTGGACAGTGACCGACAGGTCGGTGTTTTCGTCGATCGCCTGGGCGAGCGCGGCGTTGACGCCGTAATTTTGCGATCCCTGCTGCCCGGCGCCAAATCTGACGGTCTGGGCGGAAACGGCGGTGGTGAACGAGAGGCCCGCGAGGACGACGCCAGCCAGAATATTTCTCAACAACATTGCTTTCCTCCAATCGTAATGTCTGCTTCTCAAAGATCAGGCCGGGCCGCGATTGTCACAGCGCCGAAATGTCTGGGGCCAGGACCTCCCTCGCCGCGATCATGTCAGCCGCCTTCTCCGCGATCATGATGACGGCGGCGTTGATGTTGCCGCAGACGAGGTCGGGCATCACCGACGCATCGACCACCCTCAGCCCGTCGACGCCGCGAACCATCAGGTCCGGACCGACCACCGACGCCGCGTCGACGCCCATGCGGCATGTGCCCGCCGGATGGTGGACGGTGATCGAGGTCTGGCGGATGTGCTCGTCGATCTCCTCGTCGCTCTGGCATTTCGGTCCGGGAAAGAACTCGGCCGCGATGAACGGCTGCATCGAGCTTTGCGCCGCGAGATCGCGCGCGACGCGGAATCCGGCGCGCAGCGACGTCCAGTCCCGGGGCGACGCCAGGAAATTCTGCTCGATCAACGGCGCCTGCGCCGGATCGGCCGACGCCAGCCGCACCGCGCCGCGGCTTTCGGGCTGGGTGGCGACGATGCGCGTGGCGAAGCCGTCGGCAAACGGCGCCTTGAACGGCTTGAAATAGGGCCAGGCGGCCAGCGGCGCGGCGGTGAACAGCAGTTGCACGTCCGGCAGCGGGCGGTCGGCGCCGCTCTTCAGGAAGGCGACGACGCCGCCGGGCACATCGCCCGAAAACCCCTTGCCGGTCAGGTAGGTCCTGGCGAAATCGACCGCGATCCTGTCGGCGCGCATCATCTTGTGGAACGGCCCCGGCGTCTTGCGCCGGTACATCAGGATGACCGAGACATGGTCCTGCAGATTGCCGCCGACCGCCGGCAGATCGACCACGGTGTCGATGCCGTGCCGCGCCAACTGGCCGTGACCGCCAATGCCCGACAGCATCAGCAGCTGCGGCGAGTTGATGACGCCGCTGGCGACGAGCACCTCCTTGCCGGCGGACACGGTCGCCGGCCGCCCGTCAAGCATCATCGCAACGCCGGTGGCGCGCCGCCCGTCGAACAGGATCCTCGTCGCCAGCGCGCCGGTCAAAACCTTGAGATTGGGCCGCTTGAGCGCCGGGCGCAGATAGGCGGAGGCGGTGGAGCATCGCCGCCCCCTGTCGATGGTCATCTGCAGCCGCCCGAAGCCTTCCTGCACCGCGCCGTTGTAGTCGTCGGTCTGCGGGTAGCCCGCCTGCCGGCTGGCCTCGGCGAAGGCTTCGATCAGCTCGTCCTTGTATCTGCACAACTGGGTGTGGAGCGGGCCCGATCCGCCGCGATACCGGTCGGCGCCGCCTTCCCAGGTTTCCTGCCTGCGAAAATAGGGCAGCACCTTGTCGTAGGACCAGTCCTTCAGCCCGGCCGCCGCCCAGCGGTCATAGTCGCCGCGGTTGCCGCGCACATAGGCCATCGCATTCGTCGACGACGAGCCGCCGATGACCTTGCCGCGGGCGCATTCCACCCGCCGGCCGCCGACATTGTCCTCCGGCTCGCAGAAATACATCCAGTCGTGGCGGCGCTCGGTCAGGATCTTGCCCCAGCCGAGCGGGATGTGGATCATCGGATCGGTGTCCCAGGCCCCCGCCTCGAGCAGCAGCACCGACACCTTCGGATCGGCGCTCAGGCGGTTGGCGAGCACGCAGCCGGCCGACCCGGCGCCGACAATGACATAGTCGTATTTTTCAGCGTGCTGCATGATTGGCGCCGATCCCGCTAGGCCAGTCCGGCCTGCTTCAGGCGCTGCGACCAGTGCTCCCAGCCGCGGTCGATCTGCGCGCCGACCAGCTTGCCGGCCGTGGCGATCTCCCCCGAAGACAGATATTTGATGTTGCCGATCTGCAAGCCTGCCGTCTGGGCCGCCGCGTTCTGCTCGGTATAGAACGCCCTGAAAACAACCTCGCGGATCGAACGACCGACATTGACCACCCCGTGGCGCGCCATCAGCACGACCGGGGCGCCCCCCAGCGCCTCGGCGATGTCGCGGCAGACGTCCTGGCTGCCGCCGAACAGGTCGGTGGCGTCGCCCTGCTTGTCGCGGATTTCGTAGACCGGCACCGCCTCGCCCAGGAACGCGCCCATGTGGCTGACCGGCCGCAAGGGCTGGTCGACGAAGCAGTAGGGCAGCACCGCGGGCGAATGGCTGTGCAGCACGCACTGGACATCGGGCCGAGCCTTGTAGATTTCGCTATGGATGTAGCGTTCCAGATAGGACGGACGATTGTCCGACGTCTCGCCGTCGAGGTTGAGGCGCTGGATGTCGGCGACGGTGATCGTGGCCGGGGCGATCTTCTGCGGCAGGAAAAAGCTGTTCGGGTCCTGCGGGTCCCTGGCGCTGATATGTCCGAACGTGTCGAGGATGCCTTCGTTGAGAAGGATCTTGGTCGCGGTCACCAGGTCTTCAAAGATCTGGCTGGACGAGCTTTTTGCGGTGCTCATTCTGTTCTCCGTATGCAATTCCGATCGGGCCGTCGGTCCGGTCACTTGTTCTGGTAGATGCCGACGATCCGGTTCTGCTCGACGATGTTGTCGGCGTATTTGCGCAGGAACTCCTCGCGCGTCGGTGCGCCCTCGACCTTTGCATCGAGCGCATAGACCCAGAAATAGTAGTGGTGGTCGCCATGGCCGTTGGGCGGCTGTGGCCCGTAATATTGATGGTGGCCGACGCCGTTGGGCCCGACGCGGAACTTTTCCTGCGCGTCGGAAAGATCGGTCGTCGACGGATCGATGCCATAGACGGTCCAGTGCGTGAAACCCTGCGGCAAGGGCGCATCGGGATCATGGCAGATGACCGCCAGTTCAACCGCTTCCGGCGGCACGCCGCTCACGGTCAGCCGCGGCAGCACATTGCCCTTGTCGCCGGCATGTTCGTCGCGCAGCCGGCCAAGCGGCTCGAAGTCGGACGAGGTGATTTTCAGGTTTCTGATGTTGAGGGGCATTTCTATTCGTCCTTCGAAAAATCTCTGTCAGGCGTTCTGGGCGAGTTCGGCGACGGTCTTGCCGCCAACGCGCTCATGGACGCGCGGCCCGGACGCCACGGCGACGCAGAGCAGCAGCTCGTCCGGCCGCGGGCCGTCCGGCGCGCAGAAGGTCACCGCGTCGTAATGCGACCTGATGTAGAGCTCGTCCTTGTGGGCGAGCGGAATGTCGATCGAGGCGCCGGCCGCGGCCACCTTGCTCGCCGACGATATCCAGGCGGCGCCGCCGCCGACTTCCTGCCTGAGCGGATTGCCGAACACGGTGGTGATGCAGGCCACGACATGTTCCTGTTCGCCCGACGTCCCGGCGATGCCGCCCTTGCCGTAGCTCTCGACCGGCCTGCCGCCCAGCAGCGCGACCGCGCGCTGGCCGAGCGCATGTCCGAGCGCCGCGCTGGGCTTTGTCAGCGGCGACAGGTCGGCGACAAACTTGCCGGCGAAGGGATTGCGGATGACGACGCCGACCGCGACCTTGACCAGCGCGTCGCCCGGCTTTCCGCCATCATGCCGGATTTCCTGGACGGAAGAGTACCAGCCTCTGACGTCGTAGGCGCTTTCAACCTGGTTGGAGTAATTCATCTTTGTTTCCCTGTCGGATGTGGGCTCTGGTGTGGCGTCGTCCAGTGGCTGAGCGCCCTGACTACTGAGGCCAGGAATAGACGCGGCGAAGCGGATCGTACTGGGCCGCTTCAAGCGCGGCCGGGGTGAACATGTTTCCTTTCGAGAGCGACCGGTTGGCGGCGTAGTCGCCGGAAATCGCCTGGCAGCGGTCGGTCATCGGCCGGATGCGCTTTTGCCAGGCGGCCAGTGCGTCCTCGATCGCGGCGTGCTCCTCCACGTCCTGCGACAGGCTGAAGGCGTTGACCATGGCGCAGCCGGCGCCCTGGGCGAGAGCCGGGCACATCGCGTTCGCTGCGTCGCCGACAAGCGCGACCTTGCCCTTGGTCCAGGTGTCCAGCTTGGTGGTTTCGTATTTGTCGTAGCGGGCTGTCTTGAGCTTCGCCGCCTCGACCAGGCAGGGTTCCAGGAAGGGGAACATCTCGACCCAGACGTCGAGGTCGATCGGAACCCGGGAACCACGCGGATCGGCCGCCGGCGCCATCAGGCCCAGATAGAGTTCCTTGTCGTTGCAGGGCGAATAGAGGATGCGCTGGACGCGGGGCCAGAAGTTCCACATGTCGATGGTGTTGTCCCATTCGCCATGCCCCAGCTCGGCCTTCATGCGCGGAACGATCAGCCGGATGATGCCGTCCTGGGAAATCCAGCGGTCCTGCTCGAAGCCGATGGAATCGCGGACTTTCGATCCGACGCCGTCGGCGCCGACGATCAGGTCGGCCTCGAACGTTTCGCCCGACTGGACGGTCAGGATGCCTTTCCGGTCGGCGGCGACCGCTTCTGAATTCACCCGGATGTCGACGCCGAGCTTGCGCGCCCGGTTC
>Ga0209793_1000831_pt1 | contig 25841 bp, 26 predicted proteins | sample EBPBio122009_DNA_FD_185863 | JGI IMG/M metagenome (GOLD analysis project Ga0209793, IMG submission 185863) | Wastewater treatment Type I Accumulibacter community from EBPR Bioreactor in Madison, WI, USA - Reactor 1_2/2/2009_ DNA (SPAdes) (version 2) | ecosystem: Engineered > Bioreactor > EBPR >... | reverse complement strand
CGCGACAGGCCGATGAGAAGCGCGTTCTCCACGGCTTATCTCCCGATCATGTCCCGCGGCGACCTCGACGCTCCCCAGCGCAGTCGCCACGGCCCATGCTTCGCAAGCGGCATGCCAGCATGGTTAACCCATACAAGTTATTGATATCATTAAATACAGGTCGATTTCTCTCAGGTGCCGCACCCCGGCACAGGCTGCAGGAGCGGCAAGAAACGCCCGGCAAATTCTGCCGCCCTTAACGACGCGTTAACCGTAATTGGGGAAGGTGCCTCTATGGGCTGCAGAAGGCGGCCCGGCGGCCCGGGACGCGTGACGAGATGGCGAAGAAGCCCAAGAAGGAAAAGGAAGAAGGCGCTGCCGGCGAAGAGGCGCCGAAGAGCAAGAAGAAGCTCTTCATGATCATCGGCGGCGTCATGCTGCTGGCGGCCGCCGGCGGTGGTGGCTGGTTCTTCCTGAAAAAGCCTTCGCCGGAGCAGACCGCGGCTGCCGAGGCCGCGGCCAAGGCCAAGGCCCCCGTCGCCTTCCTCGACATGAAGGACATGATGATCGGCATGTCCAATAGCGGCCAGCAGGACCGCCAGTCGATCATGAAGATCAAGGTCGTGCTGGAGATCGCCGATGCGAAGGCGGCCGACCAGATCAAGCCGCTGCTGCCGCGCGTCGAGGATGCCTTCCAGGTCTTCATGCGCGAACTGCGCCCCTCCGATCTCGAAGGCTCGGCCGGCATGTTCCGGCTCAAGGAAGAACTGCTGCGCCGCGTCAATCTGACCGTCTATCCGGCCAAGGTCGACGCCGTGTTGTTCAAGGAACTGCTGGTGCAATGAGCGAGCCGATGGCTCCCGCACACCGGACAGAGATGGCGGCGCAAAGATGAGCACCGAACACGACAAGAACACGCCGAGCGACGAGCCGCTGACCCCGGAAGGGATGGCGGCCGGCTGGGCGGCGATGCCCGACATCATGGAGGATGATGGCGAACAGGAAGGCGGTACCGACCGCCTGATGTCGCAGGACGAAATCGACACGATGCTCGGTTTCTCCAGCGGCGACGACAAGGACGGCCGCAACGGCATCCAGGCGATCGTCGATTCCGGCTCGGTCGCCTATGAACGCCTGCCGATGCTCGAGATCATCTTCGAGCGTCTGGTGCGCCTGCTCTCGACCAGCCTGCGCAACTTCTTCACGGACAATGTCGAGGTCACGCTGGAGAGCATCCGCTCGGTCCGCTTCGGCGACTACATCAACTCGATCTCGCAGCCGGCGCTGCTCTCGGTGTTCAGGGCCGAGGAATGGGACAATTTCGGCCTCATCACCATCGAGCCGTCCCTGATCTACTCCGTCCTCGACGCGATGTTCGGCGGCAAGCGCGGCCAGCCGGCACCGCGCATCGACGGCCGCCCCTTCACCTCCATCGAAATCCGCATGGTCCGCCGCGTCATCGAGCTGGTGCTGGGCGATGCCGAGGCCGCCTTCAAGCCGCTCTCGCCGGTGAGGTTCATCGTCGACCGCGTCGAATCCAATCCGCGCTTCGTCTCGATCTCCCGCCCTGCCAATGCCGCGATCCGCGTCGAGCTGAAATTCGACATGGAAGGCCGTGGCGGCGCTCTGCACATCCTCCTGCCCTACGCCACCATCGAGCCGATCCGCGAATTGCTGCTCGAAAGCTTCATGGGCGAGAAGCTCGGGCGCGATCCGATCTGGGAGAACCATCTCGCGACCGAGGTCTGGCAGGCCGATGTCGACGTCACCTGCGTGCTCCACGAGACCCAGATGCCGTTGAAGCGCGTCATGAAGCTCGAGATCGGCGACACGCTGATGTTCGACGCCCGGCCGGATTCAATCGTCTCGCTGCGCTGCGGCGACTTCGTCGTCACCGAGGGCCGGATCGGACGGGTCGACGACAAGATCGCCGTGCGGGTGGTGAACCCGCTCCGGCGCTCCAAGACGACCCTTGCCGCTTTCGACAGCCTCGCCAGCCATCTCGGCGCGACGACCTGATAGGGATGCCATGACGCTCAATCTCATCGCCGACGTGCTTGTCGCCTGCCTTCTCGTCGCCACCATCGTCACCTGCTTCATCCTGACCAAGCGCATCGAGCGGCTGAAGGCGGACGAAGCCGGCATGCGCCAGACCGTCGGCGCGCTGATCACCGCGACCGACAATGCCGAGCGCGCCATCGCCGGCCTCAAGTCCACGCTGGGCGATTGCGACCGCACCCTGGAGGAGCGCCTGCGCACCGCCGAGCGCTACGCTGCCGATCTCGCCGCGCAGGTCGAGGCCGGCCAGGCGGTGATGGAGCGCATCGGCCAGATCGTCAGCGCCGCGACCCTGGTCGGCGCCAAGGAAGCTCCGATCGAGGCGCCCGCGGCGCCGGCTCCGGTCTCCCGCCTTGAGAGCGCGGTCCAGTCGGCCGCCGCCATCCGCGCCCGCGCCGCGCGCCGCCTCGAGGAACAGGCTGCGTGATCGAACGGCCCCGCCTCCTGCCGGCAGTGATTCTCGGCGCCATGGGTCTCCTGGCGCTGAAGCTGCTCGCCTGGACGGCGGAGCCCTCGCCCGGCCACATCCCGGCCGCCGCGCCGCTTTTCGCGCAGACCGCGGCCAAGCCTACGAACAAGACCGCGCCCAAAATCTTCGATCCCGAGACAACCGGCTCCGTACCCGCCCCCGATCCGAAGAAGGAGCAGGAAAAGAACGAAGCCGAGGCCAAGGGCGGAGCGGTCCGTATGGCCGCCAATGCCAACAACAAGGCCGACATCATGAACGGCTCGGTCCAGCCGGTTTCGCCGGCCGAGAAGGCGATCCTGGAACGCCTCGGCGAGCGGCGCGAGGAGCTGGAGGGCCGGATGCGCGAGCTCGAAATGCGCGAGCGCCTGCTGAACTCCGCCGAGAAGAAACTCGACGGGCGCGTCGGCGATCTGAAGGCGCTCGAAGAGAAGGCCGGCGGCCAGGGCGCCAGCAAGCCTGCCGTCGAGGAAGCCAAGGCGATCAAGAACCTCGTCATCATGTACGAATCGATGAAGCCGAAGGATGCCGCGCGCGTCTTCGACCGCCTCGGCCTCGACGTGCTCGTGCCGGTGGTACAGCAGATGAATCCGCGCAAGATGTCCGAGGTGCTGGCGGCGATGGCGCCCGACCGCGCCGAGAAGCTCACCGTCGCGTTGGCGACCAGCGGACGCACCGCCAGCGTCGAGCGCGTGGCGAACGAAGCCCCCCTGCCCGGCAACGAACTCCCGGCGATCGCACCCGCGTCACGGCGCTGATCCGGTTGTCCCGTTCAGCCCTCTTGGCGAGGGCGAGTTCCAGGTCGCGTGGCGGCGTGAAACTGGGGATTGTCAGCGATCGTTCAGGTCTGGCGGCGGATGATCGCGGCAGGAGGAAACTTCAATGCGGTTCACAGCCCTCGCTTCGGTTTTGCTGTTCGGAACGCTTGCGGCGGGCTGCGTCGATCAGCGCTCCTACGCCTACCCGGGCTCGTACTGCGATGAGTATGGCTGCGGTGCGCCGGTTGCCCCGGTCGTCCAGGCGCCCGCTTATTGGGGCGGCGGCCCCGGCTACGGCGGCTATCCACGATACAGGGGCGGAGGATATCGCGGCGGGCCGTATGGCGGGCCGCCTCCGCCGGTCGGTTACAATCCCCCGACCTGCAGCGAATGTTAGAGCCGTCCGGTTTGAACGGCCGAGCATTGTCGGCGCCGGCCGAGCTTCGGTGGTGCGCCTGACGGTTCCGAACAAGGACGTCCGCCAACGCTGGCGTCAGGCGCCGGGGATTGGCTGCCAGCGATGGTTGGTCAAGCTTCTGCTTTTGTCGCCCGCAGGTTAGAAGGCGCCGATGTGGCACAGCGCTAAGGGCATCATCAAGAGCACGAGCGGCCTGAACGATATCGTGCTCCACGTCCTGCTGGGCGCGGCCATCTTCATCGTCCTGGCGATCGCCTTGAGGCGGCCGCTCTTGGCGTTCCTGCTGACCACGATCATCCAGATCGCCAACGAGCTCGTCGACCTCATCGAGGACGCGACGGGAACCGGCGTGGCCGGTTCCCTCGCCGATATCGTCTGGACGATGATCATCCCGGTCGTGCTTCTCGGCATCTGGGCGCTGAGGTCGCGGTTCCGACGGCCCATTCGTGATCGTTCGAACCGGTGACGTCGCGGTGCCGGCGATCATTCGCGATCCGCCCGAGGACATCCCCACCTCACCGCGAAAACCCGTCATCGTCAGTGCCAGATGAGGGATGCGACTGTTAACACGCCATTATGGTTGACGCGCTAGCGTGCCGGAGGGCCGCCGCGTTCGAATGAAGGCGGCGAGGCCCAGTGTCGCGTTGGGTCGAGTATCACGGTTTGCGTCTGTCGCGCTCCTTTGCCTTCGGTATCGGGCTGGCCGCTCTCGCGCTCGCCGCCGGCCTGGAGACGCCTGCCTTCGCGGCTGGCGCGAACCTGCGCGGCGAAGCCATGCCGGCGGGCTTCGGCCGGCTGTCCCTGACCTTCGACGAGCCGATCCAGACCCGCATCCGCGTCTCCAACGGCGTGCTGATCGTCGCCTTCGGTAGCCAGGTCCAGGTCGATGTCGCCCGCATTGCCCGCGAATTGCCGAACTACGTCTCCGTCGCTCGCGTCGATCCCGACGGGCGCGGCATGCGCTTCGCACTGACCCAATCCTACAAGGCCAACCTGATCGAGGCCGGCGACAAGGCCTTCATCGACCTGCTGCCGCAGAACTGGTCGGGCGTCATGCCCGGCCCGCCGCCGGAAGCCCTCGCCGAGCTGACCGAGCGCCTGCGCCTCGCCGAAGTCCGGGCGAAAGACGCCGCGCGCCAGCCTCCCGCCCCTCCAGCCACGCTGACGATGAGCTCGGCCAGCCTGCCGACGCTGGAACGCCTGATTTTCAAGGCACCGGCCGAGACGAAGCTCGCCAGCAACCTGTCGGACGGTACGCTGAAGCTGGTCTTCGACCGGCCGATGAATGTCGAGGCCGCCGCCATCCGCAACGCCCTGCCGACCGATATCGACCTCACCGGCCTCGATGCCGGCAAGGAAGCGCTGAGCCTGACCCTGTCGCTGCCCAAGGACTGGCAGGTCCGCAGCTTCGACGACGAGACCGGACTGGTCGTCGACCTGCTGCGCCCTGTGAAGCAGGAAGCGCCATCGCTTGTCGAGCTGTCAAAGCCGCCAGCACCGACGCCGCCTGCTCCGGCTGCGACACCGCCAACCGAACCCGCTCCAAAGTCCGCGGCGACGGCACCGGCGGCCAAGCCAGCCACACCGCCCACCCAGGCTGTGGCCGCAGCGCCAACTGCGCCCGAAGTGCCGCCGGGCCCGGTCGCCATCACGGTCGACGGCAAGCGCCTCGATTTCCGTTTCACCCGCCCCACGGGGGCCGCCGCCTTTCTCGATGCCGGCGTGATGACGCTGGTCTTCGACACGCGCGACACCATCGATCCCGCGAAGCTCGCCGGGCTGATGCCCAAGCTGATCGAGGACAGCACGGTCACCCGCGAGGGCAAGGTGACCCTCGTCAGGCTCAGGCTCGCCGGCCAGCCGCTTGCGCGCGTCTTCGACAACGGCCCGACCTGGTCGCTCGATCTCGGCGAGGATGCGGGACGGCCCGCCACCCCGGTCGAGCCGCAGCGCAGCATGGACGAGCGCGGCCAGACCATCGTCGCCGTGCCGCTCGCCGGCCTCACCGGCATCCACTGGCTTGAAACCGGCCCCGCCGGCCTTCCGGTTGCCGTAGCCACCGCGACGGGCCCGACCAGGCTCACGCCCAAACCCTATCAGTTCGTCGAATTCGGCCTGCTCCCGACAGCGCAGGGACTGGCCGTCCAGCCACATGCGGACGACGTCGCGGTCCGCGCCGGCACGGAGCAGGTCCGCATCGGCCGCAGCGGCGGGCTCCACGTCTCGCTCGACATCGGCGCCCCCCTCCCCAAGCCGGAGGAGAAGGCCAGGAAGCAGGAGGCAGCTCCGCTGCTGGACGGCGACGCCTGGGCCAGGCTGCGCCTCGACAATCCGCGCGAACGCGCCCGCGCCCTGATGCTCGACATCACCGACGCTTCGCGTGGCCGCAAATCCGAAGCCCGTCTCGCGCTCGCCCGTTTCTATGCCGCCAACGGGCTGATGCCCGAGGCCGCCGGCCCGCTCAACGCCTTGCTCGCGGACGATAAGGCGATGCGCGGCAACCGCGAGGCGCTCTTCCTCAGGGGCGTCATCGCCACCGGGATGCATCGGCACCAACAGGCGCTGGCCGCCTTCGATGCCGGTCCGATCAAGGACGATGTCGAGGCAGGGCTGTGGCGCGCGCTGGTCGAGGAGCGCCTGAACCGCAATGCCCAGGCGCTGGTCGGTTTCCGCCGCGCCGAATCCGTGCTCGACCGCTATCCGCTCCATCTCCAGGGCGAATTCCGCGAGGCCATGGCACGCACTGCGCTCGCCCAGCAGGATATCGCTGTCGCCGAGCGCCAGATCCAGGCACTGGCGGACATGCCGCGCGGCAGTTTCGACCAGGAGCATCTCGCCCTGCTCCAGGCGCGGCTCGACGATATCAGCGGCCGCCCGGAGGCCGCGATGAACGGTTACAAGCCGCTCTTCGAGGCCAAGAGCCGCCCGGTCGCGGCGGAAGCCCAGTTGCGTGCGGTCAAGCTCGCGGATGCCGAGAAGCGCACCGACATCAAGCCCGAGGAAGCCATCGCCCGGCTGGAGACCGTCTCGGTCATCTGGCGCGGCGGCCGGCTGGAGATCGAGGCGCTGGCCGGACTCGGCCGGCTCTATGCCGACCAGCAGCGCTGGCGCGACGCCTTCATGGTCGCGCGCCGCGCCAACGAGAACTTCACCGAGGATCCGCTGACCAGCCGCATGCACGACGAGACGGCGCAGCGCTTCGCCGAGTTGTTCAGCGGCTCCGGCCTCGGCAAGCTGCCGCGCATCGAGACGCTGGCGCTGTTCTACGACTTCAAGGAATTCCTGCCGATCGGCCGGCGCGGCGACGAGATCACGCGCCTGCTCGCCGACCGGCTGGTCGAGCTCGACCTGCTCGATCAGGCCTCCGAGATCCTGAAATACCAGATGGACCGGCGCCTCAGCGGCGCGGCGCGTTCCACGGTCGCGGCACGCCTCGCCATGATCGACCTGATGAATGGCAAGCCCGCCGACGCGGTCCGCGCGCTCAACACCACGCGCCTCGTCGAGCTGCCGGCAGACGTCAAGCGCGCCCGTCTGCTGCTCGAGGCCAAGGCGCTCTCGGACCTCTCGCGCACCGATCAGGCGCTCGAGATGCTGGAGGTCGAGCGAGGCCCCGAGATCGATCGGTTGCGCGCCGACATCTACTGGACCGGCCGCCGTTGGCGCGAGGCGGGCGAGGCCTACGAGCGCCTGCTCGGTGAAAGCTGGCGCGGCGACGGCGCGCTCGGGGACAGCGAGCGAGCCGATGTCATGCGTGCCGGCGTGTCGTATGTGATGGCGAGCGAGAACCTGTCGCTCGACCGGCTGCGCAGCAAGTTCGCGCCGAAGATGGCCCGCGGCGCCGATGCCCGGACCTTCGCCTTCATCACCGGGGCCGACCGGACCCGCGCCGCCGACATCCGCGAGATGGCGCGCGCCACCGCGAATGCCGACACGCTCTCGGACTTCCTGAAGGCCTATCGCGAGCGCTATCCCGCCTATTCGGCAGCGATGCGCAAGCCGCAGGCTCCTGCCGCCGACAAGCTGCCTTCGCCCGCCGAGGGCGCGGCAGCCGAGCCTGCGGCGCCGCCGTCGCGGAGCTAGATCCTAGCCCGGACCCGAATTCGTGTCCTCGCCGCGCGCCTTGGCGCGCAGGACGAATTGCAGGTTGCGAATGTAGACGAAGACACCGAAGCCCTGGCCGAGGATGAAGACCGGGTCGCGCCGATAGAGCGCATACATCAGCAGCAAGGCGCCGCCGCCGATCGAAAACCACCAGAAGGTCATCGGCACGACCGAACGCCCGGCCTTCTCGCTCGCCAGCCACTGCACGACGAAGCGCATGGTGAAGAGCCCCTGCGCGACCACGCCGAGCAGGACCCACCAGTCGATATTGTTGACGAAGACGTCGTGGAAATAATTGCCGATGGTCTGCTGCAGGTCGATGAGCATCACATCGTCTCCGAGACGATCTGGGGCACGCGCTTGCGCCGCCGGATCAGCCACCAGACACCGGCGAGATCGAGGATACCGACCCAGAGCCGGTCGAAGAAGCCGTAATTCGAGACACCGGTCAGCCGCGGCCGGTCGTGCACGTCGACATGCAGCACCTTGTGGCCCTCACGCGCCATCAGCGCCGGCATGAAGCGATGCAGCGCATCGAAATACGGCAGGGCGAGATAGGCCTCGCGGCGGAAGCATTTCAGCCCGCAGCCGGTATCGCGCGTATCGTCCTTCAGCACGCGCACGCGCACGCCATTGGCGATCTTCGATTGCCAGCGCTTGAAGCCGGTATCCTTGCGACCGACGCGCTGCCCCTGCACCATCCCGGCCTGGAGGCCGGCCTTCTGCAGGACCTCGACCATCTCCGGCAGGAAGACCGGATCGTTCTGGCCATCGCCGTCGAGTGTCGCCACGATCGCCGAGCGGGCATGGCGCACGCCGCTGCGCACGGCCGCGCTCTGGCCGCAGGACTGGGCGTGGGTGACGACGCGCAACCAGGGCCGCGTCGCGGCAAGATCGGCCAGCGCAGTCGCCGTGCCGTCGGTCGAGCCGTCATTGACATAGACGATCTCGAACGGGCCGATCGCCGCGCAGGCCTTCTCGATATCGGCGACGAGCGGCGCGATGTTGCCGACTTCGTTGCGCACCGGCACGACGACGCTGAGCAGCGGATGGGAAGAGGTTTCGGTCAAAGGGACATCATCCGGAAAAACGGTCCGCAAACTGCGTCAGAGCGACGGATAGGGCAAGGGTTTCGAGCAGAAGGGTGCCTCACGGCGAGCGGGCGAAGACGGCGATCTCCAGCTTGCGCCCGCCATTGAGGTTGAAGCCGTTGATCGTGGTCACGAGTCGCGGCTTCAGGTTCTGGCTCGCCAGCGCCGCATTGAAATCAGTGGCGAAGCGGCTCTCGACGAAGGCGACGCGGCAGCCCGGCTGGTTGAGGAAGGCGGCTGCATCGGCGCCGCTCGCGGCCATGGCGAGCTTCGTGCCGGTCAGGAAGACCAGGCTCGGCTCGCGATAGCCCAGCGTCACGACGGCCGGATCGGCACAGCCGGCAGCCTTGACGCTCTCCGCCAGACGCGGCGACAGCTTCAGCGAGCGCAGGCTCTCGATGGCAAAGGGATAGACCGCGATGGTCAGCAGCAGGCTCGCCAGCACGCAGCGCCAGAGCGCGCCCTCGAAATCGAGCCGCCGGAACGCCGCGACGACGCTGACGCCGGCGAGCAGGACGAGCGCGAAGAACGGCAGCGCGAGCAACGGCACCGCCCGGTCGAGCGTCCAGTTGCCGAACAGGATCGTGCCCATCAGCGCCAGCGGCACGATCACGACGAGGCAGGCGGTGAGCACCGCGCCGCGCCGGTAGCGGTTGATTCCCCCATTGAGCACGGCGAGCAGCAGGAGCGCGGTAATCGCCGGATAGAGCGGCAGAACGTAATGCGGCAGCTTGGTCGGCACCGCCTCGAAGACCAGCCAGGACGGCACGATCCAGGCGATCAGGAACAGGATCTGCGGCTCCTTGCGTCGCACCCAGGCGAAGGGCACCGCCATCGCCGCGAAGGCCGCCGCCGGCCAGTAGGTCGCGAAGAAGACGACGAGATAAAGCCCGGGCGGCCCCCAATGCTTTTCCTGCCCCTCGGCGACCTTGCCGAGCATGTCCTGGCCGACGCTGTCGGCGAAGAAGCTGCCGCCGGTCTTGATCATGATCGCGGCGAACCAGGGCAGCGCGACCACAAGGCAGAGCAGCAATCCGGCGCCGAAGCGCAGCGGCTTCAGCCAGCGGAAGGAGCGCTGGCTCGCGCTGAGCACGAGAATCGCGAGGCCCCAGACCATCGGTACGATCGGCCCCTTGATCAGCAGGCCGAGCGCGGTCGCGCCCCAGAACACCAGCCAGTTGCGCCGGTCCGGCACGAAGGCGAGCGAGCGCGTCCAGTCGAGCCAGGTTCGGGCAAGCGCGCCCATCGTGGCGACGGCGCAGGCCGCCAGAAGCGCATCGGTCTTGGCGATGCGCGCCTCGACCCCGAGCAGCACCGCGGCAGCCATCAGCGCCCCGCCAAGCAAGGCCAGCGGCGGCGACAGGAAGGCCAATAGAGCCCAATAGGTCAGGAGCACGGTCGCGGTCGCGCCGATGAGCGAGGGAATGCGATAAAGCCAGATCTGGGTGTGCGCCTCCGGCACGCCGAGCGCCTCGCCGGCCTTCACCGCCGCGCTCTGCAGCCAGTAGATGCCGACCGGCTTCTTGTGGCGGGCTTCGTCCTGGAAGCGGATATCGACGAAATCGCCGGTCTCCAGCATCTGCTTGCTCGCCTGCGCGAAGCGCGGCTCGTCGCGGTCGAGCGGCTGGAGCGTGCTGTATCCGGGTAGGAAGGCCGCGAGCGACAAGAGCAGCAGGAAGATGCAGGCCCGCAAATGGCTGGCCGAGGCCGCTTGCTTGAGGCGGTCGATCGCTGGCGTGAGCGAAAACATCATTCATCCCCGCGGCTGCCGGCCGCAACTGTCCAGAATGCCGGCTGCCGCCCGATGGCGGGCCATTCAGGCACGATCAAGGCGGTGCCGCGCGGGGTTTACGCCGCCGGGCGTAGGTCGGCAAGCGCCGAAGGCCGATGGAGCCGATGCAGGGCGCTGCGCCGCGTCATATAATATCGCGATGTGGACGCCAGCCGTCGATCGCCGGCCGCTCCCGCGTCAATCGCTGGAGGCCGCGTTGTCGACGCGGATCGCCTGGACCATGCGCGGGGACAGGGTCATGGCCTGATCTGACGCCGGCACGACAGGCCCCACCGAAGCCGACAGGTTGATCGGCAACTCACAGGCCGCCTTGGGGCCGAGCATGGAGGCAGATTCGAGCACTGGCAGGCTGGCCGTCCTAACGAAACCGGGCTCAGCCGATGCCGGAGACGAAAGAGCCGCCGCGAGGGCGGCGATGGCGACGAACCGCAACATGGTTGCTCTCCACATGTCCCCCAATCCCATAACGAGGCAAGGCGCGACCTGTTCCGTTGGGCTGGAACCGAGCTATGCTGGCCGGAAACGGGGAAGGCTCGGCATGACGCGCCTGCTGACGAAAGCGCTGCTCTCCGGCCTCGTCGGCCTCGTCATCGGCCCGCTTTTGGGTGTGATCGCGGTCTTCGGCCTGATGCTGTTCGATCCGAAATGCGGCAGCCCCGGCGATTCCGGCGGCTGCGCGATGGGCCTGCTGACGGTGCCGGTCGCCCTCGCCTTGCCGAGCTTCGGGCTGTTCGCGCTCGTCAGCCTGATCAGAAACCTGTGGAGGCTGCGCCCGCGCGACCCCGCCGCCAAGATCCGCAGATTGCGGAACTGGGGCCGGGAAGACTGACGCCTCAGCGATCGAACGCGATTCCGAGATAGGTCCGGTCGTCGGTCCAGCCGTCGGCCCCGGAGCCCTTGACGCTGGCATAGGGGCCGATCTTGTCGGGGTCGATCCGCTCGACCTCGGCGAAGCTCGCCTCCCAGGCCGCGACCCCGAAAGCGTCCGGCTCGGCGAAATAGCCGTCGCTGAACAATTCGAGCCGCGCGACCTCGGTGGCGGGGTAATCCGCCGTGAAGACGTGCCGCTCGGCGATGGCGAAGCCGTCGAGCACGCCATAGCCGAGATCGCTCGTGGGATGATTGGAGAAGACGCGCTGGCCGCTGATGCCGCTATCGACGATCCGTTCGATCTCGGCCCGCGCGATCGTCGGCATCTCCTCGTCGCAAAGCCGCAGCACATGCGCCCTGATCGTGGCGCAAGCCTCAGCGCTCAGCCCGGCCGGCGGCTCGCGCAAACCATTCCAGACGGCATCGTCCGAGATCGAGCGCTGAGGCAGCGGATCGGCCCGCATCCTGCCAAGATGCGCCCAGCATTCGCGTCGGATCAGCGCCGTCACCCGGTCGAGCGGCTTCTCCTCGACATGGCGGATCGTTCCCAGCGCTTTCCCGCTCAGCCGGATGCCGGAATCGCCGATCGAGACCAGTTGCAGCACCGGGCCGTCATGATAGCCCAGCGCCAGCGTGCAGCCGATCCGGACGGCGGGATCGGCCGATGCCTTGTCCAGCAGGCCATGCGCGGCATAGCCCCCGCGCAGTGCATCGCCCAGCGCCTGGACCAGCCTGCGTATGCGATCCGGCCCGCCGCGAACGCTCAGGTCCTCGTCGAGCAGGAAGCGGGTGAGCTCCGTCGCCACGAGGACGGAGGCGAAGCGCCCGGCCCGCATGGCGCCAAAACGGCGCCCGCTGCGGTCGGTCACCCCGTCGATCACGGCATAGCCGCGGCCGGGCAGGATGACGACACTGTCCTCGTTCTCCTCAGGCGTGGCGAAGCGCTTGCCGAGGCTGAAGCATTCAATCTGCATGGTCGTCGTCGTATCCGGCTGTCAGCGTATGCCCGTCGCCTCTGTCAGTTGCCGGTCACTTGGCGCCACTTCTCGATCATCGCCTTGGTGCCGCCGAGCTCCTCGACGGACTTGAGCTTGACCAGCTTCAGTTCGGAAAGCGGCTTCACATCGCCGGGCGCGGCGACATCCTTGCGCACCGAGCGGCGGCCCGCCTCCTTGACCAGCGCCTCCTGCGTCTTCTTCGACAAGGCCCAGTCGATGAAGCGCTTCGCCGGCTCCGGGTTAGGCGCGCCCTTCAGCATCGCGACACCGTCGGGCGAGGTCGTGGTGCCGTCCTCGACATAGGCGATCTTCACCGGGGCACCGCCGGCGACATATTCGAGCGCGTTGTCCTCGAGCGTCAGGCCGAGCGGCGCCTCGCCATCGGCGACGAAGCGCGGGACCGCGCCGGAGCTGTCGGAAAAGACGAAGTTCTTGGCCAGCTTGCCGTAGACATCCCAGCCCTTGTCGCCGCCGGCCGTCAGCACGGTCGTCATCTGCTGGAAAGCCGAACCGGAATTGTCGACGCGGGCCGAGGCAACCTTGCCCTTCCACTTCGGATCGGAGAGCTCGGCCCAGTTCTTCGGGATGTCGGCATCCTTGACCATGCGCTTATTGACCATCAGCACGTAGATGACGGTCGTGTAGGGCGTCCAGGCCGGGCTGCTGACGAAGCGCTCGTCGATGGCGCCCTGATCCTTCGGCGCATAGGGCGCGAGCAGGTCGGCATTCTCGCCCAGCAGCGAGCCGGTCACGCTCCAGATCACGTCGGCCTTGGGCGCGGCAGCCTCGGCGCGGGCACGGCGGAAGACGTCGCCGGAACCGAGCTGGACGACCTCGGCCTTGATGCCGGTTTCGGCTTCGAAGAGCGGGATCATCTTCTGCACGATCGAGGACTTGTGGGCGGTGTAGAGCACGACCTTGTTGTCGGCCGCGACCGCCGCTCCCGCGACACCGAACAGCCCCGCCGCCAGCAGGATGCGGCCGACCCAGATTTTCCGCGACGTCATGATGTTCAAGATCCTCTCCCAGTGCGTCGATCTGTGCCGACGATGATCAGCCATCTTGCCGTCCAATCGCGGCCATGCGCAACTAGGGGAAAGGGGAGATTCTTTGCCGGCATGGCTTATTTGAACGTCGAAGGCGCGATCAAGCGCTACGGGCCCACAACCGCGCTGAACGGCGTGTCCTTTTCCGTCGCCCAAGGGGAGTTCTTCACGCTGCTCGGCCCGTCCGGCTGCGGCAAGACGACCTTGCTGCGCTCGATAGCCGGCTTCTCGCAACTGTCGGAGGGCAAGGTTTCGCTCGACGGCACCGATCTGCTCTCAGTGCCGCCGCATAAGCGCGATATCGGCATGGTTTTCCAGGACTATGCGATCTTCCCGCACCTGACCGTCGCCGAGAACGTCGCGTTCGGCCTCAAGGCGCGCAAGGTCGCCGCATCGGAGATTCGCGACCGCGTCGCGGAGGCGCTGGCGACCGTGCGCCTTTCGGCGCTGTCCGAGCGCCTGCCCGCGGCGCTCTCGGGCGGCCAGCAGCAGCGCATCGGCATCGCCCGGGCGATGGTGGTGAAACCGCGCCTGCTGCTGATGGACGAGCCCCTATCCAATCTCGACGCCAAGCTCCGGCTCGACCTGCGCGACGAGATTCGCGACATCCAGCGCACGATCGGCATCGCCGCGATCTATGTCACCCACGATCAGGAAGAAGCGCTCGCCATCTCCGACCGGATCTGCGTGATGGATGGCGGCTCGATCGAGCAGATCGGTACGCCCCAGCAGATCTACGGCCAGCCGGCGACGCGCTTCGTCGCCTCCTTCGTCGGAACGATGAACCTGCTCCAGCCCTCCACCTTCGGCCTGCCGGACGTACCGGGCGTGGCGCAATGGGCCCTGCGGCCGGAGCGCCTGCGCCTTGCCGAGGCCGGGGCGGCCGGGCACGGCGCCTCCGCCATCACCGGCGTGGTCGAGCATTTCACCTATCTCGGCCGCGAGGCCCATCTGACGGTCCAGGCCCAGGGCAACCGGCTCGTCGCGCAGATCGCCGCCCCTCCCCCGGACCTCGTCATCGAGGCCGGTCGGGAAATCCAGCTCAGCTTCGACCGGGCCGATCTGCACGCCTTCGATGCCGCAGGCCAGCGTCTCCAGACGGAGCTTGCGGCATGAGCGCGGTCGCCGCCCCGGCAAGGCGCATCGGCTGGCGCCCGGATTTCTGGACGCTCGTCGCGGTAGGAGCCTGGGCGATCCTGATCGTGCTGCTGCTCATCCCGCTCGGCCTCGTGCTGATCTCCAGCTTCCGCGACGAGAGCGGCCAGCTCACGCTCGCCAACTGGCAGCGGCTGTTCACCAGCACGCGCTACTTCAACGCCCTCATCAACACGCTGATCGTCGGCTTCGGCGGGCTGGCGGGGGCGCTCCTGCTCGGCTCGGTCATGGCCTTCTGTATGGCTCGCCTGCGCATCGCGGGCGGCCGCTTCGTCTCGATGATGGCGATCCTGGCGCTGGTCTCGCCGCCCTTCATCGGCGCCTATTCCTGGATCGTTCTGTTCGGCTCGGGCGGCATCGTCCGGCAGACCCTGATGGGCTGGGGCATCAACATGCCGCCGATCTTCGGCGTCTGGGGCATCCTCATCGTCTTCGCCTTCAAGTTCTATCCCTACGTCTACCTGCTGACGTCCGGCGCGCTCGCCAATATCAACCGCTCACTGGAAGAAGCCGCGGAGAATCTCGGGCTGACGCCGTTCCAACGCGTGATGAAGGTCTCGTTCCCGCTGGTCCTGCCGGCGCTCTCGGCCGGCGGCCTGCTCGCGCTGATCCACGCCATTGCCGATTTCGGAACGCCGCGCCTCCTGGGACGCGGCTTCAACGTGCTCGCGACCGAGGCCTACACGGCCTATTCCGCCGAGATCGGCTCCAATCTCGGCATGGCGACGACGCTCAGCCTCGTCCTGATCCTGATGTCGATGATCTTCGTCTTCATCCAGCGCTACATGTCACGGCGCAACGTCTATCACAGCAACCTGATCAACCGGCCCGAGAAGATCCAGCTGCGTGGCTTCGCCAATGTCGCGGCCCATGCGGCGGTCTATTTCATCGCGCTGGGCGGCGCGATGCCGGCAATCATCGCGGCGATCTACTCGATCCGGAAGACGAACGGACCGGTCTTCCAGCCCGGCTTCGGCCTCGAAAGCTACAGCCGCATCATCGCCACGCTCGGCGATGTCGTGCGCAATTCTCTCGTCTTCTCCGGCGTCTCCGTGCTGCTGATCGTCGTCATCGGCACGCTGATCGGCTGCCTGGTGGCAAGGCGCAACACCGCCCAGAGCTCGCTGCTCGATGCGACCCTGATGGTGCCCTATGTCATGCCGGGCATCGTCGTCGGCGTCGCCTTCATCGCGGCCTTCAACACGCCACCGCTGGTGATGACCGGCACGGCCGCGATCATCATCCTCTCCGTCTTCATCCGCCGCCTGCCCTATGCCGTGCGCTCCTCGGCGGCGGCGCTGCGGCAGGTCGGGCCGAGCATGGAGGAAGCGGCGATCTCGCTCGGCTACAGCCCGGTCCAGGCCTTCATGAAAGTCACCATCCCGCTGATCCTGCCCGGCATCGTCGCCGGCGCAATGCTGTCCTTCGTGACGGCGGTCAACGAATTGTCCTCGTCGCTGGTGCTCTATGTCGGCGGGACGATCACGATGCCGGTCAAGATCTACATCGCGATCAACGATGGCGACTACGGCACGGCCGCCTCACTCTCGACGATCCTGCTCGTGCTCAGCGGCACCGCGATCTACCTCGCCTTCCGCCTGCTGGGCCGCGACGAACGCGCCTTGCTCTAGGCGCAAGGCCAGGCGAGGCCCACAGGCAGATCAGATCAAGGCACGGTTCTTGAAACGCCGCCAACGAGAGGCCATCTCTCGGATCAGGCTGGAACAACGCGTTCCCGCAATGGAACAAAGAGGGTACGAAATGTCGCTCTACGGGACTTTGAAGAGCAGCGTTACAAGGGTTCGCCAGATGCCGGCTCCAAACATTCGGCAAGCTCCACTTGCTTTCGGCATGGTCAGTCTGGCGATCGGCTACTACCTACGCAAGATTCTTGGTCTGTACGACGCAGCCGCCGTCACCCCGCTTGGACTCTCTTTGCTCTCCGTTGCTGGAGCGGCGCTCCTGACATGCGCGATCGTGATCGCGGCGGGCTTCGTCGCCGAGGGCGAACGCGCTGAGCAGGCGTAGCAGCGGCCCGGCAAGCCCCAGCTCGATCACGCCTTGAAAGACAGTTGGAAAGCGGCTGGATTCTTCCAACTGTCGAGGCACCGCAAACGGGCTGAGTGCTTGAAAGGAGTGGCGAGCCCGGCAGGATTCGAACCTGCGACCAGCAGCTTAGAAGGCTGCTGCTCTATCCATCTGAGCTACGGGCCCGAAAGCGAGGGAAGTCCCTCGCCTGTCGGCATCAATGCGTCCACTGACCGACGCGCGTGAACTTGAAATTGTCGGAATAGGAGGCCGTGCGACGCTTGGCTTCGTTCGGCTGTTCGACGCGATAGGCGATGCCGTTGCGCGTGGCATAGGCAACGGCAGCAGCCTCGCTGTCGAACCAGAGCTTGAGCTGGCTCTTCATGTCCGAGGACGAGGTCCAGCCCATCAGCGGCTCGATCTGCCGCGGCGCCTCCGGCTCGTACTCAAGCAGCCAGCGCTCGGTCTTGGCCGTGCCGGACTGCATGGCCGTGCGGGCCGGGCGATAGATGCGTGCGGTCATGAAAGCGCTCTGCCGTCACCAAACCTGTGCAGCCCGCGACGCGAACCGCTTAATACAACCTCGGAATGATGGTCGGGGCACCAGGATTCGAACCTGGGACCCTCTGCTCCCAAAGCAGATGCGCTACCGGGCTGCGCTATACCCCGACAGTCCGCAAGTGCATCGAAACACTCGCGAAACTCCCGCAACGTCCAAACGTCAAGCCGTTGCAGGCCGGAACGCAATAGCATCGGCCGGTCGGTTTGGGAACAGGAAGTTCCCGTAAACTCCCCAGCGATGTTCTGCGCTCGTTCCGGCCCCTCTCCCCGGAGGGCTGGCCGTGGGTGAGCGGGCGACGATCCAGCAGCTCTCTGCTGAGCAGGGAAGTCGGTGCGCCTATTGTGGCGTTCGACTTGTCGTTCCAGGTCTCGACCGGAGGGGGGGGGGCGGACAGCTTGGAAGGAAGGCCAGCCGAACACCGGCCCTCGCCGGTCCTACAAGTTCCGCCGCGCGACCTTCGACCACGTCGTCCCCAAATCGGCGGGCGGCAAGGATCGATGGGATAATCTCGTCGTCGCCTGTCTCTGGCGCACCGGCTACCGCGCGAACCAGCCGGCCGATGTCGCCTTCCTGAAAATCGCTCGCCGGCTTCGGCGCCGCTCGCACCCGCACCAGCAATACGAAACCACCGGCTGGCGGCCGTCGTCGAACAACGGCTTGCGATCGATCACCTATCCCGCGGCTCCCGTCGAGGCCTCCCCCCATGTCTGAGCGGGCAAGCACGAGCAGGTTCAGGCTTTCGACGATCTTGCCGTTCTGGACGGCGTCATTGATGTCGCCGGCTTCTATCTTCTTCTCGACGCGGTCGATCCGAAGCTCCTGGGCCTTAGCCGCTGCCCCGAGCTTCTCCATGTTGTTCTCTCGGCTGTAGTACCAGCCGAAAGCGACGAACAGGATCAGCACTATGTTGAACGTGCTGACGGGCTGCTTCATGAAGGCTTTCAGCATATCGGGCCCCGTTTTATCATCCATCGGCATATCCTAAAGCGCAGGCCAGTCGGGATTGTTCACTTCGAGGCAGCGATGTGTTTGATCGCTTGATCCTTGGCGGCGGAGCCGGAAGACGATCCGACCCAGTAGTAGACGACGCCGGCCGCCAGAGACTGCCAGACGCCAAGCAGGAACAGCACCACGTCCTGCCGCACGCCAGACGCTTGCCGAGATCCCTCCGGCCTTCGTAACGCTCGAAATAGGCCGGACCGCCGTACTCCTTCAGCGCCTTGAAATAGTCCGTCTCAAGGCATGCTTGAGCCAGGAACTCAGCCTCGCGTCCCGGCGTGCCGATCCCGCCCGCCTTCAAGCCATTCCTGATTGTCGACGATGCCTTGGACAACGGCAGCATTGCGTTTCGCGCCGCATGCCTTGGCGAGCTGCGTCAGGTCAGAGGTCGTGAACATGAATGCTCCGAGCAACAAAAAACCCGCCGGGCATGCGACGGGTTCTTTGGGGTTGAGATTAGATGAGTGATCGGGCAGATTAATGATTAGGCATTTTCAGGGATTGGGGTTGAAATCTTGAAACGAGATTGGCCGAACGGCTTAGATTCCGTTCGATCTATTGGCGTAATCGGTTCATGTGTCGCACGAGATGCTAGGGTTTCTGTCTTTCCAGAAGCGCAGTGCCATTACCTTTGGCGCGTAAACACCATTAGTCTCATGTCAAGAAATTTGCGGAATCCCGTGAATCTGGAGCGGTTTGATTTCGACGAACCATCGCTAATGACCATTGACAGGGACATAAACAAGAATTTTGACCTAAACGAGCTAATGAGCCATGGTTCAATTATAATAGATTTTTATCGTGACACTTACTCTGTAGTTGATTTGGGCGGTGGTCGCTACGTAACATTCGGGTATGAACTAGAGAAGATTGGCTGCGAAGCGCTGGATTTGCCTGTTGTTAGGGGCATACCATTCACTGATCCATCTTACCCCGAACTATGGCTGTCCCATTTCCTAAAATTCTCCCGGCGCGTTAACGCGGCTAAAGCCAACGTTTTCATCGCACCGGTCCACCAATCTAGCGTTTGGTGGACAGAGACTGAGTTTAGGCGAGATGAGACTTGGCTGCCCCGCCATGTGATCGTGAGAGCGAAGGTTCTTGGGTTCATGCAAAGGATCGCTTTAGCAAGCCTTAGGCGGTCTGTTATGATCCCGATGCAGCCCGAAGACATAAAGCTGGATGAAACTCATGAATATGGGCTTGGTCCTTCGCATCTTTCTCAGAGCTCCTACGATAGAGCCAGCCTATTGATGCGCAAGTTCCCAGAAATCGTTCACTCCATCAGCGCATCAGCGGCGCGCCGATCGGAAATTATTCGGGATGAAATGAGTGATTGGATTACAATGTCGAAACAGGGCCACCCAATCTAACGCTATGTGACAATTTTAACCACACCTCCGTCATTCCATAAATCACCTGAGATCAGCCCGGATGTCGACATAGGCAATGAGGTAAGCCCGACTATCGCGGCCGACACTCCGTTGCGCCTTAACCGGAAGAACTGTAGGAAACTCAATTCATTATCCGCTGCCACAAAAGCAGGCAGCTCTTGCGCAGTAAGGTCAAACATTAGCTTACGATTGTTTGCGGTGGCGGCGGTTTCATCCATCCAGAAACGAGGGATTGGAGCCGCTTTTTCTGATTCAATGAATGTCTGAACTCAGCTCCCAAAGCGGGCAAATTCTGAACCAGAGCGAACGACAGATAGATCGGTCAAATTCGCGACGTTACCAATGTAAGCGTCGTGCGCGCCTGCCGCTCGGATGGCGGCAGAAGGCCCGATAGCCGCCGTAGCAAAGCTTGCAGCGCCCCATTTCGGATTTGACATCGCGATCGGACCGGACCCATCGACGTGATACCGAACTTTGGCGTCTGAGGGCGATTGCGGCCCTTGAAAGATCGGCGCGACAAGCGAGAGGGAATTCCCCGAGAAATTCACGTCATCCCAGGTGTTGTTAGCGAATCCGGCGTGCGGCCTCTGGCGCCACGTACAGCCGTGAGGCTGCCAGGTCGCAGGTCGAGTTGCAGGCCTGGGATGCCGTCAACAACTATCGCGGCGGCTCGCTCTGGGCTGCTGGGTGGGCTGCTTACCTCTCCTTCTTCCGCGACGTGTGCGGCTGGTCTGACCCAGTCCTAGAGCGCTTTGAGATCGACGAAGCCCTGATGAAGAGCTGCGGTTGGATCTGGTGGCATGAGAACGTGCTCGCCATCTCCGACCGCCCGACCGTGATCAATCGCGACAAGCAGGGCCGGCTTCATAGCGAGGTCGGGCCGTCAATCGCCTATCGCGATGGCTGGCAGCTTCACCACTGGCACGGAACGTCTGTCCCTGCCGAGTGGATCGAGAAGCGAGCTGATCTCAGCCCGAACACGGTCATCAAGGCTCAGAACGTCGAGCAGCGTGCGGCAGGAGCAGCAATCGTTGGATGGCCGAAGATGCTTTCCGTCCCCAAGTCGAAGACGGTCAATAAGCACGCCAACCCGAACATCGGCGAGCTGATCGAATTGACGCTTCCGGGCCTTGATGAGCCGAAGGAGCGCGTCCGCGAGCTATCCGATTCCGAAGAGGAGAAGCTGTTCGCCAATGTGCGTCCAGTCTATCGGCCGATCCTGCGCTTCGCGGGGTGCTGTCTGCCCTTCGTCGCAACGAGCTGCTGGCGATGCACTGGGAGCACGTCGACTGGGGCGGCCGGCGTCTCAACCTGATGGGCAAGGGTGAGGTCATCGGCTTCATCCCGCTCTCGACCGAGATGGAGCGCGTCCTGCGGAGCGTCATCCCAGAGGGCGAAACGAGCCCTGCCGGCCCGGTCTGGCTTTACCGGCCTGCCCGCCATGAGGAAGGCGCCGATAACCTGACGCCGCGCCCGATCACGCATGAGGGGCTGAAGACCGAGTTCCGTCGCGCTCGCAAGAACGCCGGCATGAAGTCAAGCCACCAAGATCCGCTGATGGGCTACCGATTCCACGACAACCGACGCACCGACATCACTCGCTTGGTGCGCGATAGCGGCAACCTGAAGCTCGGTCAGAAGCTCGGCCGGCATGCCTCAATTGCGACGACGATGAAGTATGCCCACGCCACCGAGGACGATCTGCGCAAAGCGCTCGACGCCGTGCATTCTTCCCGTGAAAGTTCCCAGATTGATAACGAATCTCTCGAAAACACCAAGAAAATCAAGAGGATCGTATGATTAGGCAATCTGCTCCCAAAGCAGATGCGCTACCGGGCTGCGCTATACCCCGACGAAGCATTCCAAACGTTGCGGTTCGCTATCATGCTACAGGCCGCGCCGGCAAGCGAAAGCCAACCGCATCGCGTCGCCCGTGTGCAGCAATCTGGCCGCCGCACCCCTCAGCGCTTGAACAGCGCGTGCTCGACCTTGTCTCCCGCCTTGATGCCGAGCTGCTTGCTGACGCCGCCATTGATCTCCAGCACGGACAGAACCGGCTCCCCCGAGGGAATCGTCCGCGTCGAGAGCGGCTCGGTGCGCTCTGCGATGCGCGCAATCGTGCCATCCGCCCGGATGAACAGCATGTCGAGAGAGATGTAGGTATTCTGCATCCACATCGCCACCGGCTCGGTGGCGGCAAAATCGAACAGCATGCCGCGGTCAGTCGGCATGTAGTTGCGGAACATCAGGCCCTTCGCCCGCTGATCCGGCGTGCGCATCACCTCGACCTGGAAGGTGTGGCGCGTGCCACCGCTGACGATGACGAGCGATTCGAGGCCCGCGCCTCCGGCTGCGGCCGGCTGGCCCTGCGCCTGCAGCCCGGCCGGGGCCAAAGCGATCAGCGCCAGCGCGACGGCGGCGAGAGCGGTTCTGACGGCATGCATCGCTTTGGACTCCGTGGCGGCCATGGCCCGCCTGCTCTAGAGGCGGCCGATGGCAAATCTTCGGCAGATGGCCGTGTCTGCCGCCTTTCGGTCAAGCCTTTCGTCATCATATGAATGCGGGATGCCACGCGGCGCCGCCTGACGGCTTTCTTTCGTCATCGGCTTGCGGCAGTTTCGCCGGACCAAAGAACCAGGAGATATCCATGATCGCTGCGCGCCCTCGTCGGACGACGCATCTCGCAGGCACGGCCCTGGCCGCCTTGTTCCTGACCTTCGCGTCCTCGACCTGGGCCGCCGATTTCCAGCTCGACAACGTCAAGATCGACCTCGGCAAGCTGGTGATCAACGCGCCGAAGATCGCGGTCAAAGGCTCGACCCTGGAGAAGGATGCCTTCCTGGCGCTGTTCACTGGCACCGGCGAATCGGCTGCCGGCCGGGCCGCCAAGCTGAACGCCGCCGAGATCAGCGCGCCGGAACTCTCGCTGATCCAGACGGTCGGCGACCAGAAGCAAACCACGACCTATCGCGACATCCGCCTCACCGATATCCGCGAGGGCAAGGTCGGCCGCGGCGAATCGGCCAGCGCCAGCATCACGGCCGACGGCGCCACGACCGGCCCGATGAAGGGCGAGCTGAAGCGCACCACCTTCGACGCCTTCGACCTGCGGCAGATCACCCGCGTCCTGACCGAGAAGGCCGCGCCCGGCACCAACGAGGCGATGCTGCCGATCATCGGGAATTTCGAGCAGGACGGCTACAACCTGGATATGGGCAAGGCCGGTAAGATGTCGCTCGGCCGGACAACCGCGCGCGGCTTCGCCGCCAAGGTCGGTCCCGAGCCGTTGCTGGAGGTCATGTCCCGCCTCGCGGCGGCCAGCGAAGAGGTCGAGCGCAAGCAGGGCGACAAGACGGCCGATGCCGACAAGTCGCCGGCGAAGACCGAGGCCGAACGGCAGCTCGGCCTTTCCGTGCTCGCGCTCTTCGACATGTTCGAATACGGCAGCGGCGAGGCGCGCGACCTCGTCATGACCGTGAACCCGCCGCCGAAAGCCACCGCCAAGGGCGAGGCGGTCGACATGCGGATCGCCCGCATGGCCTTCGGCGAGAACACCCCGGCGAAATCCGGCTTTGTCATGGAAGGCTTCCAGTTCCGCTCCGGCGAGGCCAAGGGCGGCATCGATTCGATCGGCTATTCCGGCTTCGCCTTCGGTTCCGTCATCCGCGAATTGCGGGCCGCGCTGGCCGAGCCGGACAAGCCGATCGACGAGGTCGATTTCCGCCGCTTCATCCCGACCCTCGGCACCGTCCGGCTTGCCGGCATCTCGATCGACGCGCCCGCGATCATCACCGGCAAGGAACCGGTCAAGATCTCGCTCGGCACCTTCGAGATCAAGGCGGGCGAGCAGTTGAACGGCATCCCGACCAGCCTGGCGCTGACGATCGACAAGCTCGTCACCCCGGTTTCCGAGGCCACCGGCAACCCGGCCGCCAAGGACATGATCGCGATGGGCATCCGCACGCTCGACCTCTCGGCCAAGCTCGACCTCGCCTGGGAGGCAGCCAAGAACGAGATCGCCATTCGCACGCTCTCCTTCGGCAGCGCCGGCCTCGCCCAGATCGAGGCCTCCGGCACGCTCGGCAACGTCACCAAGGACCTGTTCGCCAGCGATCTCGCGCTTGCCCAGGTCGCGGCGCTCGGCGCCACCGCCCGCAACCTGCAGGTCAAGCTGCAGAATTTCGGCCTGGTCGAGAAGCTGGTCGAGAACGAGGCGCGCAAGTCCAAGCGCAAGGTCGAGGATGTCCGCCAGCAGTTCACGATGGTCGCGAGCCTTGGCCTTGCCGCCATTCTCGGCCCGTCCGACGGCGCCAAGAGCGTCGCCGCCGCCGCCGCCCGCTTCGTCGCCAAGCCCGGCACGCTCACCGTCTCCGCCAGCGCCAAGTCGGCGACGGGCCTGGGCCTCGCCGACGTCATCACCATGACGGAGCCGACGGAGATCTTCGAGAAGATCGACCTCAAGGCCGATGCGCAGTGAGCTGAGCATTTTTAAGCGAAGTGGACACCGGTTCGCGTGAAGAAAATGCGACCAACTGAGGATCACGCCGTCGCGCCCGAAGACCGCAACTGGCGCCCCTCCGCCGTCCAGGCGTGGTGGGCGGGCCTGGCGCCCGTCCCCCGCGGCTGGCTGCGCAAGCGCCTGAACCCGGACAACCAGACCCGGCTGCATCTCGCGAAGCTGATCACGCGGCGGCCGGGGCAGTTCACGGTCGGCGCCTATACCTATGGGCGCCCCAAGGTGCGCTTTCCGGAAAGCGGCGCCCGGCTCGTCATCGGGCGCTACGGCTCGATCGCTGAACAGGTCGAGATCCTGCTCGGCGGCAACCACCGCCTCGACTGGGCGACGACCTATCCCTTTCCCGCCCTGCCCGGCCTCTGGCCTCAGGCGGGTGCGCGATCGGATTATCATTCGTCGCGCGGCGACGTCGTTATCGGGCACGACGTCTGGCTCGGCTCGCAATGCATGGTGATGTCGGGCGTTACGATCGGCCATGGCGCCGTGGTCGCGGCGCGCTCCGTCGTCACGCGCGACGTGCCGCCCTATGCGATCGTCGCCGGCAATCCGGCCCGTGTCGTCAGGTATCGCTTCGACGAAACCCGGATCGCAGCACTCGTCGAAACCGCCTGGTGGAACCGGCCTCGCGCCGAGATCGAACCGCTGATCCCGCTGCTGCTGTCAGAGCAGATCGACGCGTTGCTGGAAGCGCTCAGGAAGCGCCCATCAGCCGGCGCTTGAGCCCGAGCGCCGGCTTCTCGATCAGGTACCAGGACAGCGCCGCCACGACGACGGTCACGGCCAGCGACGGCCAGAGCAGCGCCACCGCGCCAAGCGAGGGGAACAGCGCGTGCAGCGCCTGCTGCACTGGCCAGCCATAGAGATAGACACCGTAAGAGAGATCGGCCGGCGGCTCGACCGAGCGCCGTGTCAGGGCCGGCGCCAGCGCCAGCACGAGAACGCCCCAGGCTGTGACGAGATAAAGCGCCGCCTTGTAGAACGGCGTGAAGGAGAGCGGCACCAGCGCGAGCAGCGCAACGGCCAGCAGCGGCAGCGAGAGCGGCACCTTCTCGCGATAGAGATAGACGACGCCACCGGCGAGGAAGATCAGCGGCAGGCGCAGCGCCGTCTCCGTGCCCTTCGAACCATGCGGCGCCATGACCTCACGCAGGACGACGGCCAGCGTCAGCACCAGGAGCGCCGCCAGCGCGAGACGCGGCCGCGCCAGTATTCCGGCGAGCCCCGCGACGAGCACACCGAGATAGCACAGCGTCTCGTATTTCAGCGTCCACACCGTCCCCAGCGGGAAGGGCAACGGGTTGGTCTCGAAGACGCCCGGCAAGGCCGCCGCGCTCTTGAAGGTGGTGAGCGTGCCCGAGATGAAGCGCCACAGCCGCGGGTCGCTGAAATAGGCTGAAACGTCGAGCGTCGTCATCAGCGCGCCGAGCACGAGCGCAACGATCAGCGTCGCCGCGATCAGTCCCGGCGCGATCCTGAGCAGGCGCGCCACGACATAGTCGCGCCAGCCGCGTCGCACGAAGCTCATCGTCACCAGGAAGCCGGAGATCGCGAAGAAGCCGTTGACGGCATGCTCGCCCAGCGTGAACCCCGTCGTCTGGAACCAGGGC
>Ga0209793_1000828_pt1 | contig 26095 bp, 24 predicted proteins | sample EBPBio122009_DNA_FD_185863 | JGI IMG/M metagenome (GOLD analysis project Ga0209793, IMG submission 185863) | Wastewater treatment Type I Accumulibacter community from EBPR Bioreactor in Madison, WI, USA - Reactor 1_2/2/2009_ DNA (SPAdes) (version 2) | ecosystem: Engineered > Bioreactor > EBPR >... | reverse complement strand
TGCTGACGGAAACGCTGATGCGCGCGACCGCCCATGCGCGCGGCGGCAAGTCGGCGGCGGCGACCAAGGGGCTCGTCGACCTGTGCATCGCCATCGCCGGCGACGCGACGCTGGAGCCGGCATACCGGGCGCTGGCGCTGAACCTGCCGTCGGAGGCCGAGATAGCGCGCGAGCTTGGCTCCAACATCGACCCCGACGCGATCCTGGCGGCGCGCAACGGACTGATCCGCAACATCGCCGTCAAGGGATCGGCGACTTTTGCCGAGCTTTACGCGAGCCTCGCCGAAACCGGCCCCTACTCGCCCGACGCCGACGCCGCCGGGCGGCGCGCCTTGCGCAATGCGGTGCTGGATTTCCTGGCGGTCGGTTCCGGCGACCCGGGCCTGGCTGCGGAACATTTTCATGGCGCTACCAACATGACCGACCTGGTCGCGGCGCTGACCGTCCTGTCGCTGCGCTTCACCGGCAGCAGCGCCACGAAAAAGGCCCTGGGCGAATTCGAGCGCCGTTTCGGCGACAATCCGCTGGCAATGGACAAATGGTTCCAGATCCAGGCCCTGGCGCCCGGCCACAAGGCGTCCGCGCGGGTCGCGGCGCTGCTGAAACACCCCGCCTATGACGCCGGCAATCCCAACCGGGTGCGCGCGCTCGTGGGCGCATTTGCCTCGGCGAACCAGACCGGCTTCCACCGGCCGGACGGCGGCGGCTACCGGCTGCTGGCGTCGACCGTGCTCGATGCCGAGACCCGCAATCCGCAGCTTGCCGCCCGGCTGGCGACCGCATTCCGCTCATGGCGGTCGCTGGAGCCGGTGCGCCGCGAAAAGGCGCGCGAGACCCTGGCGTCGATCAAGGAACGCGACGGGCTCTCGGCCGATCTGAGGGACATTGTCGAGCGCACCCTCGCCTGAAAAACGCGATCGCGGCACTTTTTTTCGGCTGGGTACTGGACAAGGCGAATCACGTTTGATTCTTATGAGGCGAATCGGGATGTGCGGCGTTTCCGATCTAGCAAGCCAATAAGAAGAGCGGGGCCCAGAAATGGGAAATGCAGACGCGTGGGGCGCGGCTGGCGGGCGACCTTTTGCCGAAAGCAATACGGTCAGACCGAGGGTCAAGGGGACGGCGGAGGCGCTTGCCGCTCCGGCCTACAAGCGGCTGCTCGCGGCCGAACCCTATCTGCGTCGTTCCATCCCCACCCTGATCGTCATCTTCCTGCTCGTCGTCGCCGCGACGCGGGTGATGTCGCTGCTGACGCTGCGCGACGATCTCGAGCGCAACATCCGTTCGATGCTGGCGCTTTCGGCCGCCAATATCCAGCACGAGATCAGCCTCGAGGTTGCGACCAGTGCCGGTTCCGACAGCACACATCGGATCGCGGTCGACGCCGCGGCGCAGATCGCGGGGCTCGACCGCAACGTCGTGCTCATGGCCACCGACGCGAACTTCAAGGTCAGCGCCGCCGCTCCGCGCAATCTGGGATGGGAAGGCCGGTCGCTCGAAAGCTTCGTCGATGGCGGGCAGCCGATGTTCATGTTCGGCGAACGGGCCGGCGTGATGGACGTCAAGGTGGACGGACGCGACTGGCTGGCGGCCGTCTCGCTGCCGGACGACCGCAGCCATGCCGGCGTGGCGATGATTTCGCACGATCACGCATTCGCGGACTGGCGAAAGATCGTTTCGCTCAACGTCACGCTGTTTGTGCTGACGTCGAGCGTGCTGATGGTGATCCTCTACGCCTATTTCTCGCAGGCCGCCCGCGCCCAGTCGGCCGACCGGATCTATTCGGAAGCGCATCAGCGCATCGACTCGGCGCTCCAGCGCGGCCGCAGCGGACTGTGGGACTGGGACATGAGCCGCGGCCGGATGTTCTGGTCGCGCTCGATGTACGAAATGCTCGGCTACGAGCCGCGCGACTCGATGCTTTCGTTTGGCGACGTCAATGAGATCATCCACCCCGACGACGGCGACCTGTTCGAGGTCGCAAAAAGCATCGCCGCCCAGGAGGTCGACCATATCGACCAGGTGTTCCGCATGCGCAGCGCCAGCGGCCAATGGGTGTGGGTGCGCGCCAGGGCGCAGATCATCGACCCCAATGCCGAAGACGTCCACCTGCTCGGCATCGCCATCGACGTCACCGAACAATATCATCTGGCGATCCAGTCGGAGACCGCCGACCTGCGGCTGCGCACCGCCATCGAGAGCATCTCGGAATCCTTCGTGCTGTGGGACGCACAAGGTCGACTGGTGATGTGCAATACTCACTTCATCGAACAGTCGGGACTTGGCCTCGACGACGTGTCGCCGGGCCAGACCCGCGACGAGATCGAGGGGAAGATGACGGGTTTCGCCGCCCAGCGGAAACTGGCGAACGCCAGCGGCCGCGAAGGCAGCGCCACCTATGAGCGGCAATTGAAGGACGGCCGCTGGCTGCAGGTCAACGAACTGGTGACGCGCGACGGCGGCATCGTCGCCGTCGGCGCCGACATCACCCAGATCAAGCAGCATCAGGAAAAACTGGTCGACAGCGAACGCCGGCTGATGGCGACGATCCACGATCTCAGCGTGGCGCGCCGCGCCGAGGAGGAACGCGCCCGCGACATGGCCGAGCTGAACCGCAAATACATGCGCGAGACCGAGCGCGCGGAAGCGGCCAATCGCGCCAAGTCGGAATTCCTCGCCAACATGTCGCATGAGCTGCGCACGCCCCTGAACGCCATCATCGGCTTCTCGGAACTGATGCAGCAGGGTCTGTTCGGGCCACTCGGCTCCGACCGCTACGAGGAATATGTCCGCGACATCCACGGCAGCGGCAGCTATCTGCTCGGCGTCATCAACGACATTCTCGATATGTCGAAGATCGAGGCCGGCCGCTTCTCCATCGACCGGGAAAAGCTTGATCTCGCGCCGCTGATGCACGAGGCGGTCCGGGTCGTGTCGTTGCTGGCGGCGGAGAAGTCGATCACCGTCGAGACCCGGATCGCGGAGTCGATGAAGATGGACGCCGACCGCCGCGCCATCAAGCAGATCGCCATCAACCTGCTGTCCAACGCCGTCAAGTTCACCGGTTCGGGGGGCAAGATCTCGGTGCGGGCCCGAAAGGCGTCTGACGCCATCCTCATCACCATCGAGGACAATGGCTGCGGCATCGAACGGGACGCGCTGAAAAAGCTCGGCAACCCGTTCGAACAGGTGGAGAACCAGTTCACCAAGAGCCACAAGGGCTCCGGGCTCGGACTTGCGATCTCGCGGTCGCTGGCGCAACTGCATGGCGGCGCGCTGAAGATCAGGTCAAAACCCGGCATCGGCACCATCGTCTCGGTTCGCGTGCCGACCGCGAACAAACCGCCGCGCCGCACCGACAAGAAGCCTGCGACCGAAGAGGCGTCCGCCGCCGCCTGAGGCGAGGGCGGGGCCGGTCAGCCTCCCTTCTTGCCCGGCCGGAGCAGCGCGTCGAAATGTTTGCGCACGCTGCGCTCCGTATCCTTCAGGTGCGCTTCCAGCACGTTGAGGTCCGGCAGGTCGGCGCTCCTGGCCAGCAGGTCGGCCAGTCCGGGCGGCGCGTCCCTGGCGTCGAACGGGCCGTCGAGACACAGACGGATGATCTGCGTCACCAGCGAATAGAGCCGGTGGGCTTCGACGAGATCGTTTGCGGTCTGGCTGTCGGCGAATTCCGGCTTCAACGCGCGCAGCACGTCGGCCGTGCCCGTCGGCGCCGGATCGGCGTCGACCTGGCGCGCCAGCACCGCCGCCTGGGCGATGAATTCGAGGTCGATCAGGCCGCCCGGCGTCAGCTTCAGGTCCCACGCGTCGCGCGGCGGCTTTTCCTGTTCGATCAGCGCCCGCATCTGGCGGGCCTCCTTGAACGCCTTGGCCGGATCGTCGCCGGCCGCCAGGATTTCGGCGATGTCGCGCTGCACCGCCTCGCGCAACGAGGCGTCGCCGGCGACGGTGCGGGCGCGCGTCATCGCCATGTGCTCCCAGATCTCGGCTTCCTCGCGCTGATATTTGCGATAGGCGTCGATATGGGTCGCAACCGGCCCCTTGTTGCCGGACGGCCGCAGCCGCAGGTCGATCTCGTAGAGCACGCCCTCCGCGGTCGGCGCGGATACGGCGGCGATCAGGCGCTGCGTCAGCCTTGTGTAATAGAGCGACGGCGGCAACGGTTTTGGGCCGTCGGATTCTTCGGCCGCCGGGTCGTGGCGGTAGAGCAGGATCATGTCGACGTCGGAGCCGGCGGTCAGCTCGCGGCTGCCGAGCTTGCCCATGCCCAGCAGCGTCACCTCGCCGCCCTGCACCTTGCCGTGGCGCGCCGCAAATTCCGCCTCCACGGCCTCAAGCGCGGCGCCGATCGTCAGGTCGGCGAGGTCGGAAAACGCCTTGCCGGCGCGCGTCGCGTCGATCGCGCCGGTCAGCAGGCGCACGCCGATCAGGAATTTCTGCTCGGCGGCGAAGATGCGCAGCCGGTCGAGGATTTCCTCGTGCAGCGTCACGCCGTCGAGGAACGCCGTCAGGCGGCCGGAGAGATAGTCCTTGTTGGGAAGCTCCGACAGCAGCATCGGGTCGAGCAGGCCGTCGAACACATGCGGGCGGCGGGTGATGATCGCCGCCAGCCTGGGCGCCGCGCCCATGATCGTCGCCAGCAATTGCAACAGCGACGGGTTGTTCTGCAACAGCGAGAACAGCTGGATGCCGGCCGGTAGGCCGGCGAGGAACGCGTCGAAACGCACGATCGCCTCGTCGGCGCGCCTGGTGGCGCCGAACGCCTCAAGCAGCGCCGGCGTCAGTTCGGTCAGCCGCTCGCGCGCCTCCGCCGATTGTGTCGCCCGGTAGCGGCCGAAATGCCAGGTGCGGATGACCCGGCAGATGTCGCTCGGCCGCTCATAGCCAAGCCTCGACAGGGTGTTCAGCGTATCGGGATCGTCGACGTCGCCGGTGAAGACGAGATTGCCGACGCCCGACGACAGTTCAGGCGCCGATTCAAACAGCGCCGCATAGTGTTTTTCGACCGTCTGCAGCGATTGCCGGAAAGCCCTGGAAAAGGCTTCCGCGTCCTTGAAGCCGCGCATATGGGCGATCCGCTCCAGGCCCTCGTTGTCCTCGGGCAGCGAATGCGTCTGCTCGTCGGCGACCATCTGGATGGCGTGCTCGACGTCGCGCAGGAACCAGTATTGCGTGGTCAGCGCGGCGCGCGCATCGTCCGAAATCCAGCCGCGCGCGGCGAGCACGCCCAGCATGGCGGCGGTTTCCGATCCGCGCAGTTCCTGGAACCTGCCGCCGGCGATCAGCTGCTGGGTCTGGACAAAAAACTCGATCTCGCGAATGCCGCCGCGGCCCAGCTTGACATTGTGGCCCTTCACAGCGATTTCGGCATGGCCCTTGTGCGCATGGATCTGGCGCTTGATCGAATGGACGTCGGCGATGGCCGCGAAGTCCATGTATTTTCGCCATACATAGGGCTGCAGTTCCTTGAGAAACGCCCTGCCCGCGTCGATGTCGGCGGCGACCGGGCGCGCCTTGATCATGGCGGCGCGCTCCCAGTTCTGGCCACGGCTTTCGTAGTAGTGAAGCGCCGCCAGCACATGGATCGCGAGCGGCGTGGAACCGGGATCGGGGCGCAGCCTGAGATCGGTGCGGAACACGTAGCCGTCGGCGGTGCGGTCCTGCAGAATGCGCACCAGGCGGCGCGTCAGCCGCGCGAACAGGTCGTTCGCCTCCAGCGGGTCGGTGACGGCCGGCGCGTCGGGATCGAAAAACGCCACCAGGTCGATGTCGGAGGAATAGTTCAGCTCATGCGCGCCATGCTTGCCCATGGCGATCAGGATCCAGCCCGACCCGTTCGACGGGTTGGCCCTGTCGGGCAGGCTGATCTTGCCTTGCCCGTCGGCGTCGCGCAGCAGAAAGTCGGCGGCGGCGGCGACGGCGGCGTCGGCCACATCCGTCAGCGCACGCACCGTCGCCTCGGTGTCGAACGACTTCGCCAGGTCGTTGAACGCGATCAGCGCATGCGCCTCGAGCTTCAGCCTGCGCAGCGCCGCCATCACCGACGCCTCGCTGGCGTCGTCGGCGCGGCCGGCGGCGCGCATGTCCAGGACGATTTCGTCCAGGCGCGCGACCGCGCGCCCGGCGCGCAAGGTCTCGAGGATGGCCGGCTGACGCCTGACCGTGTCGCGCAGATAGGGCGACAGGTCGATCGCGGCGGCAACGAAATCGCGCGTGGGTCCCCCCTTCGACAATTCGTCCGCCAGCGGCGAAAGCCCCGCTTCGCGCGCCTCGCCCAGCACGTCCGCCAGATCCGACGCGGCCTCGCCCGCGTCGAGGGGCGCGATCGCCAGCGGCGCGGCGCCGAACCACAAGGAGGCTGCGCTCATTTCGACGCCTCGTCCGTCTCGAAGCTCATTTCGACGACGAGCCCCGGTTCGCGGCCGGACAGTTTCAATTCGCCGCCGTGAAATTTCATCACCGCGTCCGCGAGGCTGAGCCCCAGGCCGGACCCCGGCTGGGAGCGGCTCTTTTCCAGCCTGACAAATCGTTCCACCACCCGCGCCCTGTCCTCCTTCGGAATGCCGGGGCCATTGTCCGCCACAGCGATGACATCGCGCTGGCCGTCGCGCCGCAGCGACACCTCGACCTTGCCGCCGCCTTCGACGCCGGCCGAATATTTGATGGCGTTGTCGACGATGTTCGACAGCGCCTGCCCGATCAGTTCGCGGTTGCCATGCACATCGGCCTCGACAATTGCGTCTGCAGTCAATTCCACCCCCGCCTCCTCCGCAACCGGTTCGTAGAGTTCAACCACATCGCGCACGATGGCCGACAACGCAACGGCTCCGGTCGATTCGGCCGAGTATCCCGCCTGCAGGCGCGAAATCATCAGGATGGCGTTGAAGGTGCGGATCAACTGATCGGATTCAGCGATCGTCCCTTCCAGCGCCTCACGGTATTGCGCCGGGGTGCGTTTGCCCGCCAGCATCGATTCGGCGCGGTTGCGAATGCGGGTCAGCGGCGTCTTCAAATCGTGGGCGATATTGTCCGATACCTGCTTCAGCCCGTCGTTGAGGGTGGCGATCCGCGCCAGCATGGTGTTGAGATTTTCCGACAGGCGGTCGAATTCGTCGCCGGACCCGGTCACCGGCAGACGTCCCGACAGATCGCCTCCCATGATGCGGCGGCTCGCCCGCGACATCGCGTCGATACGATTTAGCGCCTGCCGGCCGACAAAGAACCAGATCAGCAGCGCGCCCAGCCCCATCAGGCCGAGCGCCAGCATCACCGCGCGCTGGATGATGTCGCGGAATCGCTCGGGCTCGCCGATGTCGCGCCCGATCAGCACGATCATCTGGTTCGGCAAGCGGCTGATCTGGGCGATCGCACGGTGGCCGCTTTCGTCCGGCTCGGCCTCGCCCGCAGGCCGCGAAGCGTCCTCGCCAAAGCGGCGATAGGCAAAGGGCCGCTGCGTCCATCCGGTGGTTTCGAGCACGCCGGGGTCGAGCGACTCGACATTGCCGGCGAGTGGGCGGCCGTTCGGATCGGCCAGCAGGTAGAGGTTTGCGCCGGGCCGCCGCGCCCGCAGGGTGATCGATCGGACCAGTCCCGGCAATCCGGCGCGCTCATAGATGCTCGCCAGGCTCAGCGCCTCTTCGTCGATCGTCTCGCGGGTCTGGGTGACCAGCATGCGCTCCGACAGCGAGGTGACGTAGAAGACAAGCCCCAGCGCCGAGACGGTGAAAAGCAGGAGAAACAGCGCCGACAGGCGCGCCGCCGTGGTGCGGAAGATGGCGGCGATGCGCGGCCTCATCCGGCCTTCAGCATATAGCCGGCGCCCCTGACCGTGTGCAGCAGCGGCTTGTCGAAGCCTTTTTCGATCTTGGAACGCAGCCGCGACACATGAACGTCGATGACATTGGTCTGCGGATCGAAATGATAGTCCCACACATTTTCCAGCAGCATCGTGCGCGTCACCACCTGGCCGGCGTGGCGCATCAGATATTCAAGCAGGCGGAACTCGCGCGGTTGCAGCAATATTTCCTTGCCGGCCCGCTTGACGGTGTGGGACAGCCTGTCAAGTTCGAGGTCGCCGGCGCGGTAGACGGTCTCGCCATCGCGCACCGAAGCTCGGCGGTTCAGCACCTCGATGCGCGCCAGCAACTCGGTAAAAGCGTAGGGTTTAGTCAGATAGTCGTCGCCCCCGGCGCGCAGCCCGGTCACCCGGTCGTCGACCTCGCCCAACGCAGACAGGATCAGCACCGGCGTATCGTTTCCACGCGCCCTGAGGCCGGCGATCACCGACAGTCCGTCGCGGCGCGGCAGCATCCGGTCGACGATCAGCACGTCGTAACTCTCGGAATCCGCCAGCGAGAACCCAGCCTCGCCGTCGCGCGCGACATGCGTCGTGTGGCCGGCTTCGCCAAGCGCCTTTTCCAGATAGTCGGCCGCCTCACGGTCGTCTTCGATGACAAGTATCTTCATGGTCTGGACGTCGGGCTCCCCAACCCCAGATGACGCAAGCACGGTCATTGGTCAATCTCCCGGCCGATGCAAGCAGCGGGCCCGTGGGCCCGCCGCGTCCTGTCCGTCAAGGCGGCGCCGCGTTCAGCGGCGCCTCCTCCGGTTCAGCCCTGGTCGACGGGCAGCGCCACGAACCGGCTTGTCTGGTCGCGCATCACCTGGAACAGGACCGCCTTGCGGCCGGCCTTCTCGGCGTCCTTGACCACCTTGGCGACGTCTTCGGCAGACTTCACCTCGGTCGAGTTGACCGAGACGATTACGTCGCCCGCCTGCACCTGGCGCTCCGCGGCGACGCTGTCGGCGTCGACATCGGTGACCACCAGACCCTTGCCGTCCTCGGCAGGGGTGACGGTCAGGCCGAAATCCGCGAGCGAACTCGGGGACGTCTCCTGGCCGCCGCTGCTCTGGCCGGCGTTCGCCTGCTGCTCTGCGCCCGGCAAGGTGCCGAGCTTGACGTCGAACGACTGGGTCTTGCCATTGCGCCACACATCGACCTTCACCGACGAGTCAGGCGCAATGCCGGCGACCAGCCTGGCCAGCTCACGCGGGTTCGCGACGTCCTTGCCGTTGATCGCGGTGATGATGTCGCCCGCCGAGATTCCGATCGCCTTGGCCGGGCCGTCATTTTGCGCCTCGGCGACAAGCGCGCCCTTGGCGCCCTTCAGTCCGACCGAATCGGCGATCTCTTCGGTCACCGGCTGGATCTGCACGCCGAGCCAGCCGCGACGGATCGAACCGCCATTCATCAGCTGGCCGACCACGTCCTTGGCGGTCGACGCGGGGATCGCGAAGGCAATGCCGACATTGCCGCCCGACGGCGAGAAGATCGCGGTATTGATGCCCACCACCTCGCCGTTGAGATTGAACGCCGGACCGCCGGAGTTGCCGCGATTGACGGCGGCGTCGATCTGGATGAAATCGTCATAGGGGCCGGCGCCGATGTCGCGGCCGCGGGCCGAGACGATGCCGGCGGTGACGGTGCCGCCGAGGCCGAACGGATTGCCGACGGCGACGACCCAGTCGCCGACGCGCACCTTGGAATCGTCGGCGAACGAGACATAGGTGAACTTGCGGTTGGCGTCGACCTTGAGCACGGCCAGGTCGGTGCGCTCGTCGGTGCCGATCAGCTTGGCGTCAAGCTCGTCGCCATTGTCCATGACGACGGTGTAGCTCGCGCCGTCCTTGACCACATGGTTGTTGGTGACCAGGTAGCCGTCCTCGGAAATGAAGAAGCCTGACCCCTGGGAGGTCGGACGCAGGCGCTGCGGGCCGTCCGGCTTGCGGCGCTCGCTGCGCTGGCCGTCGCGCTCGCCGCCCTGGCCGCGGAACTCGCGGAAGAAGCGCTTCATCGGGTGGTCGTCGGGCAGTTGGTCCAGTCCGGGGCCGTTGAAAAAGCCTCCGGGTCCGTCGAAGAACGAGCCGCCATTGTCGCTGGCGGGGTTGATCGGCGACTTGACCTGGACGCTGACGACGGCCGGCGAGACCTTTTCGACGACGTCGGCGAAGCCCGGCGCCTGCGGAGCGTCGACGCGAACGGCTTCGGCGAAAACGGGAGCGGTGGCCGAGGTCACCGCGCCGAGGCCGATGGCGCCCGCCATGGCGATCGAAGCGACGGCGGCGAGAAACTTCTTCTTCGTCGACGAAGAACGGGAGGTGGAGGTCATGTGAAACGGTCCTTTCGAGGCGAGGCGCGCAGGCAATGCACCCTTCGCCCGAGAGGTATGACAGCCAACCTTACGGCGGTCTTTCCGGCAGATGAAAGTTTTGTAATCTTGGACCGTTTCTATCGATCCCGTCGCAGCACGTCGTCGAGCGCCGCCTGTTCCGCTTCGGTCAGCGCCGCGCCTGTGTCGGCCGCCCTGCGCCGCCTGGCCGCCAGGATGTAGACGGCCCCGCCGATCAGCAGCGCCGCCGGCGCGGTCCACAACACCGCATTGCGCCAGGACAAGCGCGGCTTCAGCAGCACAAATTCGCCGTAGCGCGACACGACATAGTCCATCACCTGTTCGTCGCTGTCGCCCGCCACAAGACGATGTCTGACCAGCACGCGCAGATCCTTGGCCAGCGCCGCGTCGGAATCGTCGATCGACTGGTTCTGGCAGATCATGCAGCGCAGTTCGGACGAAATCGCCCGCGCGCGCGCTTCGAGCGCCGCATTGGGCAGAACCTCGTCGGGCGTCACCGCGAGCGCAGCGCCGCCGACAAATACGGCTGCAAGCCACGCCAGAACCAGACGCCGCACCAAAGCCATCAGCCCTGCCCCGCCGTCGCCGCACGCTGCTTCTTGATCGCCGGAGCCCCGACCCGCAGCCGGCGGTCCATCAGCGACAGCGCGCCGCCGATCATCATCGCCACCGCGCCCAGCCAGATCAGCGTCACCAGCGGTTTCCACCAGACCCGCACCACGACCCCGCCATTGGCCGAGGGATCGCCAAGCGAGACATAGATCTGGCTGACGCCGCGGGTGGCGATGCCGGCCTCGGTCGTCGGCATCTGCCGCGCGGTGTAGAGCCGCTTGGCCGAAACGATCGTTCCCAGCGGCCGACCGGCTTCCGTCGACAGCGCGAACAGGGCCTGGTCGGCGGTGTAGTTCGGCCCCTTGACCGGAACCATCTGCTCGAATTTCAGCACATAGCCGGCGATCGCAACCGTATCGCCCGGCTTCATCGCGACGATGCGCTCCTGCTGCAGGCCCATGACCGAGACGATGCCGAGCGTCGTCAGGCCGAGGCCCAGATGCGCCAGCGAGGTGCCGAAGGCGGAAGCCGGCAGGCCGGCGAGCCGGCGCATCGCCACGGAAAACCCAACCTTGGAGAAGCCGCCCTTGAGGAACAGATCGGTCAGCGCGCCGAGCACCAGCCACACCGCGAGGCCCGTGCCGACGGCGACGAATGCGCTGGCGCTGTCGACCGGCAGCAGCGTCAGCAGTGCCGCCAGCAATGCGCCCGCCGCAGCCGCATAGAGCCGTTGGGTGGCGGCGGCCAGATCGCCGCGCTTCCACGCCAGCATCGGCCCGAACGGCACCGCCGCCAGCAGCGGAACCATCAGCGTCCCGAATGTCAGGTCGAAGAACGGCGCGCCGACGGAAATCTTGTCGCCGGTCAGCGCCTCGATCGCCAGCGGATAGAGCGTGCCCACCAGCACCGTCGCCGCGGCCGTCGTCAGGAACAGATTGTTCAAGACCAGCGAGCCTTCGCGCGAAATCGGCTGGAACACGCCGCCGGGCTTGAGCGCCGGCGCCCTCAGCGCAAACAGCGCGAACGAGCCGCCGACAAAGGTGGTCAGGATGCCGAGGATGAAGACGCCGCGGCTCGGGTCGGTGGCGAAGGCGTGCACCGACGTCAGCACCCCCGACCGGACCAGGAAGGTGCCGAGCAGCGACAGCGAAAATGTCATCAGCGCCAGCAGGATGGTCCAGATCTTGAGCGCTTCGCGCCGCTCCATGACGATGGCCGAATGCAGCAGCGCCGTGCCCGCCAGCCAGGGCATGAAGGAGGCGTTCTCGACCGGATCCCAGAACCAGAACCCGCCCCATCCCAGTTCGTAATAGGCCCAGTAGGAGCCCATCGCGATGCCGCCGGTGAGAAAAGCCCAGGCAGCCAGCGTCCAGGGCCGCACCCAGCGCGCCCAGGCGGCGTCGACGCGACCCTCGATCAGGGCGGCGACGGCGAAGGAGAAACAGACCGAAAAGCCGACATAGCCGAGATAGAGCAGCGGCGGATGGATGGCGAGGCCGATGTCCTGCAACACCGGATTGAGGTCGTTGCCCTCGATCGGTGCGGGAACGACCCGGGTGAACGGATTGGACGTCAAAAGGATAAACAGGAAGAAGGCGACGCCGATCATGCCGTGCACCGACAACACGGTCGCCTTCAGCGACGGCGGCAGGTTTTTTCCGAATGCGGCGACCATCGCGCCGAACAGCGTCAGGATCAGCACCCACAACAGCATCGAGCCCTCGTGATTGCCCCAGGTTCCGCTGATCTTGTAGATCATCGGCTTGGCCGAATGCGAATTCTCGACCACATTCAGCACCGAAAAGTCCGACCGGACATAGGCCGCCACCAGAATGGCGAAAGCCAGACCGGTCATGGCGAAGGCGGTGATCGCCACCGGCTCGCCCACCGCCATCAGCCTCGAATCGTAACGGCGCGCGCCGATCAGCGGAACGGTCGCCTGCACCAGCGACAGCGCGAGCGCCAGAACCAGCGCGAAATGTCCGGTCTCTACCAAGGTCTTGCCCTCAATCCGGTTTCCATACGCCCTTTTCCTTCAGGCTGTCGGCGACTTCCTTGGGCATATAGTTCTCGTCGTGCTTGGCCAGCACGCTGTCGGCGACGAATTTTCCGTCGGCGCCGAACGCGCCCTCGGTGATGACGCCCTGTTCCTCGCGGAACAGATCGGGAAGCAGGCCCTCATATTCGACATTGACGGTGCTCGTCGCATCGGTCACCGCAAACGAGACTTTCGTCCCCTGCCCGCGCACGATCGACCCGGCGGCGACCAGCCCGCCCAGCCGGATCCGTTCGCCCGGCTGGACCGGCCGCTCGGTCAGGTCCGACGGCATGTAGAAATAGGAGGCGCGCTGGCCCAGCGCATAAAAGGTCAGCGCCGCCGCGACGGCCAGAAAGGCCAACCCGGCCGCGATCACCGACAGGCGCTTCTGTTTCCGCGTCATCTTGTCAGCCGCCCTGTTCCACGCCGACCATCGCGGCGAAATCCTTGATCAGCGCCAGCGCGTCGGCATTGCCGGCGAGCCCCTTCAAGGCGCGGTCCAGCGCGTCGCGCGCCTCGTCCTTCTTGCCGAGCACGACATAGGAGCGGATCAGCCGCTGCCAGCCTTCGACATCGCCGGGGTTTTCCCGCAGCCTGGCGTCAAGAGTCTTCACCATGCCCTCGATCATCTCGCGGCGCTGGGCGTCGGTCATGTTTTCCGCCGCCGCCACCGCCTGCGCGTCCGGCCCGGGCTGGCCGGCGCCGGGCGGGCCGGCCGTCTCGGCCAGCGTCCGCTCGACCACCGAGCGCCAGGGAGATTCCGCCGGCAGGGTCTTGTACATCGCCTCGAGCGCCTGGCGCGCACCCGCCAGATTGCCCTGCTGCGCCAGCGCCGTCGCCAGGAAGTAGCGCGCCCGCGGCTCGTTCGGATCGAGCTTCAGCGATTTCTGGAACGCCGTCACCGCCTCGACCGTCACCACCCCGCCGGCCAGCCCCACCAGGGATTCGCCATGCCCGCTCTCGAGCGCCGCCGTCGATCCGGTCAGGCGAATGGCGTTGTCGAACGCGGTGCGGGCGTCGGCGTAGCGGCCCTGGCGCAGATAGATCGGCCCCAGCACCTGCCATCCCTTGCCGTCGTCGGGATTGTCGGCGAGATGCCGCTCGGCGCGCGCAACCAGTTCCTCGATCGAGTTCTGCGCCGGATTGCGCTCCAGCCGCGCCTGCAGCGGCTCGTCGGGCGTCCCCGGCGCGCCGAGCGCAGCGTAAAATCCCCAGGCCACCAGCGGCACAATCAGCACCGCGACCAGCCCGGTCATCCGGCCGCCGCTCGCCGCCAGGCCGGCATCGCCGGCGCCCCTGTCCGTCTGGTCGGCCTTGAGCAGCCGGCGCGCCACCTCGGCCCGCGCCAGTTCCGCCTGATCCGGTTCGATCAGGCCGCGCCCCGCATCGCGCTCCACTTCCGCCAGTTGGTCCTTGTAGACCTCGACATCGTGGCCGCCGGCCGCCGCCGACGGCGCGCGCACCAGTGGCCAAAGCACTGCCGCGCAGGCGATGAGCGTCAAAACCGCGGCTATGAGCCAGAAAATCATGTCGCCATCTAGAACGTCGCACGACCCGCTGCCAACAGGCTCCGATGCGGCTTATTGCGCCAGATTGCGGCGGCGGCGGCCCGGGGCGGACGGATTTTTGCCGCCGGCGTTCACATTCAGGTGAGAAGCGTCCAGCTGCCGTCGGCGTTGCGGCAGGCGGTGCCGCGCAGGATCTGCGGCGCGCCGCCCAGCACCAGCGTGTGGGCATACTGGCGGCAGTCCTGCGACCCGACCCGGTAGGGGGTCGCGGCGCGAACCTCGCCATGTCGGCCGCGAATGTCGCCCCAGATCGTCGGCTGGCCGGCCTGCGCATATTCCAGCGCCTTGTATTCGGCTTCGAGCGCCTGGCTTCGCTCCTGGCTGGTCAGGTCCGACTGGCTGGAGCCGACCAGGCCGCCACCGAGCGCCTTGATGATGGCGCGGCCGGCCGCCGGCGACGTCTTTGTCGGCACGCCGACATAGCCGCCGATGGCGGAGCCCGCCTGGTTGACGGTCGTGCAGCCTGTCAGGCCGAGCGCCGCCGCTGTCAAGATCACCGCAATACGCATCGCCAATTCCCAAAAGCAACCGATCGGGCGCCCTGCCGCCGCAGCAAGAGCAGATCCGTTCTGGCGCAGTTCACCCGAAAAGTCATGCTGCTTTTCGCAATCGCACAACGACTTTCAGCCCGCCCAGTTCCGATCGCTCCAGCGCCAGGTTTCCCTCATATTCCGAAACGATGTCCGCGACGATGGCCAGCCCCAGGCCGGTGCCGGGCTTGGTCTCGTCGAGGCGACGCCCGCGCAGCAGCGCCTCGCGCGCCTTGCCTTCCGGGATCCCCGGCCCGTCATCCTCGATGATGATTTCGAACGCGGACGGGTCGCCATCAATGTCGGCCAGCGTGACGCGCACCTGCCCGCGGCCCCATTTCATCGCGTTTTCGAGCAGATTGCCGACAATCTCCTCGAGATCTTCCTGCTCGCCGGCAAATACCGGCTGGGCCTTGGCCTCATAGGCAATGTCGAGGTCGGGATTGAGCTTGGCCATCACCCGGACCATGCGCTGCGCCAGCGGGTCGACGGGTGCGCGGAACACCACGCTGCCGCGCTGCGCCGCCATCCGGGCGCGCTGCAGATAATGGTCGATCTGCTGCTTCATCGCCCCGGTCTGCTCCTCGATCAGCTGGCCCTTCTTGCCGCCGATCGAGCGGCCTTCATTGATCAGCACCGCCAGCGGCGTCTTCAGCGAATGCGCCAGGTTGCCGACCTGGGTGCGCGAGCGTTCCAGAATGCGCCGGTTGCTCTCGATCAGCGCATTGGTTTCGTTCGCCAGCGGCTCGATCTCGGAGGGAAAGGCGCCGTCCAGCCGTTTGGCGACGCCTTCGCGCACGCTCGAAAGCGCCTCGCGCACCTGCCGCAACGGCCGCAGGCCGAACAGGATGGCGGCGGCGTTGATGGCGACCATGCCGAGGCCGAACAGCGCCAGATAGGTATAGAGCTGCCGGTTGAAGGCGGAGATCTCTGATTCCAGCTCGTCGAGATTGCCGGTCACCCGGTAGCGGGCGATCCGGTCCGCGCCGCCCAGCACCACTTCGGTCTCGAGCACGGCGACGTTCTGGCCGTCGGGTCCGTCGGCGGCGTATCTGCGCTGGAAGGAGCCGTCGAACGGCGACGTTATGGTCGACGGCGAGGCGATCGGGGCGAGCATCGAGTCGGATCTGAGCGAGCCGGTCAGGCCCGCGGCGATCGCCTCGACCGACCAGTACCAGCCGGAATTGGGCACCAGATATCTTGGATCGCCGAGTTCGGGATGGCCGGTCAGACGCCCGTCGTCGCCGGCGCCGATGGAGGCGACCAGATTGAACAGGTTGGCCGACAGCAGATTGTCGAAGCCGCGCTCGCTCGCCTCGCGAAACAGCGCCGACACGAAGGTGGCGATGATCACCAGCGTGACGATCGCCCAGATCGTCGAAATCGTGATCACGCGCGCGGCGAGCGACCGGGGCAGCAGCGTCATCGGCCTGCTCACCAATACAGCGGCGACAGAGAGGGCATCAGGCCTCCGGCTCGCGCAGCCGGTAACCCATGCCGCGCACGGTCTCGACCATGTCGACGCCCATTTTCTTGCGCAACCGCCCGACAAACACCTCGATGGTGTTGGAATCGCGGTCAAAATCCTGGTCGTAGAGGTGCTCGACCAGTTCGGTGCGCGACACCACCTTGCCGGCATGATGCATCAGATAGGCCAGCAGCCTGAATTCGTGCGAGGTCAGTTTAAGCGGCTTGCCGTCGATATCGACCTTGGAGGCCGCGGTGTCGAGCCTGACCGGACCGAGCACCAGTTCGGACGAGGCGTGACCGGCGGCCCGGCGGATCAGCGCGCGCACCCGCGCCAGCACTTCCTCGATGTGGAACGGTTTGGTCACATAGTCGTCGGCGCCGGCGTCGATGCCGGCGACCTTGTCGCTCCAGCGGTCGCGCGCGGTCAAGATCAGCACCGGCATCTTGCGGCCGGCGCGCCGCCATTTCTCCAGCACCGATATGCCGTCCATCTGCGGCAGGCCGATGTCGAGCACCACGGCGTCGTAGGGTTCGGTGTCGCCGAGAAAATGAGCTTCCTCGCCGTCGAACGCCTTGTCGACGACATAGCCGGCGTCTACCAGCGCCTCGCTCAGCTGCCGATTGAGCTCCTTGTCGTCTTCAACGACGAGAATCCGCATGCTTGCCCCTTCCCGGTGATCCTTGTTTGGCCCGGTCATGCTTATTTGGCGGGAACCACGACCTCGATCCGCTGGCCGCGCTCGCCCTTCTTGCCCTCGACGACGACGACGACGACGCAGACTTCCTGGCCGCCGCGCGTTTCGGCGGTGCCCTTGGCGCGGCCGCCATATTGCGCGCCAACCTGTTGCGCCACGGCGTTGCAATTGGCTGCGACCGGAACCGCGAGGGCCGGCGCCTCCACCGGCGCGACAAGACTGGCCGCGACGGCGGGGCCGACGGCGAGAGCCGGCAAGAGAAGGGCTGAACCCAAAATCTGGGACAAATGTTTCATGCCATCCTTCTATTACGTTCGGGCTGAACGCGACATGAACATATCGGCGATTTCGAGATCAGCCGATCTTCGAGGTCGCGGACAGCCGTCCGAAGATTGCGACCAGCCCGGAGACCGCAGTCACAAACTGCAGAATAGTCTCGGTCAGCGCGCCATTGTCAATGACGCCGGTGGGAACGCCGAACAGTCCGGCGCCGCCGGTCATCACCGTGACGATGGACGCCCAGATGGTGCGCGAAAAATACCAAGGCTTTGATGCGATCATCTTCTTCTCCTTTTTGGTTCAAGGGGTTAGCTCGACAACAAGCGATGCGGGCAGGCCCTCGCCGACCGCATTGCCGACCTGCCGCACGCTGACTTCGATTGCGTCTGGAACGCCCGCGAAATCGGCGGCGAGCTGCGCGGCTGGATAGGTCCATTGCGGTTCCAAGGTTTCCGCCAGCCGCAGCGGCGCATCTCCCGGCAGGCCGGCCGCAACGACGTAGCGTTCGCTGTCTTCGCCCAGCGGAATTTCGACGGCGAGCCAGGAATCGGCGTCGATGCGCGATCGCCTGATCCACGACAGCGCAACCGACCCGTCGGGCTCGACCACTGCCCTGAGATGGACCGGAGACAGTGGCAGCAGGGCCCTCGCCCCGCCTGAATGCTGCGAGACATCAAAGAAACGATCGGTCAGGTCATAGCCGGCGGGCCCGACCTTCCAGTTCAGCGGCAGGCCGATTTCGGCCGATGTCAGCCCCGCCGGCCGCACCGCCTCGTCCAGCAGCACGAAGTCCGCGCCCGCGGATATGCTCGCGGCCATCGCGTCGCCGGTGCCCAGCTGGCCGCGCAGCAGATCCGTCAGTCGCCAAAGCGACGGCGCGATCTCCTCGGCGCTGGCGAACTGAAAAACCTCCCACGCCCCGTTTGCGGCGCGCATCGCCGCGACATTGGCGCCGTTCAGCACCTGCAGCAGCGGCAGGCTCGACAGTTCGCCGCTGTCCAGTCGGACATCGACATGACCGGCGCGGTCGACGCGGCCCTCGACGCCCGGCCCCGCCGCCTCGACGATCTGCCCGGTCACGGCCGGCTCGGCCAGGCTGCAGCGCTCGACAAAGCCGCTTTCGGCGGGCGATGCCGAGACGCTTTGCACCCGCCACGGCGTCGCGAAGGCCGCGATCCTGAAACTGTCCTTCGGCTCGGCCGCGCCAATGACCGGCAGGTCGAGAAACAGCGCCAGCGGCTTGCCCGCGTCGCCGGCGGCGGCGCGCCGCACCAGCGGCAGGCTCGCCCGGTCCGGGGCCGGGGCGAAACGCAGCAGCCGTCTCGCCTCGATCGACCGGAACAGGCCGTCGTCGATCGCCGTCACCAGATAGTCGCCGCCGTCCTTGGCCGGCAGCTTGACGATCGAACCCGGCTGCGGTCGCCGGTCGGCGCCGGCCACCGCAAAACGCACGGTCTCGCGGCCGCTGCGCGCCCGGCGCAGCCAGTCGGCGGCCAGCGCGGTCGCCTGTCCCGGCTCCATAGCGCCCGGTAGGTCGAGCGTCGCCGCAACCGTCGCCCCGGTCGACGTGTCGGCCGCCCGCGCCGCGCCGGACTGATAGTCCGACATCGGGTCGAGGAACCTGACCGTCGCCTCGGTCGGCAACATTGTGTCCGGTTCGCGAATGCTTTCGATCGCCGCCCGGTCGCCCTGCGCCTCGACCGGATCGTCGATCGCCACCGCGGCGCCGTGTTGCGCGCCCGCCGTCGCCAGCACCAGGCGCCCGTCGCGTTCGGTGGCGGCCATGTCGAACAGTTGCAGCAGCGGCGACAGCGCCTCGCGGGCGCTGCCCGGCTCGACCAGCGCATATCCCGCCAGCATGCCGTCCGCACCGTCGGTGTCGGCGTCGGCGACGCCGTGGTCCGCCAGGATCGCCCGCGTCAGGTCGCTTGCCGACGCCATGTTGACGCGCCCGTTCAGCCAGTGGCCGAACAACCAGTTATCGCCATCGGCCCATTCGTCGCGGTTGAGCGGAAAGGCCGGATAGGGCCGCGCATCCCAGCTCCAGGCGTAGATGCGCTCGGCGTCCACCATCGCGCCGCCGTAGAGTGGCGAGATCGGGTTGGAGGCGGCGTCGAACGCGGCGCTGCCGGCGTCCCAATGGTCGAGATGCGCCTCGAAAAACCGGCGCTGCGCCAGATCGGAGCGGCCGCCGCTTGAAAAATGCGGCAGCGCGTTCTCCGACGATTTGGCGTCGGGAAAGACGTTTGGCTGGTTCGGCCCCTTGTCCACCGCCGGACAGCCCAGCTCGGTCAGCCAGATCGGCTTCGATCGCGGCGTCCACGCGGTCGGCGCCGCGATCTCCACCCCGCCGACGCGGTCGTGGTGCGGGTTGTCCCACCAGCCCAGCAGGTCCTTGTAGCGATAGACCCAGTGCTTGCCCGCCAGTCCGTCCGTAATCGGCGACCGCGCGCGGTTCTGCCTGTCTTCATCGGAGGCGTAGTACCAATCGAAGCCTTCGCCCGAGACGATGCCGGCGCGCAGCGCCTGGCGGTCGTAGGGCGCGGCGAACCCGTCCGGGTTGCCGCCGCCAAAATCGGCGTCGCGCCAATCCGACAGCGGCATGTAATTGTCGATGCCGACCGCGTCGATCGCCGGGTGCGCCCACAACGGATCGAGATGGAAGAACACGTCGCCGCCGCCTGGCCGGCAGCCGAAATATTCCGACCAGTCGGCCGCGTAGGTCAGCTTCGTTTCCGCCCCGACAATCGCGCGCACCTCGCCCGCCAGCGTCGCCAGCTGCTCGACGAAGGGGAAGGCGTCGTCGCCGTCGCGCAATGTGGTCAGCCCGCGCAGTTCCGATCCGATCAGCAGCGCATCGACGCCGCCGGCGGCCTCGGCCAGATGGGCGTAGTGCAGCACCATGCGGCGATAGCCCCAGTCATCGGGATCGCCGGCATAGATGACATTGTCGCCGTCGCGGCTGAAATCGGCCGGCTGGGCTGCGCCGCAAAACGCCTCCACCTGCGCCCGCGCCGCGCTGCTCCGGTCTGCTGTCCCGGCCTGCGACGGTCCCGGATAGCAGGTGATGCGCCCGCGCCACGGATAGGCCGCCTGGCTGGCCGCGCCATGTGGATCGGGCAAGCCGTTGCCGGCCGCCACATCCATCATCAGGAACGGATAGAGCGTCGCCTTCCAGCCGCGCGCCTTGATCGCCGCGATCGCCTCCAGCACCGAGGCGTCGGAGGGCGTGCCGCCATAGGCCGGCGATCCGCCATGCGTCGACACCTGCCGCGCCGAGGCCGCATCCAGTCCCGCAACGCTCCAGCCCGGCGACGCCAGCGCCGATCCGGCATTGTCCATCACCGCCGGATAGGTCTTGCAGTCGCCGGCCCTCAGATCGTCGCCGAACCAGCTCACCACCAGCGCCACATGTTTCAGGTTCGGGCACAGCATCGCCAGTTCGTCCAGCGACGCGTCGAGATCGCTGGCGCCAAACAGCGCATTGCGGTTCGTCGTCCTGGTCGTTCCCCGGCCCAAAAAACTGTCGACCGGCCCGGTCGCCAGCCCGTGTTCGGTCGAGCCCGGAATCAGCGTCACCGCCTTCAGCCGCGAACAGAAATCGCCGACCGGGCGCAGCACCTCGAACTGAAGCTGCGGCAGCCGGTTGCCGAATTCCTCCAGCGGAAAATTGTCGATCACCGCATAGGCGACGCCGCGGTAGGCCGGCGTATTTCCCGCCCCCTGCCTGGCGGCGATGAGGTCGTCGGGCATCTGGTCGGCCGCGCCGTCGTGGATGCGGATCTCGACCAGGCTCGTGTCGATCTCCTTGCCGTCGGCCCAGATCCGCCTGACGCCGGCGATCGGACCTTCGCACAGCGCAAAGGCGGCGTTGCCGGAATATTTGAAGCTGGTGATCTTTGGGCCGCCCTTGACGCCGCCGCGGCGCGAGCGCCGCCGCTCCTGGAAACGCGTCGCCCAGATCACCGTGCCGCCGATCCGCATCGTCCCGTAGACGCGCGGCACGCCCGCTCCTTCCTCTGCCCCGAACGGCCGCATCGCGCCCAGCCGCGGACCCTTGTGGTGCACCGTCGAATTGATCAGCGACCGGTCGAGCATATAGCCCGCCATCGAGCCGACGGCGCTGCCGATGGCCGAGCCGACGGGACCGAGGAAGCTGCCGACGAATGCGCCGGCCGCCTGCAATATGATTGTCGCCATGTCGCTGCTACCGCGCCTGATTCCGGTTGGTGACCGGCGGGAACGAAAACACGCCGCACAACCGGCGCCGCCAGTGGACCGTCATCACCGACGCCATCACCGCGTGCCCCTGATAGGCGTGAACGAAATTCTCGCCGTCGAGCGCGACGGCGCAATGTTTCGCCGCCACGCGCGGCCTGAGCCGAAACAGCAGCAGGTCGCCGGCTTGCACCGTCAGGTCGCTGCGTTCGATGCAATGGCGGCGCGCCGCCTCGACCAGCGGATCGCCCGCGGCGGTCTCGGCCCAGTCGGCCGAATAGGCTCCCGGTTCGTCGGCATCGACGCCATAGACGGCGCGCCAGACGCCGCGCACCAGCCCGAGGCAATCACAGCCGACGCCCTTGCGGCGACCCTGATGCCGGTAGGGCGTGCCGATCCAGTCCAGCGCCTCGACGACGACGCGCCGGGCGGTCTCGCGGTCGCGATCGTCGGTCATGGCACAAGCGGCCCGCCGTCGAACTCGACGCCATCGCGCACATAGGCATAGGCCGCGTCATTGCCCGGCATGTGAGGAAACCCCTGAAAATTGAGCTGGTTGGCGAATTTCGTCTTGCAGGTGGCGAAGCGTTTGTCGCAGCCGGCGACGACCGTGAACGCCGCGCCGACAAGCTCTGGCCCGGCGCCGCGTCCCAGAGTCAGTTCGGCGGCGCCATCGACAATTTTGTGTACCGTCACCCGGTCGCCGGTCGCCGCCAGCGGCCCGTCGGCCCAGCTCAGCGCGCCCTGCTCGAACCAGCCGGCCGCCGCCCCCTCCAGCCCGGTTGTGGCCAGCCAGCCGCCATCGCGCCAGGCCGTCACGACGCCCGCCATGGCGAACCCCGCCTGGCCGGTGTCGAAGCGGCAGCGCGCGTCGCCCAGTTCCGCGTCGCAGGTCTTGCGATAGATCCGGCCCACCGGCCGGTCGAGCGCCGTCGCCAGGCTTTCCAGCTCGACCTTGAAACGGCCGTCGGCGCGGGTGATCGTGCCGAATGTCGCGGTGCGCAGCAGCGCAAACTGCTCCGGCTCGGCCCAGTTGACCAGCAGCGTGTCGACCCGCGCGCCGTCGTAGCGGCCAGCCGCAATGTCGGCCTCGGCAATGGCGTCGGACGACAGCGCGCCCTCGACGTCGCTGGCGTCGGGCGCCAGTCCGATGGTCGAGCGGGTTTCTCTGGCGGTGAAGCCGCTCCGCGGTTCGCAGGCCAGCCCGTCGACCGTCAGCGTCCGGTCGTGGTCGGTGAACCCCAGCACGACGCCATCTCGCCTGGTCACCCGCCAGCAATGGCAAACGGTGGTCGCCGTCTGCTCCAGATGCGCCAGAAAATTTTCCGAAAAGCCGCTCATGCGACGATCTCCAGCAGCGGAATGGTCGGGATCGCGCCGGCCCTGAACGTCGCCATCGACGCCTCGATGCGGTCGGCGTCGAACCGCACCGGAACATGGAATTCATAGCCCGCAGTGACGATTACGCCGGCCGCCGGCGCGACAGCGAGCGTCACGGCCCCGGTCGAGCTGTCCACCTCGAATGCGCCGCCCGCCAGCGTCACGCCGTCGACGGCGACGGCGACGCTGCCTGCCGCCGGCTTGACGATCGGGCGCAGATAGGCGTCGTCGCCGTCGCCATAGGTCTTTGTCAGCTGGAACTGCGTCGCGGATCCGTCGCCGACGCCGATGACCTGATCGCCGGCGGCGACCGCGTCGCCTGGCCGGCAAGAGCGCATGTCGAACGGATCGCGGAACCGGAAGCCGTGCAGCGAGCCGCGCCGGGCCTCAAAAAACGCCATCACCTCGTAGAGGTCTTCCACCGATCTCAGCCCGGTGCCGGCGTCGTAGCGGCGCATGGCGTGGGCCGACCGCGCATTGCGCTTCTCGCGTCCCGACATCAGCCGGACGATCTCGTTGCGCCGCTCCGGTCCGCCGGTCGCGCCGAACGACACCGCAATCGGAAACAGCACGTCATGAAATGCGTTTGTCATCCAGATCGCCTCACAGGCTGCGCGATCCGCGCGCTGTCACACGCGCCAGCATGGCGGCGATCTGCGCTTCGGATTTGCGGAACGAGGCGGCGTCCGGCGTGGTGACGTTGAACACCACCGTCGGACCGGCCTGGCCGCCGCTCGCCGCCACCCCCAGCCGCCCGTCGGCGGTGCGTTGCAGCGGCATGATCGCCTCGGCGCCCGCCTCGCCCATCAGGCCGAGCATCGCGCCGGATCTGAAATAGGTCGGCTGCGCCACGACGCCGCCGCTGGCGAAGGGCGTGGCGCGGCCCGGCACGCCACCCTTGGCGAAGGGTAGCGCCGACGCCAGGGCGTTCGATATCGACGACATGAACGAGCCCGCCAGCCCCTGTAGCGGCGCCAGCCCCTGGTTCAGCGCCATGCCGGCAAGGTTCAGCGCCACCTGGCGCAAGATGTCGTCCAGCGCCTTGCCGCCGATCACCGCGGCCTTCAGCGCCCCGGTCAGTTGCGCCCCAAAGTCTTCCGACAGGCCGCCCAGACGCCGCAAGGCGTCCTCGAACGGCGTCGTATCGGCCAAGATCCTGACCGTAACGTCCTCGTCCAATCGTCCTCTCCATCAGTCGGGAAACCGCGCCATCAGCGCATCCAGCGCCGCGCGATCGGGCGCGCCGCCTTGCGGCGGCGACAGCGCCGCCAGCGCCCAGTCCAGTTCCGTTGGCGTCATCGCCCAGAAGGCCGCCGGCGACAGCCGCAGCAGGCCGAGGCCCGCCGTCATGGCGGGACCCCAGGGAAAGGCGGCCGGTGCGCCCGCTGCGGCGTTCAGGGGCGGCTGCTAGCGTCCGCTCCAGCGCTTCCAAAGGTTACGGTCAGCAGTTCCGCCGCGACCGCGGCAAAGCCGGCGGCGCCCTGGTCGGAGCGCAGCGCCCTGACCGCATCGTCGCCCATGTCATGGCCCCCGCCGCGCAGACCTGCGCCGATCACCGCCACCAGGTCCGACGCCGACAGGCGGCCGGTGGAAAACCGCTCCACCAGCGCCGTCAGGTCGGAGGCGGCAAACGCGTCCTCCAGCTCCGCCAGCGCGCCCAGCGTCAGGCAGAGCCGGTACGGTCTGCCGTCGAACACGGCCTCGATCTCGCCGCGACGCCGGTTGACGCTCATGGCGCGGCCTCGAAGCCGATCTGCCCTGCCGATTCCATCGAGATCTCGAACGTCACCTCGCCGTCATGGGTCCCGGCATATTCCAGCGAGGTGATCTGGAACGGGCCTTCGACGACGCCGAAATCGGGCACCACGACCTGCCAGTCGCGGATCGCGCCATCGAAGAACGCCGTGCGGATCGCCGCATCCGACGTCTGGTCCTTGAAAATGCCCGCTCCGCCGAGCGAGGCGCGCTGCGCGCCGGCGCCGGCCAGCAATTCGCGCCAGCGGCCGGCGGATTCGGAATCGGTCACGTCGACGGATTCCGAATTGAACGCCAGCCGTCGTGTCCGCAGTCCGGCGACGGTGGTGAACGCGCCCACGCCTTCGGCGTCGAGCTTCAGGACCAGGTCCTTGCCCTTCTTGGCGACCATCTGGGGTCTCTCCTGTTTGAAATTGAAAAGGCCGCCCTCAGGCGGCCAACGGCTCCATCACCGCGCGGAAGCGCAGGATCGCGTGATGCACCAGCAAATCCTCGTCATAGCGCGCCTCGCCGAACTCGCAGGTCAGGTTGACCAGCGCGTAATCATTCAGCGTCAGCGTCTCGGTCGACAGCAACTGGCGGACCCGCTCCATGATCTCGATCGATTCCGACTTGCCGCGCGCCTTCGACCAGACGTGCACGGTGAACAGCTGCTCGGTGCCGATCTCGGTCCCGGTGCTCCAGTCGAACATGCTGGTGCGGCCGAAGGTGATGTAGGGAAACGCCGCGTTGGGCGGCGTGGCGTCGTAGATCTTCGCCCCGCCAAGCAGGGCGACCAGTTCGGCGTCGCTTTTCAGCGCGTGATGTATGGCCCGTTGCAGCTCAACCGCCGGCGACGTCATCGTCTCGTTCCCCCCTGGTCTCGCCACGTCCGACTGTCGCCTTCGGCTCGCCGCGCGGCTTGACCCCGTCGCGGCGGCGAAGCTCGAACTCGGCCTCGTCCGCTGCGGCGTGACCTCTATAGCGCAGAGCCGTTACGAGACCGTCAAGAGTAATTGCGATGCTAAGCTTCATGTCAGCGGCCCTGTTCGCGCGTTCGCGCCACGAGATAGCGGCCGGTCTCGTCGGGATCGTGCACGGTGAGGATGGCGAAGACGCGTCCGCCGCGCCGCAGCCGCATGCCGCTGGCGACATCGGCGCGATGCCTGAAAGTGATCCGGTGGGTCACCTCTTCCAGCGTCTGCCCCGCCCCGGACCGGTCGCTGGCCCTGGCCGGCTCGACGCGCGCGAACAGCTGGCCGGTCTCGACCCAGTCTTCGGCAAAGCCGCCCGCTCCGTCCGGCGTTTCCTGCGCCTGTTCCAGCGCCAGGCGGACGCGCAGGTCGCCGGACGCAACCAGCTTGGCCATCACAACCGCCCCGACCGATAGCCGGCGATCAGCCGGTCGAAGCCGGCGGGATGCGACACCGGCTGGTCCTCG
>Ga0209793_1000827_pt1 | contig 26145 bp, 22 predicted proteins | sample EBPBio122009_DNA_FD_185863 | JGI IMG/M metagenome (GOLD analysis project Ga0209793, IMG submission 185863) | Wastewater treatment Type I Accumulibacter community from EBPR Bioreactor in Madison, WI, USA - Reactor 1_2/2/2009_ DNA (SPAdes) (version 2) | ecosystem: Engineered > Bioreactor > EBPR >... | reverse complement strand
CACTCCAGCACGATCCGCGACCGTAACGCCAACGCCTGCGCCGAGGTCCGTCGTCGCGCCCACCGGGTCAACGCCTCCCGCTCGGCTTCGGTCAACTCCAGTACGGCTTTCGGGCGCCCAGAACGCGTCATACCCCATCATACCAATTATGTTGCGAATTTAAGGCGCGACACACTAGGTCGCGTGGCGCTCGCCGCCTCCAGCACGGCGCGCCTGCAGGGCTGACCCAGGCAGGGCTGACCCTGGGCGGGGTCGATCCCGGCGACGGTGCGGGACGGTCGGTCTGCCGCAAGGAATCTCACCGGATCGCGCGCGCCCGCGCTCGTGCTCACCGTCCAGCTGCTTGGCGCTGCCGGACGTTCCCCTACGGCTGACCTCGCTTCCGAATTCGATTGGCCTGCAGGGAAATTGGTCGCCCGGGGCCTGTTTAGCATGCCTCTTGGGGAAAAACTAACACTCCGGAAGCTTCAGGAACCGTCGCTCGCGCGTCGATGAGGGGCCCGACCCATCCCCGACGCGAAATGAGTTCTGCGAGATGACTCGTCCGGCTTGCGTGAAGTCCCCCACGATTCTGCTGGCCTCAGCCCTGGCCCTGACGGGCAGCGCCCTCGGTTCGGTCGCCATCCCGGCGACCGCCTCAGCAGCACCGGTGGTGCGCTCCCATCAGCAGATTGCGGTTGCCGTCCCGGACGTCAGTCCAGTGAGTGTTCGAATTGCAGGTCGCACCTTTTCCATCGCCGGAGTGAACGCCGCGGGCAACGCGAACGAACTGGTCCAGTACACGCCAGCCTTCGGAGCGGGGACCCCGAACCGGGCGTACTGGCTCGATGTGACGGTGGCCGGCGGCAAAGTCACCGCGAAGTCCACGTATCCTCGGTCGGCCGCCACGCCGATCCCGGCAGGCGGCTTCGTGCTCTCGGGTCACAATGTGGCCGCTGACTGGCTGGTCGGCGTCCAGCTGGGCCAGGTCGTGGAACTCCTCGACGCGTCCGGCCGGGTCGTCTCCGGTTCCGGTTCCAGCACCCCGACGCCAACTCCCGCCCCGACACCGACCCCCGCCCCGACGCCCACTCCCGCCCCAACACCCTCGCCTGCCCCCATGACGGCGCAACCCGTCTCGGTCCGGATCGCGGGGCGCACCTTCTCGATTGCCGGGGTCAACACCGTGGGCGCGGCCAACGAGCTGGTGGCGTACACGCCCGCGTATGGCGCGGGCACTCCGAATCGCGCATATTGGCTCGACGTTTCGGTGACCGGTGGTGCGGTCACGGCGAAGTCGACCTATCCTCGGTCGGCCGCCACGCCGATCCCGGCGGGCGGGTACGTGCTCTCGGGCCACAACCTGGCGGCGGACTGGCTGGTCGGTGTTCAGGTGGGCCAGACCGCCGAGATCCTCGACGCGGCGGGCCGGGTCATCTCCGGCTCGGGAACGAGCGCGCCCAGTCCTGCTCCCACCCCGACCCCCACCCCGACCCCCACCCCGACCCCCACCCCGACCCCCACACCCAGCCCCACCGTGAACTCCGCATGGCCGGCCAAGATGATCGGCGCCTACAAGCCGCTGTTCGGCGTGGATAACCACACGCTCTCCTCAATCTCACCAGGGGCGGTAAACGTCGTCTTCCTGGCCTTTGCGAACCAGTCCTCAGGGCGCCTCGCGCTGTGTGGATACTCCGGGCAAGGCAAGGCCTCGTTGATGTCGGAGATCAAGGCGCGGCAGGCAGCCGGCACTAAGATCTCGGTCTCGATCGGCGGCGCGGGATACCCGATCAACACATCGAACGTGAGCAAGTTCGTGAGCGACTTCGTGGAAATCGGGAAGGACCTCAATTTCACTCCGGACGGAATCGATTGGGATCTGGAGCACTGGAACAACACGGGTGAAATCGTGGCGATCTCCACCGCACTGAAGGAGACATACGGCCCAAAGTTCGCCGTAACTTTCACCGTTGGTGGCGTCGGCAACCAGGCGGATATTGACAACCGCATCGGGACCGGCGCAGCGCTCCAGCGCGCGGGCGCTCTCGATGCCTACGGGTGGCAGTTCTACGATGCTCAGGTGAGCCTTCCGGTAGCAAAGTGGCGGCTCCAGGACCTGGTGTCCAAGGGCATCCCCGCGAACAAGCTGGTGGTTGGAATGATGCTCGGATCTACCTCAAACTACTGGAGCCTTTCCACCGCGTCGGCCAACATGAGGGACATCATGGGCACCATGGGGATCACCAAGACCGCGCTATGGCCGGAGGCGCGCACCTGGACGGCGCCCGACGCGCAGTGGGCTGCATCCATGAAGTCGATCATCGGTTGAACCCGTCCTGAAGCGGGTGGCGGCACTACGCCGAATTACCAATCGCGCGCGCAGTCTCGAATGAGGCTGCGCGCGCGACTGCGACAACGCCCATAAGCCAGGGCGCCCGGGAGTTGGTCGACGTATCAGGGCATATGTCATACTGACCGCGGCGACCGCGCATTCGGGACGGCTCGCCGGATGGCTAGTGGGGGTAGGAAGAGTGACTGCATGGCGTCGCGGGCAAGGGAATTCGTCGGAGCGGGCCTGGCCGGACGCCTTGCGGCGGTGGTGGATCGTCCCGCTGGCAGCGGCGCTCGTCGGCAATGTTGCCGGCCTGGTCGCCACGTCCGGGGGGCAACCCTTCGCGACGGCCACGCTCGCCCTACAGATTGACGGTGTGGACGCACAGACGGTCTCCCGCCAGTCCCAGGCTGCGCTTGCCCAGGTCACGAAGTCGGACGTGTTTGATCGTGCGGGCAAGGCGATGAACATGCCGGTCGCGGACGTTCGCGCTGCGACCGATCTCGCGGCTTCCAGCGACGGTCTCGGAATCAACGTCCGGGCGCGGGCCGCCGAGCCGGAGCAGGCCGTCAGCATCGCCAACGCGGTCGCTACCGCTGCGGTCGCCGCCGCTCAGGCCGAGACCCAGGCGCAGCTCAAGGACTTGGAGGCAGCGACCACGGCGCTCATCAACACCCCCGCCATCAGCGATGTCGCCGCCGAGCGAGCTCGGGTCACTCGGCTGGGTGAGGGACTAGCGGACAACCAGTCTCGGGTCGTGGCGCAGTCCAACCGGATCCGTCTCCTTCAGCCCGCCGAGGTCGCGACCGTGCAGGTTCCGTCGTCTCGCAATACGGCGTTGCTGGGTCTTATCGGCGGCCTGTTGATCGGCATCCTCGGAGTCATCCAGTTCGGGACGCGACGTGGACGGGTCCGTCGGGAGGCGGAGCTGGGCGGGTTGTACGCCGATGCCCCCCGCACGACCCCCGACGGGATCAAGGACGTCGCCACGCCGGACGGGCGGCCCGCGCTTCACGTGGTCGTCGTCGAGGAGCTCGCTCGAGGGACGGATCGCGAGGTGTCGGAGGCCGTCGGTCAGGCTGCGGCGGACGCCCCGGGTGACGTTGAAGTTCTTGCTACCCGCCTGGGCAGCACGACGTACCGGCGCGCACTGCGGGACCCTGAGACGGCGGTCCTGCTGCCCGTCGTCCTGGGCCGCACCCGGATTCAAGACCTGGACCGCGCCGTTCGCGCGGGGCACCGCGACCCCTCGTTCCTCGTACTCGACCGGAAGGCCGCTGCTCCTGCGCGGCCCAGGGGTGCGAGTCAGGTCGACGGCGCGTGACTTGTCGCGCCATCGGGCTCTCGTGATGCGACGCAGAGACGATCCGGCGGTTTGGGCGTCGGTCTTGTTTGCGGCGAACTTTCTGTTCATGAGGTTCTCCGCCGTCCCCAACGCCAATATCACTGCGTCGGTGCCCCTGGTCTTGGGCTGGGTGTTCCTGGCATGGCGGCGGGGCCTGATCACCGTGGACGGAATGCGCCTGAGGTGGTGGCTCGCGGGTGCGGGACTCTCGGCGCTCCTGCCGCTGGCCCAGCTGTGGTTCGTGGCTGGCGTCGACGTCAGCATCGGTAGCTGGGCGCTGTGGGTCACGCTATGGCTTCCGACGGTGTTCCGCTTCGTGGACGCAAGCAAGGCAACGTTCGTGCGCGCCTGCAGCGGCGTGGGGTGGATCGGTCTGGCGATCTCGCTTCTGTCACTTGCTTTCGTCGGGTCGCAGGCCCTCGGCGTGCCGTATCGGGACTACTTCGCCGACATCGTGCCCCAGCCGTTCCAGGTCGGCTTCTTTGCCACGACGGCACCGATTTCCTGGGGTAGCCCCATTCACAAGTCCAACGCCTGGCTGGCGCTCGAGCCGTCGTTCCTGTCCTTCCTGCTCGGCGTGGCCCTCATCGCCGCGGTGATCGCTCGGCTGAAGTGGTGGGTGCCGGTCGTCATCCTCGCCGGCATCTTCTCCTCATTCGCTGGATCCGGGTTGGCCTTGCTGACCGTGGCCGTGGTCATCCTCTTCCTGACGGGCCGTGCCGCAGCCTTGGCAAGGCCCCTCCTCGGGGGCGTTCTGCTCTTTGCCATTGCCTCCATGACGCCGTTGTCCTCGATCGTCTTCGGACGGGTGGGGGAGTTGAACGAGGGGCAGAGCTCCACCGCGCTCCGAGCGACACTGCCCTACCAGGCGCTATGGCCCGAGTTCAGCCACAGCTTGCCGGGCATGCTCGTCGGGTATGGCGCGGGCACCTCTCGTCGTCTCATCGAGGGCACCTCGGTGTTGGGGTTGCTCGTCCCCAATCCGGCGCGACTCATCTTCGACTACGGGCTGATCGTCGGAGCTGTCCTCTTGGCCATGCTGGTCGTCGCACACCTGCGGACCCCGGTTCCGGCGTTGTCGCTGTCGATCCTGGCATCGTTCCTGCTGCTCCAGGCGGCCACGCAGCCCATGATCAATGCTCTCGTCGTCGTGGGATCGCTGTGGGCGCCCGCGGCGTACCGCCTTCCTGTCCGACCCGCGCGGGGCAGCAACCGCCCTGCGGCGTCCCCGTCGTCCGATCCGGGGGTGGTCGTGGAGAGGGATCCCCTGGGTGCTTCCACATCCTGAGACACGACCGGACGGGATCTCGTTGGCGAGTCCCGCCCCCCGGTCCGCGGGTCGGCAGACGCATCACCTGCACAAACGCCGCCGGGCCGGACGTCTCGCCAGGTTGATTCCACCGGATCCACGCCGCCCGCGCCGCTCATGTCGTGCCCGGACTGCCGACCAAGACGAGTGACCGATACACTCGGCGCGGAGAGACGGTCTCTCCCCAGGCCCAATCCGAGCCGAGGTGGGCGACACCGCCACTGCTTGGAAGGTGGGGGATCCAGGCCTGGAGCCGCGACCAACGGGGGGTTGGTTCATGTTGTCACTGCGGGAGGTCCGGCGCCTCCGATCCGCGACCGGTGCCGAGGTCGTCCATGACCATGCGGCGCAGACTCGCCAGCGATTGTTCAACCCCAGGGGTATCCCCGTCGTCATCGCGGCCCGCAACGAGGCCGAGGACCTGCCGGCGACGCTGCTGACCCTGTCTCGGTCCCAGCAGGCCGTTCAGGTGTGGGTCGCGGTCAATGGGACGACGGACCAGACGGCTGCCCGGGCCACGGCCATGGGGGCCCGGGTCCTGGAGTGCCCCATTCCGAGCAAGACCGCCGCCGTTCAGATGGCCGTGGCGGCCATCCACCGTCGCGCGGCTGGGGGGCCTATCCTCTTCACCGACGCGGACACTCTGGTTGGGCCGGGATGGGCCGGAACGTTGGCCGGTGTCTGCCGCGCCGAGCATGCCCCGGTGATCGCCTTAGGCAATGCGCTGTTCACCCATGGGGACAGCGCCGTCGCCGATATGGTGCGCAATGCTCGCAAGGTGGCGCTCAGTCACCGGGCCGAGCGACGGGGCCGCCCGGCGATCGCGCAGGGTGCCAACATGGCTATCGACTTCGCCGGGTCGGCCCGAGCATTGGATTGCTACATGTCGATTGACCCCACCCGGTTCATCGGCGAGGAGCAGGAGATCGTGGCGCGGGTTCTAGCGGTCGGTGGGGTGTGTCGCAATGCGATCAGTCGCGAGGCGACCGTCATCACCCGGGGGGACCGGTTCCGGTTCCTCGACCTGTGGCGGCTTCGGAAGGACGACGATTTCTCGCTGCGGCGCGCGCGCTACCAGGAGTATGGCGAGATATCGCCCTACGCCGGGGACGCGACTGATCCAATAGCCGTGCCCGTGGCCGCCGGTACCCCGTATCGGTCGGTGGCGCAGAGCCGGCTCGCCTGACCAGATGGTGGTACTGCCGTACGATGGAGATCGCCGGAAGGCAGGCCCTGGGCATCACGGATGTCAGTCGCAAGCACATATGATCTGGGCGTGCTCGTGTGGAATGGCCACCCGGCGCGCTGCGGACAACTCGCGGTGACGGCCACGGAGGGGAGCATGTCGGTGCCGCGCGTGGAACGGGTACGTCGTTCGCCGACGGGACCGTCGTGCTGGGGACTGGCGGCCACGGATCTGCAGGCCATGGCCGAAGGCCGACACATCGGCCGCGGTCAGCTCGCGCTCCGGATCGCCCTTCATCAGCGGTACCGCGCGGCGATTCGCTGGCGGCTGGCCCACCGGTGCATGGCGAACCTCGTGCTCAAGCCCATCGGACTGTGGTTGACGGGCCGCACGCTTGCCACCAGCGGCGCCGAACTGCAGCCCACCGCCAGCATCGGGGCCGGGCTGATCCTCAAGCACACCACCGGGCTCGTGGTCGGTGGTGAGGTCGTGGCCGGCCGTGGGCTGGTGCTGCATCAGAATGTGACCCTCGGCGACCGGCGTCCGTACGGTGGTCAGCCGAGGATCGGTAATGACGTGACGGTGGGTGCGGGGGCCTGTGTGCTGGGGCCGATTACCATCGGCGACGGCGCCGTTGTGGCGGCCAATTCCGTCGTGCTCGCCGACGTGCCTCCCGGCGCCGTCGTAGCGGGCAACCCGGCGCGGCTCATGGCTGGCGGCGGCGATCGCGCCGATGACACCGGCCACGTCGGTTGCGCAGTAGACCAGGGGCTATCCGGATGAGTGCTGACGACATCCTGGAGGGCCAGCGCTGGATCGTCGTGGCGGACTCGCCTTTTCTTCCTGCCCACGGTGGGGGAGAGGTGGAGCACCTGGGGTTCGTTCGTGCCTGCGCGCAAGCGGGGGTCTTGGCCGGACTGGTGATCCCCACCGACGCCGACGCCGCCGCTGTCGGCCGGGAAGATGATCTGCCGGCGTTGCGTGCGCTGGCCAGTCCGGCACCGGTCTTCTTCACCCCGCGCCGCCGTACGGCGTGGTCGGCGCTGGCCGGTCGACGACCGTATCCTGTCGCTTCGCGCCCGGTGCCGAACGGCCTGGTGCGGGATGTGCAGGTGGCCGTGTCCGAGGCGACCGCCGTGGTGGGCTTCTCCTATCGGGCGCACCGCGTGGCAGGCATGATCGCCGAGGGCCTGGAACTGCCTGGGGTGCTCCGGATGCACAATCTCGAAGGCCGCTACGTCCGTGCGCTCGCCGACGCCCGGTTCGGGGTGAAGCGCTGGCTCTACCACGCCGAGGCCGCCCGAACCGAAGCGGACGAGCGCCGCCTGGAGGCGGCCGGTTGGGTGCGTGGCATCGCGGACATCTCGCTCACGGATGCGCGCGAGCGACAGGTGCGGACGACGACCCCGGTGATCCACGTACCCACCTTCGCGCTAGCTGGGCAACCCCTGGACTCTGGGGACCCATGGCGACCGCCCGCCACGCCAACGGTCCTCTTCCTCGGCGCCCTCGACGTGGTGACTAATCACGAGGCTCTTTTTTGGTTCTGCGGCGACGTGTGGCCGCTGGTGCAACGCCGCGTGCCCGGCGCCGTCCTGACGATCGCCGGGCGCCGACCGGCTCCGGCCGTCCAGGCCCTCGTTCGCGACACGGCGGGGGTCGAGTTACACGCGGATGTGGCCGACCCCAAGCTGGCCATGCGCGGCAGCAGTGTCGCCATCAATCCGGCCGTTTCGGGGTCGGGGGTCAACATCAAGCTCGTCGAATACTTGGCCAGCGGCGTGCCGGTCGTGTCGACCACGCTCGGCTCCAAGGGCCTGAGCCTGCGCCCCGAGCACGACCTGCTCGTTCGGGACGATGCCGCCGGGTTTGCCGACGCGGTCACGGGGCTTCTGCTCGACGTGGAGGCCGCGAGTCGGATCGGTGCCTCGGGGCGGGCCGCCGCCGCGGACCTGTGTGACCCTCGGGTGGGTTTACGGGCGATAGCGGCGCTGATCGCGGGAAGGCCTGCCCCCGAACTGCGGGCCATCCGGGGGAAGGAAGAGTCATGATAAGGGTCATCTACCGCAGCTACGGCGGTGAGAACAACAAGAGCAGGCCTGACTACTACGACAAGGATCTGACGCTGGCGTCGTTCATTCGCGCGGCGCAGCGGGCCGACATCGAGGTGCTGTTCCTCAACGACGGCCCGATCCCGCCCGAACGCCTTGCCGTGATGTCCGCCGCGGGACAGACGCGTCGTATTGCCGCGGAGCCTGTGGGCATGCGGGCGAGTTATCGGACCGCCTGGGGGCTGCCCAAGACGCTGGGGTGGGACCCCGACACCTTGGTTTTTTTCAGCGAGGACGACTACCTCTACCACGCGGATGCATTCGTCGCCCTGGCAGCCGCCGACGAGCGGCTCGTGGACGCCACGTACTTTGCCCTGTACGGTTCGACCCTGCGCCAGATGAACCCCACCGAATTCGTCGATGAAAGCCTCTACCCGGCGAATTTCACCCGCCGACCCGATCGCACTATCGACGGCGTGACCTGGGTGAACATCCCGAGCACCACAAGCTCATTTGGGGGCCGCGCCGGCGCACTGGCCATGGACCACCCCATCATGGTGCAGTCGATGTATCCGTTTCGGACGAGATTCCAGGACCATGAAACCTGCCTTGTCTACCAGGGCACGATGCCGTTCGTCGGTCGGGAGGTCTTGCTGGGGGCGCCCTCGTCGTACCCGTGGACGCCGTGGGGTGTGGTCCGCCGACTCGGTCTGGCGCCGTTCCGCATCGCCTTCAACGCGCACGCGTGGATGCGACGCAACCGGCCGCATCCGCTCTACGTCGCCGAGCCCAATCTCGCCTGCCACATGGAGATACCCGTGATGACTCCGGGTCGGGACTGGGCAGCGGTGGCTGCGGACACCCGCGCCTGGATGGCAGCGGGCCGGCCGCGGGAGACCTTCGGAGGCGGCCGATGAAACAACGTGACCCTCGCGAGGCGCAGGTCCGTCAGGACGTCGCGCGTCGGCGCGGCCGATTGGCCACCATTGCGACGACCGTGCTGGTATGTGTCGCCGCCTGCTCGAACCCGTCGGACTCGGGTGACGGCGGGGCCACCGACTCGCCACCGCCAGTTCCCACCACGACGGCGACCTTGACGCCGTCTCACTATGCCTCCACCGGCCCGCTGGATCTGCCTCGGTTTGCCGGGTCGAAAACGCCATACCTGTCGGGCGTTTGGGTGGGGGGTCGGCCCAACGTGACGGCCTGGGCGGGATTCGGCGACTGGCGCAAGGCGCCCGTGGATGTGGTCTTGGGCTACAACGACTACTCGTCGTGGGACGCGATGCACAGCGACGGCAACCTTTCGCTGTTCAGCAAGTTTCCCGGGACGCTGGTGTATGGCGTCGCCTTGGTTCCCGCGGGGGGAAGCCTGCGAGACGTGGCCGAGGGAAAGCGCGACGACGTGTGGCGCGCCACGGCGAACGGCCTCGTCAAACAGGGTCGCAAGCGGTCTGTCGTCCGTCTCGGGCTGGAAGCCAACGGCACCTGGTTCCCCTGGGGTGCGACGGCAGACACCGCCGAAGATTTCAAGGCCGCATTCCGCCGGGTCGCCCAGATTCTTCGTCAGGAAGGCGCCGACCCCGTGGTCGCCTTCGACATTGGCTGCGGCGTCGGCCTCACCGGCGATGACGACCCGCAGGCACCGCTGACCAAGCTCTATCCGGGCGATGACGTCGTCGACGTGCTGGGGTGCGATATCTACGACGACAAGCACGGCGGGGTGGGCAATCCGATGGCGAAGGGGCACGTGTCCAAGGGCCCCTCCCTCAACGACACACTCGAGTTCGCTAAGCAGCACGGCAAGCCGCTGGTCGTGCCGGAGTGGGGACTTGATCGCAATTACGGTTCGGGTGACAACCCCACGTTCATCACCAACATGTACAAGTTCTTCGACGACAATGCGGAGCACATTGCGTTGGAGATCTACTTCAACGAGGGGGGCGGCGACATCAAGTCCTCCCTGTGGGAGCCCAACCAGAACCCGAAGGCGGCTGCGGAATACGCGCGGATCTGGGCGGCCCGGGGGGTAACCCCGTGACGCTCAGCGAGCTCGAGGTCGTCCTGGTCAACTACCGCAGCCGCGACCATATCGCCGAGCTGTTCGCCCTGTGGTCGCCTGACGTCGCGGTCGTCGTGGTCGACAATTCGGCCGACCGGGACGGGATCCGGGCGCTGGTCGAGCAGCGCGCGGGGACGCGGTATGTCGACGGCGGCGGCCAGGGCTTCGCTCGCGCGGCGAATCTCGGGGCGATGTCGTCGCAACGGCCGTACGTCGTGTTCGTCAACCCCGATTCGCGGCCATCCGAGCAGCACCTCGTCAGCCTGGTTGACGGTTTGCGCGCGGACCCGGTGGCGTTGTCGCACGCCGGGACCATGACGGGACCCGATGGCGCCACGGAGATGGGCGTCGGCGGCTGGGAGCCGACGCTGCGACGGGTGCTGGTCTACGCGGCTGCGCTGCACACCCTGTTCCCCACGGCCGGCTTCTTCGCCAGCCCTCCGGCCGGCCGGACGGTCGCCGTCGACTGGACTACTGGCGCCTGTATGGCGGTCGACGTGGCGAGATTCCGAGCCGTCGGCGGGTTCGATGAGCTGTTCTACGTCTACGCCGAGGACATGGCCTTGGGGCGGCGGGCTCGGCTGGCCGGTTATCGTCAGGTGCTGCGGGCCGACGTGCGGGTTCCGCATGGAGCGGGCCGATCGGGCGCCCCGAGCCACGAGATGTTGCGGCTGCGGGGTGCCTCGTTCGCGAACTACATGCTCGCCTATCACCCTCCCCTTCGGGCGCACTCCGTGCTGGGCGTCATCGGTGCGGGTTACCTGGCACGGGGTCTCGTGGCTGCTCGCGCGGACCGGGCTGCACTGCGTCCCGCGGTGGCCTTCGTGCAGGGACTGTGCACCCGCCGGGCCACGGTGGGCGGGGTGGAGGTGGCGGAGGCCCGGCTTCGCGAGGTCAGTTCTGGGCTGCGTCCGCGGCGCGGTCTGGTGGGCGCGCTGAGCCGGGGCCGGTCGGTGTAACAGCGGCAGCCCGCAGGCCGACCGGTAGGCGATCCGGACGCGACGGAGAAGGCCAACTCGCCCCGGAATGCCTATGATTGTCCTGGCCCAGACCGGGGGAAACGGTGGTGGGCGGTTTGGGGACATCGGGGTTTGCGAGCGGGTCGGGGTGGGGGACATGCGTGCACAAGACACGGGTGTGAATGTTGGCGGTGCTGCCCCGGAGGTCCGGCCGCCCGCCGCCGGGGACCGGATGCCCGGTTTGGACGGGCTGCGGACCGTGGCGGTCACCCTCGTGTTGCTCGTCCATGCGGACCTCGTCCACGGCGGTTTCCTGGGCGTCGACCTGTTCTTTGTCCTGTCCGGCTTTCTCATCACCACGCTCATGCTGGCCGAACTCGATCGGACGGGACAGCTCGATCTCGTCGCCTTCTGGATCCGGCGGGGGTTCCGGTTGCTGCCCGCCGTGATCGCGTTCCTGGCGGTTGGTCTGGTCGTGGCTGCGGTGACCAAGCCACAGGCCCTCGGGACGCTCGCCCGGGATACGGTGACGGTGATCTTCGGCGTGATGAACCACGCCACCGCCGACTCGAGGTCGTCAGCCTGGGACGGCCATCTCTGGTCGCTGTCGGTGTAGGCGCAGTTCTACCTCGTGTGGCCGATCGCGGTGGTCCTGGGTCTGCGTAGCCGTTGGCGGCGCCACTTGATCCCGCTCGGCCTCGGTGCGATGGCCGTCATCGCCCTGTGGCGTGCGATTGTCGCCCTCGGTGTTCTGCCCTGGCACACGGACTGGTATCACTCCTCCGACACCCGCATCGACGAATTCCTCGCCGGCGCGGTGCTGGCGCTCGCTCTGCACACCGGTCGGCTGCAGGTGCAGTCCCCGGCGATGCGGTGGTTCTGGGGGGCGGGCGCCCCCGTCGGATTGGCCGGCATTGTCGCAGGCAGCGTCCTGTCGCCGCGGATCCAAGATGACCCACGCTGGGCCTACCTCGGCGGTCTCACGGTAGTCGCGTTAGTGTGTGCCGCGATCATCGCGGCCACCATCGTGCGTCCCGAACTGCCGACGAGCAGGCTCTTGAGGTTGCCGTCTATGGCCTCCGTGGGACGCGTCTCATATGCCTTCTACCTGTGGCATTACCCCGTCATCTTTGGGTTGGAGCCGGTGCTCGATCGGCGCATCACCCGGGTCGGGACGACCGCGATAGCGTTCTGCGTCACCCTCGCCTGCGCGCACCTGTCCATGCTCCTGATCGAACGCCCCAGCGCGACGCTGCGCCCCGTGACGATGCGGTCCAGGCCGGTTCATGTGGCTGCGCCGGCTACCGGTCCTGAACCCCGCGTCGACCCCCGCGTCGGAAACGTCGCGCTCCGCGCCTGACGCTGCGCCGACCGACCCCCCCGTAGGATCGACCCCCGCAGGGCCGCGCCGCGCAAGCGAGCGGCCGGATTCGGGCCCGCTTGCTCAGCGGGGAAGGGACACCGCCGGCCCCGCCAGGGCCAAGGGGCCGGTGGGGTCGGCGCCGTAGAACACGCGGCCCGAACCATCCGCAGCCCACGCGACCACGCCGCCGCCCGCCCCGCCGGCGCTGACCCGGCCCAGCATCGTCGTGCCGGCCAGTCCGTTGGGCACGACGGTCAGGACGCTGGCGGCCCCGCTCGCCGGCACCGTCACCAGGCGCAGCGTGTCGCCCGCCACGACGTACGCCGTGATCGAGCCGTTCGCGGAGCGTTCGGCCAGCGTGGCCGCCGTCGTCCCGGACAGTCCGCTCGCCACCGGGACCGGCGCCCCGAGGGTCGGGGTCCGGCCGAGCCCCACCTCGCCGATGACCACCCGACTCACGGTGCCGCCGGCGCCAAACACGAGCAGGGTCAGCTCGCGCGTCGTCGGGTTGCCGACGGCGACCAGGCCAGCCGCATCGCCGAGCGGGAGGGCAACGGGCTGATCGCCGCTGACCTTGCCGTCGGTGAAGAACGTCAGATGGGCCCCACCGTCGCGATCGACACCGACGGCGACCGCGACGGGCTTGTCCGGCGGTGCCGAGACGCCGCCGACCACGATCGTGGCGAGTCGATGGGGATAGGGCAGCGTTCCGCTGGGGTTCGAGAAGGCCTCGGGGTCGCCGACGCGCTCGCCGATCCGGCCGCCGACCACCGCGTTGTAGAGGCTGACCTGGTATGTCGCCAGAACCGCTGGCGCCGGTGCGGTGCTCGACGGGGTCGGGATGGGAGCGGTCGGCGAGTTCGTCGGTGCCGCGGGGCTCCCCGTCGTCGGCGTCCCGCCGCCGGTGGTGCCGGTCGTGCCAGACCCGCTCGGCGTCCCCGACGGGGTCGGCTGGGCGCTCGGGCCGGTCGAGGGTGTGCCCGTCGCCGTCGGCGTGCTGCCCGTCGCCGTCGGCGTGCTGCCCGTCGCCGTCGGCGTGCTGCTCGACGGGCTCGGGCCGGTGGTCTCGGTGCGCGGGGGGGCGGCCGGGGGCGCCGGCGCCGGGACGGCCACGGTCGCCGTCGTCGGCAGGGGCAGCGTCGGCGGCGTGGGGGCCCACGTCGGCACGGGCGGCAGGACGACGTCGCTGGGGGAGACCCGGGCCGCACGGTCCGAGGTGCGCGGCGGCGCCGTGGCGCCGCTGGCCGCATCCGACTGGGCCGCGACGATGGCGCTACCCATGGCGCCGTTCATCAGACCGAACGTGCCCGTCGTGAGGATGACCAAGCCGGCCCCCACCCCGATCCCCTTGGCGAGGCGGCGCTGGTCGGCAGAGCGGCGCAGCTCGGTCGGAGCCGCGAGCCGCGAGCGGCGGCCCGCATCCCGGGCGAGATCGCGCAGCAGCGAATCGACATCGAGGTCAGCCACGGCCGGACTCCTTGGCGTCGGACAGGACCGCGGCGAGTGCGGCGCGGCCCCTGGACAGGCGGGCCTTCACCGTGCCTGGTGGCACCCCGGTGAGGGCGGCGACCTCTTCGACGGGCAGGTCGCACAGGTGATGCAGAACGATGGTGTGCCGCTGCGCCTCGGGGAGTTCCCGCAGCGCGGTCACCAGCAGGACATGGTCGGGCGAGATCGACTCGACGGCGTCCGAATCGCCGCGCCGGGTCCAGGCCACGGCCGCGTTCTTGGCCTTGCGCCACCGGGACACGGCCAGCCGATAGGCGACGGTCCGCAGCCAGGCCTCCGGGGAGTCGACCAGGGAGAGCTGGTCGCGGCGTTCCCAGGCGCGGGTGAACGCCTCTTGGACGACGTCCTGGGCCTCGGCGAGGTTGCCGCACACGGCGTACATCTGTCCGACGAGCCGACGCGCATACGCCGAGTAGAGCTCGTCGAACTCGGCGACGTCCATGCAGCCCTCGGACCCCCTCTCCGCGCGCACGTCCTGCGGTGTCACCCCTGACCAGGTCAGCCTAGGCCGAAGTGACGCGGGGCGGGCCAGCGGAGCGCGGCGGGAGCCGTGCGAAACGGGCAGACCAACGGCCCGCCCCAGCGCCGGGCCACGGCCGAAACGGGCGCGGGGAGGGGAAATTGCCACACGTCCCGGCACGCCCACCGTGCTCACCCAGGGTCCCCCAACTGCTTAAGCCGCGGTCGCGGCGCGGATCTCTCGAAGGAATACGCCTGGCCGCCCGGCTCGGTTGCGATCCGGACCACATTTCAACCAATCGTCCAGATCGCGAGACGGCCGCGGGCTCAGGCCGGCGCAGCGCCGCCGATGGCCAGCGCGAGCACCGCTCCGGCGACCATCGCCGGCCCGAACGCCAGGCGTGTCGTGCGGCTGGCCCGGCGCCGGATCAGCAGCCACAGCGCCGCCGCCCCGCCGCACAGGAACATCGCATAGACGCCGAGCAGGACGTGATCGAGGGACTGCCAGCCGAGCAACGCCCCCAATGGCCCCGACAGTTTCACGTCGCCGAGGCCGAGGCGACGTCCCGACAGCAGGTGCAGGGCGCCGAACAGGACCAGCGTGCCCAGGCCGGCGAGGGCGGCCCGGCGCGCGGCGCCCCCGCCCGCCGGGGTGGCCAGCCAGGCGGCGGCAAGGAGCGCTCCGACCAGCGGGTACGCCGGGAGGGTCAACACATCCGGCAGCCGGTGGACATCGAGATCCACGGCCGCCAGGGCGCCGTACAGCGGGACGAGCCCGACGTACGCCGCCGCGGGGACGGCGCCGCCGGGGCCCAGGCGGATCATCAGGATCGCGGCGACCGCCGCGCACCCGGCCGGCAGGGCCCGGTACGTCGGCGCGGGTCGGGCCCATTCGTCGGCGTAGCGTCGGTGCCGACCGGCGGCCAGCCAGGCGCGCACCACATGTCCGGCGACCGCGGCGTACCCGCTCGCGATCACCGCCGCCGCCATCAGCGGCCAGGTGGGGGCCTCCATCCCCCCATGATCACCGCCGCGTGGTCCGGCGTGGGGGTTTGGGCAGCGGGGTGCGGCGGGAGACGATAAGGGCGTCATGGCCAGACGATCCGTTCGCCTCACCCACGCCATCGGGGGAGCTCTCGACGACGCCCCCGGGTCGGTGCGGGCTGCCCTCGCCGCGGGGGAATCGGCCTTCCTGTCGGTGGTCTTCGTCGTGCTTCCGGTGTTCCTGGTCTGGCTGGCCAGCCCGAGCAGCACGGTGGGCGGCTGGCACGCCGTGCAGCTGGGGCTCGCGGGTTGGGGCCTGGGCCACGGCGGGCCGCTCACGGTGCGGATCGGATCGTTGTCCCTGGTGCCGTTGTTGTTCACCGCCCTGGCCGTCGGCACCGCCAGCTGGTCCGCATCGCGCCTGGCGGCCGGGCTGGCCCGGACCCCACCGGCCCGGTTGGCCTGGGCCTGGGGGCTGCGCCGGGACGTGGCCGTCGAGGGCGGGGTGTTCGTCGGGACCTACACCGCGATCGGCCTGCTGGCCGCGCTGCTGGCCCGCAATGCCGACGTCGCCCCGGCGCCCTTCCGCACGGTGTTGGCGGTCTTCGTCGTCGCCCTGGTCGGCTACGTCGTGGGCCTGAAGACGGAGTTCCGGGCCGATCTGCGGCAGGTGGCCCCGGAGGCCAACCCCACCGACCGGCTGCCCCCGTGGGCGCGGGCCGGCTGGGCGGCCGGCACCCGCACCGTCGGCTGGTTGCTGCTCGCCGGCCTGCTGCTGGTGGTTCTGGTCGTCGTTGTGCGTTTCGACCGCATCGCGGGCCTGTACGACGTCTTGAGCCCGGGCCTGCTCGGGGGTGTCGTGCTGACCGGGGTGCAGGTGCTGTACCTGCCGAATCTCGCCGTCTGGGGGGTGAGCTGGATGGCCGGCCCCGGGTTCGGGATCGGTGCCGACTCCTCGATCACCCTGACCACCGCCGAGCCCGGACTCATGCCGTTGATCCCGCTGCTGGGGGCGCTGCCGGAGCCGGGGCCGCTGCCCGCGGTCACCAGGATCGCCCTGCTCGTCCCCGTGCTGGCGGGGGTCTACCTGGAGCGGCGCGCCGGGCGCGGGGTGGGCTCGGACCCGCTGGACCGCGCGTTGGCCGCGGCCGCCGGGGCCTTGGTGGCGGGGGTCCTGACCGCCCTGCTGGCCGCGATGGCGGGCGGCTCGCTCGGCTCGGCTCGGCTCTCCGCCGTGGGTGCACCCGCGGTGCTGCTCGGCGCCATGCTGGGCGGCGAGTTGGTGCTGGGTGCGGCGCTCTCGCTGGGGGTGCGGTGGCTGCGCGGGTCCCTGCTGGGCCACCCGGAGGCCACTGCCGCCGGGCCGGCCGGTGCCGGTCCCGATGCGCCCGGCCGGTCGGGACGCGCGGGGACCCGGCCCTCCGGTCAGGGCCACGGCCACGGCCACGGCCACGGTATTGGCCGGGTGCTCCGCCCGGGGCGGACGCGGCCGGAGCATCCGTCCAAGCGGCACTAGGTTGACCGGGTGAGCCTTCCCGCGGGCCAGTTCGGCGCCCCTGTCGGCGTACGGCATGGCGAACCCCACGGCGTACCGATCGTCGTCCTGGTGTCCGGGTCGGGCACCAACCTGCAGGCGCTGCTGGACGCGGCGGCCGACCCGGCGTACGGCGTCCGCGTCGTCGCCGTCGGCGCTGACCGGGACGGTATCGAGGGGCTGGCCAGGGCGCAGCGGGCCGGGGTCGCGACGTTCGTGTGCCGGGTCGGCGACCACCCCGACCGCGCGGCCTGGGACGCGGCGATGCGCGCGCAGGTCGCGGCGTACGACCCGGCGCTCGTGGTGGGCGCCGGATTCATGAAGATCCTGGGTCCGGCTTTTCTGGCGAGGTTCGGCGGTCGGGTCGTCAACACGCACCCGGCGCTGCTGCCGAGCTTCCCGGGGGCGCATGGGGTTCGGGACGCGATGGCGTACGGCGTCCGGGTCAGCGGCTGCACCTGCCATCTCGTCGACGCCGGGGTGGACACCGGCCCGATCATCGCCCAGCGGGCCGTCGAGGTGCGCGATGACGACACCGAGGACAGCCTGCACGAGCGGATCAAGATGGTCGAGCGGTCGATGCTCGTCGAGTGCGTGGGTCGCATGGCGCGGGAGGGCTATGCGGTCGTCGGCCGCCGGGTCATGCTCGGTGGAACGGCGGCCGGGCCGGCGGCGCGAACCGGATAGGGTCAGGTCAGGCCAGCTGCAACCCCCGGGAGTGTCTTCCATGACTGACGGTCGCCGTCCGATCCGCCGAGCGCTCATCAGCGTGTATGACAAGACCGGACTCGACGCCCTGGTCCGAGCCCTCGACCTCGCTGGGGTCGCGATCGTCTCGACCGGCGGGTCCGCCGCCGCGATCACCGGTCTCGGCATTCCCGTCACCAAGGTCGAGGAGCTGACCGGCTTCCCGGAGTGCCTGGAGGGTCGGGTCAAGACCCTGCACCCGCGCGTTCACGCCGGGATCCTGGCCGACACCCGGAAGCCGGACCACCTGGCCCAGCTCGCCGACCTCGGCGTCGCGGCGTTCGAGCTGGTCGTGGTGAACCTGTACCCCTTCACCGAGACGGTCGCCTCGGGCGCCGGCCCCGACGAGTGCGTCGAGCAGATCGACATCGGCGGCCCGTCGATGGTGCGGGCCGCCGCGAAAAACCACCCGAGCGTCGCGGTGCTGACCGCGCCGAGCCAGTACGCCGACGCCGTGGCCGCCCTGGACGCCGGCGGGTTCACCATGGCCCAGCGGCAGGCCCTCGCGGCGGCGGCGTTCGCGCACACCGCGGCGTACGACGTCGCGGTCGCCTCCTGGATGGGCAGCGTCCTGACCGACACCTCCGGCGGGGACGGGTTCCCGGCCTGGGTCGTCGGCTCGTACACGAAGCTGCGCCCGCTGCGCTACGGCGAGAACCCGCACCAGGCGGCCGCCCTCTACGCCAGCGCCAACGGCGCCCCCGGCCTGGGCCAGGCACGCCAGCTGCACGGCAAGGAGATGAGCTACAACAACTACCTGGACGCCGACGCGGCCGTGCGGGCGGCGTACGACCATGGCGACCAGCCGACCTGCGCGATCATCAAGCACGCCAACCCGTGCGGGATCGCCGTCGCCGGCCCGGGGGAGGACATCGCCGACGCGCACCGCAAGGCGCACGAGTGCGATCCGCTGTCGGCCTTCGGCGGCGTCATCGGGACCAACCGCGAGGTCACCGCGGCGATGGCCGAGACGGTCAAGGACATCTTCACGGAGGTGGTCGTGGCGCCGGCGTACGAGCCCGCGGCCCTGGAGATCCTCTCGGCGAAGAAGAACATCCGCCTGCTCGAATGTGACCCGCCGACTCGCGGCGGCGTGGAGACCCGCTCCATCGCGGGCGGGCTGCTGATGCAACAGCGGGACACCCTCGACGCGGTCGTCCCGGCGAGCCCCGACGACAAACCGACCGCCGGGCACGGCGACGACTTCGCGGCGTGGACGCTGGTGGCGGGGGAGGCTGCCGACGAGGCCACGGCGCGCGACCTGCAGTTCGCCTGGCGGGCCGTGCGGGCCACCAAGTCGAACGCGATCCTGCTGGCCCGCGACGGCGCCTCGGTGGGCGTCGGGATGGGCCAGGTCAACCGGGTCGACTCGTGCAAGCTCGCGGTCGCCCGGGCCGGTGCCGAGCGCGCCACCGGGGCCGTGGCCAGCTCCGATGCGTTCTTCCCGTTCAGCGACGGGCCGCAGATCCTGATCGACGCCGGCGTCCGGGCGATCGTCGCCCCCGGCGGCTCGATCCGCGACGACGAGACCATCGAGCTGTGCCGCGCCCGAGGGGTGACCCTCTACTTCACCGGCACCCGGCACTTCGCGCACTGAGGTGATCCGCCGCCCGACGCTGCTCGCGGCCGTTGCCGTCTTCGTCGGCGGGGTGCTCATGGCCGCCCAGTCGCGCGCCAACGGTTCGCTCGCCCCGGTGCTGGGCGACCCCGTCCTGACCGGGATCTGGAGCATCGGCTCCGGATGGCTGGTGCTGCTGCCCGCCTTCGCCTGGCGCGGGCCACGTCGGGTGCTGGGTGTGCTGCGCACGGCGTACCGGACCCGCGTCCTGCCCGGCTGGATGTTCCTCGGCGGACTGGCGGGAGGCCTGCTGGTGACCATGCAGGGCTACGCCGTGCCGCTGGCCGGGGTGGCGCTGGTGCTGGTCTGCCTGGTCGCCGGGCAGACCGGCAGCGCCCTGGGCGTGGACCGCTCGGGGATCTCGCCGGGCGGGGCGAAGCCGGTCAGCCGCGCCCGGGTCGCCGCGGCCGCCCTCACGCTGGTCGGCGTCCTGATCGCCGTCGGGCCCCGGGTCGGCGCCGATGGCAGCCACCTGATCCTTCCGGCGCTGGCCGCCCTCGGCGTCGGGACGCTGCTCGCGGTGCAGACGGCGACCAACGGCCGGGTCAACGTCGTGGGAGGAAATCCGCTGGTCACGACGTGGATCAACTTCACCTGGGGGCTGTGCGTGGTGGTGCTGGCGTGGCTGGTCCGCGCGCTCGCCGGGCAGGCGGTGCTGCCGCATGCGTACGACGCCCCCTGGTGGGCCTGGACCGGGGGCGTGCTCGGGTTGGTGTACGTCGGGATCAACGCCGTGGCGGTACGCCGGGTGGGGGTGCTCCTGGTCATGTTGCTGGGCGTCGCCGGTCAACTCGGCGGGGCGCTGGTGCTGGACCTGGCCAACCCGCTCACCCGTCCCTCCGTCACGACGACCACGGTGCTCGGGGTGCTGGTGACCCTGGTCGCGGCGATGGGCGCCGGCCTGGCGTCCCGGCGCGCCTGAACCCGGCCGGGGCGGCCGGGGCGGCCGGGGGCGAGCGCACAGGTCGGGCCCGGCCCGGCCGATGAGCAGACTGAACGTCCAGGGGGGGAGGTCTGCCGTGGCGTGGCCATCAGCAGCGGCAGCGACCAGCGCTGCGCGCCTCGCCGTACCCTCCTTGCCCCCTCGCCTGGCGATGGCCGTGGTGACGGTCGGCGCGGCGCTCTTCGGCTGGGCCGGCGTCCTGCTCATCGACCCGAGCAACGAGGGACTGTCCGACTGCTGGGGGGTCGACGGGATCTTTCTCGTCGCGGCCGCGCTCGGCTGGGCGCAGGGCCCGGGCCGGCGCTGGCGAGGACTGCTCTGCTATGGCGTGGGTGCCGCGGCGGGCTTCCTCGTCGGAGGCTCGGTGGCGGGTGCGGGACTGGACTGGTTGATCCTGCGGATCCCGGGCAATGCGGCCGCGGGGCTGTGCTACGTCGTCCTGAGCCAGCGCGGCCGGCCCGCCGGGTCGTTCATCCCCCGCAACGCCGAGGAGGCGTTCCGGCTCATGCTCGTGATCCTGCCCGCCCCGATGGTCGGCATGGCCCTGGGTGCCTATCCGGCGACGGGGCTGGGGGGATCCGGGGACCTGCACACCGACCTGTGGGGGCTGGCCCGCCAGTTCAGCGCCCTGGCGGTCACGGCCAACGTCGTGATCCCGTTCTTCTTCCGCTCGACGTGGCGCCCCGCGGGGAGCCGCACCCGGTGGTGGTTCATCCCCGTGTTCCTGGTCGTCGCCTCGGGGGCCGTCACGGTGCCTCGGCTGCTGCCCGAGCTCCCGCTGGCCTGGCTCTTCATCGTCCCCGCCGCCCTGGCCGGACTCCTCTTCCCGGTGCGCGCCGCCGCGCTCGCCGGGTTCGCCCTGGTGATGATCTTCGTGATGCTGCCCTATCAGCGGTTCCCCGGCCCGATCCAGGACGCCACCATCAGCCCGGAGATCCTCGCCGACTGCATGCACGGCTTCCTCAGCAACATCGCGCTGACGATCGCCGTCTTCCGGGAAAACCTGATGTGCCTGCGCGTCGAGGCCGCGGACCGGGCCCGGACCGAGCGGGCCCGGCACGAGCTCCTCGACGGGGTGATCCAGTCGATTAGTCATGGGTTGCTGCTCGCCGATCCCGAGGGCCGGGTCACCATCTCCAACGACGCCGCCGAACGGCTGGTGGGCACGGCGATCCCCGACCGGGTGTCGTCCCAGTGGGCCCGGTCGGCTCATCTGCAGGCCGCCGACGTGATGCGGGTGTTGGACACACCGTCCTGGGAAGCTGTCCTCAAACCCCGGCCCCAGCAGCGCTTCCGCGCCGAGGTCGTCGTCGACTCACCGAGCACCGCGACCCGCCGGGTGAGCCTGACCAGTCAGATGCTGACCATCGGGGCCGATCGGCTGAGCCTGATCCTGTTCCGCGACATCACCGCCGCCCATCAGCGGCAACAGGAACTCGAGACCTTCGCCGGCACGGTCGCGCACGACCTGAAGGGGCCGCTGACCGCGATGGTCGCGTGGATGGAGGCCGCCGACGACGAGTTCGAGATGGGTGCGGCGGCGAGCGGGCAGGACATGCTGGAGCGCGCTCGGGAAGCGGTCTTTCGGATGCAGGCGCTCATCGACGACTACCTCGCCTACGCCGTCACCCGCGGGGGCGTGCTCACCCTCACCGAGGTGCCGCTCGCCCTGGTGGTCGCGGAGATCGTCGACGTGTACGCCGGAGACGGGGAACACTCGGCCACCTCCTTCGAGGTGGACGTCCCGCACGTGCTGCACGCCGACGCCGCCCTGACCCGGCAGCTGATGGCCAACATCATCGGCAACGGGGTCAAGTACGCCCGCGACGGCGAGGCCGCCTACCTGCGGATCCGCAGCGTCGACGACGCGCCGGGGTGGGCGCAGGTGCAGGTGGCCGACGCCGGGCGGGGCCTGGAACCCGGCGACGAGGAGCGCATCTTCGCCGAGTTCAGTCGCGGCACCAGGGACGCCGGATCGGTCGCCGGGATCGGGCTCGGGTTGGCCCTGTGCCACTCGATCGTGACCCGGCACGGCGGTCGAATCTGGGCGGAGAACAACGACTGGGGCGGCGCGACGTTCCGGTTCACCATGCCCACGGTCGAGGCGGCTCAGCCATGACGCGGTTTAGCGGCCCAGCCGCGACGAGGCGTCGCGGCCCAGCCATGACGCGAGATCGCGGCACGGTGATGATCGCGGCGCATCTGCTGATGTACGTCGTCCTCTGTGCGCTCGGGCTGGCGTCCTATCACCCGGCGGACCGGCTGGCCGAGTCCTGGTCCTGGCCGGCGCTCGGCGCCGGAGCGCTCATGTTCGCCTGGCCGGGCCGGGGTGCGGGCCGGGGTGCGGGCCGGGCTGCGAGCCGAGGCACGGGGTGGCGCCGTTTTGTCGCCTGCCTGGGCGTGCTGGTGGTGACTCCGGCCGTGGTCGCGGCGCTGGTGCCTGGTCTGGACGCGCTGACCGGACTGCGTCTGGGGGCGGCCACGACCGCGGCGGTGACCGCGGGGTTGGCCGCCTATCGGGTGCTGGGGTCGGGCTCGTGGTTCCCGCACCGGCTCAGCGACGTTCCCTTGCTCGCGTCGACGACGGGCCTGGCCGGAGCGGCCTCGATCGCGTTGGGTGGCGTCCCGGCCGCCGGTCTCGGCGGAACGGGGTCGTGGCCGCTCGACATGGCCTGGTTCGTGCGATATCAGGTCGGCTGCATCTTCGCCGTGCTGGCCATCGTGTCGTTGTGGCATCCGCCTCGGCCGCAGCACGCCGCCGCGCGGGTCACCCCGCTGCTCCCGCTGCTGGTCCCGCTCAGCGTCGGATGCCTGACGATTCCCTATGTCTATCCCCAATACCCGATCGCCTGGGTCGTGTTCGTCCCGGCCGTCTGGGCCGGGTTGACGCTGACGCCGCGCGGCTTGGGGGTGGCGGCGATCGCCATCCCCATCGCCCCGGCCATCATCTCCCGGTCGTCCCTGGCGCAGTTCGGGGCGGCCACCCGCCTGCCCGCGCAGCTGGTCATGGAGTTTCTGCTGGCGATCTCGATCGTGATGGCCTATGTCATCGTCGTTCTGCGCGAGAACACCGCGCGGGTGGCGATGGGGAATCTCGCCGGCGCGGAGGCGGAGGCGGCGCAGAACGGGCTGCTCAACACCGTGATCGAGACCATCGACGATGGGGTGTTGCTGGTCGACCCGGGCGGCCGCATCGTCATGTCGAATCCGGCCGCGCGCCGGTTCCTGGGCTCCGGCAAGGCGCGGGTCGGCACCGTATGGGCCGCACCCGACGGGCTGCGCGATGCGACCGGCGCCCTGCTGAGTCGGGAGAGACTGCGCGACCTGCTGATGGAGCCCGGTGCGGGCGCGGTGCCGGTGGTGCTGCGATCGCCGACCACGCAGGGCCGACAGCGCGTCTATTCGGTCAGCGCCCACCCCCTGGGTCGGCGCCAGCCGCCCCTGACGATCGTGGTGATCTCGGACGTCTCGGCCGAACACGACCGACACTCCCAGTTGGAGACCTTTGCGGGTGCCGTGGCGCACGACCTGAAGAACCCCCTGGCGTCGCTGGCGCTCTGGATGGATCTCGCCGACGTGGAGGCCGAGTTCGACGTCGAAGGTGGCCGGGCGGCCCTGCACGAGGCTCGTGAGGTCGGGCTGCGGATGCGGGATCTCATCGACGACTACCTGGCGTACACGGTCACTAGGGAGGGCACCCTGCGACCCGCGACCCTCGAGCTGGGCACGCTGGCCGCGGACGTGGCTCGGCTGTACGCCGCCGAGGGGGACGCCGTGCGCCTGAGCATCGACGCCCCGCAGACGGTGCATGCCGATCCGGCGCTGGTGCGCCAGCTGCTCTCCAATCTCGTGGCGAACAGCGTCAAATATCGTCGCGCGGACCAGCCCGCGCGGATCCACATCACGGGTCGCGCCGACGCCGTCCCCGGGTGGATCCGGGTGGACGTCGTGGACCGCGGCCTGGGGATCGCGCCCGCCGAGCGCGACCGCGTCTTCGAACCGTTCTCGCGCAGCGCCCGCGACCAGGCCTCCGGCCGCGGCGGCGTCGGGATGGGGCTGGCGCTGTGCCACGCGATCGTCACGCGGCACGGGGGAACCATCACCGCCGCCGGCAATCAGTGGGGCGGCACGACCATCACCTTCACGCTGCCCGAGGCCCGCGCGGCCGTTGCTGTGTGACCGGTCGGGGGTGGCAGGATCGGGGTATGACGGCGCGGATCCTGGACGGCAAAGCCACCCTGGCCACCCTCAAGGACGAGTTGCGTCTTCGCGTGACGATGCTCGCCGAGCGGGGGATCGTGCCCGGACTGGGCACCGTCCTGGTGGGGGACGACCCGGCCAGCGCCTGGTACGTCGGGGCCAAGCATGCCGACTGCGCGGACATCGGGATCACCAGCATCCGCCGCGATCTGCCCGCCACCGCCACCCAGGCGGAGGTCGAGGCGGTGATCGACGAACTGAACGCCGACCCGGCCTGCACCGGTTTCATCGTGCAACAGCCGACCGGGCTGGACGAGTTCGCGCTGCTGTCCCGGGTCGACCCCGGCAAGGACGTCGACGGTCTGCATCCCTACAACCTGGGCTGCCTCGTCTCGGGCCGGTCCGCACCGCTGCCGTGCACGCCGGTCGGCATCGTGGAGTTGCTGCGCCGCTACGACGTACCCCTGGCCGGCGCCGACGTGGTGGTCGTCGGCCGGGGGCTCACGGTGGGCCGGCCGCTAGGCCTGTTGCTGACCCGCAGATCGGAGAACGCGACGGTCACGCTGTGCCACACCGGCACCCGAGATCTGGCGGCGCACGTGCGGCGAGCCGACATCGTGGTGGCGGCGGCCGGAGTGCCCGGGATCATCACCCCGGACCTGGTCAAGCCCGGCGCCGCCGTCCTGGACGTGGGGGTGTCCCGCCGCGACGGCGCGATCGCCGGGGACGTGGACCCGGCCGTTGCGGACGTGGCCGGCGCGATCGCGCCCAACCCGGGTGGGGTCGGGCCGATGACGCGGGGGATGCTGCTGACCAATGCGGTACGCCTGGCCGAGCGGCCGGTTCGAACCGGCTGACGATGGGCCCGCCGGCTCGGGTGTCCGGCATGCGGTACGTCGTACGCCGTACCGCCTGAGCCAACCCGTCCGACCCGCGACCTACCCACCCGCCGCAGCCCCACCGCCCCGAGCCGACCAGCACGTTCAGGGGGAACCATGAGCCAGGACCGACGGCACGTCCTCGGCGTCTGGTGGGCGCCGGCGGTGGTGCTGACGGTGGGGTTCCTGATCGTGGTGGCCGGGGACCGGGCCCTGATCGGCGGCATCGTCATGGGCGCCGGCTTCGCGCTGGCGGCGGTGCTGCGGCTGGTGCTGCCGGAGGACCGATCGGGGGGCCTTGTGGTGCGTACCAAGGTCCTGGATCTGGTGGCGTTGGTCGGCCTGGCGGTGGCCGTCGTGGTCGCGTTCGTCCTGGTGAACTGGACCGGCAGCCCCTGACCCGGCCGACGACTCGGCGAGTTGCCGCCGCGAGGCGAGCGGGCTGGCGTGGCGGCGAGCGGGCGGGCGCTCGCGGCGGCGAGCAGGCAGACAGGTTGAGGGCCGCCATCCCCTGGTGCGGATGGCGGCCCTCGCCGACTGCCGGGTCGAGCCCGTCCGGACCTAGGGCGTGTCTCCCAATGGTGAGGGTGTTGATGGGCGATTGTGGGTGGCATGTCGCGTATGCGGGTGCTTTCGGACGCCGAGTGGGAGCTGATCGAGCCGTTCATGCCGTCTTCGGAGGGCAAG
>Ga0209793_1000823_pt1 | contig 26216 bp, 22 predicted proteins | sample EBPBio122009_DNA_FD_185863 | JGI IMG/M metagenome (GOLD analysis project Ga0209793, IMG submission 185863) | Wastewater treatment Type I Accumulibacter community from EBPR Bioreactor in Madison, WI, USA - Reactor 1_2/2/2009_ DNA (SPAdes) (version 2) | ecosystem: Engineered > Bioreactor > EBPR >... | reverse complement strand
TCTCGCCGCCGGCATGGATTTCGGCGGTCTGCTTGTGGCGGAAATGCTCGACGCGCTTCAGCGTCAGGTACTCGCCCTTGCGGCCGACCGTGCGCACGTCGAGACCGGCCTTGCGCGCAGCATCGATCGCCACGCCCGACCATTCGTCGTCGGCATAGATGACGGCGGGCGCGCCCTTTTCCAGGAGCGTATCGAAGAGCCGCATCTTGGAGGCCATGTAGTGCTCGACCGTCGGATGGTAGTCCATGTGGTCGCGGCCGAGATTGGTGAAGGCGGCGGCGGAAAGCCGCACGCCGTCGAGGCGCGACTGGTCGAGGCCGTGGCTGGAGGCCTCCATGGCGGCATGGGTGACGCCGGCATCGGCAAGCTCGGCCAGCAGTTCATGCAGCGACACCGGGTCGGGCGTCGTCAGCGAGCCATAATCGTTGCGGCCGGGCGCAACGACGCCGGTCGTGCCGATCATCGCGGCCGCATGGCCGGCATGTTCCCATATCTGGCGGGTGAAGGAGGCAACGGAGGTTTTCCCGGCAGTGCCGGTGACGGCCACCATGGTTTCCGGCTGACGGCCATAAAACCGCGCGGCGGCAAGCGCCAGGAAGCGGCGCGGCTCGGCAGCGGCGATGACCGGCACGGACGTCTCGACCTTGGTACCCTCGGCAACCACGACAGCGGCTGCGCCCCGGGATACGGCGTCGTCGATGAAGGCGCTGCCGTCGGCCCTGGTGCCGGAAACGGCAACGAAGAGATTGCCGGGCTTGACCTTGCGGCTGTCGCTGGCGATGCCGGTCGCGTCTATCGCGGCGGCGGCGCTGAGGTCGTTGGTTTCGGGTCCGGCAAGGTCACTGATCTTCATTGTCCGCTCTGTTGCTTTCTCTGGCGGCCGATTCAGCTCTCGAATCGGCATCCCGTCATCTCCATTCAATAAGACACAAGCAAGGCAGACCCGTCCTCACCAAATTTCGGCTTTACACCGAGAAGCGCGGCGGAACGGCGGATGATCTCGCCCACCATGGGCGCGGCGTTGAGACCGGCGGTGCGGCCCCCGCCCTCGCCCGTCTGCGGCGCATCGATGAAGGTCAGGACCACGTATTTAGGGTCGTCGATGGGGAAGCCGGAGAGGAAGGCGTTGAAGTTCTGCGTGTTGGAATAGCGCCCGCCCACGACCTTGTTCGCCGTGCCCGTCTTGCCGCCCACGTTGAAGCCCGGCACCAGCGAGCGCCGGCCGGAGCCGTCGTTGGCGTTGAGCTTGAAGAGGTAGCGCATGCTCTCGACGGTCTTGGGACCGATGACGACCTTGGCGATCTCGTCCGCCTCCTCCTGCGTGCGCGGCAGGAAGGTGGGGTTGAGGAGCTTGCCGCCGTTGATGAGGGCTGCGCCCGCCACCGCCGTCTGCAGCGGCGTCGTGGAAACGCCGTGACCGAAGGAGATGGTGATCGAGTTGATCTTCTTCCATTCGCGCGGCTGACTCGGGGTCTTCACCTCGGGCAGCTCGGTCTCCATGCGCGTCAGGAGACCCATGCGCGTCAGGAACTCCTTGTGCGCCTCGATGCCGACGACGTCGGCCATCTTGGCGGTGCCGATGTTGGAGGAATACTGGAAGATCTCCGGCACGGTCAGCACGCGATGCTTGCCGTGGAAGTCCTTGATGGTGAAGCCGCCGATGCGGATGGGCGCACGGGCATCGAAGCTGTCGGTGAGCCGCACCTTGCCCGAATCGAGCGCCATGGCGGTCGTGAAGCTCTTGAAGGTTGAGCCCATCTCGAACGTGCCGTTCGACATGCGGTTCATCCAGCCTTCCTTGGCGCCCTCGGCCGGGTTGTTCGGATCGTAGTCCGGATAGGAGGCCATGGCGAGGACCTCGCCGGTGCGCACGTCGAGCACGACCGCGCCGGCGGCGATGGCCTTGTATTTCTCCATGCCGTCCTTGACGACCTCACGCACCACGGCCTGCACGCGCAGGTCGATGGAAAGACGCACAGGCTCCAGCTTGGCATCGCTCGTCATGCCGATGGCGGCAAGGTCGGCGAGACCCTGGCTGTCGATGTAGCGCTCCATGCCGGCAATGCCGCGGTTGTCGATATTGACGTGGCCGACGATATGCGAGGCGGTCGCGCCGCCCGGATAGAAACGGCGCTTTTCCGGCCGGAAGCCGACGCCGGGAATGCCGAGCGCGAGGATGCGGCTCTGCTGCTTGGGCGTGAGCTGGCGCTTCAGCCACTGGAAGCGGGACTTGGAAGTAAGCTTGCGATAGGTGCCCCGGCGGTCGAGGTCCGGCATCACGGTCGCCAGCATCTCGACCGCCTCATCCGCATCGACGATCTTGTGCGGCTCGGCATAGAGCGAGACGGTGCGGATGTCGGTGGCGAGGATTTCACCGTTACGGTCGACGATATCGGGACGCGAGGCCATCAGGTGGTCGGCCGGGCCGATGGAGGAGACGGTCTCGGGCGAGGCCATGCCGTACTGAACGAGCCGGCCGCCGATGACGGCATAGACCATGCCGAAGCAGCAGATGATGACGGCGACGCGGCTGCGGGCCTGCGAGCCGGAACGCTTGCGTGTACCCTCGAAGGCCTGCCCGTTGCCACCGACGCGGTTGTTGTTGCCGCCGGCGCTGAAATGCGCCTTGCTCTTCAGGTCCATGATGCGGGAGAGGAACGACATCAGTTTGCCACCGATCCGGTTTGGATTGCGTCCGTGCTCTTCTTCTTGGTCTTCTTGTCGCCCTCGGCGATTTTCTCGTCCTTCGCAGGCTCCAGCGCCGGCAGTTCGGCGGTCGGCATCGGCAACTCGTTCGGCTGGGCGAGCTGGGTCGATTCGGTCGGCACGAGCTTGAGGTCGGCTTCGAAGGTCTTGACGAGGCGGTTGAGGCGGTTCGGCTGCGTCAGCAGCGCCCAGTCGGCCTTGAGGAGATCGATCGTATCTTCCTCAAGCTTGATCTCGGCGTCGAGCTTGCGCACCTCCTCAAGCTTGTTCTCAGCCTGATGCTTGATCGAGTAGGTAACGGTGGCTGCTGCGGTCATGACGGCGATCATCACGACATCAAGGGTACGGAACATCACTCAGCTTCCCATCTTCTCGAGGCTGGCAAGGTTGGGCAGGTTGAAAATGGACAGGTCATCCGTCCCGGCGGGAGCGCCCGTGCGCTCGCCCGCCCTCAGCTTCGCGGATCGGGCGCGCGGGTTAACCGCGCTCTCCTCGTCGCTCGCGGCCACCATAGGGCGCCCGACTGGTGCGAAGGTTGCGGCCTTGTCGTGAACCTGCGGCAGATGGCGCGACCCCGCCGCCTTGCCGGCGCGATCCTGGAAGAATTTCTTCACGATGCGGTCTTCCAGCGAATGGAAGGAGACGATGACGAGACGCCCGCCCGGCTTCAGCACGCGCTCGGCGGCAAGCAGCGCCTCGGCCAGCTCTCCAAGCTCGTCGTTGACGAAGACGCGCAGCGCCTGGAAGACGCGCGTCGCCGGATGGATCTTGTCCTTGGCCTTGCGCGGCGTCGTCAGCTCGATGAGGTTGGCGAGCTGGCGCGTCGTCGTGAACGGCTCCTTCTCGCGCGCCTTCTCGATGGCGCGGGCAATGCGGCCGGCCTGCTTTTCCTCGCCGAGGAAGCCGAAGATGCGGATGAGATCGGAAACCTTGGCGCGGTTCACCACGTCGGCCGCCGAAACGCCGGAGGCCGACATGCGCATGTCGAGCGGCCCGTTCTTCTGGAAGGAGAAGCCGCGCTCGACCTCATCGATCTGCATGGAGGAAACGCCGATATCGAGCACGATGCCATCGAGGCCGCCCGCGGGCGCGTGCTCGGCAAGATCGGAAAAGCGGGAATGAATGAGCGTAAGACGGCCGCCGGAGGCCTTCACCAGGTCCTGTCCGCCGGCAATGGCCGTCGGGTCGCGGTCAAGACCGATGACGTCGGCACCGGCCGCAAGGATGGCAGAGCTATAACCGCCAGCACCAAAAGTGCCGTCGAGGATGACCTGGCCGGGCTTGGGCGCAAGCGCTTCGAGGACTTCGGAGAGAAGAACCGGAATGTGGCGGACCGGTCCGCCATCGGCATCAGAAACCCCGTTGCCAATATCCGCCGCCATTCCGATTCTCCGTCTTACACCGAGCCCAGACCTCGCGTTCTGAACTCTTCCCGGGCTGCCGCCTGCGTGGCTAGAAATGTCTGCGGCGCCCAGAGCTGAAAATGATCCGCCCGACCGACAAAGGTCACGTCCGTCATGATGCCCGTATAGTCCCGGATGAAATCCGTAACCGGCAGGCGCCCCTCCGAATCGAGCTTCATGAAGACCCCGCCCCCGTGAATGAGGAGCGACATCCCGTTGGCCTTCGGCGAAAACGCATCCTCGCTGGCGATCTGGCGCTCGAAACGATCGAGCAGATCCAGCCCACCGACGCTGATCGCCGGAAACATGAAATCCTGGAAGCAATAAAGTTCCCGGATGTCGCGTTGCGACAGCACGGAGCGGAATGCCGAAGGAACGGAAACCCTCCCCTTGGCATCGATCCTGTTCGTCGCATTCGACAGGAACCGGTTCATGACGCGATACAGCCGCTTCCAAAGCCGGAGCGCTGTGCATCCCCCCCGGCGTTACCAACACAACACCACGCGCGCAAACCTGCCCCGATGCGGCACTGAAGTGCCACACCGTCCCCGGACGGTTCGCCTCAAAGCTTTGCGATGATCGGACGCTCATGCGTCCTCGTGCAGTGTGATTTTGGGATACCATGGGACCATATGGGCGTCAATGGGAAGAGACCTCGTTCCCTTTACTCGGACCGTCAAAGGCTCACAGGCGTGAGAATTTGCGTTGTGCAAAAATTCACGTTCTGGGGTTAGTTTGTTTTCCTGGTAAAAACAGTTTCTTAACCGTAATTTCCAATAGTTAACATGAAGTTAAGACGGACTGCCGGTGCAAGGAAAGGCGCATGTCGACCTCAAATATAGATATGAGTTTTCCGGAGACTTACGAAACGAGGCCGCAACGCATACCCGGTCATCGCGCGACACTGTCGATACGATGAAAATAGAATACCAGATACTATTGCAAGAAATTACGATATAAGAAGAAGAGAGAAGACATGCTGAAGAAAATCCTATTCGTTACATCCTTTCCGCCCTTCCCGATGGATCGCAGCGGGGGCGGGATACGATCACGGTTGCTTCTCGATGCACTGGCAGAATGCGGGAAGGTCAGCATTTTTTACCTGAACTATCGCGGCGCCGACCACGACCTTCAAAAAATTCCCGGCTCACCCTTTGGCAACGGCACCCTGCTGCTCTCGGAATCCGTCCTGATTCCCGGGCACGGAAGCGGGAAGGTCCGCGCCTATGCCGCCAAAGCCTTCGACTTCGTCGCCGGCCGGGGCATGGCCGCGGCGGGTCTGAGGGTCAGCAAGGAGGCACGCCGGCTTATGGGCGAGATGATCGATCGCGGGGACGTCGATCTGGTCGTCGGCCGCCTGAGCCGCCCGACAGCGGTCGCCGGTCTCCTCGAGGAGCGGCGCGTGCCCCTCATCGTCGACGCCGACGATTGGGAGCCGAGCCGCACCATCGCACAGATCCGCGCAACGCCTGCCCACAATGTTCCCTTGCGCATTTTCCTGCGTCGCTACCTTCAAGGCTCGCAGGCCCTCGGAGACCGGCTTCTTGAAAGGGCCGATCACGTCTGGCTCGCATCCGAGGCGGACACGTCGATGCTCGCACGCCCGAATATCACGACCCTCCCGAACCTGCCACTGGCGAAAGCAGGCGAGTCGATCGCCCCTCTGGACAGGTCTACCCGGGATTCGAAAACCCTCTTTGCCGTCGGCCAATGGAGCCGTTCACAGAATTCCGACGGCATGAAGTGGTTCCTGCGAAACGTCTGGCCGCTGCTCGTCGAACGCATGCCCGAAGTGGAGCTTCGCATCAGCGGCGACACCCCGGAAGCGCTGGCGCGGGAATGGCGCGCGCTGCCGAATGTCCGCCCGCTGGGCTTCGTCGATGACCTGCGTGCAGAATACGACAAGGCGGCCCTGGTGGCCGCCCCGATCACCTGGGGCGGCGGCACCAAGATCAAGGTTCTGGAGGCGCTTGCCTATGGCCGCGTGCCGGTCGGCCCGGATCATGCCTTCGACGGCCTTGCCGATATATCCTCCATCCAGGCCATCGCCGCCGTCGAAAACGACCCGGCGAGAACCGCCGGGACGATCGCGAGCCTGCTCGACGATCCGCAGGCGCGGCACGCGCGCGAGGTTGCGGCCGTGGAATATTACCGGGAAAACTACTCCGTCGCCGCATTCAACCGGCACGTCCGGAATACCGTGGAGCAGGTTATCGGGCTGGAATGACCGCCCTCGCCCGGACGGCATAGAGGGAATTTGCCAGTTGGCCTGTAAGCCGGGTTCTGTATGGCTCCGGCTCTCGCCGGAACGTGGCAGCCATTCATCTGGGACCGGACTTGCGCCCGGCCTCTTGCAACCCACCCGGATGACCGGCCCGGAAACAGGCTGGACCGCTTGCGCGGCCCGCGTCATCCCTATTCGGTTTTGCTCCCGGTGGGGTTTACCGTGCCGTCCATGTCGCCATGGCCGCGGTGGGCTCTTACCCCACCCTTTCACCCTTACCTTCCGGAGAAGGCGGTTTGCTTTCTGTGGCACTTTCCCTGGGGTCGCCCCCGCCGGACGTTATCCGGCACCGTGTTTCCGTGGAGCCCGGACTTTCCTCACCCTGCGGCCTTTCGGCACTTGCAAGGCGCGGCTGCCCGGCCAACTGGCAGGGGGTGACTAGCCCATGGCGGACCGAAACACCAGAGCCTCAGCGAAAATGAACGGCGAAATCGGTTTCATAGTCCGGTTCGTCGAGCCGGCCGCGAATCACCAGGTCCGCGCCGATACGGCCGATCTCGTCGGAACTCTTGGCCGCCGCGCCGTTGCCGCCGGTCAGAAGCGCGATGCGCTCGCCCGCCACGAAACCGGCATAGGGATAACCGTGCTCAGTATAGGTCGTGACGCAGGGAACGGAGACGAGGCGTACCGGGTCGAGATCGGGAAGCGACCGGGCGAGCAGCCGCTTGAGATGGACGATGGCCTCTGGCCGCCCCTCCCCGCGGAACCAGTCGCGGATCGCCTGCTCATCCTCTATCGCCACTTCGGTCGGGTCGCCACCGATCTTGAGATAGGTGTTGCCGTCCGGATAGACGATGGGCGGCAGGAAATAGAAATGGTCGGAGGGATCGGCGCTCTCGTCGATCCACGAAGGCATGCCGCTATAGGCTGCCACCTGCTCCGGCTTCAACTGCGCCAGCACGATGGTGCGCGCCTTGACGACCAGCGACGGCACTCTCGGCAGCAGCCCCGGCGCCCGGGAAAAGCCGCCGGTCGCCACCAGTACGCGGCCGCCCGTCACCGAACCACCGGACTTCAGCGCCACGGACGCCCGGTCGCCGGCGTCCGTCACGGCAAGCACATCATCGGAGACAGAGACCCCACCTGCCTTTTCCATGGCGGCGACCTGCGCGGCGACGAGCTTGCGGGGATCGACATATCCCGCCCCCTTCGCCTCGAAGACCCCGGCGGAAGTCTCCGGCAGGGCGAACCACGGGAACTGTGCGCGCAACGCGGTTCTGTCTAGCAATGGCGCGTCGAGCGCATAGCGCCTTGCAACCTCCTCGACGGAGCGGACGAAATCGCTGCCGGCCGGGCCGCTGATCAGGCAGCCGGTCTCGCCATAGAAGGCGATGCCACTCTCCGCCTCGATCTCGCGGTAGCGTGCGATCGAGCGGTTGGCGAGCAGCGCCCAGTCCCGGTCATGGTCGATGGTGCGGGTGATGCGCCCGCTGTCGTAGTGGCTGGAAAAGACGCCGTCATGCGCCTTCCAGTCCGCCGGATCGCCCCGTCCGACGAGCGCCACGGAGGCCCCCGTCTTCGCGAGATGCCGCGCGGCGGCCGCCCCCATCATGCCTCTGCCCACGACGACGAAATCGAAATGCCGAACCATGCTCCACCCTCACCTTTCGAGGATGGCATAGCATGGCGGCAGGCCGATTCCAGCCTGTGAAAAATCCGGGCGGGCGTCAGTCGATATAGCTCTGCACCTTGCCGCAATAGCGCTTGGAGACCGGGTTCATGCGCTTGGCGCCATGGCCGGCATTGTACTTGAGAATGGTGCCGCAGGTCGTACCGCCGCCGAGGTCATGCGCCATGGCGAGGTACTTCATGCCGAACTTGATGTTCGTCTCCGGGTCGAAGAGACCCTTGGCGCTGCCGCGATAGCCCATCATGCGCGCCGTCGCCGGCTTGATCTGCATGAGGCCGATTTCGCCGGCGCTGCCGCGGGCCTTGGGGTTGAAATTGCTTTCGACGCGAACGACCGCATGGGCAAGGTCGACCGGAACGCCGTAGGTCCTCGCATAGGTCTGGATGAGGCTGGAATAACCGGCCGCCTTCACGCCCGCCTTCAGCGGATTGTCGGCCTGCGGATAGCCAGTCGTGCTCTTGAAGGTCTTCAACTGGCCGACCACGACCTCGTCCCTGTCGGCGGACGTCTTGCGCTTGCCGCGCTTGCTCGAAACCTTGCGCGGTTTCTCCTGACCTTGGGCTTCGGCCTTTTCCGCCTTGGCGGTCTTTGCAGCCGGTCCCCGATAGTCGCCGGATGCCGCATGCGCCATGCCGGCGGAAAAAACGGACGCGCAAAGGCAGGCCGCGCTGAGGGCAGCAAGAAGTCTTCTCATCTATTTCCAGTCTCCAAAAGGCGCAAAGGCAGAGCCTTGGCGGCGGCATCCTTGGCCGCGCACCTTGCGCAAACGTCTCGATCCTTGTTGGGTGCGATCAGGCCCTGACCGCATGCTGCGCTGCAACGAACGCAACCGGAAAGAACATCCCCAATCGGGTCAGGATGTGGCGAAACGGTAAACTTCTGTTACAAACCGTAATATTCGAATATTCGAAAGGGCTTTCAAGCTACCAGTCGCGGAAGCGCGGACAGCAGCCTGTGCAGCGTGTCGATGGTCGAAAAATCGGCGATGCCATCGACCCGATCGGTCCGGAAATGACGCTGGAACGCCGCGACCACGCCCTCGGTCTTTTCCGAGTAAGTCCCATCGATTTCAATGCCATAGCCATAGAGCGACAGCATGGTCTGCAACGCCTCGACGGGCTGGCCGGCATCCCCCCGCTGGAAGAAGCGCCCGCCGGTGATGGCGGACGGCTCCACCCAATGCCCGACGCCCGACGCATGGAGGCGCGCCCATGGGAATTTTTCACCCGGATCGACCTTGCGGATGGGGGCCACATCGCTGTGCGCGAGCACCCTTTCAGGGGCGATTCTCCACCTTCCGCCACAATCGAGACAAAGTTCGACGACCGCCCGGACCTGCGCATCCGGGAAATCCGGCAGTCCGCCGGGATGACCGGGATTGGCGATCTCGATGCCGATGGAGGCCGAATTGATGTCGGTCTCGCCCTGCCAGAAGCTCTTGCCGGCGTGCCAGGCGCGATCCGCCTCGCGCACGAGCTGCTCGACGCGCCCGTCCTCATGCACGAAGTAATGACAGGAGACCTGGCTTTCGGGCGCACAAAGCCACTTCAGCGCGCCGTCCGCCGTTTCCATGCCGGTATAATGCAGGAGGATGATATCGGGCGAGCGCCCGCCCGCTCTCTCGCCGAAATTCGGCGACGGCGCAGCGGTCGCGCCGGAATAGTCACATGTGAATGCGCTCATGCGGCGCAGCGTTCCTTCTCGATCGCCTCATAGGCAGCGTTGAGCGCGGCCATGCGGTCGTTCGCGATCTGATGGAACTCGGCCGGCACGCCACGCGCCACCAGCGTATCAGGATGGTTCTCCGACGCAAGCACCCGGTAGCGCTTGCGGATCTCGGCAAAGTCGTCGCTCGGCTTGACGCCGAGTACCTTGTAGGGGTCGCGGCCGCTGATATGGACGTGACGCGCCGTGATCTGCTCGAAGCGCTCGTCGGCCATGCCGAAGATTTCCGCCACGCGCGACAGATATGCCATCTCGCTCTCGTGGATCAGCCCATCGGCCTTGGCGATATGGAACAGGCCGTCGACGATATCCTCGAGGATGGGGCAGTTCTTCTCGCAGGAGACGCAGAGCGCCTTCATCTTCTCCGCATAGGCCTCGTAGCCGGCGACGTCCTGCCGGGCGAGATTATACAGCCGGGCGACATTGGCCGCCTGGTTGTCGGGATACTTGAAGATGTCCTTGAAGGCATCGACCTCGGCGGTCGTGACGATGCCGTCCGCCTTCGCCATCTTGGCGGAAAGCGCGATCATCGCGACGGAAAAGGCCACCTGCCGGCGTGTTTCCGGATCGCCCTCGAAGAGCGTCCGCACGGCCTCGACCACGCCGGACAGCACGTTGCTGGCGGCATCGGAGACCATGCCGACAAGGCGATCCCATACGGCACTGATGAAGCAACTCGGCGAATTCTGGAACATAAGGTGATCTTGATCAGACAATTGCAGGGAAAGCAAGGCAGGAAATGGCTGGATGACAAAATTTTGATGCCCCTCATTAAGTGGAGGCATCGAATTTTCCGGTGCATGGATTTTCGCCGGCCCGGCATAGAAGACAATCCGTCATGGAGTGCGGATAAGTTCGCCGCGCCGTTCCCCTCCGGGGGATTCTAGGCTAGACAACGCCCACCCATCGAGACGTGCTGAAGCCGAGGAGGAAACATGGCCAAGCAGAAAGTCGCAATGCTGACCGCCGGCGGGCTCGCGCCCTGCCTGTCGTCCGCTGTCGGAGGCCTCATCGAACGCTACAGCGACGTCGCGCCGGAGATCGAGCTCGTCGCCTATCGCTCCGGATACCAGGGCCTCCTGCTTGCCGACCGTATCGAGATCACGAAGGACATGCGCGAGAAGGCGCCCCTCCTCCACCGCTATGGCGGCTCGCCCATCGGCAACAGCCGCGTGAAGCTGACGAACGCTGCCGACTGCGTGAAGCGCGGCCTCGTCAAGGAAGGCGAGAACCCGCTGCGCGTGGCCGCCGAACAGCTCGCCAAGGACGGCATCACCATCCTCCACACTATCGGCGGCGACGACACCAACACGACGGCCGCCGACCTTGCCGCCTATCTCGGCGCGAACGGCTACAACCTCACCGTGGTCGGCCTGCCGAAGACCGTCGATAACGACGTCGTGCCGATCCGCCAGTCGCTCGGCGCCTGGACGGCCGCCGAAGTCGGCGCCGGCTTCTTCGATCACGTCAGCAACGAGCAGAGCGCCGCGCCGAAGACGCTCGTCGTGCACGAGGTCATGGGCCGCCATTGCGGCTGGCTCACCGCCGCCACCGCGCGCGCCTATATCCAGAAGACCAGCGGCAACGACTATGTCGACGGCTTCATGATGAACAAGCAGCTCAAGAACATCGACGGCCTCTACCTGCCGGAGCTGGACTTCAACCTCGAAGCCGAGGCCGAACGGCTGAAGGCGGTCATGGACCGTGCCGGCTTCGTCACGCTGTTCGTCTCGGAAGGCGCCTGCCTCGACGCCATCGTCGCCGAGCGGGAAGCGGCCGGCGAGACCGTCAAGCGCGATGCCTTCGGCCATGTGAAGATCGACACGATCAATGTCGGCAACTGGTTCTCCAAGCAGTTCGCCGCCCTCCTCGGCGCCGAGCGCGCCATGGTGCAGAAGTCGGGCTACTACGCCCGCTCCGCCCCGGCGAACCGCGACGACCTACGCCTCATCCAGAGCATGACCGACCTTGCCGTCGAAAGCGCGCTGAACAAGGTTTCCGGCGTCACCGGCCATGACGAAGGCCAGGGCGGCAAGCTGCGCACCATCGAGTTCCCGCGCATCAAGGGCGGCAAGCACTTCGACACCTCCGCCAGGTGGTTCGGCGAGGTGATGGACAGCATCGGCCAGAAGTGGAAGCCGGCGGCCTGAACAGGGCTGGCGACACATCCCGCTTGACGGCAAAAACTTGCAATGGCTTGCTCCCCGGATAGACCACATATCCGGGGAGTTTTTCATGTCCTTCGACCATTGGCTCGCCTTCGCCGCCGCATCCGCCGTCATGCTCGCCATTCCGGGTCCGACGATCCTCCTCGTCATCTCCTATGCGCTCAGCCATGGCCGGCGCACGGCGGGGGCGACCGTCGCGGGTGTCGCGCTCGGCGACTTCACCGCCATGACCGCCTCCATGCTCGGCCTCGGCGCGCTGCTCGCCGCCTCCGCCGCCGTCTTCACCGTGTTGAAATGGGTGGGCGCGGCCTATCTTATCTGGCTCGGCATCAAGCTCTGGCGCGCGCCCGCCACCATCGGCGCGGAGGGCGAGGCCCCGGCAGAGGAAAAGCCCTTGCGCATCTTCGCCCATGCCTATGTCGTGACGGCGCTGAACCCCAAGAGCATTGTCTTCTTCGTGGCCTTCCTGCCGCAGTTCCTCGACCTCTCCCGGCCGGTGCTGCCGCAGATGGTGATCTTCGAGGCGACCTTCCTCGTGCTCGCCACGCTGAACGCCTTCTCCTATGCCTTGCTCGCCTCCGCGGCCCGCAAAACCATCCGGAACCCCACGGTCCAGAAGGTCGTGAACCGCACCGGCGGAACGCTCCTGATCGGCGCCGGACTGCTCACCGCAGGCCTCAAACGGGCGGCGGCATGACGCATCGCGAGGTCTACGGGTTGCCGCTTGCGGCCTGATCGGCTATGAGCGGGGCACGGCCACGGCCGATTGATTTGCAAAAGCGGGGGCGTTCCGACGCCCCTGAACCCCGGCAAACCGAGAGCGACGACCATGGCTGATACCCCCGTTTCCCGTCCGGCACGCGTTGCCGCGCTTGCCTGTGCAGGCCTTCTTGCAACGCTTGCGGGCTGCGCCAGCGTCGCCGAGGACGCGGTGACGGCCAAGACCGTGACGCCCGCCCCGGCCACCGCCGCGACGACGGATATCGCCGCCGCTGACGGCACGACCACGGAAGTCGCCTATGCGGCTCTCCCCGTCGCCAAGCCCGGCACGGAAAACACCGCCACCGCCCTGCCGACGCCGATTGCCGTCGCGGGCGATACGGCGGCTGCCGCGGTTCCGGTCTCCGCCCTTGCCGAGGCCAAGGCGGAAACGGGCGCTGCCGCCGCCACCGCCGCGCTTGCCGGCAATACGGGCAATGGCGTGACCGCCGTCGCCGGAATGCCGCCGGCCTACGACACCGTCATCGGCGTCTCCGTCATGGAGCCGGGCTTCGACACGGGCGAGCCGGAAGGCCTCGAACAGCTCGTCGCCAGCCGCAAGATCGTGCCGATGGCCAAGCCGGCAACGATCAGCAACGCCGTCCTGACGACGGAGACGCGCCTGACGGTGCCGCAGGCCGAGCAGCCGTTCAAGAAGTCCGGCACGCCGATCGATGCCCTGATCACCAAATACGCCGCCCTCTACGGTATTCCGGAATCGCTGCTGCACCGCGTCGTGCGGCGCGAAAGCACCTATAATCCGAGAGCCTTCAATCGCGGCCACTACGGCCTGATGCAGATCAAGTATTCGACGGCCAAGAGCATGGGCTACGAAGGCCCGGCGGAAGGCCTGTTCGACGCCGAGACGAACATTAAATATGCCGGCAAGTACCTGCGCGGCGCATGGATGGTCGCGGACGACAAGAACGACGGCGCCGTGCAGCTTTACGCCGCCGGCTACTATTACCACGCCAAGCGCAAGGGCCTGCTGGACGAAACCGGCTTGCGGTGAGGTAAGCGGGCATCGATCGCCCTCATCCGCCTACCGCGCCCGTTTCAGCCAGAACGACATCGGCTTCTCGCTCTCGCCTTCTTCACCGATATCCTGCCAGGCCAGCATCGTGCGCAGATCCGCGCGGTGCGCATAGCCGCGCCTGCCCCAGAATTCGTCCAGCGGCATATAGTCCGCCGGGCGCAGCGGATGGTCCTTCGGCCGCTCCACCGCGCAGAAGGCGCACCAGTCGAAACGGTTAAGGCGACGCGCATAGGCCTCTCGCTCCTCGAAGAACCGCACACCAAGCCCCCTGCCCCGATAGGCTGGCAGAAGCACGGATTCCCCGAAATAGAAGACCGTTGCCGGATCGATGCCGGCATCGACGAATGGCGCCTTGAAGACCTCGGACGCATCGGCCATCGGCACGCCCGTCGAGGCGCCGACGATCCGCTCCCCGTCCAGCGCCAGCACGAAGAGGCTTTCGGGCGATTGCGCATAGGTCGCCAGATAGGAGACCTCGTAGTCCTCGCTGCCCTCGTAGAGATAGGGGAAGGCGCGGAAGACGTCGGTGCGCAGGCGCGCGAGATCGGCGATATGCGGCATGACGGCCTTGCCGTGGACGATCTTGATCTGCATGATCCGTAAATGTTCCCAAAGGCTTGAACAATGCTATAACGCGAACGGGCTTCGGCCCGGCACAACGATATGAGGGATGACATGCCAGCAAAAGAGACGATCCGCGCCTATTACGATGCTTTCAACAGGCAGGACATGGAGGCCTTCTTCGATCTCTTGCACGACGATGTCATCCACGACATCAATCAGGGCGGTCGCCAGGTCGGCAAGGATGCCTTCCGCGATTTCATGGCGCACATGAACCGCTGCTACCGCGAGACATTGACGGATATCGTCATCATGTCGAATGACGACGGCACGCGCGGCTCCGCCGAATTCGTGGTCAACGGCCAGTACCTCGCCTCCGACGAGGGCCTGCCGGAGGCGAACGGCCAGACTTATGTCCTGCCGGCCGGCGCTTTCTTCGAGATCCGCGACGGCAAGGTGGCTCGCATCTCCAACACCTACAATCTCAACGACTGGATCGCTCAGGTCGGCGCCTGAGCCTTCGCCGCGTCCAGCACGTCGAGAATGCGCCTGACCAGCGTCTGGGGCCGGTAGTCGAGTTTCGACGGCGTCAGCCCCAGGCGGATCACCGCCAGCCCGCGCGCGGGAACGATGGCGGCCGACTGGCCGTCATGCCCTCGCATCCAGAAGGTGCCGGCGGGCAACCCGTAATCGGCGTCCCGCTTTTCCCCCGGTCCCTTCGTCCAGGTCTGCATGCGGCTATAGGCGCCATCGGACGCCGCGCCCGGCGTCGCCATGGCCGTGACGAACCCCTCCGGCAACAGCCGCGCGCCATTCCACACCCCGTCGTTCAGGAGCAGTAGCGAGAAGCGCGCCCAGTCACGCGCCGTCGCATACATGTAGGACGAGCCGACGAAGATGCCCGTCTCATCCGGCTCCATCACCGCGCTCGCCATGCCGAGCGGCCCGAACAGCGCCTTGGCCGGGAAGGACAGCGCCTGCACCCGCCCGCCGAGCGCCTCCATCCACAGGCGCGAGAGCAGCACCGCCGTGCCACTGGAATAGTTGAATTTCTCGCCCGGCCTCGCCTCGAGCGGCAGGGACAGCACGAAGCGCGTCATGTCCGGCTCGAGGAACAGCATGCGCGTGACGTCGGCGACCCCGCCATAGCCCTCGTTGAAGGCAAGCCCGCTCTCCATGGCGAGAAGCTGCGCGAGCGTGATCCGCGCGCGCCCGTCGCCGCGCCATTCCGCAAAGAGATTGTCCGCGCGCGGCGAAAGCCCGCCGGCCTGGAACACCCGGCCGAGCAGCGCGGCATTGACCGTCTTGGCCATCGACCAGCCGAGCAGCGGCGTCCCTGCGGAAAAACCCTCGCCATAAGCCTCCGCGACGATGCGGCCGTCATGCACGACGACGATGGCCCGCATGCCCGGGCCGGCAAGCGCGGGATCGGCCAGCAGCGCCGCAATCTGCGGGTCCTGCGTCACGGCTTCGCCCGCCGGCCAGAGGACGGCCGGATCGCCCTTCGGGATATCCGGCAGCGGCACGTCCGACACCGCCTGCCGCGCCGCGTGGAAATCGCCGTCCGGCACGGTCGAGCAGCCGAACCCCTCGTTCCACACCGCATGGCCCGGCGCGAAGATGCCGAGCAGATGGGTGGTCACCGTCTTTTCCGAAAGATCGACATTCTGCCGCATCAGCCGCAGCAGCGGATGGCCGGGCGCCTGCACGTCCCGCGCCAGCACTTCCTCAGGGTCCCGCCCGGCGACGAAGACGTTCGAACAGACGATCTTGGCCGCATAGCCAGACCCGACGCTCAGCAGCGACGGCGGCGATACGATGATCCAGCTCGCCCCCACCAGCACGGTGAGAACGAGCAGAGAAAGCGTCCAGGCGACCAGCCTGTAGAATCGTCCCATCGCGGCCCTCTCCTTACGCCTGCGAGACAAGCAGGATTTGACTGTCGTGAGAAGGCCTTTTTGTGTCTCAGGCCGAAAGCCTGATTTCCGGCCGGGTGAGGAAGGCGATGACATCGGTTGCGGCGACAGGCCCGGAGATCAGGTAGCCCTGCGCCTCCGACGCGCCGCGCTGGCGGATGAAATCGAGCTGCCCCTCGGACTCGATGCCCTCCACCGTCGTCGCCACCTGGAAGGTCTGGCCGAGCTTCAGGATGATGTCGACGAGATCGGCCTCGCGCTTGTTCTCCATCATCGTCCGCGCGAAGGACCGGTCGATCTTGAGCTGGTCGATGGGGAAGGCGCGCAGGTTGTTGATCGAGGAGAAGCCGATGCCGAAATCGTCGAGCGCGACCCGCACGCCATGGGCGCGCAACTGGCCGAGGGTCTCGCGGATCGCCGCCTGGTCCGCCGAGAAAACGGCTTCCTTGACCTCGATGGTCAGGCGGCCGGGCGCAAGGCCCGCTTCGGCAAGGCAGGCCTTCACGCGATCGACGAAGGCATAGTCCTTGAACTGGTCGCCCACCACGTTGACCGCGACCCCGGCCGGCGTCGGCCAGCGTGCCGCCTCCCGGCAGGCCTCACGCATCACCCAGTCGCCAAGCGGCAGGATGAGACCGGTCTTTTCCGCAGCCGGAATGAAGACATCCGGGCCGATGACGCCCTTTTGCGGATGCCGCCAACGCACGAGCGCCTCGAAGGCGCGCACGGAACGGCTCTCGACGCCGACGATGGGCTGGTATTCCAGGAAGAACTCACCCGCCGCGATCGCCCGCGCCAGATCGTCCTCGATCGCCGCGCGTTCCTGCATGTCGGCGGCAAGCACCGCGTCGAAGAAGCGGAAGCTGCTGCCCTGCATCGCCTTGGCCTCGTAGAGGGCGACGTCGGCCCGCTTGAGGAGTTCCGACATGGTCATGTCGCCCGCCTCCAGGAAGGTGACGCCGATGCTGCAACCGCTTGCGACGAGATGATGCTTCAACTCGAACGGTTCCTCGAAGAGGCTGCAGATGGTGCGGCAGACATCCTCGACCTTGCCCTCGGAGGGACGGCCCGGGATGCCGACGACGAATTCGTCGCCGCCGAGGCGGTAGACGCGCGACGGCGCCGGAAGCGCCCGGGTCAGCCGGTCGGCGATGGCGGCCAGAAGCTGGTCGCCGACATCGTGACCGAGGCTGTCGTTGACGAGCTTGAAGCGGTCGAGGTCGATGAGGAGAAGCGCCGGCCGGTGCGCTCCTCTCTCCTCCACGCGGGCCTGTATGTCGCGCTCCAGGCAATAGCGGTTGGCAAGCCCCGTCAGCCGGTCGTGATGGGCGGCATGCGTCAGCCGCTGCTCCGTCTGCCGGCGCTGGCTGATCTCCTCGACAAGCTGCGCCTTGGAGTGGCCGATCTGGTAGAAGCCGACGCCGAAGAAGACGGGCATGAGGGCAAGCGCGGTCGCCGCTGGCGCGGAAAAATCGAAGAGGCTCGCCTGCTCCGGCTCGCGCAGAAGCTGATCGGCAGCAAGGCAGACTGCTGGAAGAAAGGTTCCGAAGAGCGATCCTGCCAGCGCATAGCGCTGCTCGATCCTCGGCAACAAAGTTTTCAACATCATGTAACCCTAAACCGTTGTTATCATGACAACAGGGTGAGCACCGGCCCCATCGGCCCGATGGATGTTCTAGACGACAAACAATGACAGAGTCTTAAGAGTGCGTTGGCGTTTGCCCCCCAAGATTCAGGGGTCTGCTTTTCTACGGAACCTTGTCACCGCTCGCGCGTTGCTGCCCTTGTTGTCATTCGTGCGTGGGGCTTCGCGCGACTATCGAGTGGGAAGGACATGATATGAAATCGATGATCCTCGCCGCCGGTGTGCTTGCCGCCGCAAGCGCAGTGCCGGCCCTGGCGGCAGACATGACCGTCACCGAACCGCCCATGGAGGCCCCGATCACCGAGGTGTCGGGCGTCTACGACTGGGGCGGCTTCTATGTCGGCGTGAACACCGGCTACGCCTTTACCGGGGTCGATTACTCCGACGGCACGACCTCCATCGACCGCGACCTGAACGGCTTCGCGCTCGGCGCCTATGCGGGCTACAATATCTTCAACGATGGCTGGGTCTACGGTGTGGAAGCCGACGTCAAACACGACTTCAACGACGAGCGCTTCGCCACCGGCGCCGGGACGGTCGAAACGGAAACCACCTGGGGCGGCTCCGTCCGCGCCCGCCTGGGCTACGCCATCGACAGGACTCTGATCTACGGCACGGGCGGCTACGCCTTCACCCGCGCCAACCTGGAGAACGTCTCGACCGGCGCAAGCGAGGGCGAGACCCTGCATGGCTGGACCATCGGCGCGGGCATCGAGCACGCCTTCACCGACACCATGGCCGGCCGGATCGAATACCGCTACAGCGACTACAGCAAGTCCAACGTCTTCGGCCTCGCCGGGGTCGACGGCGATGTCGATTCGCATTCCATCATGGTCGGCCTGAGCATGAAATTCTGACTGCAAAGCCGGGGTGGCCCCACCGCCCCGGCTTAACGCTCCGCTAACCGTAATTTTACGAAAATGCGCGATAGGTCGAGAACCCGTCTCGCGCGTTCCCCTTTACGGCCCGGTCCATTCGAGGCAGGATTGGTAAACGCGCAACAACGGGACCTCCATGCGTCGGCTCATTCCGGTTCTCCTGCCCCTCGCCCTGCTCGCGACGTCCTGCTCCACCTCCAGCTACGATCTCGGCGTCACCACAGCCTCGGTCCCTCCGCGTTTCGAGGACAAGGACCCGCAGGATTTCGGCGCGCGCAATCCCCACCGCCATCAGGTGCACGGCATCGACGTCTCCAAGTGGAACGGCGACATCGACTGGCCGGCGGTGAAGAAGGGCGGCGTCTCCTTCGCATTCCTGAAGGCGACCGAGGGCACCGACCGCGTCGACAGCCGCTTTGCCGAATATTGGAAGGGCGCGAAAGCGGCCGGCGTCGCCCATGCCCCCTATCACTTCTATTACTTCTGCTCGACGGCGGACGCGCAGGCCGACTGGTTCATCGCCAATGTGCCGAAGGAGGCCGTGCTGCTGCCGCCGGTGCTGGACGCCGAATGGAACCCCGATTCGCCCACCTGCAAGACCCGCCCGCCCGCCGACGAGGTGCGCACGGTCCTGAAGCGCTTCATGGACCGGCTCGAGGCGCATTACGGCAAGCGCCCGATCATCTACACGACGGTCGATTTCCACCGCGACAACCTCGTCGGCTATTTCGAAGGCTATCCCTTCTGGCTGCGCGCGGTCGCCGAGCACCCGGAAAACATCTACCCGGCGCGCAAGTGGGCCTTCTGGCAATATACCTCGACGGGCGTCGTTCCCGGTGTGGCGACGAATACCGACATCAACGTCTTCGCCGGTTCGGCGAAAAACTGGAACCAATGGGTCGCCTCCGTTTCACGCTGACGGCTGCAACAGTCGCCCGATAAAGACGGGCGGCACGCCGCGGTTGCGGTTTTCTTCTTGCTTCCGTCACATTCATCTGAGACAGCCGGACAACCTCAGATGACAGGGCGACGGACCCAAGGAGCATTCGGATGCGGCAGAACCTGAAGACGACACTTGCGGCAGGCCTCACGGCGTTTCTTCTGGCGGGCGGCGCGCACGCCCAGACGGAGGCGGCGCCGGCCTGCGGCGGCGATTTCAAGGTCTTTCTGGACGGCGTGAGGGCCGAGGCGATGGCGCGGGGCGTTTCCGCCGACGTGGTCGACCGGGCGCTTGCCGGCGCGGCCATCGACCAGAAGGTGCTGTCGCGCGACCGCGCCCAGGGCGTCTTCCGCCAGACCTTCCTCGAATTCTCCAAGCGCACGGTCAGCCAGGCCCGCCTCGATATCGGCCGCAAGAAACTGAAGGACCTTGCCTCGGTCTTCGCCCGCGCCGAGCAGGAATTCGGCGTTCCCGGCCCGATCATCGCCGCCTTCTGGGCCATGGAGACCGACTTCGGCGCCGTGCAGGGCGATTTCAACACCCGCAACGCCCTCGTGACGCTCTCGCACGATTGCCGCCGCCCGGAACTATTCCGCAAGCAACTTCTCGCCGCCATCGAGATGGTCGGCCACGGCGACCTCGACCCGAACGGCACGACGGGCGCCTGGGCCGGCGAGATCGGCCAGGTACAGATGCTGCCGAAGGACATCATCGAATTCGGTGTGGACGGCGACGGCGACGGCCATGTGAACGTCAAGCAGAGCGCGGCGGACGCCATCCTCACCGCCGCCAAGTTCATCCAGCATCTCGGCTTCACCCGGGGCCAGCCCTGGATACAGGAAGTCTCCGTGCCCGACGTGCTGCCCTTCGAGAAGACCGGCCTGCAGCCGGGCATGAAGGCGGCCGACTGGTTCGCCCTCGGCGTGAAGCCGCGAGACGGCGACACGTCCTTCGGCCACCTCGAAGCCTCGCTCGTGCTGCCGCAGGGCCGCAAGGGCCCGGCCTTCATTACCTATCCGAACTTCAACATCTATCTCGAGTGGAACCAGTCCTTCATCTACACCACCTCGGCCGCCTATTTCGCCACGCGCCTCGCCGGCGCGCCGCCCTATGAGCGCGGCAACCCGGAGGAAGGCCTTTCCGAGGAAGGCATGAAGCAGCTCCAGACGAGGCTGCAGGCCCTCGGCCACGATGTTGGCAAGATCGACGGCATCCTCGGCTCGGGCACGCGCGCGGCGATCCAGAAGGAACAGCTCCGCCTCGGCCTTCCCGCCGACGGCTGGGCGACACAGGCGCTGCTTTCCGCGCTCTGATCGAAATCAGACAGATAGAAATCGGGTGGCCGCCAGCCGGCCCCTGCTATAGGTTCGCCCCAAGACCTGATGCGGCGCATGCCCGGTCACGCCGGATATGCGCCGCTTTCGTTTGACAAGGGGATATGGATGGAACAGACGGCAACGGCCACGCGCATGAGCGCCGGCACCTGGGGCCTGCTCGCGCTGCTCGGCATGATCTGGGGCGGCTCGTTCTTCTTCGCGCGCGTAGCCGTTCTCCATGTGCCGCCCGCCACGCTCGTGCTGCTGCGCGTCGGCATCGCGGCGCTTGCCCTCCACATCTATGTCGCGGGCCGCTTCGGCATCTACGCGACGCTCCGCGCCCGCTGGCGCGAATTCCTGCTGCTCGGCCTCATCAACAACGCCGTGCCGCATATGCTGATCTTCCTCGGGCAGACGCAGATCGGCGCTGGCCTCGCCTCCATCCTCAACGCCACGACACCGATCTTCACCGTGCTCATCGCCAACCGGATGACCACGGACGAGAAGCTCTCGCCGGAAAAGATCGCCGGCTGTCTGATCGGCCTTGTCGGCACCGCCGTGCTGATCGGCCCGCGCGCGCTCGCTCCCTTCACCGGCGACGGCGGACCGCCGCTCTGGGCCGTGATCCTGCCGGTGTTCGCCGCCGTCTCCTACGGTTTCGCGGCGACCTACGGCAAACGCTTCCGCGGCACTGCCCCGCCGGTCATCGCCGCCGGCCAGCTCACCGCCTCGACGCTGCTGATGCTGCCCGTCTCACTTGCCCTCGATTCGCCCTGGCAGCTTCCCCTGCCCCCGCTGCCGGCCATGTTTGCCGTCCTGGCGCTCGCGCTGCTCTCAACCGCCTACGGCTACATCCTCTTCTTCCGGATCATGGCGGCCGCCGGCGCCACCAATACCTCGCTCGTCACCCTCCTGGTGCCGCCGAGCGCGATCGTCGCCGGCATGCTCTTCCTTGGCGAACGGCTGACGCCGCTCGGCATTGTCGGCATGGCGCTGGTGCTGCTCGGTCTCGTGGTGCTGGACGGGCGCGCTTTTGCCCGGTTCCGCGCCCGCTGAGCCGGCCGGAACAAAGCGCCCGGATGACCGTTTCGGGATAATCGGGCACGTCGGAAACGCCGGGCTTTCGCCACATTGGTAAATGAACAATGCCGGCATTCGTCATTTGGTAGGGATTGTGAATTTTTTGTGGCGCGCATAATAGAGGAGAAAAATCAGCGTCTTAGCATTGTGAATAACCGCCCCTGGGTGGTCATATGTTGCAACGCAGCAACAAAACACCTTTCCAAGCCGCTTTTTTCGGTCGTACTATCGACCCGTCAACGCAAGGAGGTCAGCCATGGGACTCACACATTCCTTGAATGTTCTGATGATCGGTGCAGCGTTCCTCTTCGTCGCAACGATGATCTTCATCTAGGCGACCAAAGCGAAGCAGAAGGGTCAGGGAAAAAGACCAATAACCCTGCCCAGGCTATTCAAGAAAAATGCATGGCCCCGGAAACGGCGCCATGCATTTTCATTTCGGGCAGAGAAATGTTTTCAGGCTGCCGCGCCGGCCGCACGATTCGGCGCCATCTTGGCAAAGCCCGCGCCCTCACAGACGGCCGAAACCAGCGTGGCCCGGTTCATCGTATAGAAGTGAAACTCGCCGACCCCGCGGGCGATGAGGTCCTCGACCTGGCGGACGGCAAGCTCGACCGCAATGGCGGCGCGCTCCTGCGGCCGGTCGTCGAACGGCGCCAGACGCCCGGCGAGCCATCCCGGCACGGAAGCCCCGCAAAGTCCGGCGAACTTCTGCACCTGTGAAAGATTGTGCACCGGCAGGATGCCCGGCACGACAGGGATCGAGATGCCTGCCTTGCGCACCCGCTCCAGATAGCGCTCGTAATCGTCGTTCTCGAAGAAGAACTGCGTCAGCGCGCGCGTCGCGCCCGCATCCACCTTGCGCTTCAGCATATCGATATCGGCAGCGACATCGGGACTCTGGGGATGCTTTTCCGGATAGGCGGAAACGGATAGCTCGAAATCGGCAAGCGCATGCAGGCCAGCAACCAGCTCGGCCGCATTGGCATAGCCGCCTGGATGCGGCTGGTAGGCCGCCCCGACGCCGCCCGGCGGATCGCCGCGCAAGGCCACGAAATGCCTGACGCCGACGGCCTGGAATTCCGCAACGACGTCATGGACCTCCTCCTTCGTCGCCCCGACGCAGGTAAGGTGCGATGCGGCGGGCAGGCCCATGTCGAGGAGATGGCGCACCGTCGCCAGCGTCGGCGCCTTGGTGGAGCCGCCCGCACCATAGGTGACGGACATGAAGCCGGGCCGATAGGCCGAAAGCTCGGCGGCCGTTTCCCAGAGCTGGCCTTCGGCTTCCGCCGATTTCGGCGGGAAGAATTCGAAGGACAGGCGGATATCCTTGCGGGCTGGGCTGGCGGTCGCCGGGTTCATGTCAACTCCTCCTGCGGATTGCGATAGGGTCGGTCGCCCGCTCGCGCTGGTCGCGGGCAAGCCAGATGGTCACGGTCAGCGCATCGGCGGCCGAATGCGCGGGCTTGAGGTCCACGACCTCCTCCACGGCCAGCCCCGCCTTCTCCAGCCACTCGGAGAGCGTGCGGTGCGAGAAGCCGAGGCGGACATGGGCATGCTCGTCGCGCAGGTGCTCCAGCGCGTGCGGGGCAAGGTCGATGATGGCGAGACGCCCGCCCGGGGCCAGCATGCGTGCGGCCTCCGCGACCGCCGCTTCCGGCTCGTCGAGGAAGTGCAGCACCTGATGGATCGTCACGACATCGAACTCGTCGCGCTCCAGCGGCAGGTTGAAGATGTCGCCATGACGGATGGACGCCTTGGTGATGCCCGCACGGTCGAGATTGGCACGAGCCACCGCCAGCATGTCGCGGCTGGCATCGACGCCGACGCCGCGCCGGTAAAGCCCTTCGAAGAGCTGCAGGATGCGCCCCGTGCCGGTGCCGAGATCGAGGAAAGCGTCGACCGGCTCGGTGCCGATCAGCGCCGCAAGCCTGGCCTCCACCTCCGCCTCGCTGACATGGAGGCGTCGCACCGCATCCCACTCCGCCGCGTTACGGCTGAAATAGGCCTGCGCCTTGTCGGCGCGGATCTTCTTGAGCACGCGCAGCCGCTCGTCGTCACGGGCGAAGACGGCATCCGCCGGATCGATGGCCTCCAGCAGCCGGCGGGCGAGCGAGACGGCGACACCGCCCTGGCTCAGCCGGAAGAACGCCCAGGCGCCCTCCTGGTAGCGATCGACCAGCGCGGCTTCCGCCAGCAGCTTCAGGTGGCGCGAGATGCGCGGCTGGGACTGGCCGAGGATATCGGTGAGGTCCGTCACCGTCAGGTCGCCGTGGGACAGGAGCGCGAGAAGACGAAGCCGCGTCGGTTCGCCCGCCGCCTTCAAGATCTCCACGATGTCGTCCAGTCCGAGTGTCTGCGTGTCGCCCATGATCTTCCCAATCAAGACATAAAGATATGTTTATGTGATTAATCCACGTAGTGCAAGCGCCTTTTGCACGACGGATATTCCCATCAACGGAACCAAAGAAAAACCCCGGCGAGCCGGGGTTTTCAACTGGTCGATAAAAGACGCTTCGGGGCACGACCCTTCGTCCCGCTGCCGCAACCTCCTCCCCGCCTGCGGGGAGAAGGGGCCGGCAGGCGGATGAGGGGCATTCTCTCGCCTCTCCGCCATCCCGGCCCGATCCCTCAGCGCGTCAGGCGCTTGTAGGTCACCCGCTTCGGATTGACGGCATCCGCGCCGAGGCGGCGGATCTTGTCCTGCTCGTAGTCCTCGAAGTTGCCCTCGAACCATTCCACATGGCTGTCGCCCTCGAAGGCGAGGATGTGGGTGGCGAGGCGGTCGAGGAACATGCGGTCGTGCGAGATGATGACGGCGCAGCCGGCGAAGTTTTCCAGCGCGTCTTCCAGCGCCGCCAGCGTTTCCGTGTCGAGGTCGTTGGTCGGTTCGTCGAGCAGGATGACGTTGTAGCCGCCCTTCAGCATCTTGGCGAGGTGCACGCGGTTGCGCTGGCCGCCCGAGAGCGTGCCGACCTTCTGCTGCTGGTCGCCGCCCTTGAAGTTGAACGCGCCGCAATAGGCGCGGCTGTTCATCTCGTGCTTGCCGAGCTTGAGCACGTCGTTGCCGCCGGAGATTTCCTCCCAGACGGTCTTGTCGGCGCCCAGCGCATCGCGGCTCTGGTCGACATAGCCGAGATCGACCGTCTCGCCGACGGTGATCGAGCCGGAATCCGGCGTTTCCTGGCCGGTGATCATGCGGAACAGCGTCGTCTTGCCGGCGCCGTTCGGGCCGATCACGCCGACGATGCCGCCCGGCGGCAGCTTGAAGGTGAGGTTCTCGATGAGAACGCGGTCGCCATAGGCCTTGGTGAGGTTCTCCGCCTCGATGACGACGTTGCCGAGACGCTCGCCGACCGGGATGACGATCTGCGCGTCGCCGGGACGGCGGTCGGACGCGGCCTTGACCAGCTCGTCATAGGCCTTGATGCGGGCCTTGGACTTGGCCTGACGGGCCTTGGGCGAGGAGGCGATCCATTCCTGCTCGCGCGACAGCGCCTTCTGGCGGGCGCCCTCTTCGCGCTCTTCCTGCGCCATGCGCTTGGCCTTGGCCTGCAGGTAGGCGGAGTAGTTGCCTTCGTAGGGGATGCCGCGACCGCGGTCGAGCTCGAGGATCCAGCCCGTGACATTGTCGAGGAAGTAGCGGTCGTGGGTGATCATCAGCACGGAGCCGGGATATTCGCGCAGGTGCTTTTCGAGCCAGGCAATCGTCTCGGCGTCGAGGTGGTTGGTCGGTTCGTCGAGCAGCAGCAGGTCCGGCTGGGCGAGCAGCAGCTTGCAGAGCGCCACGCGGCGCTTCTCACCGCCCGACAGGCTGTCGACGCCGGAGTCGCCCGGCGGGCAGCGCAGCGCGTCCATCGCCATCTCGACCTGGCTTTCGAGATCCCAGAGATTCTGGCTGTCGATGACGTCCTGGAGCTTCGCGCCCTCTTCCGCCGTCTCGTCGGAATAGTTCATCATCAGTTCGTTGTAGCGGTCGAGCACGGCCTGCTTGTCAGCCACGCCTTCCATGACGTTTTCGAAGGCCGTCTTGCTCGGGTCGAGGTGCGGCTCCTGCTCCAGGTAACCGACGGTCGCGCCTTCGGCGAGCCAGGCTTCCCCGGTATATTCCTTGTCCTGACCGGCGATGATGCGAAGGACCGTCGACTTGCCGGCGCCGTTCGGACCGA
>Ga0209793_1000821_pt1 | contig 26256 bp, 22 predicted proteins | sample EBPBio122009_DNA_FD_185863 | JGI IMG/M metagenome (GOLD analysis project Ga0209793, IMG submission 185863) | Wastewater treatment Type I Accumulibacter community from EBPR Bioreactor in Madison, WI, USA - Reactor 1_2/2/2009_ DNA (SPAdes) (version 2) | ecosystem: Engineered > Bioreactor > EBPR >... | reverse complement strand
ATCCTTCACCAGCCTCACCGCCTCAAGCTTGAACTCGCGGCTGAACTTCCTTCTCTGCATTCCAACTCTCCAGTTCCGTTAAACACCTTATCTCGGTGTCCACAAAACCGGCAGCAGGCCAGTTTGATTTTCTCTCCTGTGAACGTTCCCACATGCCAACAACGTCGTAAGCGCAACGAGGAACTATCTGGATCGGACCAAGATGCTGGCGAAGGAGGTACGGATGAACGATGTTGAGTATTATTGTTCATAGGCCGCGCGTCAGCCGTCGTGCGCCAGCACCTTGTCCGCCAACTGATCAGCCAGTTCGCCGATGTTCTTTTCCGACACGATCTCTGGCTGTAGCGGTGCCGCCTTGATGAAGTCCATGGCACGGTCATAGCTCGGTATCAGTGCCGGATCGGATGGCTCACCGACGATGAAATACGGCTGGAACAGACCCTCCGCCTCCTTAAGTCCGACCATATGGCCGACCCACCGAGCTGCCTTTTCCTGAATTCCCTCGGCCGTCGTCAAGTCAAATGAGAGTGGTTGGAAGCAATGCCACTTGCCGTTCTTCCATGCGTAATCGAAATCGACCGCGTCATGCGGCCCCGCGATCCTCTTGGCCTGAAATATGCCGTCGATCTTGCGCTCAAGCAGTAGATCGCGGAACGGCTTCCAGATGTCAGCGTCCGATCGGCGAGCTGTGGTTGGCTCGTCGTACTGGGTGACGAACCGCGCATGCAGTTCCTCCAACGTCTTGGCTGGGTCGCGCGTCAAGCCCGAGCCCATCTCGCTCCAGATCAGCGAGCTGTCGTCCTTGCCGAGAACGCGGTGGGCGAAGGTCGAGGCGTTTGGCTGATCGATCATGTCGCCGCCCACGTCACCCTTGCCCAGCCGCTGGAGCGCGCGCTCGATGTTGATCAGGTCATGGCGCAGCGCGGTGCCGTCCACCGAGGGAAACAGCTTGGAGATGCGACCATAGGCACGGCGAACGACTGCACCGAGGAAGCCGCTCTTCGCCGCATGGACCACGACACCGACGTTGACCTGCTCGCCCGCGAGCGGGTCGTGGCGGTAGCGCAGGATGACATAGGTGTAGGGCTCTCTCGTCATGTCAGCACCCGTTTTAGCTCGGTCAAGCACAGGTCGATGTTGTCCCGAACCTGCTTAAGATGGAGTATCGCCTCGGCCAAAATGGGGCGCTCGGCCTCCCACTCGTCTGGCAAGGTGGCGTCATACTGCGCGAGGCGAGCGTCGGACAAGCCCGACCATCGGGCGCGTAAGCCAGTGAAATCGAGGTCGTCTCGCTTTGCCAACAGCCGCGCAAAGACGTGTTCGCTATCCTCGCCATAACGGCGCAGGAGGTCAAGGTTGCCGAGTTTCCACGGCTCGCACCGAGGAAACAACTTCGTCCGAAAGCCGAATGCACCCTCGTGGTCGATGACGCGCCATTCGAGGTCGCGCACGAGGAGATTGGAGTTTCGTGGACCTCGGTCGCTGTTGGCGATGAAGCCATCGAACGCGATGACGCCCAGCGCCAGTTCGACCTGCGACGCGACGATCTTGTCCGAGGGGACCCAACGCCGCCATTGCTGCCCGGCAGCCTTCGAGGCGAAGGCGAGCGGGCATGACGAGGCAAGACGCGCACGAATGTCAGGCCGAACGACTGATTGGATGAAGTCGGTATCGAGTTCGACGAAGAAGGGCTCGTTCACCGGCAAGCCGAGGTCGGCTGCAAGGAGCGACCCCAGCATCTCGTTCATCAAGCCTTCGACGCTGCACTCCTTGCCGGATGAGACTTTTACGAAGACTTCGTGCTCGGCGTCGTCGTCCGTCAAAACAGTCAGGCGCAATGGCTCTGTCCTGCCGTTCTCGGCTGGTCGATCAAACCGCAGTGGGGAGGTCCGTCGGATCATGCTGCTGGTCGCCGTCCTCTCCGCGTCTTCGTTGTCGTGTCGCGCTCGGCTCTGATCCTATCCAACAACACGCTGGCGGGTTCGTCCTCGGCGTCTTGCGGCACGAGTTCGCCCCGGAATGCCTTGGCGAGCACCGCCTGATCGAGCCGGTCGATCAGTCTGCGGGCGCTGGTCGCCTCGGAGGCGAGGCGGTCGATCCAGACAAAAGTAGCCTCGATCCGAATGACTATGCTTTGTTGGGTCGCCAAGGAGGGGAGAGGAATTGGCAGGCGTTTCAGGTCTGCCCCCGAAATGCCATGCTGACCGGCAGCCGACTTGATGTGCGGGTCGAGCCATCTCCTTGCCTGCTCGCTCGTGGCCATCAGCTCTACAAACGACGGCTCAACGCCCTGCGTCATTCTTACGCGAATGAGCTTGTCGGGATAGGTCAGTTCACCGGCGACGTGGCGAACCTGTCCACACACTGCCGTGAACTCGGGATTGCCGTTGTAACGGGTGAACAGCAGGTCGCCGGCACGAAGCATGGCAGACGCCGGAACTTCCTCCGTGGGATAGTAGCGAACGTCATCTAGGCGAACTTGCCGTGGACGCACGGCGGAAATGCGTAAGATCGGTGTCCCTTCAGGTCCATCCGTGGGTTTCTTGCTCAACCCGTTTCGTACCTCGCTGGCGATCTCACCAATCGTCACTAGATGCCCCAAAGAGCCATTGGCCTCATCGAACGCTGCCGCAAGCACGGCCTGTTTGTACTTCTCGACGAGGCGGGGGATGTGGTCGAGGTGATCGCGGGCGCGTCTGGATTTGCCGGTGAGGCTGTCGATCTTCGCCACGATCCGCCGCTGCTCGGAGAGTGGAGGGAGCGGCAGTTTGAAGTTCCTCAAGCCGCTTAGTGGGATCGTCGGCTGAGCTGTGCCGGTGGCAACTGCCCGTGCCTGCTCCTTGATGTCCGTGGTTTGGAGGGCATACCAGAGGAACCGCGTATCGACCAACTTCGGGTCGGGTCTAATTATCGCGATGTGTCGTTGAAACGTGAACGGTCGAGGGTCGTCAACGATGGCCGGGATCGCAATTGACCCCGTGACAGAGAAAAGTACATCGCCAATCTGCGGCTTTCGGTCAGGCTTAAGCGCGGAAAAGTATGCTTCGGGAACATAGCGAGTAGCGCGGTCTATAGCCAAATAGCTGTTGTTAATCGCGGCAATAGTAAGAAACGGCACCCCGCTGGCAGCTTTGGGCGGTGCCTGATGGTCGCCGTCTGTGATCGAGACAGCAATCTCAGAAAGTCGAGCCAGCGGCGTATACAGTGGGTTCATTCCGCCGCCTCGGCCACGCCAGCGGCCTCCTCGACGCTATCCGGCTCGATCTCCTCCGACAGCGCCTCGATCTCGTCGAGCGCGGCCTTGAGGTGGCCAATGATCGCGGCGGCGATGTCCTCGGGCTCGGTCAATGCCTCCTCGGCTTCCACCTCCGTGTCACGCAGCCATGCGATGTCGAGATTGTCGTTGCGGGCCGTGATCGCCTCGCGGCTGAACATCCGCCAGCGGCTATACTCGCCCTGATTTGTCCGCTCGGCCCCGCCGTTCGGATGGGAGCCATAGGCGGTCTCGAACTCGAAAAAGTCGGTCACGGTCAGCGGGCGGGTCTTGCCGAAGGCGGCCATGTTGGCCCGCATGTCATAAACCCAGACCGCCTTTGTATTGCCCTTGTCGGCATTGTTCTTCCTGCTTTGGCCGCGCTGGAAGAACAGCACATTGGTCTTGATGCCCTGCGCATAGAAGATGCCGGTCGGCAGCCGCAGGATCGTATGCAGGTTGCAAAGGTCCATCAGCCATGTTCGCAGGCGGCGGCCCGTATTGTCCTCGAACAGCACGTTGTCGGGCACAACGACAGCGGCACGGCCCCCGGGTTTCAGAGCGCGGACGATGTGCTCGACAAAGGCAAGCTGCTTGTTCGAAGTGTCCGCCGTCACCGAGAAGTCGGAGCGGGTCGGGCGACCGCCGCCCTTCTTGGTGCCGAAGGGCGGATTGGTCAGGATCAGGTCGGCCTTGGGCAGCGCCTCGCCATCCGGCGACAGCGTGTCGATCAGCTCCACCCCGCCCTCGATGCCGTGAAGCAACAGGTTCATCATGCAGAGCCGGTGCGTGTCCGGCACAAGCTCGCCCCCGACGAAGGCACTGTTGCGCTGGAAATGCGCCTGATCCGGCGTCAACTTGTAGAGATCGTCGGTGCGATCCTTGATGTAGCGGTCGGCGGCAACGAGGAAACCTGCCGTGCCTGCCGCAGGGTCTTGTATTGTCTCGCCCGCCTTTGGCTGCATGAGACGCACGATGCAGTCGATCAGCGGACGCGGCGTAAAATACTGGCCCGCGCCGGACTTCTTGTCTGCGGCGTTCTTCTCTAGCAGACCCTCATAGAGGTTGCCGAGCCCTTCCTCGCGGGCCGAGAACCAGTCGAGCTGGTCGATGTTCGAGGTCAGCGCCTTGAGATTGGTCGGTTTGCGCAGCCGGGTCTGAGCATCGGTGAAGATGGCGCCGACGAGACCGTCCTTGGCCTTACCGAGGTCGAGCAGCATCGACTTGTAGTAGTCGAGCTGCTGCATTCCTGCTGTCTTGGCTAGGAGGCCCCAGCGGTAGCCGTCCGGCAGACGGCTTTCCTTACCGGTCTCCTCCAGCATTTTCAGAAACAGCAAATAGGTTAGCTCGGTCACATACTCGTTGTAGGTGATGCCATCGTCGCGCAGTACATTGCACAGGCCCCAGAGCTTGGCGACGATGTCGGCGGTTGAGGTCGGCAGATTTGCAAGCATTAGGCAGTCTTCTTCCACATTTCTTCGTTGATGCCAGCGAGGATCGCTTCAAGCTCGCCGCCGAACACCTTGTTGAGCCGGTTGAAGCCTCCATCGGCGATGAACGGCTCCTTGTCGATGGCTTCGCGATCAACGACCACTTCTTTGCCAACCTGTTCGCCAATGCGCTTCAGCCACCGCTTCTGCGGTTCCGTCCATGGGCGGCTGGCCATGATAGACCGCATCGCGGCTTTCACGCGATCCTCGTATGGCACCAGCGGATCACCGATAGCCGCCTGACGCACGAAGCCGATGATAGACGCGGCGATCTCCTCATTCTTCGCGTCTGCCCATGCGCGACGCAGGTTGGCCTCTGAGTATCCCTTACGGTCGAGCGCGAGACGAAGCTCCTTCAGGTCGGCGCGGGTCAGGTCACGCGGGCGCTGCACAACCAGCTTGAGCGCGGCGATGGCGTTGATGTTGTCGCGCACGAAGGCGGTAAAGCTGTCGAGGAAGTCTTCCGGCTTCTCGGCATCGCCGTAACCTCGGGTAACGGCCATGACCTCGTCGGCATGGTGCGAGATCGGCACATAGCGAGGGTTGTCGCCGTCCGATTGCCAGTCGAGGATCGGGCCGACGGCGGCGCGGTCTTTCAGCCACACGGCAAGATCGGGCGCGCTACCGGATAGCAGGCGCTGCAACATCGCCTCAGGCGTCTCACCGGCCACGGCTTCGAACCGCTGCCGCGCTTCATCGGGCAGCTTCTTGAGACGACGGCGCAGCTTCACCGCGATCTGCTCGCGGATCGTCTCGCGCTGGGCATCATCGGTCGCCCCGATCATCTCGCTGACAAGCTGCTCGAAGCTGATCAACGGGTTGACCACGACCGGCTTCATGTCGGTCAGGTTCTGGAGGTGCGGATAGAGGTCTACGGCGTCGAAGATGCGGAACACCTCCTTGCCAATCTCGTCGCAGCGGCGTGTTGCCCGCCCGATCATCTGCTCGTAGAGAATGCGGCTGTTGACCCGGCGCAGGAAGACGAGGTTCGTGATCTTCGGCACGTCGATGCCGGTGGTGAGCAGATCGACGGTAACCGCGATCTTTGGGTTCGCGTCGTTGCGGAAGGAGCGGATCAGCGTCTGCACCTTGTCCACGCTGCCGGTGATCTTCCTGACCGCCGCGTCGTCGATCTCCCCATAGGCGTCGGCGAACGCCGTCTTGATGGCGCTGACTACGATGTCGGCATGGGCGTCGGTGGCGGCGAAGATCAAGGTCTTGCCGCCAAGCTCCGGGTCGATGTGGTTCGCCAGTTCCTCGGCGACGACGCGGTTGAACTCAGGGGTTATCACCTGCTTGTTGAATTGCTCGACCTCGAAGTGGACTTCGTCGGGCAGGATGGCCGTGTCTATCTCTCCGGTCGCTGGAGCCAGATACTCAACCTGCTCGCCTTCCGCGAAACCGATGCCAGACCGAGCAAGAGCGGTTTCAATCCTGATCGGCGGCTCGTGGTCGATCAGGTAGCCGTCGATCACTGCCTCGCGATAGGAATAGCGAAAGATCGGCTCGCCGAAGATGTCGGTGGTGTGCAGCGCAGGCGTGGCGGTCAGACCGATCTTCACCGCATCGAAATACTCCAGCACGCGCCGGTATTTCGAGATGTAGTCGTCCTGGCCCCTGAACGATAGTTCGGCATCGGACATCTCGCGGTCGAGCAGATAGCCCCGGTGGCATTCGTCGATGACGATCAGGTCATACTGATCTACGGGCGGCACCTCGGACGTGTCCGCCGCGTAGAGCACCCGTTTCACGAGGCCCTGTATCGTGCAGATGTGCACCTTGGTTTCCATGTCGGGCGACACATCGCCCAGACCCTTCAAACCGAAGATCTCCGCAAAGGTCTTGCCCGACACGACCTTGGTGGTCGAGAACTCGCCCCCGGTCTGGTGGCCGAGCGCCGAGCGATCTACCACGAAGCAGATGCGGCGGAACCGTTTGGCCGACAGCAGGCGATAGAGAAGCGCAATCGCCAGCTTGGTCTTGCCGGTGCCGGTCGCCATAGCCACCAGCATCGAACGCTGCTCGTCCGACAGCACAGCCTCGATGGCTCGAATAGCCGCCTCCTGGTAGTGCCGCAGCGGGAAGCCGAACTCGAAGGGCTGGGTCTTCAGCGCCGCATCCGCTGCATCCTGATCGACCTCCAGCAGCCCACTCAGCCCCTGCGGCGTGGGCCAGTTAACCAGCGCACGGCGATGATTGGCGGGCCGCCGCGTGTCACGGAACCAGATGCCGCTCTCGGTCTCGATCTGCTTGAGGTAGGACCGGCCATTGGCAGCGAAGACGAACGGGACGCGATGATCTCCCCACGGCCCGCCCGCGAAGGAAAAGTCGGCGCTGACCTTGATCCCGACCGAGTATCGTTCCGACTGGTCTATTGCCGCCGAGATGTTCTTGCGCCTGCGCTTGGCTTCGACCACCCCGACCAGCATCGTGCCGACGAACAGCGCGTAGTCGGCTGGACCGTTGGCGGTCGGCCATTCGGCAATCGCCATGTCGCGGCCCTTGGCGGGGCGGATGCCCGCACTGTGGCGCAGGGTCTTGGTGTCGGCTTCCCAGCCGCTGTCGCGTAGCTGTTGGTCGATCAGGGCGCGGGTTTCCGCCTCGTCCAGATCGAGCTTGCTGGCTGCTTCCTCGCCGCGCTCCACCAGTTCCTGCCCCTCGGCGCGAGGCGCTGCCTCCGCCTCGGCCTGCATGGCAGCCAGCGTTGCGGCAATCGTCGATCTCTCGGCCTCGCTCTCTTGCGCGAGCTGCTCCCATGCCGCCCGTTCCTCGGCCTCACGCCGCAGACGCGCCTCGACCGTCTCGCGAGCACGGGCATGTTCGTCCGCCTCGCGGCGAGCAGCAGCGGCTGCATCCTCTGTCTCGGCCACTTTCTGCCGGAGTGTCTCGATCTCCTGACGCAACGAGGCCGTGGCATCGACCGGCTCCGGCGGCGGGACGAACGCGCCGGGGTTGAAGTTCGGCTGCTTGCCATAGGTGCGGTGGAACCACACGCCCAACGACCGGGCGAACTTCAGCGCAGTCAGCGCATTGTCGTGGCTGCCCTTGGCCTCATGCACCGCGACGTTGCCGAACTTGCGCAGCGCATGGAAAATGTCGGCGACTTCTCGCGGGATGATCCGCTCGTAGGCCAGCCGACGCAGCGTCTCCTCGAAGGTCTCGCGCTCGTCGCGATAGGCACCATGCCGGGCGGCGATGATCTTGGCGGTTAGCTCGGCGAATTGCCTCAGCTTGACGATGGCCGTCGAGGGGTCATCGCGGAAGTATCGTTCCGCGAGACCGCCCAGCGTCACCAGCCGTTTGTCGTAGACGCCAAGAAAGGTTAAGTTGCTTGCCGACCCCACAACCCCTCCCTGTCGATGGCTCGATCGAAGCAATTTCAAGAAAACAGGGTCAGATGTCTACAGGGGCTGAATCGCGTGCGGGGCAATGCTGTGCGTAGAAACGTGCGTAAATCCAAATCGGCCAAATAAGATATAATTAAAACAATGCGTAATTGGGAAAATTGGCGGAGAGGGAGGGATTCGAACCCCCGATGAGCTTTAGACCCATGCCGCATTTCGAGTGCGGTGCATTCGACCACTCTGCCACCTCTCCGGAAGCAAGGTCGCGCATGTGCGCGGCGCACACATAGCCAAGCGGCCGCGCCGAAACAAGGCCCAATCTGCGAAGAAACGATTTCGCGACGTTTGCGCGGCGCAAGCCGCGGGCACGTCCCGGCGCCTGCTCGACGCCGGATATGACAAAGGGCGCTTCCGGCCGGAAACGCCCTTTGACAGTCTGTATCGGCCGCGTCGCGGCCCGGCCTATTGCGGCTGCGGCTCCATGCCGCCTTCGGGCTCGCCGCCCTTCTTGCGCGAACCGCCCGACTTGCCGGCCTTCGGCACGGTCGTGCCGCGCTGGGTGGGGGTGTCGTCGCCCTGGTCGCGCGCGGGCTTTTCGCCCTTCATCAGTTGCTTGATCTCGTCGCCGGTCAGCGTCTCGTATTCGAGCAGGCCTTCGGCGATCGCAATCCATTCCTTCTTGTGCTTGGTCAGAATGCGCTTGGCGGCGGTGTAAGCCTCGTCTATCAGGCGGCGCACTTCGGCGTCGATGATCTGCGCGGTTTCTTCCGAGACATTTTGCGTGCGCGCCACCGAATGGCCGAGGAAGACTTCCTCCTGGTTCTCGCCATAGGCGACATGGCCGAGCTTGTCGGAGAAACCCCAGCGGGTGACCATGGCGCGGGCCAGCTTGGTCGCCTGGTCAATGTCGGAGGACGCGCCGGAGGTGATGTTCTCCTTGCCGAACTTGATCTCCTCGGCGACACGGCCGCCCATCATGATGATGAGCCGCGAGGTCATCCACTTGTAGCTCATCGAATAGCGGTCGCCTTCGGGCAGTTGCATCACCATGCCGAGGGCGCGGCCACGCGGAATGATCGTCGCCTTGTGCAGCGGATCCGCCTTGTCGACATGCAGCGCGGTGATGGCGTGGCCGGCCTCGTGATAGGCGGTCAGCTCCTTCTCTTCCTGCGTCATCGCGGTCGAGCGGCGCTCGGCGCCCATCATGATCTTGTCCTTGGCGTCCTCGAATTCCTGCATGGTGACGAGGCGCTTGTTGCGCCGGGCCGCCAGCAAGGCGGCCTCGTTGACGAGATTCATCAGGTCGGCGCCGGAGAAGCCGGGGGTGCCGCGGGCCAAAACCTTGAGGTTGACGTTGGGCGCCAGCGGCACGTTGCGCACGTGCACCTTGAGAATCTTCTCGCGGCCCGTGATGTCCGGGTTCGGCACCACGACCTGGCGGTCGAAGCGGCCCGGACGCAGCAGCGCCGGGTCAAGAACGTCGGGGCGGTTGGTGGCGGCGATCAGGATGATGCTCTCATTGGGCTCAAAGCCGTCCATCTCGACCAGCAACTGGTTCAGCGTCTGCTCGCGCTCGTCATTGCCGCCGCCCAGACCGGCGCCGCGATGGCGACCGACCGCGTCGATTTCGTCGATGAAGATGATGCAGGGCGCGTTCTTCTTGGCTTGCTCGAACATGTCGCGCACACGGCTGGCGCCGACGCCGACGAACATCTCGACGAAATCGGAACCGGAAATGGTGAAGAACGGCACATTGGCTTCGCCGGCGACGGCGCGCGCGATCAGCGTCTTGCCGGTGCCGGGAGGGCCGACCAGCAGCACGCCACGCGGAATCTTGCCGCCAAGACGCTGGAACTTTTGCGGATCGCGCAGGAATTCGACGATTTCCTCAAGGTCTTCCTTGGCCTCGTCGACGCCGGCGACGTCCTGGAAGGTGACGCGGCCGTGCGCCTCGGTCAGAAGCTTGGCCTTGGACTTGCCGAATCCCATCGCCCGACCGGAGCCGGATTGCATCTGGCGCATGAAGAAGATCCACACGCCCAGGATCAGCAGCATCGGCAGCCAGCCGAGCAGCACCGAAATCAGCGAGCCGGAACCGTCGTTCTCGGGACGGGCGTTGATCGTAACCTTCTGCGCCTCGAGCTTCTGGACGAGCGTGTCGTCGCCGGGCGAATAGGTCTGGAAGCCGGTGGCGCTGTCGGAATAGGTCCCGGTAATGCGGTCGCCGGCGATGGTCACCGACTTGACGCGGCCGGAATTGACCGACTGGAGAAACTCGGAATAGGCGATCTCGCTGGACGCCCCGCGCTGCTGCGGCGTCTGGAACAGATTGAACAGCGCAATGAGCAGCACGGCGATGATCGCCCACAACGCCAGATTACGATAATTCGGATTCATCTCGGGTCCCGCTGACGCCGAGGGAGGACGGCGTCGTTCCTTACGTTGTCGCTAAGATAGGTAGGCGACGCTACCTTGCCAAGCGCGCTCCTACGATTGCGTTAAGTCGTCGCTGCCACTGTGGCCATGGTAAGGCGGATCGGGCGGAATCGGCACGCCGACCAGTTCGGCCACGGCGCGGGCCGGCGCGAGGTCGAAAGACGGCAGCAAAGCCGCCCAGGGCGCGGCGACCGGCCGCGCCCCGTCGAGCAATTGCGGATCGCCGTCGGCGCGATGCAATGCCGGTTCGGCGGCGCGGGCCGTCCGCAGGATCGACATCGGCGTCGAGGCCAGCGGCTCCGGATCGCCGCCGCTGCGGCCGAAAGGTCGCACGATCGCCGCCCCCGGACCGGCGTCGCCCTCGATCCGGTATCGCCCGTCCCAGACATAGGCGTGGCTGAGCGGAGCCGGTCGGGGCAGGTTGCGGCTTTCGCGATAGAGGAAGATCGCATCGCCACGGCGGTCGATCACCGCCCGGGCCAGCGTCGCGCAGCGCCGACCGTCGGCTTGCGCCAGCGTCTCAAGCAGAGAATGGACGCTTAGGGCGTCAGGCAAATGTTCGCGGCCGCCGGCCTCGGCGAGCAGGATGCGCATCGCGTAGACCGCCGCGTCGCCATCTGGATGCCGCAACAGCTCAAGGCCGAGCCGGGTCAGGCCGGGCGCCGGGCGCGAGGCAAGAGCGCGAATGATGGCGGCCGACCGGATCCCAAGCTGCTCGCGGTCGCGGGCGGCGGCGCGGCCAAGCGCCAGCAGATCGTCAAGATCGGGCCGGGCGGTCAGGTCACGGCGCACGCGCGGGCGCTCGAACCGGTCATCCTCGTTGGACGGGTCCTCGACCCATTCGAGCCGCCGTTCGACCAGGAACCGGCGCAGCGCCGCGCGGCTGACCCCAAGCAGCGGCCGCAGCAGCCAGACGCCGCCGTCGAGCAGCGACGCCGGCGCCATGCCGGCCAGACCACGGCCTTCGCCGCGCTGACGCCGCATGGCGATGGTTTCGGCCTGGTCGTCAGCGGTGTGGCCGGTGAGGATGGCGACCGCGCCGAACTCGCCGGCAATCTCGCCGAGCAGGCGGTAGCGCGCGGCGCGCGCGGCGGCGGCGACGCCGGTGGCGGGTTTGTCGCCAAGCCAGCGCCGAACGACATGCGAAATGCCCAAAGAGGCGGCGAGGCGGCCAACCGACGCGGCCTCGTCGGCCGATTGCGGACGCAGGCCGTGGTCGACGGTGGCTGCAATCTGCCGGACATCTGGTCTGTGGCGGGCGAGGTGGTCTCGAAGCAGCGCAAGCAGTGCGACGGAATCGCCGCCGCCGGAGACGGCCGCGACGATTGTCGCATCGGACGGAAGATCGAGGCCGACAAAGGCCCGGTCAAACGGCAGGTTGGGCCCGTTCAGCAACCGGCGAGGGCGCGTTCCTGCTTGACGCGTTCCTTGAGCGAGTTGGACGCCTTGGGATAGCGCTCGCCGATCTTGGAGAAGGTGGCGCAGGCGACGTCGCGCTGGTTCAGCGCCGACAGGGAGACGCCGAGCTTGAGCAGCATGTCGGGCGATTTGCGCGAATCGGGAAACTCGCGGTTGGCCTCGACAAAAACCTCGGCCGCGTCGCGGTAGCGCTGCTGGCCGAGCAGGGCTTCGCCCAGCCAGTAGCGGGCGTCGGCGGTCTGCGGGTCCGAGGGGTAGCGTTCGATGTGCTGGCGGAAGCCGGCTTCCGCCGTGCCGTAGTCGCCCGACAGCACATATTCGTAGGAGTCGCGGTAGAGTTCGGCCGGATTGTCGCTGGAAGGCAGGGCCGCGACCTTCTGGTCGTCGGTGCCGGCCGCCTGTTCGCCGGCCTGGTCGGCTCCAACCGTTGCCGCCGGGTCCATCGTGCTGCCCTTCACATTGCCGTTTGCGTCGAAGACGATGGCGCCGAGCGGCTTTTCCTCAGGCGCGGTCGCGGGGCGCGACGCGGTTTCCGCGCTCGCCGTCTGCTCAGCCTGTCCGGCCTTTCCGCTGGCGCCGGGCTGGCGGGCTTCGGCCTTGCGGGTCGGCTCGGCCTGGCCGGCGTCGCCGCGCTTGCCTTCCATCTCCTGCAGGCGGAAGTCCACGTCCTCCTGCATCTTGCGCATCTGCTCCTGGATCTGGAGGATCTGGAAATTCATTTCCTCGATGCGGCCGTTCAATTGGCGCACCTGCTCCTCGAGACCGACGACGCGGGGATCGCTCGCCTGTGCGATCTGGACATAGCCGCCGGTCTCGCCGCCAGCCATTCCGGGCGCAAGCCGCAGCATGGTCGCCGGCGTCGGGGCCGGCACGCCGAAAGCCGCGATGGCGGACGCCTCGCGCGCCTGCGACGGCGCAACCGCGAGCAAAGGCAAGGCGACGGCGCTGATGAGAAGGGAGGTTAGCTTCATGGACGATTCACCGTGGGCATTTGCGCCGCAAGGTCGGGCAATGATGCGGCGGAAGGTTCAGTTGGCGCATTTCTCGCCGAGAGTTCGGCCAAATTTTGTTTAGAGCGTCTCCAAACAGGCGAAAAGCGGCCCTGACGGGCCGCTTTGCTGAATTTGTGGCAAGTGTTGCAATTCGGGCAGCGGCGATCAGCTGCCCTGACCGCCGAGCACGGTGACCGCGCGGCGGTTCTGCGTCTGGCAGGAGGCGTCGTCGCACAGCGCCACCGGGCGCTCCTTGCCGTAGGAAATGGTGCGCAGGCGGTTGGAGGCAACGCCCTGGCCGATCAGATAGTCGCGCGTGGCGGCGGCGCGGCGGGCGCCGAGCGCGATGTTGTATTCGCGGGTGCCGCGCTCGTCGGCGTGGCCTTCGATGGTGATCGCGTAATTGCGATACTGGTTCAGCCACTGCGCCTGCTTGGCCAGCGTCTGCTGCGCGTCGGCGCGGATCATCGACGAGTCGGTGTCGAACAGGATGCGGTCGCCGACGTTCAGGGTGAAGTCCTGCGACGAGCCGGGCGCGGCGTTGTTGCCGGCCGTCAGGCCGAGATCGCCGGCGCTGTTGGGCGCCTTCTTGGAGGCGCAGCCGGTGATCGCCAGCGCCGCGACAAGCGCGATCATGGCGGGGTTACGGGTCATTGCTGCGATACGGCGCATGGGGCGCAACTCCTTCGCAATTGATTGATTTCGTTCAAGCTGTAGTAACCACGTCTGGGTTAACCGCCCCTCAAGGATCGTGGTTAACAAAGCGTGGCTGAACCGAATTTGCTCCAGGGTCCCCCGGCGCCGCGTTCATCCGCCGCTGTGACCCCCAATTCCCGCGCCGAGGTGGCCTAAATGGGGCAACACCGGGGCAAACAACGAAAAAGGCGCGACATTTTGACTGTCGCGCCCTTGAATGCCGGTCCTGTCGGCTGCGGTTATTGCCGCAGCGGCGACCAGGCCGGGTCGGAGGCGAAGTTCGGCGTCGGTATCGTCTGTTCGTTGCGGCCGGTCAGGTCGATCGAATAGAGTTTTGGTCCACCGGTGCCGCCGGCCTGGCGCTGGAACATGATGACGCGGCCGTTCGGCGCCCAGGTCGGGCCTTCCTGCAGATTGCCCGACGACAGGATGCGCTCGCCCGAGCCGTCGGGGCGCATCACGCCGATCTGGAACTCGCCGCCGCTCTGCTTGGTGAAGGCGATCAGGTCGCCGCGCGGCGACCACACCGGCGTCGAATATTTGCCGTCGCCGAACGAGATGCGGTTCTGGCCCGAGCCGTCGGCGCCCATGACGTAAAGCTGTTCGCGGCCGGCGCGGTCGGAGGTGAACACGACCTGCGATCCGTCCGGGGAATAGGACGGCGAGGTGTCGATGGCGTTGGAGGTGGTCAGGCGGGTGGTCTGCTTGGAGCGCAGGTCGACCGCATAGATGTTGGAATTGCCGTCATCGCGCAGCAGGCTCATGATGACGCGCTGACCGTCGGGCGAGAAGCGCGGCGCAAAGGTCATGCCGGGGAAGGTGCCGACGTCCTCGCGCTGGCCGGTCTCGATCTGCAGCAGGAAGACGCGCGGGCGATCGCCCTCATAGGACATGTAGGTGATTTCCTGGCGGCTGGGCGAGAAGCGAGGCGACAGTTCGATGTCGCGCCCGTCGGAGAGATTGCGCAGATTGGCGCCGTCCTGGTCCATGATCGCCAGTCGCTTCTTCCGGTTGTTGCGCGGGCCGGATTCGTCGATGAAGACGACGCGGGTGTCGAAATAGCCTTTTTCGCCGGTCAGCCGTTCATAGATCGCGTCGGCGATGATGTGGGCGACGCGACGGCGGTCGGTGCGGGCGGCGAAGAACTGTTCGCCGGTCAGTTGCTGGCCGGCGAAAGTGTCCCATAGCCGGAACTCGGCGCGAATGCGGCCGTCGCCTTCCTGGCTGACGCGGCCGGTGACCAGCGCCTGCGCGTTGATCACCTTCCAGTCCTCGAAGCGCGGGGAGGCGTCGGGGTTGGAAATCTTCTCGATGAACGCACCCTTGTCGATGGGTGCGAACAGGCCGGACCGCTTCAGGTCGGCGGACACGATCTGGCTGATCTCCTGGCCGAGTTCGTCGCCGGCGATGAAATCGGTGATCGCAATCGGCAACGGTTCGACAACGCCTTTGTTGACGTCGACGACGAGTTGCGCGCTGGCCTGGGGAACAAGCGCCGGCATCGCGACGAGGGCGAGTGCAGACGCAAGGACGAGGGATCGGATCATTCGTTTCATGGGCACTTTCTTTCGAAGTTTGCTCAGAACATGTCGGTGGGGTCGAAGTTGACGACGACTTCGGCCCAGGTGTCGTATTTGTCGGCGGGCAGGTTGAACGGCGCGCATTTGGAGACGGCGCGCACGGCGGATTCCGCTGCGGTGCGGGCCGGGCCGGACGAGCCGCCGCCCTTGATGACTTCCGGCCGCGACTCGAGTTCGCCGGACCGATCGAGACGGAAACGCACCGAAACCTTCAACAGTTCGGCGTCGTCGACGCCGGCGGGAATCGACCAGCAGCCGGCAAGACGCTGGCGCAGGGCGTCCATCTCCGACACCGACAGTTTTGCGCCGGTCGAGGGCCGGTCGTTGCCCAACGCCGCCTGGCGCTCGGACCGCTTGGCGCCGCCGCCGGCCGGCTTCTGCTTGTCGAGCAGCGCCTTGGTCTCGTCGTGCAGGGAATCGAGATCCTGCTGCTTCGGCGCCTTGGCGGTCTTGTCTGACGTTTTCGACTTGTCGGTCGTTTCGGACTGCTGCGGCTTGGTTTCGGCCGTCGCCACCTTCTGCTCGCGTTCGGGACGTGGCTCGGGTCTTGGCAACTGGTCGGGGAATTCGATCTGCTCGGCGGGCTGCTGCTCCGCCTTGATCGCTTCCGCGATCGGGTCGGGCGCAGGCTCGGGCTTGGGTTCCGGCTTCGGTTCGGGCTTGGCCTCGACCTGCTTCGGTTCGGGTTTCGGCTCAGGCTTGGCCTCGGCGACCTTGGGCTCAGGCTTCGGCTCGGGCCTGGCTTCGGCTGGAACAGGATCAGGCTTGGGCGCCGGTTCGACCTTGGGCGCGCTGGCGGTCTCGACCTTCTGCGGCTTGGGCTCCGGACGCGGCACGTCCTCCAGGTCGATGTTATTTTCGCCGGCGTTCCTGGCGTCCGGCGTCGGGTCCTGGCGCTTGGTCGGCTTCGGCGCCGGCTTCTCGGCCTTTTGCTTCACCGTCTTGTCGCCCTGCTGCAGTTCGGTCAGCGATTCGATCGGCACGATGTCGACGGGCAGGGCCATGATGTCGCCCACCTCATGCGGCTTCGGCGCCTTCAGCGTCACCAGGCCGATGCCGAGGACGAGGGCGTGAAGCACGAGTGAGGTGGAGAAGCCCGCCTTCATGGCCGACTACTGGTCCTGTTCCTGCAAGGTGATGAGGCCGAGATTGCGGAACCCGGCCGAGGAGACGCGCGCCATCACCTTCATGACAGTACCGTAGGCGGCGGCGGTGTCGCCGCGCACATAAATGCGTTCCTCGTAGCCGGTCTTGGCGATAGCGGTCAGCTTGGGGACCACCTCGTCGATCGGGATTTCGGTTTCCTGGAGGTAGATCTGACCTTCCTTGTTCACCGAAATGGTGATCGGCTGGGTCTCGGCGTTCATCGGCTTGGCCTGGGTCTCGGGCAGGTCGATGGGCACGCCGACGGTCAGCAGCGGGGCCGCGACCATGAAGATGATCAGCAGCACCAGCATGACGTCGACGAACGGGGTGACGTTGATCTCGGAGATCAGACCCTTCTGGCGGCCGCGCCGGCGGTGGCCGCGTCCGCCGCGCCCGCTTCCCGCCGATCCTACTGACATGCCCATGAACTGCTCCTATGCCGCCTTCTGGACCACTTTCTCGTCGATCTGTCGCGAGAGTATGGCGGAGAATTCATCGGCGAAGCCTTCCATGCGCAGGCCGAGCTTGCCGGCGTCGGACGACAGCTTGTTGTAGGCGATGACGGCGGGAATGGCCGCCAGCAGACCGATCGCGGTGGCGAGCAGGGCTTCGGCGATGCCGGGCGCGACGACCGCCAGACTGGTCGATTTCGAGCCGGCGATGGCCTGGAACGAGGTCATGATGCCGACCACCGTGCCGAACAGGCCGATGAAGGGGGCGGCAGAGCCGATCGTCGCCAGGAAGCCGAGACGGCTTTCAAGCCGCTCCATTTCGCGCGTCAGGGCGAGATCCATCGCCTTGTCGATGCGGTTCTGCAGCCCGAGCGGCGAGCGCGCGCCTTTCTCAAAACTCTTCTTCCACTCGCGCATGGCGGCGACGAAGATCGCGCTCATGCCGGTGGTCTTGCGGTCCGACAGGGTGCGGTAGAGTTCCTCCAGCGACTGGCCGGACCAGAACACCTGTTCGAAACTGTTGAGCGCCGAGCGCATGCGAGCGTAGGAGATGAGCTTGTCGATGATGATCGCCCAGGTCCAGACCGACGCGGCGAGCAGGCCGAGCATGACCAGCTTGACGACCCAGCCGGCCTGCCAGAACAGGCCCCAGATCGAGGTGTCGTGCGTCACTGCCTCAAGAGGTAAGGTTTCCATTCAATCGTTCGTCCCAAGAAGCGGGCTCCAGCCCTGGCGCATTGCCCCGAAAATTTCCCCTGCCGGCCCCGAGCGCGCGACCCCGACCTGAAAAAGCTGACCGAAACGGAGCGGATGCTGCCCTTTCGGTGGCAAATTTGGTAAAAGGAAGGCGTTCGCCAACGCAGGCGGATTCCCGAATACACTTAATGGGTCGTTATGGTTAACGATCAGTAAGCATTTCGTCCGGTCGGGCTTGTTGCATTGCAATATGGCCAGACAAAGATGTCGCGGCGTCGGGCTAAGATGCGTCGCCCTGGCCGTCAGCCGGCAGGAAGACCTGCGCCCATTCCTTCGGGAAGCGGCGCGGCTTGCCGGTTTCGGAGACGATCGCCGCCTCGACCTTCGCCCTGACGAGCGTCTCGCCGTCGCGCAACAGCGTCTGGGCCATGAAGATGCGGGCGCCCGACACGCGCTCGGTGACGGTGTCGACGGTCAATACGTCGTCGATGCGCGCGGGGCCCAGGAAGTCGATCTCCATGCGACGCACCACCCAGACCAGTTTCTCGCCATGCTTGCCGCCGGCAAGTTCGGTGTGGTGGACGCCCGCCAGCCGCAGGAAGTCGGAACGGCCGCGCTCGAAGAATTCAAGGTAACGGGCATGATAGACGACGCCGGAAAAATCGGTGTCGGCGTAGTAGACGCGCACCATTTGGCGGTGGCCCGATGGTGTCAGCAAACCCGAGAGCGGGACCGCCGGCTCGGCTGTCGATTCACCATCACCGGTCATAGGGCTTTCCTTTCGCGCGCCCGGCTGGCAGGGAATGGCTCCAGCCGAGGTAACGATCCGATGGCACGTCCGCGCCGCATCTTCAAGAACGCCGCCTTCGCCGCGCTGGCGTTCGCGTCGGCGGAGCCGGTCCATGCGGCGACATTCGAGGCCGGGCGCGGCATCAATCTCGACCAGTGGGTGACGTGGCCGGACGAAAGCCGGTGGGACGACGCTGAAATCATGCTGCCGTTCCCCGAATGGCGCAAGTCGATCGGCAAGGAAGGGCTGAAGCGTCTCAAAGACGCCGGGTTCGACTTCGTGCGCATTCCAGCCGATCCGTCGGTATTGCTGTCGGACAAGAGCGCGGCGCTGCGGGTGCGGCTGATCGCGTCGCTGGCCGACTCGGTCAGGCTTGTCAACGCGGCCGGCCTGAAGTCGATTGTCGACCTGCATCTGATCCCCGCCGGATCGAACCGCGCCATCGGCATGAGCCAGGTGATGAAGGACCCGGCGATGTTCGACCGCTATCTCGACGCGGTGCGCGGCGTGGCGCGGGCGATGTCGGCGTTCGACCCGGCGATGGTGGCGATCGAGCCGATGAACGAACCGGTAACCGGCTGCGAGGGCGGCGAACAGAAGGCCTGGGAGGACCGGATGCTGCGGCTGTTCGCAGCGGCGCGCTCGTCGGCGACGCGGCTCACCGTGGTGCTGTCGGGAAGCTGCTGGGGCGGGGCGCAGGGGCTGGCGGCGATCGATCCGGCGATAGTTCCCGACGACAACATCATCTGGTCGTTCCACTCCTACGCGCCCTATCTGATCACCTCGCAGGGCGCGACCTGGATCGACGACATGATTTCGCAGGTCTGGGGTTTGCCCTATCCGCTCGATGCTGTCGCGAAGTCCGAACTCGACGCAACCGTCGCCGAAATCCGCGAGCGCATCGGGGCTAATTCGTCCTATGGCAAGGTCGCCTATTTCGACAAATTGCTGGCCGAGATCGACACGCCCGAAAAGATGCGGGCGCAGATCGCCAAGCCGTTCGAAACCGTCGCCGCCTGGGCGCAGCGTCATGGCGTGGAGCGCGGCGACATCCTGCTCGGCGAGTTCGGCGTCATCCGCCAGGAATACGGCAAGGACCATATCGTGCCGGCGGCGTATCGCGCCGCATTCTACCGCGATGTCATTGGCCTGGCCGAGGACTACGGCTTCGGCTGGTCGCTGTGGAGCTATGGCGGCGCATTCGGCGTCGTCGAGGAATTCGCCAACAAGCCGGCGGAGCCGGACGTGATCGAGATGATCCGGACGCTGCCGCCGCGCGCCGCAGGCAAGCCGTAGCGCGGCAGCGCGGGTCAGTTTGTCGCCTATTCCTCCTGGAACAGGTTGATCTGCTGCTGGGCGATATCGGCCGGTGCGTTGAGGCCGAGGTGGCGCCAGGCGTTGGCGGTGAGGACACGGCCGCGCGGGGTGCGGGCGACAAAACCCTGCTGGATCAGATAGGGCTCGATGATGTCCTCGATGGCGTCGCGCGGTTCCGACAGCGCCGCAGCAATCGTCTCGACGCCGACCGGGCCGCCGGCAAAATTGTTTGCGATCATGGTGAGGTAGCGCCGGTCGAGCTGGTCGAGACCAAGCGCGTCGACCTCCAGCCGGGTGAGCGCGGCGTCGGCGGTCCTTGCATCGACCAGTTCAGCGCCGGCGACGGAGGCGAAGTCGCGCACCCGACGCAGCAGGCGCCCGGCGATGCGCGGCGTGCCGCGGGCGCGCCGGGCGATCTCCACCGCGCCATCGTCGCCGAGCGGCATGCCGAGAATGCGCGCGCCACGGCGCACGATCGCCTCGAGTTCGGACACTTCGTAAAAGTTCAGCCGCACCGGAATGCCGAACCGGTCGCGCAGCGGATTGGTGATCAGCCCGGCGCGGGTGGTGGCGGCGACCAGCGTGAAGCGGGCAAGGTCGATCTTGACCGAGCGAGCCGCCGGTCCTTCTCCGATGATCAGGTCGAGCTGGTAGTCCTCCATCGCCGGATAGAGGATTTCCTCGACCGCGGGGTTGAGCCGGTGGATCTCGTCGATGAACAGCACGTCGCGGTCCTCGAGATTGGTGAGGAGCGCGGCGAGATCGCCGGCCTTGGCGATGACCGGGCCGGAGGTGGAGCGGAAATTGACGCCCATCTCGCGCGCCATGATCTGCGCCAGGGTGGTCTTGCCGAGACCCGGCGGGCCGACGAACAGCACATGGTCGAGCGCCTCGCCGCGCGACTTCGCCGCCTCGATGAAGACCTTCAGATTGGCGCGCGCCGCCTGCTGGCCGACAAAATCGTCGAGCGACTGCGGCCGCAAGGTCTGGTCGGCGTCTTCGCCACGCTTTTCAGACGAGATCAGGCGGGGGGCGGCGGTCATGCGAGCAGTTCCATCGAAGGGATGGCGCGGGCGGCGCTTCGGTCAAATGTCACCGTCCTGGCGCAACCGGCGCGAAGGCCGAGCTGGGCAATGATGAAGTCGACCAGTTGAGGCGCGTTGCCCTGGCCGTCGCGGACCATCTGGACTGCCTGCCGGCTTTCGACGACAAAATCGTCGCTGTCGAGAATGGCGGACAGGTTGCTCAAGACATCATCAGCGGAAAAACCGTAGCTGCGCCGAAGCACCCAGATGGTCTCGGCAAGCGTCACCGCGCTGACAAAGGCGGGAGACTCCTGCGATCTTGCCTCGAAGAACTTGAGCGCAATCCTGTGCTGTTCCTCATCGTCGGCGGTCAGAAGTCGAACCAGGACATTGGTATCCACGCCGATCACTCGACGTCCTCGCGCCACTCGCGCTTGATCCGCTCTTCATCGAGCGCCGCGGCGTCAAGAATTGCCTTGTCCATCTCCTCGATGCTGACCGGCTTCATGCCCGGCCGGTGGAAGATCCCGGCCAGATCGACCGCGCGCAATTTGCGCGGCCGGACCGTCGCCTTGCCGTCCTCGATCGTCCATTCGATCCGGGTGCCCTGGTCCAGCCCAAGCCGGTCTCGAACTTCCTTCGGAATCGTGGTCTGGCCCTTCGATGTGACGCTGCCGATCATACCCATAGACTATCTCCTTACTTTCCAATCATAGTAAGGAATCGCATCCCATTCAAGGATCACCGCGCCAGCTCCTTCAGGCCGAGGCGGATCAGCCTGGCCGAATCGGCGCCGTCGCCGGCGGATTTCAGCGCTGCGGCGATGGCGTTGGCGGCCATGTCGCGCGAATAGCCGAGATTGACCAGTGCCGAGACGGCGTCTGAGACCGGGGCGGGGGCGGCGCCTTCGCCAAGCTCCTGCTTCAGCCCGATATTGAGCGCACCCGAGGCTGCGAAGGCCGGCGTCTTGTTCTTCAACTCGATGACGATGCGTTCGGCGACCTTCTTGCCGACGCCCGGCGCGCGCGACACCATGGCGATGTCTTTCAGCGCAATCGCATTGGCGAGCTCGGCCGGCGACAGGGTCGACAGGATGGCGAGCGCCACCTTGGCGCCGACGCCCTGCACATTCTCCAGCAGCAGACGGAACCATTCGCGCTCCAGCGCCGATCCAAAACCGTAGAGCCGGATCAGGTCCTCGCGCACATAGGTCTCGATGAACAGCGTGACGGCTTCGCCGGGCGAGGGCAGGGCGGCCAGGGTGCGCGAGGAACAATAGGCGACGTAGCCGACGCCCTGCACGTCGACGACGCAATGGTCCTCGTCGATCTCGTCAATCACGCCCTTGAGTTTGCCGATCATCGATTGGTTTCCGCAGAGACGAATTGCAGCAAGAGCGGCCGGGACAAAGGCCGGCCGCACGGACCTGCGCCAATGCCGGCGCGGAGCGGCCAGACCGCTTCCTGGCGACGCGCATGGCTTGACCTCGCCAACTCTACATGCCGTCGAAAAGTGAACAAGTCAAGAACAGACGGGCCGAACCAATAGCGCCCGCGCGTCGGGCCAGCATGTCCTGGCAGCCGGCATTGAAGCGGGCAAGGCCGGCTCAACCGCGTTGCGCGAAGGTGCGGGCTTCGAGCATGCCGGCTATCTCAAACAGGTCGCGCGACATTCCGCGGATGGCTCGACCTGACGTTCCAGCAACCGCGCTACTCGTTGACGTTCATCAGCGATGTCAGACGCCACTTGCCATTGACCAGGCCGAAAAAGAACTCGTTGCCGTCGCAATCGATCAACCACGGGCTGCCCGGAAAATCCAGTTGCCCCGACTGATGTTCGAACGCGCCGGTGGCGAGGCATTTGAGGAGCTTCTTGTCGCCTGACCCGAACAGGTCGTATCCGGAGGACAGGAACTCCGTCTTGCTGATCTTGTCGGGGGCTTGATAGGCGCTATTGTCGAGCGGGAATCGGGCAAGCGCCGCCGCGGCCTTCATGTCGCGGGCCTTTACTGCCGCGGCCAGCGCCTTGCGCACCGACTGCAACTCCGGCGGCGGCGCCGGTTTTGACGCTGCAAGCGCCGGGCCGGCGACAAAGGCCAGCGCCAATGCGGTCAGGACAACTTTCATCTCTGCACCTCCCCAATTGCAGTGGCCGGCTGGTTCGCACATCCAAGACTCCGGTCCTGGCACGACGGCCAAAAAATCGATTCCACTCAGTTCTTCAACGCCTTGGCGACGGCGCAAAGCGCATGAGCCTTTGACACCGGATCGGTGATCCCGGCGGCCAATGGCAGCGCCCTGGCAGTATCGCCGGCCTCGGCCAGCGCCTCCGCCTGAAAGCCGGTCCAGGCCTGGCGCGCCGCATCGTCGGGGGCGGCGGCGACGAATTTTTCCGCCTCGTCCGCCTGTCCGGCGAGCACGAGCATCCTGACAAGATATCCGCCGCGCTTTTGAGCCATTGGCCCAGGCGAACCCAAGGCCTTGCGAGCCGTAGGCAGCAGTTCCGGCGAGCGCGCAAACCTGGCTAGCTTGTCGACGGCGGTGGGTTGAACGTCCGGCGGGATTTGCCGCAAAATGTCCAATGCCTGCTCCCAGTCGCCGGCGGCCGCGAGGGCGCCGACCAGTTGTGGCGCGATGGCGTAGCCATAGGCGCCGTCGTTCGCTGTCTTTTCCGGCAGAGGCGAGGCGGCCGCGAGACAGCGCTCGGCGAGTTCCTTGCCCTTCGTCGCCTGTGCCACTCTCGCGCATGCCTCGACGCCGTCCGCGGTATCAAGGTCCTGATATTTCAGCAAAGGCTCGGCAAGGTCCAGCCGATCGGCCATCGATAGAAAGCCAAGGGCGTTTACGCCCGCCCCCCGGCGGTAGCTGCCATGCTGTGTCTCGATCGAAGCCTGCGCCAGGTCAGGCTTTCCCGCCAGAAAATTGCCGGCGGCCTCCATCGCCGCCAAATCATAGGGACTGTAGTTGCGCGAAGCGGCGAAAGCCTTGAAGTCGTCGGAGCGTCCGGCTGCAATCAAGGCCGGCCCAAAAATCATATCGCCAGACTTTTCGTCCCCGCCCGTCTGCTTCAGGAGTTCGGCGAGATCCGCCTCCCTGCCGGACAGTTTGAGCGCGGATATCAGATCAGCGATAGATGCGCCCTTGAACTTCTCGTCGATCGCCTTGGCGGTCGACACAGAGAAATCCAGTTCTCCCGCCCTCGCGGAAGTCTTGACGATCTCGACCCAGCTTTTCCAGACGTCGAGGAAGCGATCATTGGCCGCCTGGTCATTGCTTGAACTCATGGAAACGACCTGGCCTGCCGCCTGGGTCGCCTCCAAAGCCATACCCAGCACGCACAAGCGCGTCGGCGAAGCGATGCAGGCGGTATCGTCGGCTGGGGCCGCGCCTGCCGCAAGACAGAACGATAAAACTGCCAAGGCGGACAGAAGTCGGCGCATACCTGCCTCACGTTCGCGACGGCTGATCCGATGCGTAGCCCCGCGTTTCCCGTAGCGATCGCAATGATCTTATGGGGCTTCCGATATTGCGCCACTATCAAACGATAGTGTAGCTTTGCGATTGCTTGTGCCTTGAAGAACTCGGACAAGTCACGCGACAATTCCACCCGGCGGTCAAGATCGGGACACAACAGCTGGTTTGCGCGGGCAAGCGCCAACTTGGCCGCGCCTGGGGCGCGAGGGGAAATGTCGGTCCCGACTGCGAAGACGATCGAGCTCGTCATGCGCGGCAGCCTCGACGCCGCCGCCTGGCACGACGGGCTATGCGCACTCGCCCGAGCCATCGGGGCTGAGCATCTGCTTGTCGCCTCGCCGGCCAGCCCTGACGCCGCGCCGCTGGTCTGTGGCTGGGGAACGGGCGCGGCGAATATCTTGGTCTTTGCATCCTGTCCGGCCGAAGCCTCCGAACTGGCGCATATGCTCGTAGTCTGCGGGGCGAAGCAGGGGGAAATCGCGCCGCGAACCATTCTTTCGCAAATTCCGGTCTTCGACGCCGCGATCCGGAAATTGGGGGCACGCAATCTGGCGGTCGCGCGGCTTTCGCCTGACGGGTTCGTCGTCGCCTGTCGCGGTCACACACACCGGGGGTTCACGGATTCACAGAAGAATGCGATGACAGCGCTGTTGCCGGTCATTTCGTCGGCGATGGCGGTCAAGCAACGGCTTGCCGCACTTCAGGAACAGGTTGCGGTTCTTGATATCGCGCTGGACACTCTTGCCACCGGGGTGATCTTGCTGGACGCGCACAAACGCGTGGTTCGCGCCAATGCCGTCGCGGCCGATCTGCTTCGCCGCGCCGACGTGCTTTGCGTCGCTCCGTCGGGGTTGCGCGCTGTCACGACGCCACAAAACGAACGGCTGACCCAGGCGATCACATCGTGCGCCGGTGCGACGGCGCTGATTCGTTGCGAGTCGACCTTGCCGGTGGTGATCCGCGCCGTTCGTGCGCCTGCCGAAGCCGGTGACGCGGCAACAACAATTCTCTTCGTCAACGATCCAAATCGATCGAAGCAGGACCGGCTTGCCGACGTTTGCGCCGCATGTGGGTTCACGCATCGCGAAAGCGAAATCTCCGCGCTGCTTGCGGGCGGCATGGAGTGCCTGCAGATCGCGGCGGCGCTTGGCATCACGATAGGCAATCTTCGTGGCCACCTGAACCGGATCTTCACCAAGGCCAATGTCGGGAGCCAGGCCCAGCTCGTATCGCTGCTTCTGGCATTGTCGCCCTGACCGATGCGCTCCCGACCTGACCGCTCGAAACTGTCGAGCACTATCAAACGGTAGTGTCGGTGATCCGGCGCGCAGCGATAGGCTGTCGCCGGACTGTAGTGGGAGGCTGGCATGAACAGGATGCTCCGCTTGATGACAATGCTGTTGGCCGCGTGGCTGACGACCGCCTTTGCGGCGACGCGAAGCGATGCGGGCGAGGTGTACGATGCGTTCACAATCAGCATCGACAAGGCGGTATACGATGCCAGGTTCAACCCGGCCGGAGACAAGCTCGCACTCGCAACCAATGAAGATGGCGTGGTGTTGGTCTTTGATACATCCATCGGCAATCAGGTGGCCGAACTGAAGGTCAAGGCCACTGACCTCAGATGGAGCGCGGACGGTTCAACCTTGATGACCGCGAACGAGGACAGACTGACCTTCTGGCGCACAGACGACCTTTCGAAGGAGTTCGCCGCCATCCCGGCAAGCGAGGTATCCTACTTCGCGCGGGTGCCGGGGCAGCCGCTAAGCCCGGACGGCAAGCGAGTCGTCTTCCTGCGCAAGGACGATACGGTCGCGGTGTGGCAGCTCGACGGCCCGCGCGAGATAGCGATCCTGGATGGGCACACCAATACTCCGCTCGACGCGGCGTTCAGCCCTGATGGCCAACGCATCGCGACCGCGGCGCAAGACAGGACTGCGCGGGTGTGGGATGCGGCGACCGGCAACGAGATCGCCAGGATGGAAGGCCACGAGAAGGCCATCGACAGGGTCCGCTTCAGCCCGGACGGAACGCGTATCCTGACCCTCGGCAGGGATCAGGCGGTGCGCGTCTGGGACGCTGCGAGCGGAGACGAGATAGCGAATCTCAAGCACCAGGCCGACGTGACTTCGGCAGTCTTTTCGCCT
>Ga0209793_1000817_pt1 | contig 26445 bp, 29 predicted proteins | sample EBPBio122009_DNA_FD_185863 | JGI IMG/M metagenome (GOLD analysis project Ga0209793, IMG submission 185863) | Wastewater treatment Type I Accumulibacter community from EBPR Bioreactor in Madison, WI, USA - Reactor 1_2/2/2009_ DNA (SPAdes) (version 2) | ecosystem: Engineered > Bioreactor > EBPR >... | reverse complement strand
TCACCTGAACCGAAGCTCCCGGCACGCGATACGATATATGCGTCGCGCATAGAGTTATCTCGATGCATCACTTGCGTCAACATGACGAGTGAAATCAGGAAAGCTTAGGCCTCGCGGCATCAAGGCACCGAAGGCGTATGTGGCGCGCAGATTTGAGAAAAGGCCCCAGCGTGATCCCACAGCTCGACCGTATAGCCGCTAGGTATCGATCCGTTCCGGTGGCTTCGATGAAACGGCCCCATTCTTTTAAGAGGCTCGATGGGTCGTTGCCCCTCAACCTCCTTTAAAATGGAGCTTTATTGATCCTTCCTGTGGGTGACGCGCGCCCCGGGCACGACTTGCTGTCTATGCTCCGCGCACATATAGAGATGGCGATGGATGGACCTCGCGATCGAAATGTTTTCGGGGCGTTCGCACTCATGATCAGCGACGACATCGTTCGCGCTAGTTCATCGCGGGCGCCGGAAGTCGGCCCCGCCGCCTCGGCGTTGGCGTTGCTTGCGCACAAGCCCGGGCTTTCGATCCGCATGCTCGCCGTCGGGGTGGGACTCTCGCACGCAGGTGCCGTTCGTCTCGTGGATCGATTGGCGACCGAGGAGTTGATCGAGCGCCGCGAGCATTCGACGGACGGGCGCACTCGTTCGCTTTATCTTACTGCCGCCGGGAAGGTCGCGAGCGACGAGGTCCTGGCCTCGCGCGATCAAGTGATTGCGGCAGGTTTGTCGATCCTCACTTCGGGAGAATTGAAGATCCTAAGCGACATTGCCGAGCGCGTGTTGCGCGATCGATTGGAGAATTTGGAGCATTCGTACCGCATCTGCCGGCTGTGCTGCTACGCGGGCTGCACAAACTGCCCCATCGATGCAGAATTGCTCGAACATGGCGTAGACCGCGAAAAGAACGACGACGCGTAGGCGTCGCGGCAGCTCGATGCCGCCTTATTGGCGAACATCCCGATCGCCATGACCGTAATCGGTCCTTAGGACGGGCGCGCCTTTTCGAAAGCTTTGACAGTCATATGTTCCGCATTCCGCGATCAGGCTCCGGCGAATAGCGGGTAGTCGGAAATGAGATGCAGGAGTCATCTCTCCTCCGCAGATGAGCCGGTTGCCGCCGCGACGCATCGTGTCGTAAATCCTTATCCCACGAACCGAACGGGCACGTCCGCCGCACTTATCGAACGGATCGTCCCAAACGCCAGGTTGGGCGAGCGAAGTGGCAGCTATAGCTCCCTGGACGGCGCACCAAGTAATTTTGGTGCTCTGGCTCCGCCTCCCAGAACACTTCTTCCGGATTGATCTCTGTTACCACCGCGCCAGGCCAAAGGCCCGATGCCTCGATCTCGGCGATCGTCGTCAGGGCGACTTCCTTCTGCGACTCGGAGGTGTAGAAAATCGCCGATCGATAACTCGGACCTATATCGCTGCCCTGTTGCTCGTACGTCGTGGGGTCGTGGATCTGGAAGAAGAGCTCAAGGAGAGAGCGATAGCTGAGAACTGAAGGGTCGAAGGTCACTTCGACCGCTTCCGCATGGCCGTGGTGCCTCGCATAGCTCGGACTCGGCATCTCACCGCCCGTATAGCCGACGCGCGTCGACACGACTCCCCTGGCTCTGCGCAGCAGATCCTCCATGCCCCAGAAGCAGCCGCCCGCGAGAATGGCTCGCTCCGTCGCGGACGCCTTTTCGTCGTGGCTCTCTACTTGTTCGCACCTCTCCGCAACCGCCGAACTCAAGCCGGTTCCCTCGGATCAGCTGCCTGACTGATGCCTGAGAGTGCGGTCTGGACGTCCGAGCCCCGGATGAGACTTAAATCGACGGGGCATCTGTCGGCGATTTCGAGGATCCGCGCCCGTTGCTCGTCACTCAGCGGGCCATCGAGTTCGACGGTGCGGGTGAAGCGGTCGGGCGGCATCATGTCGGGCACCTTCTCGTGCTGGACAGCCGTGCTAGCCCGCTTGAGCGGAAAGCCCTTCCGGTCCGCATAGAGACGCATCGTCATGACGGTGCAGGCCGCGAGGCCAGCAGATACCAGTTCGTAGGGAGAAAATCCGCTTCCCAGACCACCGACCGATGCAGGCTCGTCGGCGACCAATGTGTGCGCTCCGCTGCGCACCGTTAGCTGGAACTTCCCCGCGAGGGTTTCGGTCGCGACAACTCCATTCGCGACCTCTACCTGCGGCAGATCAGTCGCAAGGCGCGGGAGGAAGCGGCTCGCCCATGCCGCCACCATAGCCGAGGCGTAGTGCGCGTCGGCGACATCGCTGAGAAGGTGGTCCGCCTCGTCGAGCGAGATGAAGCTTTTGGGGTGCTTGGAGGCGACGAATATGCGCGATGCGTGGTCGATTCCGACCACCTGATCCAGAGGGGAATGCATGACCAGCATCGGACGCCTGAGACAGACGATAGACTTCTCGACGTCGATCCGCTCGATCTCCTCCAGGAAGCTGCGGCGAACGAGGAAGGTTCGGCCAGCGATCTCCACCGCCGCCTCACCCTCGCTTGCGATTGTGTCGAGATCGATCGGTCGGAAAACTCGCAGGATATGCTGAAGGTCGGAAGGGGCGCCGATCGTCGCCACCGCCGCGATATCGGGCAATTCGGCCGCCGCTACGATCGCGGCGATGCCGCCAAGGCTGTGCCCGACCAGAAGGGAGGGGCCCATACCCGCAACCGCCATCGCCCTGGCGGCAGCACGAAGGTCTTCGACGTCCGATGCGAAGCTGACAGGCTGCCCCGTCCTTCCGCCGATCCCGGTGCCGGCGAAATCGAACCTCAAAACACCTATGCCCGCTCGCGATAGCGCGCGCGAGATTTGAACGGCGGCGCGACTGTCTTTTCCGCAGGTGAAGCAGTGGGCGAACATCGCCCATCCCCGCGGCGTCCCTTCCGGCGGTTCGAGGTGACCCGCAAGCTGAGATCCATCCCCGCCGGCAAACTTGAATGTCGTTTCCGTCATGTCCGTCGAACCTCCCTTACGCGGCCCAGCTGTAGCTGGTCTCGCTGCCATCGATGGATCTGAACACACCGCAAACCAGCGACAATCATGTCAGACTATCATTTATATGCGCGACGCATATAGACAAACTAAGCAAGCCCGATTATATGCGCGGATCATACTTATCCGCTATGCCCGCAAAGGCGGTGCGCGGAAGAACCATCGATCAGGCGCACAGGCCGGAGGGCTATGGAACTCAATCAAGTCAGCTATTTCATCAACTTGGCCGAGACGCTGAACTTCACGGCGGCTGCTCGCTTGAGTGGTGTGTCGCAACCGAGTCTGACCCGTGCGATCCGCAGATTGGAAGACGAGCTCGGCGGACCGCTGATCTATCGCGACGGGAAGAACAGCCGTCTGACCGGTCTTGGCCAAGACGTCGAGGCGGAGTTCCGGCGGATGGTGGCCGCGATAAAATGCGTCCGTAATCACTCCGAGAACTGGGCGATGGGTGGCCGTCGCGTGTTGGATGTCGCCGTCGCGCCCACCGTCGGACCGAAAGAATTTGCGCGGTTCTTCGAAAGCGCATTGGCGGAGATGCCGTCCATCGAAATCAAGCTGCACTCGCTCCAGTCGAACGAGGACACGTCGGAGGTGCTCTCAGGGAAATACCACGCCTGCATCCTGCCCCGTGAAACCAGGCCGGAACGCAAGCTGGATGTGCGCCATCTGTTTCGGGAGCGCTTCGTGCTCGGCTGTTCCGAGAACCATCCTCTGGCAGCAAGCGAGGCCGTACGAAGCGAAGACCTGCTCGGGTTTCCGTTCGTCGATCGCCTGAAATGCGAGTTTCGCGAACAGATCCTCGATCACTTCGCACGACGTGACTTGCTCATGCAACCGCGCTTTAGATCGGATCGGGAGGACTGGGTACAACGGGTCGTCGCCGACGGCCACGCCATCTGCATTCTTCCCGAACGATCGGCCACCGTGCATGGCCTCGTCACTCGGCCAATTGACGGATTTGCCTTGGAACGCGAGGTCGTAATCGCGACTGTTTCCGGCTCCACGGCAACGGTCGAGATACGGAAGATCGCGCAGCTCGCTACCCGATACGAGTGGGACTGAGCTACGACCCAAATGTCTTCATAGCTATAGAAACTATACTCACAGTGCATTGGATAATTCTACTACGCGCTGCGATAGTTGCCGCCATGACTGAAATAACAGACCAGGCACGGAATTCCTGAACCTCTGATTAAGTATTGGAGATGATCATGAAATTTGAAAGATCTCAGACAGCAATCGACCGCCTGACCCCCGAGCAGCGCCGGATTACGCAGGAAGATGGAACCGAGCGGGCTTTCACTGGTGAGTACAACGACAACAAGGAGCCGGGAATCTACGTCGACGTCGTATCCGGAGAGCCTCTTTTCGCATCGACGGACAAGTTCGAGTCTAAATCCGGCTGGCCCAGCTTCACCAAGCCGATCGTTCCGGCGCATGTGAACGAAGTGCGGGACAGCTCGCACGGCATGGTTCGCACGGAAGTACGGTCGGTCCATGGCGACAGCCATCTCGGCCACGTGTTTCCTGACGGTCCGTCAGACCGCGGCGGCCTGCGCTATTGCATCAACTCGGCAGCCCTTCGCTTTATCGCGCGCGACGAGATGCAAGCCGAGGGATACGGCGAATACCTCGACCAGGTAGAGGAGGCTTGACATGCATCAGCGCGCTGTTCTCGCAGGCGGATGCTTCTGGGGCATGCAGGATCTGATCCGCAAGCAGCCCGGCATCGTTTCGACCCGTGTCGGCTACACTGGCGGCGACGTTCCAAACGCCACCTATCGCAATCACGGCACGCATGCCGAGGGGATCGAAATCATCTTCGACCCGGCGGTGACGACCTACCGGAACATCCTGGAGTACTTCTTCCAGATCCACGACCCCACGACGAAGGACCGCCAGGGGAACGACCGGGGACTCTCCTATCGGTCGGGCATCTACTACGCGGACGAGGAGCAGAAGCGCGTCGCCGAGCAGACGATCGACGACGTCGACGCATCCGGGCGTTGGGACGGCAAGGTGGTCACCGAGGTCAAGCCGGTCAGTGATTTCTGGGAAGCCGAACCGGAGCACCAGGATTATCTGGAGAAGCGGCCGGGCGGCTATACCTGTCACTTCCCGCGTGCCAACTGGGTGCTCCCCAAGCAGAAGGACGCCGGCGAGGCGCAGCCCGCCGACGCCGCGGAATAGTTCTCTCAGGGGCTGTCGCTGCGCCGGTCTCGCCACGATCGCGATGACCGCGTCATTCGACGATGCGGTCATCGAACCACACCGAGAAGTGGTGCGTCATTCCATTCCGACGCCGTCGATGCACCAGGATTTTGGAATTATGCCCGATATCTCATCATTTCCGATCACGCGGCGCTGGCCAGCATCTCATCCCGATCGTCTGCAGCTTTATGCGGCTCCAACGCCCAATGGCGTAAAGGTCTCGATCATGCTGGAGGAGGCTGGCCTGGCGTACGAGCCCCACTTGATCGACATCTCAAGCAACGAGTCGAAGGACCCAGCGTTCGTATCGTTGAACCCGAACGGCCGAATACCAGCGATCATCGATCCGACGGGCCCCGACGGGAACCCCATTGCCGTATGGGAATCCGGTATGATCCTTCTCTACCTTGCCGAAAAGACCGGCCAGCTCATTCCGGCTGAACCCGCCAAACGATACGAGACCCTCACCTGGATTTTTTTCCAGATGTCGGCCATCGGGCCGATCTTCGGGCAGCTCGGCTTCTTCCTGCGATGGGGCGGCAAGGACTATGAGGACCGGCGGCCTCGACAGCGCTTCGTCGACGAATCCAAGCGTCTCCTGGGCGTCCTCGATCGCCGGCTGCAAGGTCGCGACTGGATAGTCGACGAGTATTCGATCGCCGATATCGCGACCCTCGGATGGGTAAATGCGTTGGGTGAATCTTACGCGGCCGGCGACATCCTCGGACTCGGCAAATACTCGAACGTTCAGGCATGGCTCGGACGGGGGCTGGCGCGACCAGCGGTACGGCGTGGCCTACAGGTCCCTGCGAGGTCGGCTTGAGCGTCATCGCGGCCTACTATTACAACGGTGGCGCGCGGGTCCGGGAGATCGCGATCGACGAGCGCATCCAGCCGGATAAGGATCGTTCGGGATTCTGCTGGATCGCTCTCCGCGACCCGTCGACAAGCGAGCTTAAGGCGCTCCAGGCGACCTATCGCCTTCATCCCTTGGCGATCGACAACGCGATGCATCCGCTTTGCCCGCCGAAGCTCGAAGTATACAACGGCGAGCTTTACGTCGTCGCCCAGACAGCTGAGCTGGTGGGTGACGAGATCCGCTACGGCAAGATGGCGATTTTTACCGGGCACAATCATCTCATCACGGTCCGGCACGGCAACGCCGGAGCGCTCGGCAACCTTCGGGAGCAACTCGAAGCTTCCCCGATGCTCTTCGGAACAGGCGTCGACTATGTGCTGCACGCCATCCTTCACCGGATCGTCGACCAGTATCTGCCGATCTTCGAAATGATCGAGGATGACGTTCTCGAGATGGAAAGACGATCGCTGGACGACTTTCTCGGACGAGAGGAAGTCGCGCGCATCTTCGGTCTGAGATCAGAACTAACGCGGTTCCAGCGCACGCTCGGGGCCATGGCCGAGTTGGTGCGAAAGCTCGTTCGCGGTCACTTTCCCTGCATCAGCGCCGAGGTGAGACCATACTTTAGTGACGTCGCGGACCATGTCCGTCGTGTGCAGTCGATGGTCGACGGTCTGCTTCAGGTCCTGTCCACCGTATTCGAGGCCAGTAGCCTTCTGGAAGCGCAAAGGACCGGCGTGATCACCCGCCAGCTGGCGGCCTGGGCGGCGATATTGGCGGTCCCGACGGCGGTAGCCGGGATATACGGCATGAACTTCAAAAACATGCCGGAACTGGACACGACCTATGGATACTTCGTCGTGCTTGGGGTCATAGCCCTTTGCTGCCTCTTCCTCTTTATGCGCTTCAAGAAGGCCAGGTGGCTATGAGCACCTCGCCTCGCAGCATTCGCCGTCATCCGACGGCTCGCAACGCGCCCCATGCCGGAGCGTGTCCAATCCTACGCGCGGCAGAGGTATATCGATGACATACCAAGTGACGGACGTTCTAGAGGCGGTGCAGTCCTTCATAGCAAGGGGCTACGACCGCGAGTACCGCATCAAGAATGGCGATCTGGTCGATCTCGAATTCGGATCGCCTCTCGATGCGTGCTCCATGCACGTCGACGCAGCGTTGCGCCTCGAAAGTGGGGACGATGCCGAAGACGCTTCCAACATCTACGCGATCACGGATCCGTCTACCGGGCACAAGGGCCTGTTGATCGACGCGTTCGACGTGTTCGATGAGATCTGTCATCGCGACTTTTCCGAGCGACTGTTGGCGCATCGGGAAACCGCGCCGTCAGGTGACCAGGACGTGCCGAGCAAACACGGACTGCGCAAGGTCTTCAAGAAGGAGTTCGAAAGTGATCCCGAGCGCTACGTTCTGCGGGAGGGCTTTCCGGACTTTCCCCCGTGCCCGTTCGGCCAGGCGTTCAGCATCCTCGGCTTCGATACGGCCGAGCAATCCTATGTCTGGCTCGTCACGAGCATCATCAAAGATTCTCGGCTGATCAGAATTCCGTATCAGGGTGAGGACGTGATCAACGATGAATAGGGACATCGCCGGGCCCATGAGGCCCGCTCTCGAAGTCGTTACAGACCAGCCAAATTGCCATTTCGATCACCCAAATAGAACGAGTTGATCATGGACTGGAATAAGGACCACCTCCGAGACACGATGCTTTCGCTGGAGACCGCAGCGTTGCGCAGCGCCCGCGCCAATTACCTGAATTATGTCTCCACCGCTCGCGTCGACCGGACAGAATCGATCGAGAACGACGAGCTGGCTCAAGCCGAAGTCGCGAGCGACTTCGCCGAAGCCCTCGACGACACGCTCGACGACTACGCCGATAAGCTCGAAAAGCTCAGGGCGATCGATTTTGGACCTAAGTCGACGGTCAACGAGGGCGCCGTCGTCAAGCTGTCCGGCCGCCATTTCGTGATCGCGGTATCGACGAGCAAGTTCACCTGTCGCGGGCGGGAGTTCATGGGCATTTCGACGATGGCGCCGATCTTCGAAGCGATCGAAGGCGCCCGCGCAGGCGAAACCGTGCGGTTCAACGGTCGGGACCTCATCGTCGAAGAGGTTGAGTAAGCGCACTCGGGTCAGCCCATCGAGCGAACTGCAGCCGCCAGCCTGACGGCTGCACACCGTCGCTGGCGGCCTGCAGATTCACCTCATGAACCGTCCACTGGTGGAAGCGTTCGTCCTCTTCATCCGGGAAGAGACCACCTAAGCCGTCAGAAATCGCGACTCATTCAGCGGGTGTCTGGCCATCGTTCGACGCCACGACGTGACCATTCTCGCCGATTGGCCGCGGCCATCGGCTTTGGCTCTCTATCTAGCCGCAAGTGTGGCTTGATACTCTGCCGCGCTGATGAACTGGTCGAATGCTTCGCACCAGATGACGATCGTGGTGTATCGGCGTACGTCGACGCCGGCAGGCAATTCGACAATGAAGCCCTTGAACGTCCTGACATCCCCTACGCGGAGCGATTCCTCCTTGATCGAAAGGAAGGCTTCTTTCGTGTCGACGAAACGTTTAGCCAGGTAGAGCTTATAGTCGGGACCTGGCGCCAAACGTCCGATATGCGCGATTCGGTCGCGGGAAACCCGGATCTCGCCTTCGCCCCAATGAAGAAGGTCGCTACCACTCAAATTGCGCCTTAGCCGGGTGGAGTAGATCGTTTCCGCGGCGATGCTGCCGAACGCCGCCGCGTCCGGCGACCGAGGCGCGGTAAGTATCGGCAGCGCGTAGATGCCGCCGACGAAGCCCATGGCGAGCATCGCAAGATGGGTGGCGGTCAGGATAAGCCATTGCCACATTCGGTTACGCTTCCTCATATTCCCCGACGGACCGGCCCGCGTCGATACGGAAGTCCAAGACGAGGACGCGGCTGCTAGCGTCGACGACCTTGAGCCAGGGTGCGCTCCGAGCGTGGCATCGCTCTAAAAGGTGAATGTACCGAGCCCATCGGGGCTGGACTATAACCCGGCACCGGGCGTTCGGATGTTAGTATATGACGACGTACGCTTATTCTGCCAATAACGGCACGTCATAGTTTCTATGTCCGCAGCTCTAACCAGCGACATAATGCGCCAAAAGCCTTGCGGTCAGCGCGTTGATGCCGACACATATGCCCGCATGCATACGGTAACCAGATACTGGCTTAGGAAGCATATCGCTTTTCCCGTCTCGCCGACGACGTCGAACGTCGTGAGATACTGAGCGCCACCATGATCTCAGGGTGCACATTGTATCGACCTCTCCGCAGCCATCGAGCTATCGAACATATAGCGAGCCGGTATTGGGAAATTCCCGCAGCCTGACGTTATAGTCCGCAGAGAATAATTTCGATCCGAGTGAGTCCAACAGATTTCAGCCAAGATGGACCATCCGTAATCTCATTTCAGTCGGTTGGCCGTTCGGCGGTTGTGCGCGCGAATGCTTCCTAAAGTATGCTGAAGTAGGTCGGATCCAGGCCTGTCTATTAAGGGGGGCACCATGGTAACCAGAGGCTTCACCGGCCGCGGTTCAGGCGACCAGGCCGAGCGGATTCCGCCCGGTCAGCATCTCGTGGAGAATTTCCCCGTTCTGTCGGCTGGGCCAACGCCCGATGTCGAACTCTCGGACTGGAAGTTCACGGTCAAGGTCGGCCCCGATTCCGTCAAGATCTGGAATTGGAGCCAGTTCAACACCCTGCCAAAGACGAAGCTGACTAGAGACATCCATTGCGTCACCTCCTGGTCCAAGCTGGATACGGTTTGGGAGGGCGTGCTCATCGACGACATTCTTGCAGAGGCAGGGCTCGAAAGGCCAACCGATTTCATCTCGGCGCACTGCTATGATCGCTATTCGACGAACGTCCCGTTGGCCGATCTGATCACCGGCAAGGCGATGGTCGCCCTCAAATACGATGGCCAGCCGCTTTCCCCCGATCACGGGGGGCCGGCACGTCTTCTGGTTCCGCACCTTTACTTTTGGAAGTCCGCCAAATGGGTGAACGCGTTGCAGTTCACGGAGCATGACGAGCCCGGTTTCTGGGAGCGGCACGGATATCACATCTACGGCGATCCGTGGCGCGAGCAGCGGTACACCAATGACTAAAAACGGCGCTCAAGTCGTTTCATGGCAGTCGTGCGTGATCGAGGAAATCGTCCAGCAAACTCCGAGCATCAAGAGCTTCTTCCTCCGGTTGGCCAAACCGTTCGCGCACATCGCTGGTCAGCACGTAGATGTCCGACTGACGGCGCCCGACGGCTACAGCGCAATGCGCAGCTACTCGATCGCATCGGCGCCAAATATGTCCGCGACAATCGAGCTCGCGATCGAGCGGCTGCCGGATGGCGAGGTGTCGCAGTTCTTCCATGGAGTTGCGGCGATCGGAGACGAGATCGAGCTTCGCGGTCCGCTCGGCGGCCATTTCCTTTGGCCTGACCCCGTGATGGACCCGGTTCTCTTGATCGGGGCAGGCTCCGGCCTCGCGCCGTTGATGGCGATGGTCCGGCAGCGCCGTGCGCGGGCCCAGACCGTTCCCACAGCACTGCTTCTGTCCGCACGAACAGCCGAGGACGTTCTGTTCTCCAACGAGCTTCATTCCATCGAGACCGACGATCCAGCCTTCGTACTGGCGCTCGCGATCACGCGCGAGGAACCGGTTCGCGCATCGGACTTCGCGCGACGGATCGACGTCTCGATGGTCCAGGAAGTTCTGGCGCGGCTTCGCGGAAGGCCCACCCAGGTTTTCGTCTGCGGGTCTAACGGTTTCGTTAACATCGCGACCGACGGCGCGCTGCTGGCCGGCCTGGACCCCTCCATCGTCAAGACCGAACGCTACGGCGGTTAGCGGCACGAACACTCTTCCCACCGATCACGGGCTTCGGCCCATACTGGCATCGGAGATCAGCATGAGCCGCTTCGCGAAACCCGTCTTCGTCGCAGCGGGCCTGCGGACACCCTTCGGCCGCGGCGGAGGAGCCTTGGCCGCCTACGACGCCGTCTCGCTGTCGGTGCCTGTCGTGAAGGCGATGGCGGCTCAAGCGAAGCCCGACCTGCTCCTCTGGGGCACGGTCATCCCGAACCCTGGATGGAGCAACATCGCGCGCGAGATCTGGCTTGACGCCAAGCTTGATCCGGCCATTCCGGCACTATCGGTCGTATTGGCGTGTTCGACCAGCATGACTGCGACCTTCGCGGCGGCCGGCATGCTCGGCGGAGAGACCGACCTCGCGATGGTCGGCGGGTCGGAAGTCATGAGCCGCCCCGCGATCGCCTTGACTGCCGACGCATCGGATCGGCTGACCGCCCTCTCTGCGAAAGACCCGATGGCGGCGGTTGCCGCCCTCAACTCCCTCACTCCTCGCGACTACGTGCTTCCCGCCAAGGGATGGTCCAACCGGATCACCGGGAGGACCATGGGCGATCACATGGAGGAGACCGCCAAGGCTTGGCGGATCTCGCGCGAGGCTCAGGACGATTGGGCGCTGAAAAGCCACCAACGGGCGGTCGCAGGGTGGGAACTTGGCTTCTTCGACGATCTCGTGATTTCCCTGCCGGAGCTGTCGCGCGATTCCAACCCACGCGCCGATACGTCGGCTGAACGTCTCTCCGCTCTGAAGCCCGCCTTCGATCGCGACAGCGGTAGGGGAACCCTGACCGCCGGCAATAGCTCGCCGATCACAGATGGGGCAGCCGGGTGTTGGGTGGCGACAGAAGCCGGTGTGGTGAGGCTCCCGGCGGGCATGCCGTATGCGCGGCTCGTCGATTACGAGGTGTCGGCCGTCGATCTCCATACCGAGGGCCTGCTGATGGCGCCATCCTATGGCATTCCTCGCCTGCTCGCGCGAAATCGGCTCGGATTCTCCGACATCGCACTCTGGGAAATACATGAGGCCTTCGCGGCCCAGGTCCTTGCGAACGTCGCGGCTATCACCGCCCCGGGATGGGTACTGGGCACGGCCGGGGTCGAGGCCGAGATGGGCGACTTCGATTGGGACCGCGTCAATCCCAACGGCGGCTCGGTGGCCATCGGTCATCCGTTCGGCGCCACAGGCGCACGCGACATCAGTCAAGCCGTGAAGGAACTATGGGCCATGGCGAGCGGATCACGCGCGATCGTCAGCATCTGCGCCGATGGCGGTCAAGGTACCGTCGCTCTGCTGGAGCGCCCCTGACCGGACCGGCAAAACGTTCGCTTTCGGCGGAGCCGAGTCGGCCGATCTCGCCTCGACGGTCGAACGATGGAGACTGCGACATTACATCCGAGATCCTCCTCTACACGACGAGTTGGTGCCCCTTCTGCGATCGCGCGAAGAAGTTCCTCGAGCAGAAGGGGCTGCAGTGGAACGAGATCGACGTCGAGTCGGATCCGGCGAACCGGCAGGCCATGACGAAAGCTTCGGGTCGGAACACCGTGCCGCAGATTTTCATCAACGGCACGCATGTCGGCGGTTGCGACGACCTTCTCGAACTCGATGCCAAAGGCGGGCTCGACGAACTTCTCGCGCGCAGGCTCGCTACCGGATCCTGAACTACGTAACAGTCGACGAACACGAGAGGGGAATGCTTTGGTATCAGCGGTTTGGAAAGACACGACGATCGCCAGCAGCGACGAAACGGTCATCGTCGAAGGCAACCACTATTTTCCACCTGGCGCGGTAAACCGGAGCCTGCTCGAAACAAGCGAGCATTCGTCCATCTGCCCGATCAAGGGCACGGCGAGATATTTCCACGTTCGCGTCGGCACTGCGGTCAACAAGAATGCTGCATGGACATATCCCCATCCAAACCCCGTCGCAGAAGGCATCCGCGACCATATCGCTTTCTGGAACGGCGTAGAGGTCACATAGCATTGCCCCGGCAGCTCGGGCGAGCGGCGTGACCGAACTCGTCACCCGATCTGCCGCAGCGCATCGAAGGCAATCTGTTCCATGAGCATGGAAATTATAGTCCGCGGATATTGGACTTGCCCTGAGGATAACTTCATTCTCTCGAAAGTCATCATCCATCGGCAGGGATAAAGGTGACTTCCGCACGGCTCGAAAAGCGAGAATTCAAGCGATGACTTCGATTGTTGGTGCGATTGATCCGACACCTTCCGATCTTGACGAGACGGCGACCATGACCGTCTCGGACGCTCTGAAGATCATCCTGGCAAACAGCTATGCGATCTATCTGAAGACGAAGAACTTTCACTGGCACGTCTCCGGCCCCTATTTCAGGGACTATCATTTGCTCCTCGACGAGCAGGCCGCGGAGATTCTCGCTGTCACCGATGCCATCGCCGAGCGTGCACGGAAGACGGGCAACACGACCATTCGATCCATAGGCGACGTTGCGCGCCACCAGACAATCAAGGACAACGACGCGGAGTTCGTGACGCCGCAGGACATGCTGTCGGAACTGCGCGCCGACAACCTTCACATGGTCGAGTCGTTTCGGCGAGCCAAGGAAGTCGCGGACGCAGCAAAGGACAATGCAACGTCCGGCCTGATCGATGCCTGGACGGACGAGGCGGAGCGCCGCGCCTGGTTCCTCTTCGAAATCAGCCGCTAGGCCGACAGCTGAGCCAGGTTCGAATTATCCTCTGATCTCAAGTTGGCGGCTTGAGGTCGGATCGCGGGATTTTCTTCATCGGTGACGCGAGCGGGGCATAACCGCATCAAAGGCACGCTCGGAATGGGAGGTGAAGATGGCGCAGGCCGGCTTCGGAGGAGGATGCCATTGGTGCACCGAAGGCGTGTTCCAAGCGTTGCGAGGCGTCCGTCAGGTCGATCAAGGCTTCGTCCAATCGGATGCGCCGGCGGAAACGTGGGCGGAAGGAGTGATCGTCACCTTCGATCCATCGATCATCCCGTTGGCAACACTTTCCGAGGTTCACCTCAGAACGCATTCAGCAACCCGCGCCCGCTCGCCTCGCGGCAAATATCGTAGCGCGATCTACATCTTCGAAGACGGCCAGCGCGATGAGACCGAGGTCGCAATAGCCCGCTTCGCCGGCGAGACTGGCAAGACGGTGCACACCCTCGTTCTCCCGTTCCGGGGGTTCAGGACGTCGGATGAGCGCTACAAAAACTACTATCGAACCGACCCGAGCAGGCCATTCTGCCGTCGGTACATCGATCCCAAGCTCGACTACATCCGGCGCCACTTTTCAACGCTGGCGCTGCCCAAAGCGGATTTGTCGTCGAAGCCGGCCATCGGTGGAGATCATCCGGCCTAGTACCTCAAAGCATCGCAAGGGATGACTGCTGGTTCTTTCAGAATTTTGGAATACGCCCTCCTCAGCAAGTCGCAGGATCAAAACGCTCAGACGTCTCCCGCCTCGGCGACGCCCAGAACCGATCCGAATTACTTCGGCTTTCCGAACCGATACCTGCGCAGCCTGACAAGTCTTCCAACAACACGCCGACAGTTCCACGATCGACCGGCGGCGCTCGGAAAAGGCGGCCGCCACGAAGCTGCGACTTAGGCGACGGCATTAACACGCAGCGGATGCGATCATGGGCCAGGGGAAAGATCGATGAACTATGCACTAAAGAGCATTCTGATCGGACTGCTACCGCTTGACGAAGGTTGCCGATCTAACACCGCTGCGGTGCTGTTCGGGGTTGGGCTGGCGCTCCGCTTCGAGGCGGGCTTGACCTTCCAGACCTTTGTTCCGCATGCGTCCGCGCCTTACAGCGCACTAGGCGGCTTCGCCGCGGGCCTCTCCAATAGAGAGAACAAACGGCGGCGAGAGCTCGTCGAAGCTGTCGGTGCCGCCGCCCGCGTTGTAGCCGGGGAAGCCGGTCTGGTCTTCGTCGTCGACGAGCCCGATCTCGATCTCGACGAGCTTATCGAGCGCTTTAATCAGCAAACACGTCTCCACGACGTCACGGTTCTCGATGCAGGCGACGATCTCCTCGGCAACAATCGACAAGCTATCGAGGAGGCCTTGTTCAACAGTGGGCGTCCAGTGATCGTGGTGCCGAAATCCGGCGGCAATCCCCATCCACAGCGGATCGCGATCGCTTGGGATGGAAGTGCCCGCTGCGCTCGCGCGGTTGGCGATGCACTGCCTCTCTTATTGGGTGCGCACCAAGTCACGATCGTCGTGATTGACGGAGAAAAGAATCTAGGTCGCACGGCGACGGCCAGCGGCCCGATGAACTATCTGGAGCGTCATGGCGTCCGGAGCGACCACGTGATGCTCAAGACGAGAGACGGCGATGTGGCCGAGGCACTTCGCGATTATGTCCGCGGGAGCGACACTGGGCTGATCGTCATGGGCGCCTACGTACATTCACGTTTCCGCCAAGTTGTCTTGGGAGGCGTAACGCACTCGCTGCTTGAAGACAGCCCCGTGCCACTATTGCTCGCCTATTAGAGCTGGTTCGAACATTGAACACCGCTCAGAGAAATCCGGCGCCCAATTTTAAAAACGAGCGGCAAGGTTTCGCGCAACCAAGTCAATGCCGATCGATCAAGAGCTTGAAGGGTGTCGTCACCTGGTGGTGTGAAGGTCGATTGGCCACTGCTACCAGCTCACTGGAATGATACCGCCCGCGTCACGATCCATGCATGATGCTAGACCAACTCAGAGGCGTTCATGAAAGAAGTCGTCCATCTGCGCGACGCCCCGCCGGACCTCCCGACGACCCTGCGGGGGATCGTGGATTATCGGAAGAGCGGACTGAGTCTGAACCACATCGTCGGTTGCCCGCTGGATTGTGGATACTGCGTCCGACACCTCTTCTCCAATTTTGACATGAAGAAGCCCCATCTCGTCGTCGGTGACGAGGCAGCGGTCGCTACTCTCGTAGGGCATTGGGCGTTCCGTGATCATGTCACTCCGGTGCAGCTCCTCAACCGCGCCACGGACCCGTTTCTCCCAGGCGTCAAGGATCACTTGTTTTCGACACTGGAAGCCCTCGACGCACGAGGCTTGCGGAATCCAGTCCTCGTGATCACGCGCTGGCATGTCGAGGCCGAAGATATCGCTCGGCTCGAACGCCTCTCCAATATTCGGTTGACGGTGCTGGTGACTTGGTCCGGCATCGAGGATCAACGACTTGAGCCGGTCGACAGCGCTGTGGCCGAAGGGTCCTTGCAGCGCTTGGGGCGCTTGGCCAAGAGAACCAAGTCTATCCTCTATTGGCGCCCTCTTATCACCGGCATCAACGACACCGACGATCACCTGGAGCGTGCCCTCGCGCTCGCCGATTGCGCATCGGCAACTGTCTTCAGTGGTCTATTTCACCGCGACGAAATTCGCACCTATCTGAGATCCGTGGGTATGGGCGATGCCTACCCGGAAGTGGCGCGGCGAAAAATCCTGCCGGCGGCGCTGGAGGCGCGTGTCCTGGCGGCATTCGCCGGACGCCCGCTCTTCCGAAAGACGTCATGCGGGGTGGGATTCGCGCACGAGACTTCCGACTACAACGGCCATTTCGGGTTGAAGGACGTCTGCGACATATGTCCAGCCGCGCAACTGGACAGATGCCGCACCGCGCATGCGAGGCCGGACTTCGACACGCTCCGTCAGCTAGCGCTGGCGTGCGATCTGCCATTGGATCATCTGAATATCGACGACCGCCGCATCGAGGTCGCCGGCAGCTCCGAGCAGCAGCGATACTTCATCCAACATTCCCTCAATTATCAGGTTCACGATCGCGCGCATCCCCACCATTTTAGGCGGCACGGACGAGCGGAAGTAGGTTGGACATGAACTGGGAAGACGCGTTCTGGATAGTCGACGTCGAGGGCAACGGCGCGAGTCCGCCGGAGATCGTCGAGCTCGCCATGGCGGAGATCAGGGCGATGGTTCCCACGGGAATCCGCAAGCACTGGCTGATCCGCCCGGAAACGCCCATCTCGCCGATGGTCACGCGCATCCACGGCATCCACAATGACGACGTGGCGGACGCACCGACGTTCGAGGAGATTGCTGACGATGTCCTGACATGGCTACAGGACGCCTCCATCATAGGACATAACGTCAAGGTGGACCTGGACGCGTTGAAGCGTGCGCTTCCCGGATGGGAGCCAAAAGCGGCCATCGACACGCTGAGGCTGGCCAAGATCATCAAGCCAGGGCTGCCATCCTACGGGCTGGCGAACCTGTCCGATAAGCTGGGCCTCGAACCAAGTTGGACCGGCGATCAACGTACTGGATTGCACTCGGCCCCCTTCGACGCGGCGATCACGGCGACCTTATTCGCAACGCTGCTCGCCGATGTGCCCAATGGGGAACGTTCCCGACTTCTGCAGGAGGCTGACGTAATGGAGAAGCAGCGAGGGTTCGAGCTTTGAAATTTGCGCACACAACCATCGTCGTCGCAGGTAGCCATTCGACGGGCAAGTCCACTTTCCTGGATGGAGTCGAAGCACGCCTCGTTTCGAAAGGCATTCGCGTCGGGCGGGTGGCCGACACTGCGACGAAAGCGCACGAGATCGGATTTCCCATACTTCGAGACCACGTCTACGAAAGCACCTTGTGGATCATGGCCGAGGGTCTGCGGCAGGAGATGGAGGCGGCCCTGCGATCCGAAGTCATTCTAGTGGATCGCCCGTTGATCGATGCGGTCGGCTATCTTCGAGCCGCCTTGGAAGCGACCGGCAGAAAGATCGACGACGCGCGAATGCAGGAGCTCCTGCAGATGGCCGTCGGTCATCAGGCGCGCTACGACTGGTTCGCCACCACCGTGCTCGACGAAACCGTTCCTCTTGGAGATGGTCGAGATCGAGATTCGGATTTCCGAAGGCTCGCGGGCAGCACGATCGCCGACCTGACGAAGGCCTACGTGCCGAACGCCCGCTGGCTGGAAATCGCCAACACCGCTGTCTTGACGGAAGAAGTGGTCGATCTCGCGCTCAAGCGGAATCGAAGCTGACCGTTAGCCATTACCTCTGCGAGGTAACAGGTTGTTCGACAGTAGATCTTTCTGGCAGTTCGAAATGATTTTTCAGCTACTGGCGATCGATCTTGCCCACTTGCGCGTTCGGTTCGACAAAGCATTTTTTTTTGCCGGCGCCTATGGTGTATTCGTTCGATCGAGATTTCGGATCAGTGCGGTATCGCTGCCAAAAGCGACCTTGACGCCGGTGCGCAGCCAAGGCGAGATAGTTTGCGCCGCGCGAGAGCTTCCTACAGGCGAGAACGCCCGGCTTACGGATAGCCCTTGTTTGCCGTTTGTGTCGTGAGCCACGCTTCATGACCGTTGGCGGATCACCTGCCAGACATCGCGAACGACACTTAACATCAACAAGTAGATCGCCGCGCGATCTGGATGGCTGCCCGCGAGAACCAAGCTCAGCGCAACCCCCACGCCGGGAGCTTAACCGCTGCCGCCCCAGTCCTCGCGAGTTCGAAAATCGCGGCTGGATAGGGCGGATACGCGATGCACGCCAAAACTACGGCCGAGAATGCAAGTCGACGTGACGATTTGATGATCACCGTGGCGAATGCGAGTCCGGGATAGCCGTTGCGCAGAAAGGCTACGACGATGTCCCTCTCTTCATTATCTTTTTTCATCGCGTAGCCAGCCTCCAACCGACGTGCCGACGCCCGATCCCTGCCTGTGATATCTAGCAGGCAACCATTCCTGCAATATTGCAAACCGCATTGCAAATGTTTCTTGCTGGTGCTAGGCAGTGAGGATCAGGGAGGTCGATCTATGGACGTGCCAACATCCGTGCTTCGCAAGGCGCGCGAGAGCGCCGGCATCAATCAGACCGAGATGGCGAGGCGCCTCGACGTCAGCAGCAATAGCGTGATCTCGCGCCTGGAAAAGACCGAGTTCACCGATCAGTCGATGGCCGAGCAATACCTGCGCGCGATCGACACGGAGGACAGCTTGGCGATGCTGGACTTCTACTCCCGCAACTGGTCTCTTTCTAAGAGGCCGGATTATCGCCATCCCGATAGGGAGGCGCTGTGGAAGGCAGAGCAAGCCCTCCAAGACCTTGCGGCGTTCGCGGGCTCGGAGAACTTCGACACGCTGTTGACCGCCCCGCTGAATTTCGTTCAGCAGACGCTGACGGAGACGGCCGACTACGTCGCGCGAACCGACCACGTCCTCGCTTGGATCGGTGCGATCGGCGTCGGCAAAACCACGGCACTATCGCACCTGACCAATCTGGTGCTGCCCGGAAACGATGGCCGTCCCAAGCCGATATTTCCAGCAACGGGCGGGCGTACCACCTCAAGCGAGGTCGTCGTCAAGGCAGCACCCGCCTACGGCATCGCCGTCGAGCCGAAGAGCGAGGATGAGGTGCGGCTTCTGGTAAGGGAGCTTGTGGACTCGATCGGCGAGGGCAAGGCTCCTCCTTCCACGGAGCTCGAACGGGCAATCCGCAACATGGCGGATCTGGCGAAGCAGAAGGATCCGACCGATCCAAAGGTGCTTCACGACCCGATCAAGAGCATGATCGAGGCTCCTCCCCATTCGCGGGAGGACGTCGTACATGCAATCGTGTCGCGGATGAACATCGAGCTGCGAACGGAAACGCAGATGATCATGTCCGGCGATGCGACTTCGGGTCTGGAGTGGCTTTCGAAGGCGGCTGCGGATATCAATTACGGCCGGCATCCGCGTTTCTCTCTGCCGCAGCGCGTTACCGTATTCCTCCCCAAGTCAGTAATGCGAAGGACGGGATACGACATCACGATCGTCGACACGAAGGGTATCCACGGCACGACGGATCGCGTGGACCTGCAAAAGTTGATGAGCGAGCCGCGCACTCTCAGCATCTTGTGCAGCACGTTCAACGATGCGCCTAACAGCGAGGCCCTCAGCATCCTCAAGGGGCTGAAGGACATGGGCTCCGACGCCCTGGAGCGTCAGCGCGTCGCGCTTTTGGTCCTGCCGCGCGGGGACGAGGCCATGAAGGTCACCGACGATCATGGGGAGCCTGTCAGCAGCCCGGACGAAGGCTACGCCTTCCGCTCGTCCCAAATAGAGAGCAGCTTCAAGGAAGCTGGCGTGCCCTCCATGCCGATCCTCTATTTCAACGCAATGGGCGGGGAGGCCGCTGCGGCTTGGTCGGCGATCTCCAACTGCGTCGATCAGATCAGGACTCGCCAGTTGGATCGCCTGGCACGATTCAGCGAGTTGGCGATCGGGTTCCAAAGCAACGCGGATGCGCATCGATTTCAACAGGCGCGCGCGACATTGGTCAGCGAGGCTAAGGCGATCGCCACGGACTATGCGGAGCTACCGACCTCCATCAGAAGTGCTCAACAGCGCCTTCTGACTGAACTCGGAGCCAGCCATCCGAGCAGCATTGCCGCGGCCGCCCTGAGGAACGGCACGTGGTACAACTTCGACGTACACCACATCGTCGGCGTGGGCGTCAGGTCCGACGCCAACTTGCGCACGCGCGACCACGTCCAAAGAATTAAGGGACGCCTCGATTCGTTGCGTACGCAATTCGGGCCGGCACCAGAGGCTTTGGCGCTACTTGATAAACTTGTCGAGGACCTGGCCGATTGGCATCAGGAATTCCTCACCCGCGCGCTCAGCATCGGGCGAAACGTCTTCAAGTCGCACCTCGACGAGGACGCAACCCTTTGGACGGACTTGCGCCGTCGCTACGGCCAAGGACTGGGTTATCGCGAGGACATCGGCAGAATGATGGAGGCGTGGTTCGAGGCTCCAGAGCGAAACGCGGCACGCGAGAAAATCGACGCGTGGCTCAAGGACGCTTGGCAAGAGCAGGTATTGGCGAAGATCGTGGAGAGCGCTGAATTGGAATCGGCACTCGATTGAGGCAGTTCTTTCCGATCTCATTTCGAGCACTGTCCCAAGCTGCTACTTGCTCGGCGCCGCCGGCGAGACCGCCGGAGGGCGCTTTCGCGCCGCCTTCGCGGCCGGCTGGTGGCGGGGCTTCGGCTTCTTCCTGGCGGGGCTGTGGAGCTTGCTTGGGCAGTCCGCCTCGCGGCTAACGACGAAACCTCGGCGTTTGAGTAAAGATCCTCGGATGTCCGGCTGACGTCCGAATTCGCTCGCTGCATGCGTTAGGCAAGTGGCACGAAACCGACAAACGTCCTTATTTCCAACGGCATCCGCAAAGCTGGATACGAGATTGGCAAAAAACAAATGTCCGGTTCGTGTCCGAATTCGACTGGATCAGTTACGGAAATAGGTGCCGCGATAGGCTGTGGTGGCACCGCCTCTCACGAACGAGAAGCCCGGCATCTCAAGTTCACCAATCGCGCCACGCCTGACGATCCGTTACCTCGCCGTATAACGCTCGTGATAGAGGCTTGGGCTCGCTGAACCTTCCTCGAACGCGTGTCGGTTGCCCTTCAGTGTTTCTGCGATGCGCGCGAGGAAAAAAGCCTCGATTGGCCCCAGCGGAGCGGCCTCGAGACGGACCGGCTCCAGACGCCCGTGATGCACGACGCGGAAGATGAAGTGCGTGATCCGCAGTCCCTCGACTTCCGTATCGGTCAGCATCGGCATGGTTGAACCCCTGCACGCTCAAGCATTTTCATTACGTTCCATGATCCTGCGGTCGCCATGCGTCAACATGGCCGCGGCGGCAGACCGGATAACGCGATCGCATGGCCGTTTCCAATTTGCGGCGATCATCCGTTACACGCGGACGCGCGCAAAAAACCGGCGGCGAATCGACCGCTCCGTCCCGCCGAAGTAGTTGCGCCACCAATCGCCGGTCTCCAACGGTTTAGGCGGATTGCCCGGCTTGCGCCACTGCAGGGACTCTCGGAATGCGTGGTGGCTGTAAAGCCTCATGAATTCGCCCAGATAGATGTCGGCGACGCGCTTGTTGCCGACGACGACGAGCATGTTCTCGTCGTTCGCATTCGTTGACGCGTCGCTGAAGTTGGCCGAGCCGGCGACCACGACGGGATCGTCGGACAGCGGGTCGACCAGCATGAACTTGTTGTGCACGTACCTCACGTTGCCGTTAAGGTTTGACAGGCTTTCCTTCACCCAGCCATCGATCTTGTTGGTAGCGATCAGTGCACCGATGGCGAAAGTGTTCTCCGGCATGTTGCGAAGCTTCTGGATTTCCTGCTCCTCCACCTTCAGCGCCGGATTGTGCTCGCTCATGGGCCGGGTCTTGCGCTCCATGAGGGCGAGGCGGAATGGCGCCTTGGCAGTGCGATAGACGTCTTTGAACTTGGCGTGCATGCCGAAAGCGAACGTCATGAAGATGCCTTCGCGCCCTCGCTTCGCCAGGGCTGCATACCAGTCGAGCGCGTCTAGGCTCGTCCGAGGGCTGAATATGGTGCTGGTACCGACCGGAGGCGGCATCGCTGGCAACGGCGACATCTTCACGACCGCCGGCCTGAACTTCCTGGATTCTGAATCCTCGGCCAACGCCTCCCAATAGGTGAGGTAATGCGCTGCGACCGCGGGATCTTCGACGGCGTGAGCGACGTTTGAGTGGCCGAAGATGCCACCCTTGGAGAAGTTCGTCCCTCCCGTCCAGACGCTGATCGGCTCGCCGTTCTCCAGCTTGACGATGAACTTGTTGTGCGAGAGCGAGGACTTGTTCGTCCGTCGCTCGAGGCAATTTGCCTGTAGCCCGACCTTGGCGACGATCAGCCGGTTGTCGTCGCGGGGTTGGTCGTCCCGCGCATCGTAGATGACTCGTACATCGACGCCGCGATCGACAGCGGCCTTCACGACCCCCACGAAGGGCTCGTACCTGAACTCGTAGGCGGCGATCCGAAGGGAGTGCCTCCCCGGCTCGGCTTCATCGACGAAGCGAACCATCGCCTCGTACAGCCCTCTGGAGAGCCACGCGAAGGCCTGGCCGTTCGGGACATCTCCTGGCTTCCTGTCGCCGAACCGCCGGACGTATTCCTGGGAGGCGGCGACGCCTCGGTTGAAGTAGACGTCGTGGTCGCCGCCCTCGGGGCTCTCGGTCGTGACGCGGACCTTCGTGGACGTCTGCGGCTCAAGCTTCTTCGGAGTGCCCTTCAACGCGGTGACTGTGTAGGTGTAATCGCGCCCGGGCTCGGCGCTGTAGTCAGCCCACTGGAAGCTCTGGATCGGCTGCTCGTCGGTCGGATAGGTCGCCCCCGCCGGATAGCCGGGATCCGTCTCTGCGAAGGCCTTCATCCCGTCCAGGTACCGCGCGGTGTTCCCCGTGTGATCGACGCGATGGATCGAGAAGCCGAGCAGACCCTCACAATCCTCTTCGGCCAGATGGAAGCCCAGCGTCACGACATATGTGCCGGCGATCGCCAGCACCTTCAGGCCCTCGTTGGTCCGCGAAACGCGCATGGCCCATCTCCGCAAGTTATTTTCTTGCAGAATGACGACGTCTTCGTTCAGTTGGAAGATATCTCCGAACGCGCTTTGAGCCAATCGCCATCATCTCCCCGAGCGACTGCCAGCGGGCACTACGAAAGCATCTCATTCCGGCGGATTCGCACTCTTTCGCGCTGACATTCAGGGAGGCGGCAATCCTGTGAAGCAAGAACTGCAGACAGGTGGGAAATTTAACAGAGAGATCCGTCGCAAGCTTAGCGACAGAGTGGCTGGGAGGTGTTCGAGACCGGAGTGCCGACGTGTTACGGTAGGCCCTCTAGGTGACCTTGGAGTTCTGAACGTCGGTGAAGGCGCGCACATCACCGCCGTGTCTTCCGGTGGATCACGCTACGATTCAGGCCTGTCGGCGAACCAACGGGGAGACGTCACCAACGGCATTTGGCTATGTGCGACCTGTCACGTCTTAGTCGACGCCGACCCGGAAGCGTTTCCGGTCGAGCTACTGCGGGAATGGAAATCGCGCGCGGAGGCGTCTGCGCGTCATGCGCTCATCCACCCGAACGAGGAAGCTCTCGAAGCCGGTGGATACCTCGAACTCAGAAGACATGAAGGTCGGCAGCGGACTTCTCTTCGCTTCATGGGCGTCGCCGAGGTCGACGAGAAAAGCGCCATCGAGGTCGTCGAAGCGCTTGAGCGGACCGACATCGTCTATTCCGATCCGATCGAGGAGAAGCTTCGCAAACTCCAACTTCGTGACAAGGATCCTGACGCCCACGCGGCTGGAAACCCAAATCGATCGGAAATTCCGCACGACAAGCGCCCAGAGATCGCCGCCGCTTTGCATGCGAGCAACAAGCGACTTCTACGGCGGGCGAGCCTGATCGCCGAGCATAACTCTGCCGGGCTGGGCCGGCTGTGCGCGATTCTCGGGGAACTGAACGCCTCGCAGTCCGAGAAAATCGCTTCTCTGGTAACCTTTGGCGCATTGGCAGCGCTAAGGATGGTCCTTGTGCTGAAACGGGGCTTCGACTGGGGCGGCACGGAGCCGACACCGTGGTTTGAGTCTTTGGCGGTGGAGACGACGGTCGGGCCCAGCTTGTTGCCATTGGTGCCGAAGGCGAGTTCGACAGGCGATGCGACCTTCAGCTCTCGATACTGGTGCGTGGCCCGAGTGGGTTCCGAGGCAGCCTACGAGTATGCGATGTTGCCCTACAGGCAGGTTTTGCCGTTGTTCCTACACGGCATTCGTGGGGATCGACGGGCGTTCTTCGAGTGGGTCTTGCCCCAGATCTTCGACAGCACTCGCCTTTCACTCAAAGCAGAGGAAGGCAAGGTTTCTGCTGAGGACTGGGAACCTTTCCTGCTCAATGGAGCCTACGAGGAATGGTGGAGCCGCCATCGAGATTGCCCTTGGGGCGACATCAAGGAATAGAACGGCTGCGGCGGGTGGGGAACGATCGATTGAATAGCCCTTAGATTTCTCACCCCAGATTCCAGCATCTCACACGCAACAATGCCGAGCAGCGATGAATGACGAACTAGATGAATATGGCCTCTTCCTTGGGGATTGGGAGGCTGGCTCTCGCCTAAAATTTGCAACCCTACCACCCTATCTCTCGGATCCCATCGCAAGTGAACGCGTCTGGTCTGACAGCACAACTACTGCGCCTCTAGAGCGGCAGCCCTTTGTGGAAGGATATAAGGATATGGACGACCTGGAGCGGTCCGTCCGAAAGTATGATTTCTTCGAGAAGAACCACGACAGCTAGGCACGCGAGTTCAAAGACTATGTGACTTCCCATGGCGTACCCGAGACAAAATTCGATATCTACACAAGAGCGCTCGTAAATGACTGGGTCGACGGACTAAAAAAGAGGCAATTTTCTTCGGAAATATTATCTATCAAAGCATCAATTCAATTCATGGACCGGGAATCTCATGGTAGCAACACCGGCGCATTCGTCGACAATACCGTCAGTTCCGACACTAGTCCGCTGTTTACAAACTCAGAAATGAGAACAATATTTAATGCAAACTCAGGATTAATTGAATCATATATCGCTGATTACATATCTCATTTAAACGACGATAGCATAGGCTCGCTTTCCGAACTCTTCGTTCGACGGGGCGTTTATATGACATCCGTAGGGGCATTTAGGCGGGAACTCCATTACCTTTCCTCCTACTCGCTGGGGCTTCAAACTGTCGAGCAATTCGCTCAAACCTGGACAAGTGCCAACCGAGATTTAGGGAAACCTACTATCTTCTCAGCACCAATTTCGGCAGTTCAAGAACGCGTCGTCGCCTTTGCCCCATTCATCGCGGGCATGGATCTCCGGCAGCTAGAGTTGGTTGTGGCACCGCCAAACGAACCGACGCCCTTGAGGGATCACGGAACTCACGCCGGCATTCGCGAATATAGCTTCCTGTGATTAGCGCTGGCCTCGCCTGACAGGCAATCGATCGCAAGACGAGCTCGGGAGCCAAAGGCGAGGGCAAATCGCCGGGTGGAAGTCGCCGAAACCAGCACCGGGACCTGCCGCTATTTCTCCCGAATTCGAGGCGTTCAGCGACTGCCTTGCAGGTCGGCGATCGCATCCGCCGTGGCGGCCTGACAAGCCCGGCCAATCCGGCATCGTGGTACCCCGCGAAGCTACGCCACCACCAGGGACACGATCTGTCTCGCTCTTGATCGGTGAGGGATGAGCGAGCTTGAATCCAACGCAAAGCCTCGATCAACCGGAAGCCGGGGTCTTTATGAACTTGGTGCCAAGCCTGTTCGAAGGATCCTCGGCAATCGGTGGCGCGCCCAGGTCGGCTCAAGGGGAGGTCCGCGTTTCGCTCAAAGATTCTGTCCGCCTGAGCAGCCAGCGACGATCAAGGTCGATGTCAAAGCCGGAAAAGCGATCGCCTATCCGGGTACACAGATGGGTACGCACATACTTTTCAACCGCCGTAAGCGATTGAAAAGTATGTGTAATTTTGGGAGATAAATGCCTGGTGGAGCTGAGGGGATTCGAACCCCTGACCTCTGCAGTGCGATTGCAGCGCTCTCCCATCTGAGCTACAGCCCCAAGGCGCTGGCCTTCTAGGCTGTGCGTCGCG
>Ga0209793_1000814_pt1 | contig 26563 bp, 17 predicted proteins | sample EBPBio122009_DNA_FD_185863 | JGI IMG/M metagenome (GOLD analysis project Ga0209793, IMG submission 185863) | Wastewater treatment Type I Accumulibacter community from EBPR Bioreactor in Madison, WI, USA - Reactor 1_2/2/2009_ DNA (SPAdes) (version 2) | ecosystem: Engineered > Bioreactor > EBPR >... | reverse complement strand
AAAACCGCCTCTACTTGCCTTCTACGTGGCCTTATTGTGCCGCGATTGCTCTGGCCTCATTGCGCCGCGAGTCCAGTGGCCTCATTACGCCGCCACCGAAATGGCCTTATAGCGGCGCGAACTAACACCTCGCAACCCATTGATTCCATCGAACCCGTAATCGGATTTGACGATCAACTCGGCGCTTCCTTGGAGTCTTCGCATGCAAGTATTCAGTCTAGGTCACGCGAAACAACAATCCAACCCTGTACATGGGTGGACGGACGGACTAGCGGCTAGCGAAGAACGTTAAGTTGCTTGCCGCCTGAACTCGGGCTGCGAGTGGCACACACTTGGTCGGGCCCGAGGAGCAAGCATCCGGCGACGCTCGACACCAAGGCCATCGCCACCTACACCGCCAGCGCAGCCAAGCCGACGGGATTTGTCGACTTCATGCAGAATCTCGTACCCAGCAGCATCGTCGACGCGCTGGCCAAGAACGACATTCTGCAGATCCTGGCGTTCGCGACGATGTTCGGCGTGGCCCTGTCGCACATCGGCCCGCGCGCCAGGCCAGTGGTGACCTTCCTCGACTCCTTCACGCACGCCATCTTCTCCGTCGTCGGGATGATCATGCGCCTGGCGCCGATCGCTGCCTTCGGGGCGATGGCCTTCACTGTGGGCAAGTACGGCCTCGGACCGATTGTCTCGCTCGGCAAGCTGATGGCCACGATGTACCTGACCTGCTTTCTGTTCGTCGTCCTCGTGCTGGGCACCATCGCCCGACTGTCCGGCTTCAGCCTCTGGAAGTTTCTGCAGTACATCAAGGACGAAATCTTCACCGTCCTCGGCACCAGTTCGTCCGGGTCGGTCGTGCCGCAGCTCATGCGCAAGCTGGAGTTTGCTGGCGTCTCGAAGCCGGTGGTCGGTCTGGTCGTGCCCTCGGGACTGACCTTCAACCCCGATGGACAGTGCATCTATTACACTATGGCGACGATCTTCATCGCGCAGGCCACCAACACGCCACTGACCCTGACCGACCAACTGCTGGCGCTGGGCGTGCTGCTGCTGACTGCGAAGGGTTCGGCAGGCGTTGCCGGTTCGGGCTTCATCACTCTGGCGGCGACACTGGCTTCGATGGGCAAGATACCCGTCGCCGGCATGGTGCTGCTGCTCGGCGTCGATCGCTTCATGTCCGAAGCCCGCACCATTGCCAATACAATCGGCAACGCGGTGGGCACGGTGGCGATCGCTCGTTGGGTCGACGCGGTGGACAGGGCGCGTCTCGAGCAGGTGCTTGACGGCAAGAGCGATCCCGAACACCTGCAAGCCTTGTACGAGGGTGACGCCGCCGCAAGCAGCCTCGACGAGGCAGACTTGCTCACGCAGCGCCCGAAGCTGGCGGTCTGAACAGGAGATGAACGATGAAAACCAATGAAGCCCGCAGCCTGCTGCGCAACATGTTCGAGGCGGCAATCACCGCCGCGCAGCCGGCCCACTGCATCCCGCCGCACCTGCCCACGGCGCCGCGCGGCCGACTGCTCGTGATCGGTGCCGGCAAGGCATCGGCTGCGATGGCCAGAGCGCTGGAGGAGAACTGGCCGGGCGAATTGTCGGGACTGGTGGTGACGCGCTACGGCTACGCCGTTCCCTGCCAGCGCATCGAGATCGTCGAGGCGGCTCACCCGGTACCGGACGCCGCCGGAGTCGCCGCAGCACAGCGCATCCACGCCCTGCTGCAGGGGCTGACGGCCGACGACAGCGTGCTGTGCCTGATCTCGGGGGGCGGCTCGTCGCTGCTTGCCCTGCCGCTCGCAGGTCTGACTCTGGCAGACAAGCAAGCGGTGAACAAGGCCCTGCTGAAGTCCGGCGCCTCGATCGCCGAGATGAACTGCGTCCGTCGCCACCTCTCGGCGATCAAGGGCGGGCGCCTGGCGGCGGCCTGCGGTCCGGCGCGCGTGCTGAACCTGATGATCTCCGACGTGCCCGGCGACAACCCGATCGACATCGCCTCCGGTCCGACGGTTGCCGACCCCACCACCTGTGACGACGCCCTGGCGATCATCCGCCGCTACGGCATCGCTGTTCCGCCGGCTGTGCTGCAGGTCCTCGAAAGCGGTTGCGGTGAGTCGATCAAGCCTGGCGACGCGCGCCTGGCCAGGGTGGAGACGCGCCTGATCGCGACACCGCAGATGGCGCTCGAAGCAGCCGCCACCGTGGCGCGCCAGGCCGGGGTGGCGGCGCACATCCTCGGCGACGCCATCGAAGGCGAAGCGCGCGACGTCGGCAAGGTCATGGCCGGCATCGCGTTGCAGGTCGCTGGCCGCGGCCAGCCCTTCACGGCGCCCTGCGTCCTGCTCTCCGGCGGCGAGACGACGGTGACGGTGCGCGGCAACGGGCGCGGCGGACGCAACGTCGAGTTTCTGCTCGCGCTTGGCGTGGCGCTGAACGGCCATCGCGGCATCCACGCGATCGCCGGCGATACCGACGGAGTAGACGGTCAGGAGGAGATCGCCGGCGCCTGGCTCGCGCCGGACACCCTGGCGCGTGCCTGGGCCAAGGGGATCAAGCCGCTCGTCTGCCTGGATGACAACGACGGCCACGGTTTCTTCGACGCCTTGGGCGATTCCGTCATCACCGGCCCGACACTGACCAACGTCAACGACTTCCGGGCGATTCTGGTTACCGACGAGCCCCTCTGATAGCTTGCCGAATTTGCAGCAGTCCGCCGGCTGCTGGTTCACCGAGGCACACACGGGGACCTGCAGGTGGCGAGCGACAAGATTCGCAGACTGAGAACCTCATTGCAGGCCATTGACTTGCCGACGGCCTGTCCTGGCGCTTCCCGCCCAGCGATCCACGACCCCGAGGCCGCCTGTCTCACGCTGATGCCGGAGCCAGTCCTCCCAGCGGCAGCGTGGGACTCTCCTCTTGTCTCACCCCGGACTAGCTCGGGACAAAGAGTCCGGAATAGGGCGGGACGTAAGACATGCATCGCTGTCAGTTGGGGCGGTGCACCACACACGACCTGTATCGGTGTCAGTTGGCTGCTCGTGCCGTGGCACTGATTTACAATTGGTGGAGTCTGTTCGTCCGGCTGGCGCATCCGGACGCTCGGCGCGAGGCCATCACCAGCCGTCCCTGGCTGATGACCTCTGTCGGAAGAAAAACTGAACATGTCGGGCAGATCACCGTCACCCTGACCGGATTGCATGCTCGCTTCGCGCCAGCGCGGGCGGCACTGGTGCGAGTCTCTGCCTTGCTTCAAGGCTGGGTGGCCGAAACTGCGGTGCAGTTGACCCAGCCATCCGTCTGGCATCGTATCTGCGATTACCTCAAGCGGATTCTCGCCGGCATCGGTGCGACACCAACCCCGCAGTTGCTAGGCGACTATCCGAATGGAGTCGGCTAACTGCGGCTGCGAGGATAATGAACTTGTACCTCGCATCGCTGCCGGAATGCTAGCGTCGCCGCCAAGGAGTCCATTCGTGAAGACACGCCGCCTCGTCACATCCCTCGCTGCGGTGATGCTGAATCTCGTGACCATGCAGGTCAACGCCCAGGAGGCTCACCCCGTATGGGCTTACCCGACGAATCCGCCGGACTTCAAGGCGGCGAGCGACGATGCGTCAATCCGCCGGGTGCCCGATAGTGCTGCAGGATACACGTTAACTCAAACGCGGGATCGCTTCGCCGCAACGGACTGGCATCCCGGGGATCACCCGGCAATGCCCGAGGTCGTGGCGAAGGGCCGAAAGCCAGACGTCTTTGCCTGCGGTTGGTGCCATCGTGCGGATGGGTCTGGCGGGCCGGAAAACGCAAACCTCATGGGCCTCCCGTATGTTTATTTCGTGCAACAGATGAAGGACTTCCGGAGTGGGGATCGGAAAACTTCGATCGCCAAACGCGCACCCACGGCGTTGATGATCGCCGGGTCGAAAACGATCAGCGACGCCGAAATCGACGAGGCCGCACGCTACTTCTCGTCGCTCAAGCCGAGAACCAACCGGCGCGTCGTCGAAACGCCTCTCGTTCCCAAGACAACCGTGGATGGCTGGGTCCTCGTCGACACGGGCACCGGAGAAAAGGAGCCGATCGGCCAGCGCATCATCGAAGTGCCGGAGAAACCGGCGGACTTCGAGAGCCGGGATTCCCGTGCCCGTTTCATCGTCTACGCGCCGCCGGGTTCCGTGAGTCGTGGCATGGAATTGGTTCGAACAGGCGCCGAAGGGCGTAGCGTGCCATGTGCCACTTGCCATGGGCCCGAGTTGAAGGGGACCGACACCATTCCGCCGATCGTGGGCCGATCGCCGAGCTATGTTGCGCGCCAGATCCATGACATTCGCAGCGGCGCCCGTGCCGGTCCCAACGCTTCGCAGATGAAGCCGGTCGTGGAAAACCTGACGGAAGGTGACATCGTTGCGATAACTGCCTATCTGGCATCGCGTGCACCCTGAGCCAAGCCGCCGGCTGGCTTGGAGTAAACGCCAACTTCAGCCGTCGCAGAGGCTGTCATCGAGGCCGATGCAAGTGAATCCCCGCACTCGATCCAAGAGCGATCCCGTGCGTTTGCGCCACGCCGCAGAAATGGTCCAGACACGATTCGGTCATCGATGGGAAGTCTCCTACCATGTTTGGGGCTGTTCACCTTCCTTCGACCGGAGATGTCCATGCGTTTGCTCTCATCCCTCTTCGCCGGGGCGCTCGGCCTAGCCATATCAACCGGCAGCACTGCTTGGGCGCAAAGCTATCCAAGCAAGCCGGTGAACGTGATATCGGCCTTTCCGCCCACCACGCTCGACTTCATCCTGCGGCTGGCGAACAGGCACTTTCAGGAGAAATTCAAGCAAGCCCTGGTCATCGAGAACCGACCGGGCGCCGGCGGCAACATCGCCGCCGAGGCGGTGGCAAGGTCGGTGCCCGATGGTTACACGCTGCTGGTGACGACGGACACCGTGGTCACCAGCAACCCGCACATGTACCGGAATCTGAATTTCAAGGCGGATGTCGAGCTGGTGCCGGTCATCTATCTGGCGAACACGAGCCAGACCTTGGTGTGCGATCCTTCGGCGCCGGTCCAGTCAGTGTTGGACCTGGTGACCTACGCCAAGTCGCATGACATGTCGTACGCGTCGGGAGGCAAGGGCGTTCCCGGCCACTTGGCGGCCGAGATGTTCCTGGCGGCAACGGGACTGCGCATGACGCACGTGCCGTATAACGGCCCCAACGCTGCCGTGCAGGACATGATCGAGGGCAAGGTGCAGTGTGGCTTCCTCTCCACGGCGGTGGTGATGCCCCACATCAAGAGCGGCAAGCTGAACGGTCTCGCCGTCAGCACGGCCAAGCGTTCGCCTAGTGCCATGGAGTTGCCGACGGTGAGCGAGGCCGGCATTGCAGGCTACGAAGCGACGTTCGGCGATCTCTTGCTGGCCCCCAAGGGTACGCCGCCTCAGGTCTTGGCCGCCTTGAACGAGGCCATCGGCGCGGTGCTTGCGCAGCCGGACGCACGAGACAAATTCCTCGCATCTGGGCTGGAATTCGTTCCCAATACGCCCGAGCAGACGGCGACACGCCTGCGCCGGGAATCCGACAAGTGGTTGCAGGTCGTGGAGCGACTGGGTTTGCGAGCTGACTGACCGAGGCCGTGCCGGCGCTTGCTTCCTGCTGGTTCTGATCGCGCCCAGGGGTCGAAACCTTGAGTGCGAAGGAAGGGAGGACTCCCGCTTGGCCTGCGTGAGCGTGGGGGGCAGGTGTAGGCTGGGTTACAGACGCTCATTTCGCTCCCACCGGTCGGCGACTCAGCCCGAACCGCCGTCAGGGTCAGTGTTCAGCGACCGGCAGTTCGATGAACAGTAAGCTGCCACAGAATTTGTATATGTCATCAGGCGCCTTTGGGTCTGGTGCCCCGATTCAGAAACCGCGGGACCGCCGACGACTTTGTCCACGCTGCCATCGATTAAGCCAAAAACGGGGTATGCACTACGAATGACTGCTTTCGCGTTGTCCGGTCGTCCAGACTACGACCGAGCGAGAACTTCGTAGCAATGACCGGATCGCGGCTGAAAGCCGTCGTACAGGCTTTTCGGGCCTCGGGCCGCAGCCGACCCCGAGCGGCCATTGATCATCCGAACGCCATACGGCGGCTATCCCGGCCTGACCGGTCGAACAGCGAAGTCGGCGGAGCACCGGGGAGCGATTGGCTTGCCGGCTTTGTCGACATCCCCTCGTCTTGCCACGATAATGCTGACGCCGGTTCGCAAAGCGCTATCGGACTGTGCCGGCACCCGCGCATGCACCGAAGGTTTGAAGACCTGAGGAACGACAAACACAAAAGGTAGACAGGCCGTGCACCTCGTACAGATCTTTCTGTCCACCGTCAGTGCCGAATTCCGCAGCTACCGCGACACCCTGAGCCACTACCTCACGCGCCCGAACGTCTCGGTGGCGGTGCAGGAGGATTTCATCGCTACGGGCACCGAAACCTTGGACATGCTGGACGGCTACATCCGGCAGTGCGATGCCGTCATTCACCTGGTGGGCGACATGACCGGTGCACCCGCACAGACGCCTTCGCTGACCGTGATCCGCTATCGTTATCCCGACCTGGGTGAGAAACTGCCGCCCCTGGCCCCTTTCCTGGTACCTGGCGCGTCGGCGCTTTCTTACACGCAGTGGGAAGCGTGGCTCGCCCTGTACCACCGCAAGCCGCTCATCATCGCCGTGCCCGAGGAGAGCACGCCGCGGGACGCACGCTACGAACTCATCCCGGAACAGCGTGCTGCCCAGCAGGCGCACCTGCAGCGCCTGGCCGAGGTGGAACGGTACCCCATTCACTTCGCCGGCGTCGAGCGCTTGGCTGTGGACGTGTTTCGTTCCAAGCTCTTTGATCTTTTCGTCGCCGCCGGGGTGGCCAAACGAGTCGCCCATCTCCCCTATCCCAGCCTCGGCGACCTGTTCAAGGGCCGGGGGGAGAGGCTCAAGGCGTTGCACGCCAGCCTCGTCAATGCCCCGGCCAAAGGCGCCGCCGCCGTCGTCGGCAAAGCGTTACATGGTCTGGGTGGGGTGGGCAAGACGCGCCTGGCGGTGGAATACGCCTGGCACCATGCGGACGACTACACGGCGTTGCTCTTCGTCGGTGCCGACAGCCCGGAGGCGCTGCAGCGCAACCTCGCTGGGCTGTGCTCTCGCGCGATCCTCGAACTGCCGGAATATCAGATCACGGAAGTCCCTGTCCAGTGCGCTGCGGTGATGCGCTGGCTACAGCGCAATCCCGGCTGGCTGCTGATCCTCGACAACGTCGATAGCGAAGCGGCCGCTCAGGCGGCCGAAGGCCTGCTGCCTCAACTGCCCGGTGGCCATGTGCTCATCACCAGCCGCTTGAGCAACTGGAGCGGCAGCGTCGAAGCCCTGCCGCTGGACGTGCTCGATACGCCTGCCGCAGTGGACTTTCTCCTCGCCCGCACCGACGCCAAGCGGCGCAAGCAGGCAGACGATGCCGAACAAGCCCGTATCCTTGCGGTGGAACTGGCCGGCCTTGCGCTGGCGCTGGAACAAGCCAGCGCCTACATCGCCCAGCGCCGCCTCAGCATGACCGGCTACCTCGCCGAATGGCGCGGCCAGCGCGACAAGGTCTTGTCTTGGTACAACGAGCGCCTGATGCAGTATCCGAAGAGTCTGGCCGTCACCTGGCAAACCTCCGTCGACCAACTCGGCGAGGCGGGCCAGCGGCTACTGCAGCGCCTGGCCTGGCTGGCGCCAGATCCGATTCCGGAATCGTTGCTGGATGTGGCCGTGCCGGGTGCGACGACAGACGACGATGCTGACGCCGCCCTGGCGGAGCTGGAGTCCTATTCGCTGGTGGTCCGTGCCGCGGATGCGCCGGTCTTCACCATCCATCGCCTCGTGCAGACGGTGGCACAACGGGGGGCGGATGGTGCGGCGCTCACCGAAGCACTGGGCTGGATAAGTGGGGCCTTCGTCGCCGATCCGACGGACGTTCGCAGCTGGCCGGTGCTCACCCCCCTGTTGTCCCACGTCCGCGCCATCGCCGCCTATGCCGATGAGGCGGGTATTGCCGACCCGACCGCCTTGCTGATGAATCAGACCGGACTATTGCTCCATGGAATGGGGCTGTACACCCAGGCCGAGCCGCTGTGGGCGCGCGCGCTGGAGATCAGGGAAAAGTCGCTGGGCCCCGAGCACCCCCACGTGGCCATGAGCCTCAACAACCTGGCAATGCTCTACTACGCCCAGGGGGCTTACGCGAAGGCCGAGCCGCTGTTTGCGCGCGCGCTGGCGATCAGGGAAAAGTCGCTGGGGCCCGAGCACCCCGACGTGGCCGTGAGCCTCAACAATCTGGCAATGCGCTACTACGCCCAGGGGGCTTACGCGAAGGCGGAGCCGCTGTATGCGCGCGCGCGGGCGATCTGGGAAAAGGCCCTGGGGCCCGAGCACCCCCACGTGGCCATGAGCCTCAACAACCTGGCAATGCTCTACTACGCCCAGGGGGCTTACGCGAAGGCCGAGCCGCTGTTTGCGGGCGCGCTGGCGATCAGGGAAAAGGCGCTGGGGCCCGAGCACCCCGACGTGGCCATGAGCCTCAACAACCTGGCGCTGCTCTACTGCGCCCAGAGGGCTTACGCGAAGGCCGAGCCGCTGTTTGCGCGCGCGCTGGCGATTTGGGAAAAGGCGCTGGGACCCGAGCACCCCGACGTGGCCAAGAGCCTCAACAACCTGGCGCTGCTCTACTACGCCCAGGGGGCTTACGTGAAAGCCGAGCCGCTCTATGCGCGCGCGCTGGCGATCTGGGAAAAGGCGCTGGGGCCGGAGCACCCCGACGTGGCCATGAGCCTCAACAACCTGGCGCTGCTCTACCACGCCCAGGGGGCTTACGCGAAGGCGGAGCCGCTGTATGCGCGCGCGCTGGCGATCTGGGAAAAGGCGCTGGGGTCCGAGCACCCCGACGTGGCCAAGGGCCTCAACAACCTGGCAATGCTCTACCACGCCCAGGGGGCTTCCGCGAAGGCTGAGCCGCTGTATGCGCGCGCGCTGGCGATCAGGGAAAAGATGCGGGGGCCCGAGCACCTGAACACGCATGCGGCGCGAAAAGCGATCAACAGTCTGGGCAGTCAGACCGTTGCACAAGTGCAAGGGTCCTCGATCGCGGCTGATACCCACAATGGCGTGACGCTGACTCGCAACAGTCCCTGTCCGTGTGGATCCGGGAAGCGTTACAGGCAGTGTCATGGTGCCCTAACGTAGCGAGTACCCTTCGTGATCATGCCAGTCGGTCGCGGCTCTATGCCCTCGAAGCTGGCGAACCTATTATCGCAAGGGATTCCCGTCCTTATGGCGCCATTCGCGGTCGGGAAATGCGATATGCCTTAGCCGTAAGAGTGGAGAAGGGTCTCGGCCAAATCGCGATCGGCAGGTTCCGGAGCACAGGAGTCGCTCAAACGGCTCGATCTACGAAGATTCGTACGGCTGCTCCTGGCCGGGTGCTGCCTTCACGAAACTATACCCCGACGACCGCTTCAACCACAAAGCCGCCGTTGAGAAGGCGACATCACCAACGCTACACCAGTGACGGCTTTCTGGAAATCGTTTCTGACAACCGACCGCTTTGGAGAAGAGGTAGCGACAGTCGGCTCCTGGCCGGTTGCCGACCGACGCCATCCTAAATCAATGACTGCTTTCCCGAGCACAGCGGTCGGTCAGGGGGCCGCTGAAATCCCCAGCCGAATGACCAGTTACGGTTGATTGCCCCCAGGTTAACGTTGACCTGGGGGAAAAGTCGCCACCGTCTGCTCCCGGCCGGCGGCCGACCGCCGCTGTCAGTGCATCCACTAACCGCTTCCCGCGGTGTGACGGCCGGTTGGGCGAGAAAGGTTGACATCCCGCGTCCAATGGCCGCTGACTGTTGTTCGCTCCAGATCAACGTCGGCTAGGGAGGCACAGTGGCTACGACCCGCTCGTAATAGCCGACAGTGTTTCGTCATCGGCCAGACAGGTCGTCTCGGTGTACGCGCAAGACACGATCAACGCCCCTTTTGATAGGTGCCGACCAACTGTGCTTCTGCCACGATGTGCCCCTTCATCGCTTGCTCCAAGGTCCGCTTGTTGGGCTTTTCCAAGTCGGGCAGCACGATGTCAAGCGCGTACAGCTTATGGAAGTAGCGGTGCCGACCGATCGGCGGACAGGGGCCACGGTAGCCAGCGCGCTGCCAATCGTTCAGTCCGTCCAGCGTACCGACAGGAAGCGATTGCACGGCCTCGGGCAGCCCGGAGGTGGTAACAGGCAGGTTGTAGAGCAGCCAATGAACCCAGGTCATGCGGGGCGCAGCGGGATCCGGTGCATCCGGATCGTCGACGATCAGGACCAGGCTCTTCGCCCCCGCCGGCACTCCACTCCAGGCCAGCGGCGGGGAAACGTTCTTGCCCTCGCAGGTGTAGAGCTTCGGGATCGACCCGTCGAGTGCAAATGCACGTGAGGTGATGGTCATGTCCATGACTTGCTCTCCAGCTTGAGTGGTTGCCGACAAAGAACCGGGAAGGACCAGTTACCACAAATGCGCTACTCGCCGGCATATTCTCGCCGTCCTGTCAGACATCAAAACGGATCGTCGAGCCGATGATCGCTCCATCCTCAATCCTCCTGACCAGTTTCGAGAATTTCCGTATCTGCATGCGAGTAGGCTGGCGAGCAACAGCAGAGCAACACCAGCGCACCGGTCGTCGATGCTTCAATGCGGTGTGCCGTTCCCGGCGCGATACAGATGGTGTCGCCAACCCCGACCTTGAACAGATCCGCTCCCAGAGTCATCTGTCCTTCGCCGGCTGTGATGTGGTAGATCTCTTCCGTCACGCGATGCCTGTGCAGCATCGTTCTGGTTCCGGCGGGAAGCGTGGCTTCGGCCAGGCTCTGGTTGCGGTTACCCTGGACCGCTGGGTGCATCAACTCGCGGATTTCAGAGCCATCCTTGGTGATATAGGGAGGGACCGCAGCGTAGTTCTGGTACCGTCGCTCGACGGGGAACCACATTTCGATTTCCTGGATGCTCTTGCGGCCGAAGCTTCGCATCTGAAAAAGCGCTTTGCTCCTGTACCGTCCAACCACCTCATTGACCGTCGTCAGGCCTTCCTTGAGGAGCAGCGTTCGCAGGCGAGGGCTGATCTTGTCGAACGGATCGCCGCTTGCCTTCCGCTGCTTGGCTCGGAAATGTCGCTCTATGCGGTCCTTGACGTTTTCTCGGGAGAGTTGAAACGCCAGGGCAATCTCGGCATGGGACTGCCCGGCTTCCCAGGCGGCGACCATTTTGAGATCGCGTTTGCGCCGCATTGAGCGTGCTCGGGCAATGGGATCAAGGACCGTCATGGGCTTGCTCACCTGGGTGGGGAAAGGACATCCGCAATGCTGATGTTAGCAAGCCCAGTGCCCGCCGAAAATCAGAATGTGCAGCAGGGGCATTCCAGTACACTCAGCGGCGGCGGTTACCCCTGTCGTGCTCCGCCTTGGGTAGCGGCCCTTGGGTAGCGGCGAAAGGATCTCCATGACAAGCCGAATCTTACCTGCTCTGCCATCTCTGGAGGATATCGGCGCGCGCCAGGACCGAACGGCCGCCACCGTGGTGGCGAGCCTCCGCTTCTACGAGGAGTTGAACGACTTTATCGCCCGTGACCGGCGCTGGCGGGAGTTCGACTTTGAGTGCGCCGCGGACGCCACCATCAAGCATGTGATCGAAGCCCTCGGCGTACCGCACACCGAGGTCGAATTGATCCTTGTCAATGGAGTCTCTGTCGACTTCGCCCAAGGCCTGCGACACGGCGACCGCATCTCTGTCTACCCGAAGTTCGAGGCTTTCGACATCAGCTTCCTGCTGTGCGTGCGCCCCGGCCCCTTACGTATCACGCGCTTTGTCGCCGACGTCCATCTGGGTGGCCTGGCCCGCCTGTTGCGAATGGCCGGGTTCGACACCTGGTACGACAATTCCCTCGACGATGCCGGGATTGAGCGCATCGCCGGCAGGGAGGGCCGCATCGTACTGACCCGCGACCGCGACCTGCTCAAGCGACGGGCTATCACCCACGGGTGCTACGTGCATGCGCTGAAGCCCGATGGGCAGTTGTCAGAAGTACTCGCTCGGCTTGACCTTTTCGGCAGCATGCAGCCGCTCTCCCGCTGCCTCAAATGCAACGCCCCGCTCATGGCGGTGGAAAAGGCGCTGATCCTCGACGCCCTGCCACCCCGTGTGCGAGAACACCAGCAGCACTTCAGCACTTGCGCAGTATGCCGGCGTGTCTTCTGGGAAGGCAGCCACTGGCGCCACATGCTCGACCGGTTGGCGAAGGCCGGCGAGGCGGCTGCCGACCAACAGGCATCGACGCAGGGTGCACAGTCGTCCGTCTTTCGCTAAGGAGCGTAGCGCACCGTCTCGGACGAAAATGGCCAGCACCAATCCGTCGAGGTGATGAAAGACCGTTCACTGTCCGCCCCCGAACAACTTCAGCTTCACGAGCGCCCCGGCGAGCAGCGCCAACCCAAGCCCGGTGACCAAGAGCCGGACAATCGTCAACCCCGCCGTCTTCTTCGCCTCGTTGAACGCACCGAGCAGACTCCGCAGTTCGCTGATGTCGCGTGCGGGCGTGGGCTCGCACAAACACCGAACCACGAAACGCCGAAGAGAGGAATTCGCCACAGCGGTTCAAGATATACAGGCATTGAATCGGTTATCACATCGGAACTCAAGCGACCGACCAGTGATGCGCTCTCAATTGCAAGCTCTTAACCCGACCCACCGCTTGTGCACGCCTCAAGACGCTGTTTCCAATCCGCCACCATGGCTTTATCCATCCCACGCTCAAAGTAACGATCCCCAGCAAGGTCTGGGCTTTCCGTCGCTGGCCCCTCAAGCGGCCCTATCCGCGACGGGCAGGAACGGTCCCTGCGTTTCATGTAGCCCCGCGCAGTTGCACCATCTTCGTCGTTGCTGTGCAGGCCCCTCAAGGAAGCCGACTCTCTGCTCTTGCTCGCACAGGCAGAAGTCATACGGAAGGCTGCATGCGCCCTGCTGGCACAAATAATGCTTGAAGATGAACGTCATTCACATCGCGAGCGGGGTCAATCAAAATGCTAGAGCCTGAAGCGCTTGCCGCACTTGCTTGTGGCGCTGTTCTGCCTTATCTCGGTGCAGCCATCTGGACTTGGATTGCCGAACGCCTCAAGCACCACTAGGGGGCAATAGCTCACCAAGATGACGCATTCTTCCCTCGCAGGCTATCCAGGGCCTCGGTGTATAAGACTGGGCATGCTCATCAACCTGAGAAATTACCGTTGCGGAGCGAACCGCAAGCTGAACGTCGGCTATGGAGAAGTTTTCCGAGAGTCGCTTCCTGGCCGATTGCCGACCGACACCATCGTACACTTACTGACCACTTCCCGCAGCGTAACGGTCGGTCAACAGTGCCGAGCGCCGTGACTCGGAATGCTGCTGTGGCGTGAGCCTGCCCTGAGCGACCCCGGCTGACTCTCCCGTCGCGCCGTCTTGAGTTCACCTTCGTTCACGCAGAACTCCACAGCCCGCGCGCCTGCTCCGGCGCCACCACTCTCAGCGCCCGCCGGCCGGGCGACGCCTGGATGGTTTGACGGGTTTCTTGCCCTGCAGGAAGCCATCCCACTGGCTGCTCGCATACGCCAGCGAATAGGGTTGATCGGGGTCGGAGGTGCCGGCCACGATGTAGCCGCGCACGGCCATGCTGCCGTCCACCACGGGGCCGCCGCAGGCGCCCGGCGCCACGTAGCATTCGAGCGACACCAGGTCCGCCACGTTACCGACGGGCTCGATGCTGATGGCGTGCTTTTCGGTGCGTATGACGGGGCCGGAACTGATTCCGGTCTTCTCGCCGGCGGCGACGGCCACCTGCACGAAGTCGCCGGCTTGTGGCTGGCTGGCGTCGAGGCGCAGGCCGGCTGCCTGGATTTCGGGGGGAACGTCCAGTAGCGTCGGACCAAAGGGATGCTCAGTATTGACCCTGCTGACCCGCGCCTTGAACCGGCGATCGCCGGGACCGACGAGTCCCACTTGATTGGATTCGATGAGGGCGGCGACGTCGAAGCGGTTGCAGACGATGACGCGTGGCTCGGCCAGCAGGAAGGCGGTGGCGACCGGCGCTCCGCCCGGCCCAACGACGCCGAAGACGGCCGACATGAGGTCATCCATGGTCTGCGCGCCTGTTGGCGTCGGCGTTGGCGCCAGGGCGCGTGTTTCGCGCCGCAGGGTCGCGGGTCGCTCGTCGTCGACTGCCACCTGCAGGGCCTCTGCCAGCGCCGGAAAGAACGCCTCGAAAGCGCATTCCGGAGCGACGACGGCGCGCATGCCCTGCCGGTTCGCCAAGTGGTCGGGGACGGCCTTCGGGTGGGTGAACCAGACGTCGCCGCCGGCGGAGTCCACCAACTCGCGCACGCGGGCGTCGCGCAGGCTGTAGCCGACCACGAGGAAGTCGCGGCCGGCGACTGCCGGTTTGAGGTACGGCGAAACCTCGACGAGGAACTCGTCCATCTCCTCCACCGTCCAGGCCATGAAGCGCTGGAACAGGTCCCCATGCAGCTTGACGATCTTGACGCGCGGGCTCTGGCCACGCAGCAGCAGCTCGAGCCGGTCGGGGCGGATCACGCCATTGACGATGAGCAGATAGTCGCGTCGCCAGAGGCGTGCGGCGGCGAGCGCGTCGTCGAGCAGGGGGTCCATGTTGGTGGTCAGGACGAAGTCGAAATAGTTCTGCGCACAGAGCGCGGCGAGCGCCCGGTAGCCGGCGCTGACCTCGGCGGGCTTGCGCGTCTGCAGGAACTCGGCCAGGTAGCGGTAGCGCTCCGTGGCGGTCGTCTGGCCGATCTTCTGGCAGAACGTGTCGAAATCGGCGCAGCCGAAAAACTGGAACAGCTCGTCCATGGCGCCGATTCCGGCATCCACGGAGGCGCCGGCACCGAGCAGCAACACGGGCGGTTTGTCGCCGACCGCGCGGCGCATGCGCAGGTCTTTCACCAGGTCGGGAAACGATCGCGGCACCATTTCGTGTTCTCCCGGCAATGGGTGGGGGACAGGAAATCAACGACAACAGCGGCAGTGTATGTTGCGCCAGCAATCGCGGTCAATCGGCGCTCCGGTCCGCGCGCCGGGGCGCGGATGCGCGTCTCGATCACGGTGCCGCAAGGGGTGGACAGACGTGCGGGGCTGTCGACGCGTTGCGGACTTGCCGCTGATGAACGTGTGCAGGCGGCTGGTGCGCAGCGCTCAATGCCAGCCGCCGCCGCCGGCCTGCTGGCGCGCCTCGCGATCGCGGCGCAGGTTCTCCTCGAGTTCTTCGCGGCCGCTCTTGACGATCGCCACGGTTTTCGCCTCGTCGCGAAAGTGCGGCAGCATCGCGTTGAGCGTGATCAGGTTCTGGCGGCGAAAGGCCTCGGCGATCGAGCGCGCCTCATAGGGTTCGACGCCGAGGACGGTCAATGCCGTGCGAGCGCTCTTCAATGACGACTCGAAGGTCTCGCGCTCGATCGCCGTCACGCCGCGATCGGCGAGTTCCAGCCAGTGCCGCACATTGCGGGCACGCGCAACGATGGTGAGCTTCGGAAAACTCGCCCGGGCCAGGTCGACCAGAGCGAGGCTGTCGGCCACGTCGTCGATCGCCACGACCAGCAGCTTCGCCCGCGCCGCGCCTGCCGCCGCGAGCAGATCGAGGCGCGTCGCGTCACCATAGAACACCTGGTAGCCGAACTTGCGCAGGGTATCGATCTGGTCCGGGTCGTGGTCAAGCACCGTGATCGGGATGCCCTGCGCGAGCAGCAGGCGGCCGACTATCTGGCCGTAACGCCCCATGCCGGCGATGATCACCGGCGCACTGTCGTCGTCGATCGCGTCCGCTGCGCGCTGCGTGCGTGCGCGGCGAGCCGTCAGGCGATCGAAAGCGATCAGCAACAGCGGCGTGGCGGCCATCGACAGCGCCACGGCGGCAGTCAACCGGCCTTCCCAGTCGCGCGGCAGGACCTGCGCCGCCCGCGCGACGCCGAAGACGACGAAGGCGAACTCGCCGGCTTGCGCGAGCAGCGCAGCGAACAGCCAGCGTTCGCTGGGCGGAACCTCGAGGCGCGGCGCGATCAGCGCCAGCATCGTCCCCTTGACCACCAACAGACCGACGACCAGCACCGCCAGCAGGGCGGGCCGCGCGATCACCTGGCCGAAGTCGATCGACATGCCCACGGCGATGAAGAACAGTCCGAGCAGCAGCCCCTTGAACGGCGCGATGTCGCTTTCCAGGGCGTGCCGGTATTCCGAGCTGGCCAGCAGCACGCCGGCCAGAAACGCTCCCAGCGCCATCGACAGGCCGGCACCGGCCATCAATTGGGCGATGCCGATCACCAGCAGTAGGGCGAAGGCGGTGAAGATTTCGCGCACTTCGGATTTGGCGATCAGCCGCATCAGTGGTCGTGTGAGAAAGCGGCCGATGATCACCACGCCAAGGATCGCGCCAATCGCCTTTGCCGCGCCCAGCCAGCCGGTGCCGCCTTCGCCGCTGGCGGCACCGAGGAAGGGTACCAGGGCAATCAGCGGGATCGCCGCGATGTCCTGGAACAGCAGCACCGCAAAGCTGCTGCGGCCGACAGGTGCCGCCATCAGGTTGCGTTCGTTCATCGTCTGCACGGCGATGGCCGTCGACGACAACGCCAGCGCCAGTCCGGCGGCGACTGCCGCCTGCCACGTCAAGCCGAGGGCGATGAGGCCGAGCGCGAGCACTGCGCCGCAGGCGGCCATCTGCAGGCTGCCGCCGCCGAACACGGCGCGATGCATTTCGATCAGGCGCTTCAGCTCGAGTTCGAGCCCGATCAGAAAGAGCATCAGGACGACGCCGAACTCGGCGAAGTGCAGCGTCGACTCGACATCGCCGACGAGCTTGAGGCCCCACGGGCCGATCAGCCAACCGGCAATCAGGTAGCCCAACACCGAGCCGAGGCCGCTGCGTTTGGCGAGCGGCACGCAGACGACGGCCGCCGCGAGGTAAACAAGGGCACTGCCTAACGGATCAGCCACGCGCCACCTCCGCATCCGCCACAAACGCCTGCAATCGCCGGCGGTACTGCGCGGCATGATGGTGCAGCGCGTGGTCATCGATCCGACGTGCGTCGTGCAGCACCAGCGGCGGCAGCCAGTGCATGCCGCAATAGCGTGCGGTCATTTCCATCACCGGCATGAAGGCCGCGAACGGGAACTTGTGGACGCCCTCCGGCGTGTAGCCTGCCGACGGTGCTCCGGTGGTCGTCACCCAGAGACACGACTTGCCGACCAGCGCGGTGCCGCCTTCACCGGTGGCCCAGCCGTCGGTGAGCACCGTGTCGAACCAGAGCTTCTGCAGCGCCGGTGCGGAGTACCACATGAGCGGGTGTTGCCAGATGATCAGGCGGGATTCGAGCAACAGTTTACGTTCGGCGGCGACATCGATCTCGAAATCCGGGTAGCTGTCGTACAGCGAGCGGACAGTCACCGAGGGCACGCGGCGCGCCGCTTCCAGCAGCACGCGATTGGCGCGCGAGCGCGCCGGATGCGGGTGGGCGTAGATCAGGGCGATCAAGATGACTCCTCGGCAGTCGGCGCGACTTCTCGCCAGGTCCGGCGCGCGCGACGCACGAGCACGGCTTGCCCGCCGGCCGTCACTGCGTCCTCGGCGGTTCGCACATCGCGGCTTCAATGGCGTTGAGCGGAGTATACCGCGCGATCCTGGTCGAGAAAGGAGCGCCCCTCGCGGCGCGCTAGCCGGTTCGGATGGGCCGGGCGGGCCGCGTGTTTTCTTGCGCGGCATGCTTTCTGTTAAGCTTGCCGCGAACACGTCGTGGCGATTCGGGCAATAGTCCCCGCTCAGCCCTGTACAGCAACTTTCCGATCGCCGCCCATGTTCGACAACCTGCGAAAATTTGCCGCCGCTTATGCCGTGGCAATCGGTGGAATTCTCCTCACCTGTCTGTCGTCGTGGAACGTGCGTCAGGAGTTGCAGACCAGCCACTACAAGGAATTCCAGTGGGCCGCCGGCGACCGCATCCAGTCGGTGCGCGCGGTGGTCGACCAGGGCCTTGACGCGCTGCTCGAGATCCGGGGCTTGTTCTACGCGGCGCAGGGCGTCGACGAGAAGGAGTTTCTCGTCTTTACCGATGCGATCCTCAAGCGGCGCCCGTACATCGACAGTCTGCTCTGGGTGCCGATTTCGCCACCGACTGGCGACGCCGCCTCGCCGGCCCCGACCGGCAGTGCGCCGGCATCGCTGCTGGAAGGGGGCGAGGGAGTTTCAGGGGGCGAGCGGCGCTCGCCGATGCCGGTGCTGCTCGCCTCGTCGCGCGCCGGCTCCGGCGTTTGGAAGGGTGTCGACCTGAATACCACCGGCGAGTTGGCGGATCTGCTGCAGCGTGCCCGGGAGAGCGGCAATATCGCCGTCAGCGCGCGCATGAAAGTGCCGCGCGCGGGCCGCGGTGATGCTGCGCACGTGATCCACGCGGCACTTCCGGTCTATGCGCCGGACAACTCCGGCCGTCCCGTCGTCGGCGTACCGCCCGGTGGGCCGGCTGAACTCCTGGGTTTCGTGGTCGGCATCTACGATATCGAGGAACTGGTGCATGTCGCCATCAGCCTGCTCGAGCCGCGTGGCGTTGAGGTCCTCGTGCGCGACGACTCGGCGCAGGGCGACGCGCAGTTCCTCCACTTCTACGCGAGTCGCCTGGAGCCGGGCGCCTCGCCGACGGCCAGCGGACTGTTGCCGGCCAACGATGAAGATCAACCGCGTTTGGTGGTGACGATTCCGGTCGGCGACCGGAACTGGTCGATCACCTGTGTCGCCACGCATACCTTCCGCAGCGCGGAGGCCTTGACCGAGGCACACTGGTCGGTGCTCGTCGGCGGCATCCTGTTCACCGCCCTGCTCAGCTTCTACCTGGTGCACAGTCGCCGGCAACTGGACAAGCGGATTCAACTGACGCAGACCATCTACGAGCGCGAGGAACTGTTTCGCCAGTTGGCGGAAACGGTCGATGTCGTCTTCTGGGCAACCAACGCCGACGCCACGCGCCTCGAGTACATGGGCCCCGCTTTCCGGCAGATCGCGGGACCGGGAGCGCAGCTCGGCAGCACCGCGCCGTCGCTGATGCTCGATGTCTTTGCCGCCGACGACCGGCGCATCCTCGTCGAAGCCATCGGCCGGCTGCGTGCCGAGGGCCGGCGGTTCACGGTCGTCCTGCCGGTGTCGGCTGGCGATCGGGGTGTGCGCTGGCTGCGCGTCTGCGGCTTCCCGGTGTGCGAAACGAGCAGCGAACTGAGTCGCATCGTCGGCTTTTTCGAGGACATCACCGAACACAAGCTGGCCGAGGATGCCCTGCGCGACTCGGAAGCGAAATTGCGCACCCTGTTCAACCATTCGCCGGATCTCATCTTCACCGTGGACGCCGAGGCCAACATTCTGCTCACCAATCGCCCGCTGCCGTATCCGGTGGGCGGCTCCGGCGAGAAGCGCTCCGAGCGCATTCTGCCGCCCGACGTCCGCGACGCCTATCTCAAGAAGCTGCGCCACGTCTTCGCCAGCGGGCGAGTAGACCATTGCCAGTACACGTCGAGCGACGCCACCTGGTGGGAAGTCCGCATGGTGCCGATCAGTTCGGCCAACGCGGTGATGGCAGCCATGGTGGTGATCACCGACATCACCGAAAACCGGAAGCTGCAATGGCAGGCCATCCGCAGCGCGCGCCTGGCCTCGCTGGGCGTGCTGTCGGCCGGCATCGCGCACGAAATCAACAACCCCAACCACGCGATTCTGGCGAATGCCTCGCTGCTGGCCCGCATCTGGCAGGATGCGATGCCGATTCTCGAGGAGTATGAGCAGGAGCAGGGCGACTTTCTGCTGGCCGGGCTGAGCTTCGCGCAGGCGCGCGAGGTCATTGCGCGAGGCATGCGCGACATTGGCGACAACGCCAAACGCATCCGCAAGATCGTCGATAATCTGAAGCACCTGGGCAAGCAGGATCGCGGGCACATGGATGAACTGGCCGACATCGGCAAGATCCTGCAGGCGGTGGTCACCCTGCTCGATGCGCGCATCCGCAAGCACACCGACGCGTTTTCGCTGGACTTGCCGGCGGCTCTGCCGGCGGTCAGGGGCAACGTGCAGCAGTTGGAACAGGTGTTCATCAACGTCATCGTCAATGCCCTCGAGGCGCTGTCTGAACGTAGCCGCGGCGTCCGGGTTTCCGCTGCGACCGACCGGGCTGGCAACCGGGTGGTCGTCCAGGTGGAGGACCAGGGGAGAGGCATCGGCGAAGACGTGATGGTCCGCATTGGCGATCCCTTCTTTACCACCAAGGCCGAAAGCGGCGGTACGGGGTTGGGTCTGTCGATCTCGTCGTCGATCGTCGAGAGGCACGGCGGCGTGCTGCGCTTTGAGTCGAACAGTGATCTGGGGACGACGGTGAGCATTGACTTGCCGGTCAGCAAGGAGGAGTGAATGAAAGAGAAGCCGTTTGCCAGTCTTCCCGTTTTTCTCGTCGATGACGACACCTCGGTCCTGCACGCCTCGGCGGCGGTGCTGCGCAGCGCCGGGGTGACGGCGATCCGCATGGTGGACGACAGTCGCGAACTGCTGCCGGCGCTCGAGGAGCAGCCGGCGAGTGCCGTTCTGCTCGACCTCTTCATGCCGCACATTACCGGCAACAAACTGCTCCCCGACATCGTTCATCTCTATCCGGAGGTGCCGGTAATCGTCATGACGGCGGCGCAGGATGTGGAGACCGCCGTGCGCAGCATGAAGGAGGGCGCTTTCGACTACCTCGTCAAGCCGGTCGAGGAAAGCCGGCTGATCGCGAGCGTCCGGCACGCGCTCGAAGTGCACTCCTTGCGCCGACAGATGGGCGTCCTGAAGCACTATCTGCTGTCCGACTGCCTGCAGAACAACGAGGCGTTTGCCGGCATCGTCACCAACAGTCGCAAGATGCGCGCGCTCTTCCAATACCTCGAGGCGGTGGCCGTTTCCGCCGAGCCGGTGCTGATCTCCGGCGAGACCGGCGCCGGCAAGGAGATGTTCGCGCACGCCCTGCACAAGCTCAGCGGCCTGGGCGGGCAGTTCGTGCAGGTCAATGTCGCCGGCCTCGACGACACCCTGTTTTCGGATACGCTGTTCGGACACAAGAAGGGTGCTTTCACCGGCGCCGACCAGGCCAGGCCAGGGCTCATCGCACAGGCGGCGGGCGGCACGCTGTTCCTCGACGAGATCGGCGATCTCTCGATGGCCTCGCAGGTCAAGCTGCTGCGCCTTCTCCAGGAACACATGTACTTCCCACTCGGCTCCGACGTCGCGCGCCCGAGCGATGCGCGCGTCGTCTGCGCGACCAACTGCAATCTGGCGCAGATGATGCGCCAGAACCAGTTTCGTTCGGATCTCTTTTTTCGCCTCTCGGTACACCAGATCGAGGTGCCGCCGCTGCGCCAGCACAAGGAAGACATTCCGCTACTCTTGCAGCACTTTCTCGATGAGGCGGCAGCATCGATCAACAAGCCCGCACCCGAGCCGTCGAACGAGTTGATCACGCTGCTCTCGAACTATCACTTTCCCGGCAATGTCCGCGAACTGCGGGCAATGGTCTTCAACGCCATGGCGCTGCATCGCGGTGGTTCGGTGCTGGCCATGGACAGTTTCCGGCAGGCCATCCAGAAACAGCAGAAGGCGGGAGCGGAGCACGCAACGAGCGAGCCGGAGGACGGCCTGCCGGTGGTGATCCCGGGGCGCTTTCCGACGCTCGACGAGGTCGAGGAGGCGCTGGTCAACGAGGCTCTCAAACGCGCCAAGGGCAATCAGGGCGTTGCCGCCACCCTGCTCGGGCTCTCGCGTCCGGCGCTCAATCGGCGCTTGGCACGGCGCGCGCTGCAAGCGTAGGCGGCAGCCGGGCACACCGCCTGCCCCTATCCGGCGGGTTGCGGCGAAAGGCCGCCGCTGCGGCGCGCGCCGGTCCGCGATCCGGGGAGCGGCGAATCCTCGGGGTGTAACGTTGTGCATCGGTGATGCGATCCCGGAAAAGCCGCCAAGCCTCTGGTCTAACAAGGAAAGCACTCCGTATCCGGCGGTTCGTCGGGGTCTGGATGTGCGTTTTGTCACACCCCATCGGCGCCTGCTCTGGCGCCTGGAATCCCGTGTAATGAACTGATTTCCCGACTATCGCGCATAGTCAGCGCTTTTGGCACAAAAAATGCTTACGTCACCAGACTCGATATCGCCGGCTGCCGCCGCTGCAGGCCACTAGCGATCATCGGAATGCGGCAATGGGGGCCGCAGTCGAGGCGCTGGCAATGGGGGGATTTCGGTTGACTGCTGACGGGGGTTGCATGAACGGGCGGGTGTCGGGCGTTGCCCCGGAGCTTCGTCGTTTGCCGTCGACAGCACGACCCGGTGGTCGGCGGCCGCTTTGTCGCGCCGCTTCCCGCGACCCAGGCGACAGCCCTTGCTCCCTGCGCTGCATCCTCTGTTGCTCGACCGGCCCGCTTGTGCTCGCCGCGAGCTTGTACAAGCACCGAGCAGCCTGTATCGACAAGGAGGATCCCGAGGGTCGGAAACCCCTTCACACCGAAAGTCGGGGCGATTCGGTCAGGCGCACTTCGCAGTTTGCGGATTGTCCCGCCAGCCGCGCTGCCACCCATTACAACAACCACAGGGCCGCTTGATGAGCACATTACTGATACTGACGATCGCGACTGTCGCCATCGTCCTCTTTTTCGACTATACCAATGGCTTCCATGACGCGGCCAACATCGTCGCGACGATCATTGCCTCGCGGGCGATGACGCCCATACAGGCGGTGATCATCGTCGGCACCTTCGAGTTCCTCGGGCCCCTGCTCGGCGGCACGGCAGTCGCCAATACCATCGGCAAGTTTGTCACCCTGGGCGATGTGCAGGCCGTTCTTTCGCTGGCCATCCTGATCAGTGGGCTGGTCGGCGCCATCGTCTGGAATCTGGCGACCTGGTATTTCGGTATCCCTTCGTCTTCGTCGCACGCTCTGGTCGGCGGACTGATTGGCGCTGTGGTCGTGTCTGCCGGACCGGACAACGTCGTCTGGGGTTTCTCGCAACTGATGCACGGCCAGATGACCGGAATCATGAAGGTGCTGGCCGCCCTGATCCTTTCGCCACTGATCGGTTTCTGGGCGGGTTTCCTGATCCTGCGGTTGATGCAGGTCCTGCTCTTTGCCGCCAAGCCGTCGGCCAATACCGGGCTGCGCTACGCGCAGTTCGTCACGGCCGCCGGTCTGGCTTTCTCGCATGGCGCCAACGATGCGCAGAAGAGCATGGGCATGCTGACGCTGGCCCTGCTGTTGGGCGGTTTCATCCCGACGTTCGAAGTCCCGTTCTGGGTGATGCTGGCCTGCGCCACGGCGATCACCCTCGGCATCCTCTCGGGTGGCTGGCGGATCGTGCGCACGCTCGGCTTCGCGATCTACCGAGTGCGGCCAATCCACGCACTGAGTTCCCAACTGACTTCGGCGATCGTCATCCTGACGGCATCGGTGATCGGTGCTCCCGTATCGACAACCCACGTCGTCGCCACGTCGATCATGGGCATCGGCGCTTCCGAGCGACCGAACGCCGTCCGTTGGAAAAAGGCGAAGGACATCGCCATCACCTGGGTCATCACCATTCCCGGCTCGGCACTGGTTGCCATCCAGACATTCGCTCTCGTCAATCTCTTTCTCGGAAAGGCCTAATCATGTCGAACGTAAGCGTCGCAAAAACCTCCATCACTCGCCGCATCCTGCATCGGGTCTTCCCGAAAGTACCGAATTTCTTCGCGCTGCTGGCCGAGCAGAGTGCGCACGTGGACGTCAGTGCCGGTCTGCTCGCCGAGTACATGGGCGCTGACAGTTCGCAGGCCGCGAAGAAGATCGTCGAGGCCGAGTACGAGGGTGACCGGCTCAAGATCCGCAACCTGACGCTGCTCAACGAGGCCTTCTCGACGCCGATCGATCGTGAAGACCTGCACCGGGCGATCATCAATCTCGACGAGATCATCAATAGTTGCAAGTCGATCGTCGTCGAGATGGATTCCGCCGTACTGGCCCTGAAGCCCGACAAGTATTGCCTGGAGATGGCCGTACACCTGAAGTCCGGGGTCGAGGCGGTTTCCGCGGGCTATGGCCGCCTGGGGAGCGATCCGAAACTGGGTCGCGCCGATGCGGAAAAGGCCGACAAGGCCGTCCGCAACCTGACGAGAACCCACCGCCGCGCACTGGCGGAGCTTTTTCAGGATACCGATTTCCACAACATCTTTCGCCGCAAGGAAATCTATAACGAACTGAGAGGCGCCGGCGACCGCCTTAACGTCTGCAACAGCACGCTGCTGGACATCGTCGTCAAGCTCTGCTGAGGCATCCCCCTTGCCGTTGTGATCCGGCTCGCGGGAGCGAACGCGGCAGCCTTGCCAGCGTGCGAATCCCGTGGCCGCTTCCGTCCCGGTCGGGCTGGCGCGCGCGCCGCCTGCCGGGAGCATTGCACCCCGTTTTCACAGCCTTGCCAGCCCTCCCGCCGTTGGCGTCAGCACGGCGCCCCCATGGCGCCGCCAGCACGCGTTGAGCCCCCAGCGGCTGGCGTCGACCGGCCGTTGCCGACACGACTCGGCGCCCCTTCAGTGGCCGCCAGGTGTAACGTTTTCCGATTCCGTGAGGCCTCGTTCCGGCGTGCTAAGTAACTGTTTCGCATGGCAGATGAAGGTCGCCAAGGCAGCTCGGCGACCTTCCCGAGTGCATTTTGTTGCACCCGGCAGGCAATCGGACAACGTCTCGGTAGGAGCACTAGCAATGTTGATTTATAACGAGTATTTGTGACATCTTGAGTGTGGCACGATTGCTGCTTTTCTCTAGGAAACGGGGCCTACAGACGCCGGTCTGCGATTTACGGCAGTTTTCTCAAGGGCCTTTTGACGTGGCTGGAATGTCAGTCCAATCCTCAGGAGCTTACAGATGGGCATCGAAACCGCACTCAATCTTTCACTCACCCCAGGCGTCGCCAGCCGGCTGGCCAGGCACCCGCTGCTGACCGATGCCAAGCCGATGCGCGAAAAGGTCACCAGTACCTACTACGACACCCCCGATCTGCGGCTGCAGCGCGAGAGTGTCGTGGTGAGCGATCGGAAGCGAGGTTCCACGCGCCTGTCATCGGTCAGCCGGCTGGCCCAGTCTGGGATCAGGCAGGCGGGGCATCGCGAATGGCCGCTTGCCGGGGCGCCGGGGGAACTCGACTTCTCACATGTCGCCGATCATGGCTTGCGGCAGTGGTTGGAGTCGGTACGCGAGGATCTGCGGCCGGCATTCACGACCAGCGTTACGCGCAGCGCCTGGCTGTTGGAACCCCGCGCAGGGGTGCGCATCGAACTGGCTCTGGACCGTGGTTGGATCGAGGCCGAGGGCCGGCGCCAGCCGATTTGCGAACTTGGCCTGGAACTGCTGTCAGGCGGCGTTGCCGACCTGTTTTCGGCCGCCGGCGAGTTGCAGAGCGATCTGTCGCTGCACCCGGAGACCACCAGCCTGTCGCAGCGCGGCTATCGCGTGTTGTCGGAGCAGTCCTTGCAGGTGGTCAAGGCGCCGCCGGTGGTCATCGACGCCGAGATGACGGCGATTGGCGCCTTTCGTACCATTGCACGCTCCTGCGTAAGGCACCTGCAGAGCAATGAGCAAGGGGTGCGCGAGAGCGACAATCCGGAGTTCGTCCATCAGGCACGCGTCGCCATACGCCGCCTGCGTTCAGCAATTCGCGTCTGGAAGCCTCTGCTCCCGGAGGAATTCGTGAGCAACTTCGATCCGCTCTGGCAGACGCTGGCCAGGCAACTCGGTGAGACGCGCAACTGGGATGTCTTCGTGGGCGACACCCTGCCGGCGATCGCCGCCGCCTTTCCTGCATGTGGCGAGGTCGACCGCCTGTCGCACTACGCGCGCCGGCGCTGCACGATCAACCGTCAGGCCGCCCGTAGCGCGCTCAAGTCGGTCGACTATTCGCGTCTGCTGCTCGAATTCACGGCGGCCGTCTTGGCTCTCCCCGTCGAGGGCGAGGCGCGCCGGGTCGATGCTTTTGCCCCGCGCTGTCTCGACAAGCGCGCCAAACAGGTCAGGCATCTGGCGGACGAGGCCCTGCAGGGCGACGCCACGGCTCGCCACAGCCTGCGCGTCGCCTACAAGCGCCTGCGCTACGCGCTCGAGTTCTTCGCGCCGCTGTTCCCCGGCGAGCTCCTCCGCCACTACCACGTGGCGGCAAGCGGCCTGCAGGAACTGCTCGGGCGACTGAATGATCTGGCGGTGGCCTCCGAATTGATTACCGAGGCGCTTCCCGGCGAGCACGGCGATGTCCTTCGCTGCTGGCTGGCTGGCCAGACCGACTCACTCCTGCCCGAGTTCGTTGTTGCTGTTACGTCCGCCCCTAAACGGGATTGAAGGGCTTTGAATATCGCGCGTACTTTGAGCAGGAAGATCGAAGGATCTCCTGAGCGAAGGCGGAATGAAGAAGGACGGAGAAGGGCTGGAACACCTCTG
>Ga0209793_1000811_pt1 | contig 26591 bp, 30 predicted proteins | sample EBPBio122009_DNA_FD_185863 | JGI IMG/M metagenome (GOLD analysis project Ga0209793, IMG submission 185863) | Wastewater treatment Type I Accumulibacter community from EBPR Bioreactor in Madison, WI, USA - Reactor 1_2/2/2009_ DNA (SPAdes) (version 2) | ecosystem: Engineered > Bioreactor > EBPR >... | reverse complement strand
TGCCCGCCGCCAGCATCTCCACGGTTTCGTCGATGGATTGCGGGATTGTTCCGCGATGATAGGGCACGCCGTTCCTCCACTCCGGAGGATGAACTTATAGCGCCCGGTAGCCCCGGTCCATATAGACAAGTGCCGGTTTGTGCTCACCGAAGGAGACGCCCAGCACTTCGCCGATCAGCACCATATGCGTCGCCATGACCCGGAAATCGACGAGCCGGCAATCAAAGGCGGCAAGCGCGTCCGTCAGCACCGGCGACCCCGTCACCAGTTCCTGCCAGTTGCCCATGGAAAAGCGTTCTTCGGAGGTCAGCAAAGGATTGCGGCCGGAAAAGGCGTTGGCAAGCTCGATCTGTTCGGCCGAAAGCGTGTTGAGCGCAAAGCGCCCGCTCTTCTCGAAAATCGCGTTCTTGGGATTGGAGGCGTTGACGCAGGCGAGCACCATCGCCGGATTGTCGGACACCGAGCAGGCCGCCGTGATCGTCACGCCGCGCTTCTCGCCTTCATGTGCCGTCGTCACGATCTGCACATGGCCGGCGTAGCGGCTCATGGCATCCCGGTAAAGCGACGAGTCCACGACCAACCTGTCCAACACGGCATTCTCCTTTGACACAGGTGATACATGGCGAAAATGAAGAAAAATGTAACCCCCGAAGTCGAATTTTCCTGTCTTGCCAGAGACAAAGCGAATTTCGCGAGGATATTTCCCTTTGACGCCCGAGGGCCGATCCTTACAAAGGCATGATCGCGACCTATGGACCAGGAATGAAGACCGCTCTCAGCGCCAGCCTCATCGCAGCCGCCGTGCTCGCCGCCTCGCCCGTGGCCGCCGCCGGCCTGACCTTCGCCGTCGTCGCGCCGAAGGATGGGCCGCTCGCGATCCTCGGCCAGCAGGTGCGCGACGGCGCGCGTTTCGCCGCCGAGGCGAATGGCGATACCGTGGTAGAGATCACGGAGGCCTGCGACGAGACGGACGGCGACGGCATCACCAAGGCCATCCTTGCCGCCGATGCCACGGCCGCCGTAGGCTTCCTGTGCACGGAAGGACTTTCTGCCTCCCTGCCGGCGCTTGCCGAGGCGAACGTGCCGGCCATTACCCTCTCCGTCCGCTCCGGCATTCTCATGGAAGATGCGCTGAAGAAGGGCTGGCCGCTCTTTCGTCTCGCCCCCGGTCCGAAGGCGGAGGCCGAAAAGGTGGTCGAGGTCATCACACGCGACTGGAAATCAGAGCCTTTCGCGCTCATCGACGACGGCACGATCCATGCCCGCGAACTGGTCGAGACGGTACGGCTGAAACTGGAAGACGTCGGCATGAAGGCCGCCTTCGTCGATACCTACCGGCCGGCACAGGAACAGCAGCTCACGCTCGTGCGCCGGCTTGCGAAAACCGGCGTCACACGCGTCTTCATCGGCGGCGACCGCACGGATGCCGCCGTGATCGCGCGCGACTCCAAGGCAGAGAAGGCGGGCTTCACCCTGCTCGGCGGCGAAGCCTTGACCGGCGCGGATCCGCTGGTGCCGATGCCGGAGGGCGTGCAGGCCATCGCGCTGCCGGATTACCAGACATTACCCGAGGGCCAGCCGATTGCCGCGGCGATGAAGGAAAAAGGCATCGTCGCGGAAGGCTACGTGCTGCCGGCCCACGCTGCCGTGACCGCGCTTGTGGCCGCCGTAGCGCAAGGCGGCGACCTCGCGCAGGTGCTCGCAAGCGGCAGCTTCGCGACGGCGATCGGCCCCCTCGCCTTCGGCGCGGATCGGGAATTGAAGCAAAATCCCTACCGCCTGCTCGTCTGGCGGGCCGGCGCTTTCGTACCCGTGGATATGGAGGGCGACTGATGGCGACCGGCCTGAAAAACCGCATCACCGACGTCGCCGGCCTCAAGGTCGGCAACGCCACCGATCACAAGCTGCGCTCGGGCGTCACGGTCGTTCTCTGTGAGGAGCCGGCAACGGCCGCCGTACAGGTGCTCGGCGGCGCGCCGGGCACACGGGAAACGGATCTGCTGGAGCCGCACAATACCGTGCAGACGGTGGATGCGCTGGTGCTGTCCGGCGGCTCGGCCTTCGGGCTGGATGCCGCCTCGGGGGTGCAGGCGGGCCTGCGTGAAATGGGACGCGGCTTTGCCGTCGGCCCTCATCGCGTGCCCATCGTGCCCGCAGCGATCCTCTTCGACCTCATGAACGGCGGCGACAAGGATTGGGGCCGCTATCCGCCCTATCGTGAACTCGGTTATGCGGCGCTGGCCGATGCGACAGCGGATTTCGAGACCGGCAGCGTGGGCGCCGGCACCGGCGCGCTGACGGCGACCTTCAAGGGCGGCCTCGGCTCCGCCTCCAGCGTGCTTGAAAACGGCTTCACGGTGGGCGCCCTGGTGGCGGTCAACGCGCTCGGCTCGGCCACCGTCGGCGATACGCGCCATTTCTGGGCCGCCCCGTTCGAAGAGATGGACGAATTCGGCGGCCTTGGCCTGCCCACCCCCTTCCCGGCGGAAGCCCGCACCCCGCGCACGAAAATGTCGCGCCGGCCGGCCGGCATGGAGAACACCACCATCGCCGTGATCGCCACGGATGCGGTATTGACCAAGGCCGAGGCCAAGCGCCTCGCCATCGCCGCGCATGACGGTTTTGCCCGCGCCCTCTGGCCCGCGCATACGTCGCTCGACGGCGATCTCGTCTTCGCGCTGGCGACCGGCAGGAGCGGCCGCGCACCGGAACCGGAAGATTTCATCGACCTTTGCGCCTCGGCCGCATCGACCATGGCGCGCGCCATAGCCCGGGGCGTGCACGACGCAACGCCGATGCCCGGCGACGTCATGCCGAGCTGGGCCACGCGGTAATTCGCCCGTTGTTCGCCCCTTCCGGGAATGGTATGGCGACCCCAGATTTCTTGCACGGAGCCTGACATGACCCTTCCCATCCGGATCGCGCCCTCCATTCTCGCCTCGGATTATTCCAAGCTGGGCCAGGAAGTGCGCGACGTCGTCGCGGCCGGGGCGGACTGGATCCACCTCGACATCATGGACGGCCATTTCGTGCCGAACATCTCCTATGGTCCCGATATCATCAAGGCGATCCGCCCGCATACCGACGCCTTCTTCGACTGCCACCTGATGATCACGCCGGCCGATCCCTATCTCGAAGCCTTCGCCAAGGCGGGCTGCGACGGCATCACCGTGCATGCCGAGGCCGGCCCGCATCTCGACCGCTCGCTGCAGGCGATCCGCGCGCTCGGTAAGCGTGCCGGCGTCGCGCTCAACCCGGCGACGCCGGAAAGCGTGCTCGACTATCTCCTCGACAAGATCGACCTCGTCCTCGTCATGACCGTGAACCCCGGCTTCGGCGGCCAGAAGTTCATCACCGCGATGGAAGAGAAGATCCGCCGCGTGCGCGCCATGATCGGCGACCGGCCGATCGAGCTTGAAGTCGACGGCGGTATCGCCATCGACACGATCGCGCTCCCGGCTGCAGCCGGCGCGAACGCCTTCGTCGCGGGCTCCGCCATCTTCGGCGGTGGTCATGTTGACGCCTATCGCAAAACCATCGACACTCTGCGCAGCAAGGCGGAGGAAGCGCGCGCGTGACGATTTTCCGGAAGACGGCTGTCGCCCTCCTCGCATCGCTGGCTGCAACCGCGAGCGCGTGGGCGGGCGACTTCTCGACGTTCCAGTCGCTCGGCTTCTCGCCGGACGGCAAGGTCTACGCCTTCGAGGAATTCGGCGTCCAGGATGGCTCCGGCTTCCCCTATTCAAACGTCTATTTCATCGACACGGAAAAGGACTCCTATCTTCCCGGCACGCCGATCCGCGTGCGCATCGACGACGAAGCGGCCGGCATCGCCAAGGCGCGCGCGGAAAGCCGCGACAAGGCGAAGGCGCTCAGCGACAAATACAACGTTCTGGCCAATCCCGGCGTGCTCGCCGCCTTCAACCCGATGGGCGAAGGCGGGGTCGACCCCAAGCGCATCGAATATCTCCAGCACGCCGTCGAACCGGCGGTAGGCGGCGCCTATGCGCTCGCCCTGGAAGATATCGCCGTCGACATGACGGACCGCTGCCGCGATATCGCACCCGATGGCATCAAGGGCTTCCGCCTCAAGCTCGTGAAGAAGGACGGCGCGCCAGCCGATACGGTGGTGCACGAGGACAAGCGCGCGCCCGAGAGCCGCAACTGCCCCTTCTCTTACCAGATATCCGGCGCGGTCGCCTTCAACGCGTTCAATGTGGCGCCGGTCCACGTCGCGCTCGTCCTCGTGCGCAGCTTCGGCTTCGAAGGCGCGGATGGACGCTGGATCGCGGTGCCGTTCCGGCCGTAAGTGTGGCTTGCCAAGTCTCTGCGTTGAGCTTGCCGCCCATCTTTGCTAAAGCGGCGGCAATTCCCACCTCGAAGAGAAAGCCTGGAGCCGATGATCCCTCGTTATTCCCGACCGGACATGGTCGCCATCTGGTCGCCCGCAACGAAGTTCCGCATCTGGTTCGAGATCGAAGCCTATGCCTGCGACGCGCTGGCCGACCTCGGCGTGATCCCGAAATCCGCAGCCGAAACGATCTGGGAAAAGGGCGGCAAGGCCGAGTTCGACGTCGCCCGCATCGACGAGATCGAGGCCGTCACCAAGCATGACGTCATCGCCTTCCTGACGCATCTGGCCGAATTCGTCGGCCCGGACAGCCGCTTCGTGCATCAGGGCATGACCTCCTCGGACGTGCTCGACACCACCTTCAACATCCAGCTCGTGCGCGCCGCCGATATCCTCCTTGCCGGCATGGACCGCGTGCTCGCCGCCCTCAAGACCCGCGCCTTCGAGCACAAGGACACGATCCGCATCGGCCGCAGCCACGGCATCCACGCCGAGCCGACGACGATGGGCCTGACGCTCGCCCGCTTCTATGCCGAGATGGACCGCAACCGCGCCCGCCTCGTCGCCGCCCGCGCGGAAATCGCCACCGGCGCGATCTCCGGCGCCGTCGGCACCTTCGCCAATATCGATCCGCGCGTGGAAGAACATGTCTGCGCCAAGCTCGGCCTCGTGCCCGAGCCGGTCTCCACGCAGGTCATCCCGCGTGACCGCCACGCCATGTTCTTCGCCACCCTCGGCGTCATCGCCTCGTCCATCGAGAACGTCGCCATCGAGATCCGCCACATGCAGCGCACGGAAGTGCTGGAAGCCGAAGAATTCTTCTCGCCGGGCCAGAAGGGTTCCTCCGCCATGCCGCACAAGCGCAACCCGGTTCTGACGGAAAATCTGACGGGCCTTGCCCGCCTCGTGCGCATGGCCGTCACACCCGCCATGGAAAACGTGGCACTTTGGCATGAACGCGATATCTCGCATTCGAGCGTCGAGCGCGGCATCGGCCCGGATACGACGATCACCCTCGACTTCGCGCTGAACCGCCTTGCCGGCGTCATCGAGAAGCTGGTGATCTACCCGGACAATATGCTGAAGAATCTCAACAAGTTCCGCGGCCTCGTTCACTCGCAGCGCGTCCTGCTTGCCCTTACGCAAGCCGGCGTCTCTCGCGAGGACGCCTACCGCCTCGTGCAGCGCAATGCCATGAAAGTCTGGGAACAGGGCAAGGACTTCCTGGAGGAGCTTCTGGCGGACGGCGAAGTGCGCGCCGCCCTCTCGGAGGAAGCCATCCGCGAGAAATTCGACCTCGGCTACCACACCAAGCACGTCGACACGATCTTCCGCCGCGTCTTCGGCACCGTTTGATACACCCCAAAACGGCGATGGCGCCAATGGCGCCATCGCTCCCCTCTGACGGGCGGTTCTGCACTTTCCTCCTGGCGCAGCATTCCGCCCGCGGACTTGTCCTACCGCCTCTCGTCCACGACGATCTTGCGGTAAAGATGCCAGGTGGCATGGCCGAGGATCGGCATGATCACGGCAAGGCCGACGAAGATCGGGATCGTGCCGACGATCAGCAGCGCCGCGACGATCAGGCCCCAGCACGCAATCGGAACAGGGTTCACCAGCGTCGCGCGCAGCGACGTCTCGATGGCGGCGACCGCACCCACATCACGGTCGAGCATCATCGGGAAGGCGATGACGGTCGTCGCAAGCACGACAAGCGCAAAGCAGAAGCCGATGGCATTGCCCGCCAGCATCAGGAGCAGCCCGTTCTCCGAACTGAAGATGGAGGCGATGAACAACGCCAGAGATTGCGGCGGCTCTGCCCCGAAGAGATTGGTGTAGAGCATCTGCGCGAAGACCAGCCACGCCACAAACAACACCATCAGCATGGCCCCGACCGCCAGGATCGACGGCAGTGCGGGCGAATGACGCACATCCAGCGCATGACGCCAGGACGTATCCATGCCCAACTCGCGCCGCCGGCTGATCTCGTAGAGGCCGATGGCGAAGAAAGGGCCGAGCAGCGCGAAGCCCGCCACCAGCGGAAAGATCAGCGGCAACATGTTGGCCCCGGAACTCCAGGTGACGAGCACGATCCCGCAGATCGGATAGATAAGACTCAGGAACACGTAGTGGGACGGTTTCGCACGAAAATCGTTGAATCCGCGCGCAAGCGCATCCCAAACGTCGGAAAGGCCGATCCGTCGGATCGCCGGACACGCGAGCATTTCACCCGGGCCGGCCATGACATGGAAGCTTGCCATGATGACTCCTCCTTGCCGGTTTGAAACCGTCACGGCCTGCGTGCATGGAGGGCAATCGTCCGCCACCGCGACAGGGCGCAATTGGCATTGAAGACGGCGAATCATACACCCGAAGCGCCGATTTGTCCCGCCCCCTTGACTTCAGCACTTCGTGAACGCACATGCGGCCGCATGAAAGTCTCGGAAGCAGAAATCCTCATCGTCCCCGGCTACACCAATTCCGGCCCCGACCACTGGCAGACCCGCTGGCAGTCGAAGCTGTCGACCGCGCGCCGCGTCGAGCAGGCGGAATGGACGAAACCCGTGCGTGAGGACTGGGTGCAGCGCGTGGCCGAGGAGGTCGCCGCCGCGACGAAACCCGTCGTGCTGGTTGCTCATTCGCTGGGCGTCGCGGCCGCCGTCCATGCCGTGCCGCAGCTCGGCGGCAAGGTCGCGGGCGCCTTCCTCGTCGCCCCTCCCGACGTCGCCAACCCGGATATCCGCCCGAAGCACCTCATGACCTTCGGCCCATATCCCCGCGACCCGCTGCCCTTCCCCTCCTTGGTCGTCGCCAGCCGAAACGATCCGTTCGGCGGCTACGAGCATGCCGATGACATCGCCGCCGCATGGGGTTCGCTGCTGCTGGATGCCGGCGAATCCGGGCACATCAATGCCGAATCCGGCCACGGCCCCTGGCCGGAGGGCACCATGGTCTTCGCCCAGTTCCTCAGCCGCCTGAAAGCGCCGGCATGACCGGAACGCCGGTTCGCCATTAAGAGGAATTTCATAGAAATCCTGCACGTTAAGCCTGTTGAGTTCATTGCAGGCGCCGCATTTCATGGCCAAACCGTTCGGTTCGACCTCCATTGCCGTGCGAGAAACGGGACAGGAACCGTTTTATCGCCAGCTTTTCGCACGCTCCGGTTTCGGTTATGCCGCACTCGACGCCGTCGGACATGTCGTGGATGCCAATGCCACGCTCCTCACGTCGTTCGGCGTTGGCTCCATCCTGCAGCTTCCGACCTTCGAGGCCTGCGTCTCTCCACTCGATCGTTCCGTTCTCGCCTTCGCCATGCGCACGCGCATGGCCGAACAGACCCCTTGGGAAATCCGGCTGAAGCGGCCGGATGGCAATGAATTCTGGGTGCTCGCCTCCTTCATCGTCCCGCCGCCGCTGCCGGGCGGCGACGAGACGGCGCCCGCGCTGATCGTGCAGACGGTCGACATAGACGAGCGCAAGCGCAACGCGCTTGAACTGGCCGAGCGGGAAAGCCGCTGGAACCACGCGCTGGAATCCGCCGGCCAGGGCGTCTGGGACCACGATTTTTCCCGCGGCGACCTCTTCTATTCCCGCCAGTGGCGCACCATCCGCGGCCTGCAGCCGGACGATCCCATCGAGGCCACGCTCGAAACGTGGATCCAGACCGTGCATCCCGACGACCGGGTCCATGTTCTCCGCGAGATCGCCCGACAGGAAAACGGCGAAGCGCCGTTCAACGTCTTCAGCTATCGCGAGCGGCATCGCGACGGGCATTGGGTGTGGATCGAGAGCCGCGGCGCGATCGTCGAATACACCGCCGACGGCAAGCCGAGCCGCATCGCCGGCACCGACACCGACATTACCGAGCGCAAGGAAGCCGAGGAACGGCTCGCGCAGATGTCCCGCCGGCTGGAACTGGCGCTCGACATTTCCCGCATCGGCGTCTTCGACATCAACCTGCGCACCAACGAAGTGCGCTGGGACGACCGGATGACCGAGATATATGGCCTTACCAGCGCGCCGGACGGTATGACCTGGGAGCAGGCCCTGCACCCGGAGGACCGGCAGAAGGCCTCCGCCAAGGTCAACGAGGGCATCATCGGCAATCACGATTTCGCGAACGCGTTCCGCATCGTCCGGGGCGACGGCGCAATCCGCCATATCCGCGGGCGCGCCGCGCCCTATGTCGACACCACCGGTGCCCCCCGCCTTATCGGCGCGAACTGGGACGTGACGGATGACGTGGAGCTGCAGGAGGAACTGAAGCACGCAAAGGATCTCGCCGAGGCCCGCAACGCGGAGCTGGAGACCGCAAGGGCGCGCATCGAATACACGGCCCTGCACGATCACCTGACGGGCCTGCCCAACCGGCGCTATCTCGACGCCGCCATCGCGGAGGCGGCCGGCAAGGCACGGGAGAGCGGCAGCCGTCTCGCCGTGCTTCACATCGACCTCGACCGCTTCAAGGAAATCAACGACACGCTCGGCCACCTCGCCGGCGACCAGATGCTCGTACATGCCGCAGACGTGCTGACCGGACTGAAAGGGCCGGACGAATTCGTCGCCCGCATCGGCGGTGACGAATTCGTCTTCCTCTCCGCAGGCTCCGCCGGCCGGAACCTTGCGACGCTGGCCGAGGCGATCGTCTCCGCCATGCGCAAGCCGGTCACGTTCAACGGCCATATCTGCCGCTTCGGGGCGAGCGTCGGCATTGCCAGCCAGTCGGGTGCGGCCATCGACGCCAAGCAACTGCTTGTCAATGCCGACCTCGCCCTCTACCGCGCCAAGAATCGCGGCCGCAGCCGCCACGAATTCTTCACCAGCGACTTCCAGGCGCAGATCATCGTCAACAAGCAGACGGCAGACGATATCCTCACCAGTATCGAGCAGCACCGCTTCCTGCCCTGGTACCAGCCGCAATTCTGTGCCCGCACGCTCGATATCACCGGCGTCGAGACGCTGGCCCGCTGGGATCACCCGGCGCGGGGCATCCTGATGCCCGACACGTTCCTGAAGATCGCGGACGACCTCGACTGTGTGGCGATGATCGACCGCCTCGTGCTGGAGCAGTCCCTTGCCGACTTCGCCGACTGGCAGCGGCAGGGATTGGGCATCGGCAAGATTTCCGCCAACATCTCGTCCAGACGCCTGCACGACCCGGAGCTCGCACACTCCCTGCGCACGCTGAACATCGCCCCGAAATCGCTTTCCTTCGAACTGCTGGAATCGATCTTCCTCGACGATTGCGACCGCACGGTGCTGGAAAACCTCGCCGAGATGCGCAAGCTCGGCATCGATATCGAGATCGACGACTTCGGCACCGGCCATGCCTCCATCGTCAGCCTGATGAAGCTCAGCCCGCGCCGGCTCAAGATCGACCGCCAGCTCGTCAAGCCTGTCAGCCGCTCGCCGGGCCAGCGCAAGCTGGTCGGCACCATCGTCGAGATCGGCCGCTCGCTGAACATCGAGGTCGTCGCGGAAGGGGTGGAAACGCCGGCGCATGTCGCCATCATGCGCGATCTCGGCTGCGACATCCTGCAGGGCTACGCCCTTGCCCGTCCCATGCCGGCCGACGCCATCCCGGACTTCGTGCGGCGGCAGGAGTGGCGCGCGCATGCCGGCCACGCCCGCGACCTCCAGAACGAGGTCCGCCGCACCACAGCCGCCCGCTAGAAACAAAAAAGCCGCCCGGGCGTGCCGGGCGGCCTTTTCAAGCAATCATGCCGCGGCGATCAGCCGGCTTCGATCTGCGAGATGGCGACGGCCAGAAGCTCGATCATCTGCACGCGGATCTCGTCTTCCGAGCGGGCGACGCCGGCGGCGTCGAAATCGGCCTTGACCTTGCGCACGACATCCTCATGGCCGACTTCCTCGAAATCGGCGGCGACGACGTCCTTGGCATAGGCGTCCGCGGCTTCGCCGGTCTTGCCGAGAAGGCCGGCGGCCCAGAGACCGACCAGCTTGTTGCGGCGAGCCTCGGCCTTGAAGCGCAGCTCCTCGTCCAGCGCGAACTTGGCCTCGAACGCTTTTTCCCGATCCTGAATGCTGCTCATCTCACGTCTCCCGTAGATTCTGTAACCCGTTAGGCTTCCCCGCCCATTAATCAAAACGACGGCAAAAGTGCAATGCGAACTTTCACGCCGCCCGACTTGCCGGAAAGGCCTGAAATCGGGGGATCGGGCGTAACGCCGATTGTTAAAGTGCGGCATTTCGTTTATGGAGCCGGAAACGAACGACACCTGCGCGACCCAAGCGCGCCAACAAAGAGAAAAATCCATGAACCGTCGCCGCCGTATCTACGAGGGCAAGGCCAAGATTCTCTATGAGGGTCCCGAGCCGGGCACGCTGATCCAGTTCTTCAAGGACGACGCCACCGCCTTCAACAAGAAGAAGCATGACGTCATCGACGGCAAGGGTGTGCTCAACAACCGGATTTCCGAGTACATCTTCACCCAGCTCAACAAGATGGGCATCCCGACCCACTTCATCCGCCGCCTCAACATGCGCGAGCAGTTGATCAAGGAAGTCGAGATCATCCCGCTCGAGGTCGTCGTGCGTAACGTCGCCGCCGGCTCGCTTTCCAAGCGCCTCGGCATCGAGGAAGGCACCGTGCTGCCGCGCTCGATCATCGAATTCTACTTCAAGGCCGACGCGCTCGAGGACCCTATGGTCTCCGAGGAGCACATCACGGCCTTCGGCTGGGCAAGCCCGCAGGAACTCGACGACATCATGGCGCTCGCCATCCGCGTCAACGACTTCCTTTCCGGTCTCTTCCTCGGCGTCGGCATCCAGCTCGTCGATTTCAAGATCGAGTGCGGCCGCCTTTACGAAGGCGACATGATGCGCATTATCATCGCCGATGAGATTTCGCCCGATAGCTGCCGCCTCTGGGACATCGCCACCCAGGAGAGGATGGACAAGGACCGCTTCCGCCGCGACATGGGCGGCCTCGTGGAAGCCTACCAGGAGGTGGCCCGCCGCCTCGGCATCATCAACGAGAACGAGCCGGTGCGCGGCACCGGCCCGGTTCTGGTGAAGTAACGCTCCCCAAGGATGGAACGGAAAGACATGATCAAGGCACGCGTAACGGTGACGCTCAAGAACGGCGTTCTCGACCCGCAGGGCAAGGCCATCGAAGGCGCGCTCGGCAGCCTCGGCTTCGACGGCGTCGGCGGCATCCGCCAGGGCAAGGTCTTCGACCTCGAACTTGCAACCGCCGACCGCGCCAAGGCCGAAGCCGACCTCAAGGCCATGTGCGAGAAGCTTCTGGCCAACACGGTAATCGAGAACTATACTATCGCCCTCGCCTGACGGTTGAAGGGACACGATAGTGACGGACATTACTCAGGAACTGATGTTCGAACTCATGAAGCGTATCCAGTCCGATCTCGCCACGTTCAAAGACGGGCAGCGGGATATGCGGCAGGACATCGTAAGCCTGCGAAATCACATGCATGTCATGCAAGGAGACATCAATAACCTGCATGGCAGCATGGCCCAGGTATTGACACGCCTCGACCGTATCGAAAACCGCCTCGAACTGCGTGAACTCGCCGAGGCCCAGGCAAGGTTTGAACCGCACCCATGAAGTCCGCCGTCGTCCAACTTCCCGGCCTCAACCGCGACCGCGACATGATCGCCGCGCTGACCAAGATTTCCGGCAAGGCGCCGATCACCGTCTGGCAGACGGAAACGGACCTGCCGGATGTCGATCTCATCGTCATTCCCGGCGGCTTCTCCTACGGCGATTACCTGCGCTGTGGCGCGATCGCCGCCCGCATGCCGGTCATGCAGGCGATCAAGGCGAAGGCCGAGGCCGGCGTGAAGGTGCTCGGCGTGTGCAACGGCTTCCAGATCCTGCTCGAGGCGGGCCTCCTGCCCGGCGCGCTGATGCGCAACGCCTCGCTGAAGTTCGTCTGCCGCGAAGTGAAGCTGGAAGTGGTGAATGCCGAGACGGACTTCACCCGCGCCTATGAAAAGGGCCAGATCATCCGCTCACCCGTCGCCCATCACGACGGCAACTACTTCGCCGACGCCGAGACGCTGGCAAGCGTCGAAGGCAACGGACAGGTCGTCTTCCGCTATGCCGAAGGCACCAATCCGAATGGTTCGATCAACGACATCGCCGGCGTGATGAACGCCAAGGGCAACGTGCTCGGCCTGATGCCCCACCCGGAAAACCTCATCGAGGCGGCCCATGGCGGCTCAGACGGCCGCGGCCTTTTCGCCTCGGTGCTCGACGTAATCGCTGCTTAACCGGCCCTTGCTATCTAGGGCGCATGTCCGCTTCCGAAAGGTTCTCCATGCGCCCTCTCCTCGCCGCCCAGCTCATCCTGCCGCTCGTTGCCGTCGCGGCCCTGGCCGGATGCCAGCCGAAGACCCCGGCACCGAAGCCCAATGGCGGCGCGCTACCCACCATGGAGCGCGTGGCGCTCGGCGCCAATAGCTGCTGGTTCAAGTCGGGTGACCCGGCTTTCAAGGCCTACCGCCTCGCACCGGAACTGAATTCCTTCTCCGGCCGCCCGCGCATTCTCGTCGTGCACCGCAATTCACCGGAATCGCGCCCGCTGCTGGTCGTCCAGGCGGAAGGCAGCCCGGCCAGGCTCGATGCTTTCGGCCCGCTGATGAACGAGCCTGTCGGGGCGCGCATCACGACCGACGTCAACCGTTGGGCCGCCGGCGGCAAGGGCTGCTGAAACGCCTCAGGCGTTCATATCCCAGTAGAGCGACTTCCCGATCTCCCGGCGCGCTTCGCTCCGGCTGATGCCGATGTCCTGCAACTGGTCGTCCGTCATCTCAAGCAGGCTATAACGTGTACGCCGCCTGACATGCCACGCATGGCAGATGCGCCAGACGCGAAGAAACAACGTCCGGGGCCTCACACCGCCATAGGGGGATACCTCGGCATGGATTGTATCAATTGCCATAATCTTTTCTCCTGAAATGTCACTAAAAACGCGACAATCGGTGCATTCAGGGAATAATTGACTCCCAGTACGGTGCAATCTAAGAATTGCCACCATGACAAATTGGCTTCCCGACCTTCAGACCTCCGATGGCCCGCTCTATGTCCGCATCGCCGACCAGATCGAGCAGGCGATCCATACCGGCGCGCTCGCGGTCGGCAGCAAGCTGCCGCCGCAACGCAACCTCGCCTACGATATCGGCGTGACGATCGGCACGGTGAGCCGCGCCTACAGCATGGTGCGCGAACGGGGCCTCGTCAGCGGAGAGGTCGGCCGCGGCACCTATGTGCTCGGCTCGCGGGATGGCGATCATGCCGAGACGGCGGTCGACCCGGTCAGCGCCCATCTGCTGGGCACCCGCGCCGCCCATGCCCCGCCCGGCAAGCTGCGTTTCGACACCACCGCCGCAACGGATGTCGGGCAATCGGCCGTCGTCACCGATATCCTCTCGGCCATCTGCCGCGAACTGCCAAGCGAGGTCGCAAGCTATACCCGGAACTTCCCCCCGCATTGGCTGGAGGCCGGCCAGCGCTGGCTGCGGCGCGGCGCGTGGCAGCCCTCCGCCGAGAGCATCGTCCCGACGCAGGGCGCGCATGCCGCGATCATGGCGGCCGTCTCGGTCATCACCTCGCCCGGCGACCGCATCGTCTTCGAACATGTCACCTATTCACAGATCAGCCGCGGCACCGCCTTGCTCGGACGCCAGACGGCGCTGGTCGAATCCGACGCGCACGGCGTCATCCCCGAGGATTTCGAGCGGGCCTGCCTGCAACAGCATCCCAAGCTCGCCTTCCTGATGTCCGGCGCGCAGAATCCGACGCTCGCCACCATGCCGGAGGAACGCCGCCGGGCGATTGCCGCCATTGCCCGGCGGCACAATGTCTTCCTCGTCGAGGACAATCTCTACGGCGCGACGGCGGGCGACGACATTCCGCTGCTCGCCGAGATCGCGCCCGACCGCACCTTCCTCGTCGGCGGCCTTGCCAAGAGCGTGGCGGCGGGCGTGCGCGGCGGCTGGATCGCCTGCCCACCCCATCTCGCGCAGCGCGTGCGCATCGCCCACAAGATGGTGAGCGGCGGCCTGCCTTTCCTGCTCGCCGAGCTCAGCGCCCGGCTTGTGCTTTCCGGCATGGCGGATGCGATCCGCGCGAAGGTTTGCGAAGAGGTCGGCATCCGCGAGGCGCATGTGCGCGATGTCTTCGCCGGGCTGGATTTCAATTCGCACCCGCGCGTGCCCTTCCTCTGGCTGAAGCTGCCGGATCCCTGGCTTTCCGGCACGTTCCGGCAGGCCGCCTTCGCCGAGGATATCCTCATCGACGACGAGCACGAGTTCAAGGCGGGCCGCTCGGAAAAGACCTTCCACCGGGTCCGCATCGGCTTCTCCTCGCCGGAAAGCCGCGAGGATGCCGTCGCCGGCCTGATGCGGCTGCGCCGTCTGCTGGACCATGGCCCCACCGGCTATGACAGCCCGGCCTGAAAGCCTTGGCTAGCTGTGGCTTGCGGCCATTTTCCTGTCGCGCTGCCGGGCGGCATAGGTTAAAGAGACCGCAATCCTGCCCTCCACGACAAGACGAGCGACGATGACCATTTCGAACACCCGCCCGATCACCCCGGAGTTGATTGCCGCCCACGGGCTGAAGCCGGATGAATACGACCGCATCCTCTCGCTGATCGGCCGCGAGCCGACCTTCACGGAACTCGGCATCTTCTCGGCCATGTGGAACGAGCATTGCTCATACAAGTCCTCCAAGCGCTGGCTGCGCACGCTGCCGACCAAGGGTCCGCGCGTCATCCAGGGTCCGGGCGAGAATGCCGGCGTGGTGGATATCGACGACGGCGACTGCGTCGTCTTCAAGATGGAGAGCCACAACCACCCGTCCTATATCGAACCCTATCAGGGCGCGGCGACCGGCGTCGGCGGCATCCTGCGCGACGTCTTCACCATGGGCGCGCGCCCGGTTGCAGCAATGAACGCGCTGCGCTTCGGTGCGCCGGACCATCCGAAGACGCGCCATCTCGTCTCGGGCGTCGTCGCCGGCGTCGGCGGCTACGGCAATTCCTTCGGCGTGCCGACCGTCGGCGGCGAAGTCGAGTTCGACCCGCGCTACAACGGCAATATCCTCGTCAACGCCTTTGCCGCCGGCCTTGCCAAGTCCAACGCGATCTTCCTGTCCGAAGCCAAGGGCGTCGGCCTGCCGGTCGTCTATCTCGGCGCCAAGACCGGCCGCGACGGCGTGGGCGGCGCGACCATGGCCTCGGCCGAGTTCGACGAATCCATCGAGGAGAAGCGCCCCACCGTCCAGGTCGGAGACCCCTTCACCGAAAAGTGCCTGCTGGAAGCCTGCCTCGAGCTGATGCAAACCGGCGCCGTCATCGCCATTCAGGACATGGGCGCGGCGGGCCTGACCTGCTCGGCCGTCGAGATGGGCGCCAAGGGCGACCTCGGCATCGAACTGAACCTCGACCTCGTGCCGGTGCGCGAGGAGCGCATGACCGCCTACGAGATGATGCTGTCGGAAAGCCAGGAGCGCATGCTCATGGTCCTCGAACCCGCCAAGGAAGAGGTCGCCAAGGCGATCTTCGTCAAGTGGGGCCTCGACTTCGCCATTGTCGGCTATACGACGGATGACCTGCGCTTCCGCATCCTGCACCAGGGCGAGGAGGTCGCCAACCTGCCGATCAAGCAGCTCGGCGACGAGGCCCCGGAATATGACCGCCCCTGGCACGAACCCGCCAAGCCCGCCCCGCTGCCGGCCAGCCAGGTCGCGGAACCCGGCAACTACGGTGAGGCCCTTCTGAAGCTCGTCGGCTCGCCGAACCAGTCGAGCCGCCGCTGGGTCTACGAGCAATACGACACGCTGATCCAGGGCAACTCCCTGCAGATCCCCGGCGGCGATGCCGGCGTCGTGCGCGTCGAGGGCCACGCCACCAAGGCGCTTGCCTTCTCTTCCGACGTCACCCCGCGCTATGTCGAGGCCGATCCGTTCGAAGGCGGCAAGCAGGCCGTCGCCGAATGCTGGCGCAACATCACGGCGACCGGCGCCGAGCCGCTTGCCGCCACCGACAACCTGAACTTTGGCAATCCTGAAAAGCCGGAAATCATGGGCCAGTTCGTCAAGGCCATCGAGGGCATCGGCGAAGCCTGCCGCGCGCTCGACTTCCCGATCGTCTCGGGCAACGTGTCGCTCTATAACGAGACGAACGGCATCGCGATCCTGCCGACCCCGACCATTGCCGGCGTCGGCCTCCTGCCCGACTGGTCCGCCATGGCGAAGATCGGCGGCGCGAAGGATGGGGACCACCTCCTCCTCATCGGTGTCGACGGCAGCCATCTCGGCCAGTCCGTCTACCTGCGCGACGTCGTCGGCAAGCGCGACGGCCCGGCCCCGGAAGTCGACCTTCAGGCCGAACGCCGCAACGGCGAGTTCGTGCGCACTGCCATCCGCAACGGGCAGGTCACCGCCTGCCACGATATTTCCTCGGGCGGCCTTGCAATCGCGCTTGCGGAAATGGCCATGTCCTCCGGCAAGGGCGCGAAGATCGACCTTTCCGAGGCGAACGGTCCGGCCCATGCGCTGCTCTTCGGCGAAGACCAGGCGCGCTACGTGATCGCGGTTCCGGCCGATCTGGCGAACTTCGTCTGCGCCAATGCCGAAGACGCGGTCGTGCCGTTCCGCCGCCTCGGCACGGTCGGCGGCGATGCCTTGGTCGTGGATGGCTATCTCTCGCTGCCGATTGAACAATTGCGTAGCACCCATGAATCGTGGTTCCCTGACTTCATGGATGGCAACGGCACCGCCGCTGCTGCCGCTGAATAAGAAAAGGGAGCAGTAAACATGGCTATGTCACCCGGCGATATCGAAGACATGATCAAGACGGGCATTCCCGGCGCGAAGGTTGTCATCCGCGATCTTGCCGGCGATGGAGACCACTATGCGGCCGAGGTCGTCGCGGAAGCCTTCCGCGGCAAGACCCGCGTGCAGCAGCACCAGATGGTCTACGACGCCCTGAAGGGCAATATGGGCGGCGTCCTGCACGCCCTCGCCCTCCAGACCTCCATCCCGGACTGATCCGCCATGGCCGGTCTCCTCGATGAACTCGTCTCCAGCGTGGTCGACGCAGCCCTGAAAGAGGTGCTGAAGAAGACCGGCGTGCGCAAGGCCACGACCACCAAGCGCACGCGCCGCAAGACGACGACCCGCAAGAAGGCGTCGGGAGGCATCCTCGGCGATATCATCGAGGCCGCGCTGAAGCCGGCAAAAAAGACGGCCAAGCGTCCGCGCAAGCAGGTGAGTCGTCGCCGCACGGCCGCAAGCCGCAGCAGCCAGCGTAGCCGCTGAGCGGCGGCTTCCGCTGCCTTGCAAAGAGAACGGGCCGGCGACGTGAGCGTAGCGACCACATCCGCATCCGGCACCCAGCCCGGTTTCCTTCTGATCGGCGGCGGCTATATCGCCGCCGTCCTGACCGCCACCCTCGTCGTGATCGCCATCCTGTGGTTCCACGCCGGCACGGACGAATTCCTCTTCCAGCTCTTCATCATGGGGTGCGCCTATACCTTCGTCTGCGCCCTGCCAGGCTTCATCGCCACCGTCGTCATCGCACGCCTCCTCGCCTTGAGGGCCTGGATATTTTTCACCCTCGCGGGCGGTCTCGACGGCATGCTGTCGCTGGTGTTTTTCGACCGCTCCCTGCTGCGCGATACATTCGTCGTCTTCGTCGTTGCGGGCGGCCTTGCCGGGGGCCTAATCTACTGGCTCATTGCCTATCGCCGACGCCACCCTGCGGCCTGAAGCACACACCGCGGCAATTTTTCTGAGGGACTTCTGGCAATTGTCACCCGAGGTTGTTATCTAGGGCGAATGGTTCATCGCATCGGTCCTTGAAGCCGATTTGCTAAGGAATACGGAAATGAGCGGCATCCAAGATTTCATCGCCAACGAATTGAAGACCAACGACGTCGTCCTCTTCATGAAGGGCACGCCGGAATTCCCCCAGTGTGGGTTCTCCGGTCAGGTCGTGCAGATCCTCGACTATGTGGGCGTGGACTACAAGGGCATCAACGTGCTCGCCGACGCCGACATCCGCCAGGGCATCAAGGACTACTCCAACTGGCCGACCATCCCGCAGCTCTATGTAAAGGGTGAGTTCGTCGGCGGCTGCGACATCGTGCGCGAAATGTTCCAGTCAGGCGAACTGCAGTCCCATCTCGAGGGACAGGGTATTGCCGTCAAGGGCGCTGCCTGACGCTTCTCGGGTCTTCGGCCGGCAAGCTTTTCAAAGGCGCCGCATAACAGCGGCGCCTTATCTCTTTTATGGATTATATTGATATGTCTGCACTTTCTCCCGAATCTGCCCAGCGCCTCAAAGGCATGGGCAAGATAGAATTCATTGCGCTCATGGCGCTTCTCATGGCACTCAACGCACTCGCCATCGACATCATGCTGCCCGGCCTGCAGGAGATCGGCGCCAGCCTCGGCGTCGAGAACGAGAACCACCGGCAATATGTCATCTCGGCCTATCTGATCGGCTTCGCCATCGCGCAGCTCGCCTATGGCCCGGTATCGGACCGGTTCGGCCGCCGCGTGCCCATGTTCTTCGGCCTCGCCGTCTATATCGTGTCGTCGCTCTGCGCGATCCTCGTGCCGAGCTTCGCCGCGCTGCTGGCGCTGCGCTTCATCCAGGGCATCGGCTCGGCCGCCATGCGCGTCATCACCGTCTCCATCGTCCGCGACATCTTCGGCGGGCGCGCCATGGCGGAAGTCATGTCGCTGATCATGATGGTCTTCATGGTCGTTCCGGTACTTGCACCCGGCACCGGGCAGGTCGTCATGCTGTTCGGCGAATGGCACCTCATCTTCGTCTTCATGGCAGTCATGGCCGCCGTCATCGGGGCCTGGATGTATGTCCGCCTGCCGGAAACGTTGCATCCCGAAGACGTGCGCCCCTTCACGGCGCGTTCGATCCTCCAGGGCTTCCGCATCGTCCTGACGGACCGCGTGGCGCTGTGCTACACGCTGGCGAGCACCTTCATCTTCGGGGCGCTCTTCGGCTTCATCAACTCGGCGCAGCAGATCTATGTCGGCATCTACGGCCTCGGCGTCTGGTTCCCGGTCGCCTTCGCCGGCGTTGCCGCCTTCATGGCGCTGTCGTCCTTCGTCAATGCCCGGCTTGTCGGCCGCTTCGGCATGCGCCGCCTGTCGCACGGCGCACTGGTCGGTTTCCTCGCCGTCAACGCGCTGTGGCTCGCCCTGACGCTCGCCTGGCCGGGCCACCTGCCGTTCCCGATCTTCATCGTGCTGTTCGCGCTGTCGATGTTCCAGTTCGGCTGGATCGGCTCGAACTTCAACTCGCTGGCCATGGAACCGCTCGGCCACGTCGCCGGCACGGCCTCCTCGGTGCTCGGCTTCATGGGCACGGCCGGCGGTACGGTGATCGGCGCGATCATCGGCCAGTCCTTCAACGGCACGGCGCTGCCGCTGGTCACCGGCTTCTTCACGCTGTCGATCATCGGCCTGGTCTTCGTGCTGATCGCCGAGCGTGGGAAGCTGTTCCAGCCGCACAACAAGCCGGTCTGAACCGACCTGCCTCCCAAATGAAAAAGCCCGGCTGCCATGTGGCAGCCGGGCCTTTTGCATAAGGCGAACCGTTCAGTCCACGAAGACCTCACGGCGAAGAATCTCCCAGCTCTCCCTGTCCGGCGCGACCAGCAGGCCGCCCTCGACATGGTGCGGCTTGTAGGCGGAACCGTCGAAACGGGCGGCATAGGCGCCGGCCTCCTGCACGATCAGCGTACCGGCGAGATGATCCCAGGGCATCAGCTTGTTGTACATGAGGTAATGCAGGTTCCCGCCCGCGAAGGTGCGATATTCATGCGCGGCGCAGCGGTAATTGGAAACGAAGGCGACCTTGGCGAGGTTCGACAGGATGCGGGCGCGGCGCTCGCGGTCGATGAAGCTGGTAGAGGCCATGCCGGTCATCGCTTCGAGCGGCGCCGCGCCGCGGGACTTCAGGCGCACGGCGGGGCGGTGATCGCCCGTCTGCCAGGCGCCGCCCCCCTTTTCCGCCATCACGAAATCGTCGCCCATCGGATCGTAGATGATGCCGCCGACCGTCTCGCCACCGGAGACGATGGCCGCCATGACGCCGAAGAGCGGCACGCCGGCTGCGAAATTGAAGGTGCCGTCGATCGGATCGACGACGATGGCAAGCTCGGCATCGGCAAGCTTGCCCAGCAGCGCCGGATCGGCCGCGACCGATTCCTCACCGATGAACAGAACACCCGGGAACTGCGCCGTCACCTCACGCTTGATGAAGCGCTCGGCCGCTTCGTCGGCCGCCGTCACAAGGTCGTTGGCGTCCGCCTTGGTGCGGATGTCGCCCTTGCCGAGAGCGCGGAAGCGCGGGCGGATTTCGGCCTCGGCCGCCTGCGCGAGCACGAGGGCCAGCGCATTGATATCAATCGTCATTGCGTCTTACCGTTTCGAGGGAGGAGAAATCGAAAAGCTTCGGGTCGAGAAGATGGGACGGATTGGTATGGCCGAGCGCGCGGAGCATGGCGTCCTTGCGGCCCGGCATGCGCGTCTCGATATCCGCCAGCATCGCCTTCATCGCATTGCGCTGGAGGCCGTCCTGCGAGCCGCAGAGATCGCAGGGAATGATCGGGAACTCCATGGCGACGGCGAATTTCGCAAGATCGTCTTCCGCCGCATAGGCGAGCGGACGCAGCACCATGAGATCGCCTTCGTCGTTCAGGAGCTTGGGCGGCATGGCGGCCAGCCGCCCGCCGTGGAAGAAGTTCATGAAGAAGGTCTCGAGGATATCCTCGCGGTGATGCCCCAGCACCAGCGCGTCGCAGCCCTCCTCCCGCGCGATGCGGTAGAGGTTGCCGCGCCTGAGCCGCGAGCAGAGCGAGCAATAGGTCGCCCCCGTCGGCACCTTCTCCTTCACGATGGAATAGGTGTCGCGGTATTCGATGCGGTGCTTCACGCCGATCGACTTCAGGTATTCCGGCAGGATGTGTTTCGGAAAGTTCGGCTGGCCCTGGTCGAGATTGCAGGCGATCAGCTCGACGGGCAGCAGACCGCGCCACTGGAGGTCCATGAGCAGCGCCAGCAGGCCGTAGCTGTCCTTGCCGCCGGAAAGGCCGATGAGCCAGCGCTTCTGGCCTTTCAGCATGGCAAAATCGTCCATCGCCTGCCGCACCTGCCGGAGCAGGCGCTTGCGCAGCTTGTTGAACGAGACGCTGGAGGGTGCGTCCGCGAAAAGCGGATGGCGGCCATCGTCCGTGATGTCGTCGTCGGTTTCGGTGAATGCCAGGGTCATGCGCCTGCAATGCCCCGAACAGCCGGCACAATCAAGCCCCGAAGACCGACCAGCCGGTGCGCGCCGCCAGCATTTCCAGCGCCAGCGAGCCGAGCAGCGAATTGCCGTTCTCGTTGAGGCCCGGCGACCAGACGGCGACCGAGGCCTTTCCCGGGGCAACGGCAAGAATCCCGCCTCCTACACCGCTCTTTCCCGGCAGGCCGACGCGATAGGCGAAATCGCCCGAGCCGTCGTAATGGCCACAGGTCAGCATCAGGGCGTTGATGCGCCGCGCCCGAAGATGCGAGACGACACGGTGGCCGGTGAGTGGGTTGATGCCGCCGTTGGCGAGAAACAGCCCCGCCCGCGCCAACTGCCGGCAGCTCATTGCAAGGGCGCATTGGTGGAAATAGACGCCCAGAACCAGTTCGGCCGCATGGTCGAGCTTGCCGTAAGATCGCATGAAATTGGCAAGCGCGACATTGCGGAACCCCGTCGCCTGCTCCGAGCGCGCCACCGCCTGATCGACGATGATGTCCTCCTCATCCGCAAGATAGCGCAGGAAGCGCACGACCTCGCCGATGGCCTCCTTCGGCGTATGGCCGGCAAGCACGAGATCGGTGATGGCGATGGCCCCCGCATTGATGAACGGGTTGCGCGGAATGCCGGCCTCGTATTCGAGCTGGACGATGGAATTGAAGGCGGAACCGGAAGGCTCGCGCCCCACGCGCTTCCAGATACCCTCGCCGTGCTTGCCGAGCGCCAGCGTGAGCATGAAGACCTTGGAGATGCTCTGGATGGAAAAGGCTTCCTGCGCATCGCCGGCAAGATGGGTCTCGCCATCGACGGTGACGACGGCCATGCCGAACTTCTGCGGGTCCACGTGGGCGAGCTGAGGAATATAATCGGCCACCTTGCCCTCGCCGCGCCGCGGCGACAGGCTCGTGTGGATTTCCTCGACGATGGCCTGCAAGTCCGTCATTGCGGTCTCTTTCTTGCGCAATTCCATACGGAAAACCGCCCCACACTTTTCCTGGAATTGCTTCCAAAAAGAAAAAGCCGCCAATCTCTTGGCGGCTTTTCCAGATTGTGCAAGGCGTCTTCGCGAATTAACGCGAGTAGAATTCGACGACCAGGTGCGGTTCCATGACGACCGCGTACGGAACGTCGGAGAGAACCGGAACGCGAACGAAGGTCGCGGTCATCTTGTTGTGGTCGGCTTCGATGTAGTCCGGAACGTCGCGTTCAGCCAGGCCGACGGATTCGAGAACCGAAACCAGCTGCTTGGACTTTTCCTTGACTTCGATGACGTCGCCCGGCTTGCAGCGGTAGGAACCGATGTTGACGCGGACGCCGTTGACCTTGACGTGGCCGTGGTTGACGAACTGACGGGCAGCGAAGACCGTCGGAACGAACTTGGCGCGGTAGACGATCGCGTCGAGGCGCGATTCGAGCAGGCCGATCAGGTTCTCCGGGGTGTCGCCCTTGCGGCGTTCGGCTTCGGCGAAGATCGCGCGGAACTGCTTCTCGCGGATATCGCCATAGTAGCCCTTCAGCTTCTGCTTGGCGCGGAGCTGAACACCGAAGTCCGAAAGCTTGGACTTGCGGCGCTGGCCGTGCTGGCCCGGGCCGTATTCGCGGCGGTTGACCGGGGACTTCGGACGGCCCCAGATGTTTTCGCCCATACGGCGGTCGATTTTGTACTTGGATGCAGCGCGCTTGCTCATCGCATTTCCTCTAAGTCTTGTTATGCCGTTCCGTTGCCGGACCGGCTGAAGGAAACACGCCCTCCTCTGAACCTTTTTGGGGTTCCGACAGGTTTCTCGCGATCGCGACCGGAGAATCCACGGGACATGTCAAATGAAACACCGGACATTTCTGCCCGGCGTTGGCGGGGTCATTAGGCGGGTTTCATGGGATTGTCAACGCGCAAAGCCCGGAAAATCGGCCTATTCCGCCGCATCCTGATGGGAATCCGCAAGGTCCGGCCCATTGGCGTCGCCCGGCAGCGTCTCGCAGGCGAGATCGGGGAAGGCGACGATGCGATGACCGGCAAGATCGCTGTGCACCACGACCAGCCCCTGCTCCTCGAAATAGCCGAGGAGACGGCGCGCCCGACGGGCCGAATGCGTGCCGTAGGCCCGTGCGATCCGCGCATCCGAGGGGCAGGCAAGCCCGCGCACCGCCGCCTGCGCGACGAGCAGGAACACTCCCTGCAGATCCTCGGTGACGCTGCGGGAGAGATCGAGCGCCCTGCCCCAGATCTCCGTCGCCGCCGTCTCTGCATCGACACCGGACCGCGCAACCGCCATCTTGCGCCGGAAGGCCGGCAGCGAGAGCGGCGCGCCCGGCACGCGGCGGATACGGCAGCGCACGAGGAAATCCTGGAACAGCTCGGCATCGGCCCGGAAGGCCGCGTCGGGATTGCCGAGGATTTCGGCAAGCGCCTGGTCGAGCAGGCTTTCGCGCTCCTCGGCGGAAATTTCTGGCGTGGGCACCTTCGTCTCCGCCTGCACCGGCTCCGGCCGCGCACGGGAAAGCTCGGCAAGGATATCGGTCGTCGGGCGCGGCGCGGGCGGCGCACGGCGGACGACGGGGCGCGTGAACTCGTCCGGGTCGGGCGTGAATATCAGATCTTCCACGTCCTGCGGCGCATCCGGCAGCGGCATCAGTTTCGGGCTGGTCGAGCGCGCGGAGGTCTCCACCGCGCCGATCGTCACCGGCAGCGGACGGCGCGACAGCGCCGGCCCGAGCGCGACGAAGGAGCCGCGCGGCAGGTCGCGGAACATTTCCGCCTGCCGCCGGTCGAGGCCCAGCAGGTCAGCGGCACGCGCCATGTCGATATCGAGGAAGGTGCGGCCCATCAGGAAGTTGGAGGCTTCAGCCGCGACGTTCTTGGCGAGTTTGGCAAGGCGCTGCGTGGCGATGACGCCGGCAAGGCCGCGCTTTCGGCCACGGCACATCAGGTTCGTCATCGCGCCGAGCGAGAGTTTGCGCGCTTCTTCGGAGACCTCTCCGCTGACCGCCGGTGCGAAAAGCTGCGCCTCGTCGACGACGACGAGCACCGGATACCAGTAATCCCGGTCAGCATCGAACATCGCATTGAGGAAGATGCCGGCGGCGCGCATCTGCTCGTCGGCCTCAAGGCCTTCCAACGAGAGCACGCAGGAAACGCGGTGCTGGCGGATACGGGTGGCGATGCCGACAAGCTCGGCTTCCGTGCGCTCGCCATCGACCACCACATGGCCGAAGCGGTCGGAGAGCGTGACGAAGTCGCCCTCGGGATCGATGATGACCTGCTGCACCCATTGCGCGGACTGTTCGAGCAGGCGGCGCAGAAGATGCGACTTGCCCGATCCCGAATTGCCCTGCACGAGCAGGCGCGTCGCCAGCAGTTCCTCGATATCGAGCCTGGCCGGTGCGCCGCCCTGCACCGTTCCCATGTCGATGCCGACCTTCATCCCGTTCCTCGTTCCTGAAAAATCCGATTCGCCCGGCCGCCACCGGACAACCGGCAAGCCCTAACACGAAATGAACGCCTGTCGCCCCCGGCTTTTGAAAAACCCACAAGGTTTCGCTCAGGCGGCCTTGTCGTCCAAAGGCTGCACATCGGGCTGATGTCGCTGCATCGCTTGCGCCAGATCGAAATTCGCCTGCATGCCGAGCCATGCGCGCGCCGTGCTGACGCCGGCCCGCTCCAGCCGCACGGCAAGATCGGGGCTGATGGCAGCACGGCCATGCAGCACCCGCGACAGCGCGACCCGCGACATGCCGAGACGGCCGGCCGCATCCGTCACCGAAAGGCCTAACGGCTCAAGCACATCCTCGCGAAGTAGTTCACCCGGATGGGGAGGAAATTTCATCATCGCCTCGCTCCTCTCAATGATAGTCCTGATAATCGACCAGTTCGACATCGGCCCCGACGAAGCGGAACGTCACCCGCCAGTTGCCGTTCACCCATACCGACCAATGCCCCTCCATGCCGCCCTTGAGGGCGTGCAGCTTGAAGCCGGGAAGGCTCACGTCGGCAGGCCCGCCCGCGACGTCGAGCAGGCCGAGAATACGCCCCAGTTTGGCTGCGTGAGATGCCTGGATGCCCTTGGTCGATCCCGACCTGTAGAAGAGTTCCAGACCCTTATGCCGGAAGCTGACGATCATGAGGAAATGTATCGCGTATCGATACGCGATACAAGATCAAACGACGCGCAATCCAAAGCCCTGCATCAGCCGGCACGTGGCGAAATCCGGCCTGCCCGACGTGAAGATGGCGATGTCCTCCCCCGGCACGATGGTTTCCAGCGGCGGAACGAGGCGTCGGGTCTGACGAGCGATGGCTTCCGCCGGGTCGAGCCAGTCGACCGGCCAGGGGGCGAGCTTGCGGAAGAGGTTTGCCATGAAGGGATAATGCGTGCAGGCGAGCACGACGATATCGGTCTTGCGGCCCATCTCGTCGACGAAGCAGGGGATGATCTCGCTGCGCACGGCCTCCTCGGAGAGGGCTTCGCCGCGGATATAGGCCTCGGCCATACGGGCAAGGTTTTCCGAGCCGACAAGGCGCACGTCGCATTGGCTGGCGAAGGACTGGATAAGGTCGCGCGTATAGGCGCGCTTGACCGTGCCGGGCGTCGCCAGCACGGAGACGAGGCCGGAACGGGTGCGCTCGGCGGCCGGCTTGATGGCCGGGACGGTGCCGACGAAGGGCATGTGCGGAAAAGCGGCGCGCAGGTCCGCGCCGACGAGCGTGAAGGCGGTGTTGCAAGCGATGACGCAAACTTCCGGATCATGTTCGTTCAGGAGCTTGCCGAAGAGCTCAACAACATGCGCCTTCAGCGCCGGTTCCTCCCAGCCACCATAGGGAAAGCCGGCGTCATCAGCCACATACGTAAAATGCCGCTCCGGCATCAGCACACGGGCCTCGCGCAGCACGGTGAGGCCACCGATGCCGCTGTCGAACATGAGGACGGGCTTGGCGC
>Ga0209793_1000809_pt1 | contig 26598 bp, 23 predicted proteins | sample EBPBio122009_DNA_FD_185863 | JGI IMG/M metagenome (GOLD analysis project Ga0209793, IMG submission 185863) | Wastewater treatment Type I Accumulibacter community from EBPR Bioreactor in Madison, WI, USA - Reactor 1_2/2/2009_ DNA (SPAdes) (version 2) | ecosystem: Engineered > Bioreactor > EBPR >... | reverse complement strand
TGCCGAACTCATGGCGAGGATCGGGCACTCCACTCCGCAGATGGCGCTGCGCTACCAACACGTTGCACGGGGGAGGGACGCCGAGATCGCGGCCCGGATGTCAAAGGAAGCCAAGAAGTGGTCGAAGCGGCGTGAAAGTCGTGGGCGCTAGGCTCGCAGCCCTTGCGCAGCAACTGCTGCGCAATTGCCGTGGGTCCACGTCATGGCCCTGCTCGCCCAACTCGACGATCTCCAGACGTGTTGCAGCGCGTCGCCCGCCTCCTGGTCGCCGCGGAGGTCCGCGTCGTGGACCTGCCCGGCACCGACGCCGACGAGTGTGACTTCGCGCTCTGTGCGGCGCTGCTGACCTCGCAGGCGTTGCGGCTGCTCCCCACGGGGGTGAGCGTCGACGACGTGACCGCGCCGGCCGAGCGCGACCCGCTGGCGCTCCTACGGGGCGCGGAGCAGCTGATCCGGGAACACCCGATCGAGGACCTCCCGCCCGGTACCACCGCACTGGTCACCGACCTGTGCGACCTGATCGGCCGGTTCACGCCGTGAGCGGGCGCGACCACCGCAGCGTCGGCGAGCTCCTCCTCGACGCCGACCACACCGCCCGCGATGTCCTGATGGACGCTGGCGACCTGGACGCCGCGGCGATGCTTCGCACATGGGGGGAGGCGGTGCAAACCGCGGCGGAGCTGTGGGCGGCCCTGCCCACCGCTCCGTCGGCGGCACCCCCGAGCCAGCGATCGGCGCCCGTGGACGCGATGGGTCAGGTGGCGGCGATGACCGCCGCCCTGACCCGCGGCATCCGCCGGGGGCCGTGGCCCGGACCCGGACCCACCGACCCGCGCCTGCAGGCCATCGCCGACAGCTTCGCCCGCGCCGCCGCGCTCATCAACCAGCACGGCCCGGTCGGGCCAAGCAGCGACCCCGCGGTGCGCGCGGACGCCGACGCCGCCCGCACCCGGATCATCCACACCCTGTACCTCGCGGTCCACGGTGTGCGGCTGGCGGTCCTCGCGCACGCCCGCCCCCTTCAGGACGCCATCGCATCACGCGGCAAGAACACCGCGGCCGGCAGCCTGGCCGTTGCTCGCTCCGTCCTGCCGCGCCTGGATGCGGTGGAGCAGGTCGCCGGCGCCTACGTCGCCCGCACTTACCCCGCCACCCTGGCTGGGGAGCACCGCAAAGCGCCGCGCGGGTCGCGGGTGGTCGATGCCCTGGCCGCATGGGACGTGCACGCCCATCGCGCGATCGCCGCCCACCCCACTGCCGGTCACCTTCGACTGGCCGCCCGGACGCAGGAGCTGATCCTGGGGCACGCAGCGGTCATCCTGTCCGCCGCCGCCCGAACCGGGGCCGTGGACCCCTACCAGTACGCCACCCGCCTCGAGCAGCCCCTGGACGGCGCCCGGGCGGCTTGGGCCGTCACCGCCAGATCCTGGGCGCAGTTCGCCGCGCACGCCGCGCGACCCGACGCCACCGCCCTGACCACCGCGGCCGCCGAGGTGCGGGCCGCGCTGCGGGAGATCACCATCGACGCCTCGACCACGGCCACCCCCGCAGTCATCGCCTCCCGAAGCGACCTTTCCGCCACGGCTCGAACCCTGGCGACGGTGCTGGCCGCGTCCACCGACTTGGCCCATCTGGTGCGCGACGTCACCCTCGACCCGGCCGTCACCTTCCCCGCCCGGGCCGTCAACGCCGCCGCTGTCGCCGCGAGCGCCACCCCGTGCGGTGGGACCGTCCCGGGCAGCGGGGAGGCCGCCCACGTCGCCATCAAGGACCTCACCACGAACCGGGAGATCCCGCTGACCGCCCTGGTCCGCACCCAAGAGACCCACCGCGCGCAGCGTCTGGTCGCCGCCACCGGGGCCGCCGCCGACGCCGGCGCGTGGCTGCCCAGCCCCACCCTCCCCGACCCACCGCAGGAGCAAACCATCCGGACCCTTCGGGCGAGGCCGGTGCAGCTGGTGAGCGCCAGGGCCGCCGGGCGCGGCTGCGAACGCTAGGTCAGCGCCCCGGCCCGACCGCCCGGCCGCGGGCCGGGGCTTCGCGCGGGCCTGCCATCGCTGGTCGCGGGGGGCGCGAGGTGACCTCGCGGGCTTCCGCGGCCGCCCACCGCGCGGTGTCGCTCGATCCGCGTGGGCGGCCGGCGGGGATCTGCAGCTGGGTCCGCCAGCGCAAGACGGTGCGGTCGGCCACGCCCAGGTGCTCGGCGATCTGGGCGTCGCTGGCGCCGCGCGATGCCATGACGCGCACCACGGCGCGGCGCTCGATTGCGGTCAGGTAGTCGGAGGCACCCGTCGTGGCAACCGCCCGGGCGACGGCGACGACGTCTACGACCTCGTCACCCGCGGATGTCACGGCCACTGGGGCCCCGGTCTGGGGTGTTGCGGTCGGGTCGTCGATGCTCTCCTCGTCCCACGCCAGGGGCGGGGCATAGCCGAGCTTGGCGGCCCACCCGCGGGTCTCGGGGGAGGGGCCGGGGGTCATGCTCAGCCGGTCGTAGACGTCGCGGACCTGCCGCCACCGCTGCACGGTGATCAGGTCGCCAACGGGGCCGATGATCTGGGCGGAGTTCGCGATGCCGACAGCGCCGAGCGCATGGTGGGGCCAGCCCATCGCAAGCAAAGCCTGGACGCGGCGCACCGCCCCGACCCGGGGGACGTGACCCATGGACTGGGCCAGGTACACGTCTTGCGGGCTCATCCGAGAGACCCGGGCGGCGGTGGCCCGCTGAACACTGGCCTGCTCGCCGTCGAGGATCTTGCGCACCGTGGTCGGGCTCAGACCGGTGACCCGTCCCAGCGTGCGCAGCGGCACCTGGGCGTTCACGAGGCGGCGCAGCTTGGCCTGGACCGGGGCCGCGTCGACGTACCTGCGCCGGCCGGCATCGCGGTCGCGGCGGTAGGCCACGTTCCACGCCTTGTCGTAGACCACCGACCACCTCCCCCAGAGGCGCTTCTCGCGTTCCCAAAGGCCCCGGGGTGATCCGTTGTGGACACCGGGGGGGAGGTGGTGCATGCCCGCGTCCGGAACCCTGCCAAAGGCCCAAGCGGCACAACCGGGCGGGCACCGTGGTCGCCAACGAGGCCGTGGTGCCCACCCAGCTGGGGGTGTGACCGCCCGCAGTGTCGGTTCTTCTCGGCACCATGCGCGGATGACGACAACCGTGGTGGCACACATCGAGGAGGCGCTGCGCGGCCGGGCACGCGGCGTGTACACCGAGGAGGCAGCCGTCGAGCTCCTCATCCGTTGCGGATAGACCCGGCGGGCCGCGTTCATTGACGACATCCTCGCCGGCCACAGCGACCCGGGCGGGCGCCCGTGGGTGGACTGGGAGACCCTCGGACAGATCCTCTACGGCGGTCGCGACAGCGCAATCCTCGCCGCCTCCGGTGGCGAGCTGCGACTGCTGCGCCTCGCGCACTCCGTGGCAGCTGGTGAGCTCGGGGCAGTAGTACCCGGCCTGGACCGTGACGCCATGGCCTTGGTCCTAGCAGCACTGGCCCACGCCAACGGCTCCCACGAACACAGCGGCCCGTCCATCCAGGACTCGGCCGGCCAGGTCGTCGACCAGGGAGGCGGGCTGCGGCTCTCCTTCGCCCTGCTGCCCTCGCTTCACCCGTGGCCACCCTCTCCTCACCACTGAGGCACGGGCAGCCGGCGGCCGACCAGACCAGCGCAGTCCGTCGCCGACTTCCGGACGATGCCGGGCATAACCCCGGCAGGGCGGACCGGGGGAGCCCCCGGGTGCCGCTCGCGGAGGTCGCCTGTGGTCAGCGCACCACGCTTAGGTGACGACCGGACGAAGAGGCGCAGCCTCCGGGGTTCGCCGCTGCGGGGCCGTGCCTGCTGCCACGGGCCGGTCCGCGCTCTGCCGACGGCGCGGAAGCACCGACCCGGGCGACCGCCGCGTCCCCGATCTCCGCGAGCCGGGCCTGCCAGGCTCGCACCCACCGCGGCCACAGCGACGACGCCACCCCGATCGCCATGACCATCACGGCCAGCCCGACATGGTCTGCGGAGACCGCCTGCACGACGGCGATGACGGCGACAAGCCCCCGGGTCCTCCACATGAGCCGCACGGCGGCAACGACGCCAAAGCAGTGCATGACGGCCCCAATGCCCACGGTGAGCAGGACCCACGGGATGGTCCAGAAACGCAGCACCGGGTCGAACCTAGTAGCCCCGGTACGCACCACCCCCGCCTCGCGGGCCATCAGCACGGTGGCACGCTCGACGCTCGTGGCTCCGCTGCTGATCGTCTCGAGCAGGCCGCGGGTAACCAGGACCGACCGGCGGCCGGTCGCGGTGACATCGGTGGTCAGTCGGTTAGGCCGGACCCAGATGTCGACCAGGGGCGGACCGAGTCCGTGGGGGCACACGACCGTAAGCACCGGGGCCAACACCCGCTGGTCCGCGGCGGTCAGCGGCGAGCCCCCGTAGAGCAGCCGGACCGCGAGCGGCTCAACTGCGCCAAATATAAGCGCCCCGGCGATCAGCAGCCCCGTCGTGAACAGGGCCAGGCCGGGGACTGGCGGCAGCAAGGCGCCCACCGCGCAGGTCACCGCGGTGGACGCGACCACGGGGAGGCTCACAGCCCGCGTCTTCGCCCCTGCCAGCCGGCCGTGGTTCACAATGGCCGGGCCCACTACCGCGGGAAGCCGGTGTGTCGCGGTACTCACAGCCACCCCTTCCCTCCGTCGGCAGCAATATCGATCAGGCGCTCGTGCTGGCTGTGCAACGCCAGGATCAGTGTCTGCTCAACAACCGACACGCACTGGTCGAGTCGCCAACCGTTGAATCCGGCCACCAGGTACCCTCGGCGGGTCCAACCCCTATGGACGCGGGCCTGGGAGCACCCATAGCGGAGGTGGCGCCGCGACCTTAAGCTCTGCTCACCCCGTTGTGCTCCAAGCCGTGAGCGGCCCACGTCCGCCCTACAGTGACCGGCGTGGGAGGACCGCGGTTTCGGGCGCTCGAATGGCTCGTGCGTCGACGTGACGGCGAGTCCGTGGCGCTCATCGCCGTGCGAGACGGAGTCAGCCCGTACACCGTCAAACGCGCCACGGCGCCCTTCGGTTCGTTCCCCCGAGCGACGCGCTCCCCCGGCAAGGCGCTGCTATCGGACGAGGTCGTGCATGCTCGCACGCAACGGTGGGTGCAGGCCCGCCGAAACGGAGCTAGCGTGGAGAAGATCGCACGACGTGACGGCGTCTCGCACCAGCTCGTAAGCCGATGCACCATCGACTCCGGGCCCTTCCCCTCCGAGAACGTCGTCCAGCAGTGGGCAATCGCACGCCGAAACAGGCAGCCCGTCGCAGCCATCGCCGAGAAGTGCGACGCGCCCATCGCGCTGGTACGACGCCACACCCAACCATGGGGTCCGTCCCCCACGCGCGTCCCCGGCTTCCGGCAGGCGTTATCGGGGTCAACGGCCTCGCTCGTCTAGCCGGCATCAGCGAACCCGCCGCCCTGCGCTGGGTACGAACTGGGCGCGTCCCCGACCCCGACTTCATCACCCGCACTGGTCGCCTCGTGTGGCTCGAGCACACGATCATCACTTGGTTCGAGGACGCCCAACTCGCGACTTGTCCGACGTGTGGGCGCGCTTCATCAGCCTGGACAGCACCGTGCGGCCGCGCATCGCCGAGGGCGCCGTACCTCAGCCCAACGCGAACGAGGTTCTGCCAGCACAAGTGCGCCTCTCCCGCCGCGAGGGGCTTGCCCGAATCGCGCGCAGCATGACGAGCATGCACCACAGCTTTGACCGGCTTCTTTCGAGGGGCGCTCGTTCGAAATGCATGCTTGGCTCAGGGACCATTTCCTCCCCAGGGACGGCACATCTCTCAAGGTGGTCGCGTCGATCCTCGGGCTCACTTGGGCCGTGGACGATGCCAGGCGGTGCCGCATCCCAAGGTCAAGATCGACCTCGCCCGCGGTGCCGGCGGGTGCGGTGGCAGTGGAGTGGCTCGCCGTCCAACGAGTCCGAGGTCGTCGTCCAGGCCGCGATCAGGGACGGCCTACTGCATGCCTCCCCGCGGAGCCGCGAGCCAATCAGTCCCAGTTGGCTGTGACGCTTGAGGAAGGTGACCCGACTGGCCAGTTCCGCCACTGCGCGGCTGTAACCGAGCCGAGTTCGTTGGCGGTCCCGTGGTCGGTCACAATCTCGAACCGGCCCGGCGTGAAGGTGCCGTCCGCAGTGCCTGTTCGACTCCGCAGTCCCTCACTTCCCCTCGCTCGCAACCCAGTGGCGCAAAACGGCCCTGCCTCAACGGAGCGACCACGGTGGCAAGTTCGATTCCGCTAGTGTGTCTCTGACTTGATCAACACGGCCCGGAGGTCACGTTGCAGGAACTCCTCGTGGCTGGGATCGACATCGGCGGCACGAAGACCTGCGGCCTCCTCTACTCACCTCAGCGTGGCGTCCTCATTAGTCGAACCATTGCCTCTTGGCGGCTAATGTCGCCAGACGATGCCGCGCGTGCCGTCGACCGGGTCGTGCACGGACTTCTGGACGACGCGGGCTTGTCGGCGTCGCAGTTACTCGCCGTTGGTATTGGCCTACCCGGACTCATCTCGCCAGAGCGTACGTTCCTCGACTCGATCATTCTGCCTACGTGGAAGGACGTCGACTTCGGAACAGTCGCCACCGCGGTGCTGGGGGTCCCCACCCTTGTCGACAACGATGCCACGATGGCCGCCCTGGGTCACTACTACTCCACGCCAGAAGGGCAGCGTCCGGGGACACTCCTCTGCTTCACCCTCGGAACAGGTGTCGGCGGTTCAATCCTCATGGATGGCGTGCCGATGCGAGGACCTGATGGCACCGCTGGGCAACTGGGCCACATCATCGTCAAGCCAGCGGGTGATACGTGTGAGTGCGGCCTCCACGGGTGCGTAAACGCATACGCCTCCGGCACCGCGATCACACGGCGCTATAACATCCTAAGAAGATCTGCGGAACCAGCCATCGATGGTCGCGAAGTCGCCGCGGCGATGCTTAGGGGGGAACCACAAGCCGTGAAGGTATTTGCCGAGGCGGAATCGGCCATTGCCATTGCCATCAGGAGCTTGATAAATATACTCAATCCTGACGAGATTGCACTCGGCGGCGGAGTTGCGCAACTCGGAATGCCATTCTTGACCCGAATACAACAGCGCATAGGGTCAGCGGGATTCTCGCAGCCGACTCAAAGAGCCCGGCTTACACAGGTGGCACACGGGACGCTCGCCGGTGCGTATGGATCCGCGTTGGCGTCGCTACAGGTTCACCTGGCCGGACAACAGGGTGCCGCAGTATGAACGCAAGGGAGCGATACTGTGCCTGAAGATGCAATGGAATGGCTCAAGGCGATACTTGCACCGGACGCTGGACCTTTGGTTTGGCTTACGGACTTGGATGACACGTTGATAGATACCAAAGCGATGCACGCGGAGGCCGCCCAAGCACTCCTCCCAATTCTGAAGAGCTACATGGCACGACCTCAGGCCGAGACCTTGGTGGCAAGGTTCAAGGACGTGTTCGACGATCTACTGATGGCACATCAGGGTTCGAGCGACTCCGGAAACAGCCCGCAGACCGACCTCGAAAATCGCGTGGAGGCGTGTCAAACCGATATCAAGAAGAAATGGGGTGTGACCAAGCCCTTTAGTCGCGAGGTGCTGCTCTGGCTCGCCGCTCAGGACTGCGATGTATACCTGTCCGCCGATCAGATAGCAAATGCAGGCGAAGCCTACTGGCAACACATGACTGACCACCCAATGGTATTCGACGACGCCGCACCCCTTTTCGATGCAGTAAAGGAGCGCACTGGTTACAAGCCCTTCCTCATGACAGCCAGCGATGCGCGTTTTACTCTGAGTCGGCCCGGCCAGTTCTCATATGACCCAGCCAAGTCAAGGGAATTCAAGAGTAGGCGGGTTCGGGCGCTCGAACGGGAGGGGTTGTCCTGCGAAGAGGTGTTCATAGGCGATCCTGTCGACAAGCCGGACCCTGAATACTTCTCAACGATATTTCGCGCGATCGAAATGAGACGCGAGGCTGCCCCGACCAGTCGAATCATCGTAGTGGGGGACTCGCTTCACGGGGACATCGCCACTCCGCTCGCAATCAACAATGAAGTCATTGGGATTCATTGCAAACGGGGAGTCGCGACGCCGCAAAGATTGAACGATCGATCGATGGTCGTCGGATCCTTGGGTGAATTGTCAACGGCGCTACGTTATCGAAGGAATGATCTGTGAGGGTCGCAGTAATCGTTGATGACCTCGATGCAACAAGACGGAGGCGCTGCTTCTGGGTAGAGAAGCTGCGCTCATGGCCCGACGTTAGCGTAGAGATGATAAGTCTCCTGAAGAAGATGGAGGAGCGCCACTTCTTCAACATATACGAATATGATGTAGTCATCTTCAATTGGTGCGTTCTCGATGGCGCCTTGATGTATGCTTCCGATCGCGTTCAGGCAATCGTTGACTTCTATGATGACCACTTTGCCCAGTTCGTGCGAAAAGGGGGTGTCATCGTAATGGAGAATCAGCCGAAGCGCTGGCGACCCGTGCAGCGCGCGTACGACATCCTCTTTAAAGGACAGATGCAGGTGATGTCTCGGGAGACGTATTCCTTCGGATCCACTGTCGTCGTGAATAGCCGCCTAAAAGGCCATCCGCTCATCTCCAGTTTCCCCACCAAGATCCACTCTGCGTACACACAGGATCCTGCGGAGTCTTGGTTTCCACCGGACTCAACGAGCACCAAGTCCATTGAAGAGCTGAACCCCACGAAATTGTATTCGGGGGCTTTTGAGAGTTGGTCTTCGAGCTGGCTGCCCCTCCTGTACACCGATGATGGGGAACACCCGGTCATGCTGGTCAAGACCGAAGGACTAGGGCTCTGGATCGTGACAACCATGTTCCTCGCGTCGTCTAACGTTCATGACCTAATCGAGTCTGTCGTCCTCGGAAGCTTGCGGCACATCGTGGCCATCAGGGCCTTTCACGAGCGCCAACGCCGCCGCGTGCAGATGAACACCGTCGCGGCCATTGGCCTTGTGATCGCGATCGCCGTGGGATTCTTCATCCTGCTTCGCTCTGGGATTCCCACCCAGAACGTACCCTACGGAGACACTTGGGCGGGGAATGTAGTTGTCAGCATATTGCTGGCAATTATGGTCAGCGGACTCACTTTCCTTCGGCAGGTCTTCCGGCACATGTGGCGTACGATTCGAAATCGTTAGCTGTGACGATGAGCGGATCGATGGCAGGACGGGTTGTAGCGCTGACTGGTGGGTCTGGTGCGATCGGTCGCGAAATTGCTCGCCGAGTGGTTGCCGAGGGAGGGCATGTCGCAGTTGGGTATCACAGCAACCGAGAAGCTGCAGAGTCTCTTGTGGAGGAACTTGCTCCCCAGGGCGAGGGGAGTGTCGCGCTGTACGTCGACGTTCGCAGTAAAGACTCCGTTGATGCATTTGTGCAGGGCATCGTTGCCCGCTTAGGCGCACCCGACTGTCTCATAAACAATGCTGGCGTTGCTCGATTCCGTCCAACAACGCAGCTTTCAGAGGCAGATTGGGACACAGTTCTTGACACGAATGTTAAAGGGCCGTTCCTCTGCTCGCAAGCGGTGCTTCCCCTGATGATGGAATCACGAATGGGGGACATCGTGAACATCTCCTCGATCGCAGGGTCAATCGGATCCTTCGAGGGACTCGCTTACGCTGCCTCTAAGGCGGCTCTTGATCAGCTGACACATTCCTTGGCGCTCGAGTACGGACAGTACAATATTCGTGTCAATGGCGTTGCGCCTGGCAGGATTGCCACGCCGTTCCGGCGCCAATCTGCGGGCGTGTATTTCGATGCCATGCTTGCACAAACTCCACTGGGACGGCTTGGGAGTCCGATGGAGGTTGCTGACGCCGCGGTTTACATGGCGTCTAGGTCTTGCCCGTTCATAACAGGTCAGACCCTCACCGTGTCAGGCGGCTTGGCTACGGTCTGGCTTGAGCCAGTTGTGCCAGACCCCACTTCGAAACTCCGCTGATTCTGGCAACTCACCAGTTCGCTTGCAGTCCCATGCTGACGACCACCTTCCGATACGGCGCATGGGAAGGCTCTTGCCGGGCTACCAAGAGCCCCTCGATCACATCGCGCAGGTCGACGAACGGCACAATGTCAGTAACAAGGCGTTCAAATGCGTCTGGATGAGCGGCCATGAGGGTCAAGGCGCGTTCAATATGCCTTGCGCCAGTCCCGCGGTGCCCGGTCAGGAAGAGCGGCCGTCCATCAGCCGCCATGAACGCTTGGACGACCGCGTTTGGCGACGTGCCACAGACGTTCTGCCGTCGGAGCTGATGCGGCGAAAGCCCCGGGACCATCCTGACGGCGTCCTCCGACTCATACCCGGTAACCAGATCGATGACAGTGCTCGGTGGGGAATGCCCGCAGACGGTCTCGAGCGTGACGAGACGTGCTGATCGTGGAACACAAACTGCCACGGCGTCCGGCGCGAAGTCGCGGATCGCGGCGCTCAAGGCCTCTGGCGTAAGGACTACCACTCCATCGTGAGCTTGACCCAACTCGAGAGCCCGAGAGATTCGCCTATCGGACACATCGACTATTCCGATCCGCGCGCCGCTTACCAGCTGTGCGGTCGTTGCGATCGCAGTCCCAATCGCTCCAGCCCCAATGACCAAGATGCGGCGGCCCTCACCGCGGCCAGCGGTGAGGCACTCTAAGGCATAGAGTGCGACACCAATTGGCTCCGCGAGCGCAGCCAAGTGCACTGGAACCGCAGCCCTGACGGAAATCAGACGGTCAGGCCCCCAGTCAATGGGGAAGTTGACAAGAGTTCGCAGCATCCCGGGTGTGGAGTGCCCGACGATCTCGTCTTGTGCCATCGGGTTCACTGGGTTGACCACGTACAGCCCCCCAGGCCCCACCTGCCCCTGGTCGCGGTCCAGGGATCTCCGGATTACCGCCTCATGTCCAAGGATCCTTGCCGCGTCAGTCCGTGCGCCGGCCAATATGTCGAGGTCTGTTCCGCAGATCCCAACAAACTCAGGCCGATACTCCGCCGTATCGGGACCTCGACCCGCGTAGGGAGGCTGTTCGAGCGTTACTCGCCGGAGGGAACCAGCGGTAAGGGTCCAGCCGAAGTCCTTCACCAACAGTGTCGGAGCAGCCAGTCCACTGCCGCCTCAATTTCTGACTGTTCAACATCCGACACGAATAGAGGCGGTTCGCCAATATCAAGCAACATGGGCATGCGCTGTTTTCCTCCCCTGTGTCTTTCCGTATCTTGCAGGCCTGACCATAGTGCATCGGCGGTTGCTCGCGGTTCGTAGAATGGCAAATTCAGGTTCCGCATAAGCTCCAAAACCCGATCGACTACTGGTCTAGGAGTTATCCCGCGACGCAATCCGATGGCTAAAGTCAACGCAATGTCGACAGCCACCGCCTCCCCATGACTCAACGCTGGATCTAGGCCTGTCTCAAGAAACTGACTCATGCTATGCCCCAAGTCCACCGACCTTTCCAGTTGCGACTCCCAGAGATTCCCTGAGAGCTCACCGAGCATGGCGCCGACTGAACGTTCCACGATCGACAGGCCACCATGCGTCGCGTAGAACTCATTCGTCAAAGCCACGTTCCCCCACTGCCGAAGTTCGTCGAACAGCCTGCGATCGGCGACCAGTGCGATTTTGAGGATCTCACCTAGGGCGCTAACCATCTGTTGCCGAGGGAGCGTGCTGACAAACTGAAGATCGCAAACCACCGCAGCCGGAGGGTTGAAGAGGCCGAGTCTGTTCTTTCGGCTGAAGGCGTTCACTCCAACCTTCACACCGATACCTGCGTCGACAAGTCCCAGTAGTGTTGTAGGAACGCGAATGTACGGGATACCACGCCGGTACAGTCCGGCCGCCAAACCGACGGCGTCCAGGAGTGCGCCGCCTCCAAGAGCCACAACGGGGTGCCCCCGACGTGGCACTGACTCCACCTCAAGATGTCGCAGGATTTTCTCCACCAGGCCCCAGCCTTTCTCCTTCTCGTCTGCAGGCACGGTCGTTAGGTATGGACGCAGTTGCTCGTTGGCGAAGACGGCGGCATATCGGGTTAGGTGTTCTCGTGGCACGTTCCCATCCACGAGGATCGTGGCCCTGTGCGATTCGAAGGACGTCAATGATTCCATTAGGAGCCGAGGACCATCATTCTGCGTAACCACAACCTCATATTCAGCGATGCGAGATCCAAGTACACGCCACCGCGTCTGACCCAGTCCCACCGCCGTTTCCAGAGGCTGATTCCCTTTCGGGTGCGACATGACCGCTGCGCCCTTGAGGCCGGCTTCGTCCGAGATCGGCGCGAAGTGCACCAACTTCTCGCCTCGCTCGCCCGCGATTTGCGACTGCAAGTAGAGAGGCTCATTCTGAATGTGCGTCCTCACGGAGGTTTCGAAGAAGGGAGCCAATCCCATCGCAACGCCCCCGCATATCACGACCCGTTCAACCTCCGGGTCGATTGTCACTATCCATCCCACGGCCCGGGCTATGGGTTTGGTGACAGCGTCAAGCAGGGAGACAGCTAGCGGATGGCCAGAGCGCAAGTCAGCGTTCAGGATTCCCGCCCAGGCATCCGTCCCGGGTTCTGCACCGACCCATTGGGGCCTTCCAGCGACCTCACCCATGCGACGCATGACCCGGGCGATTCCCCGACCTGAACTGAATGCATTCAAGTGGTTCATTGAGCCGCAGTCACACGCAAGCTCCAGCGCGACGCCGCCGATACTGAAGTCTATCGGGAGGTGCCCGATCTCACCTTGGAGCCCGGCAGGGGAACTAATCCGAACCGACGCTGAAGGCACGTCGATCGTCCGTGCGCCAATGCCTGTGCTGATCGTCATTACACAAAGACGACCCTGCACCTCGGGCATTTCCAACGCGAAGTGTGCTGCCAGCGCCGTCACATCATTGACAAGGGTCCAACGAAGATCTGGCCGGGCATCACGCACCGCCGCAAGAAGTTCGAAGCTTGAGCTATCCGGACCCCACAACTGACTAGCATTGACAATCTCCCCGGTCCACCCATTTACAGCCGCGCCGAAGGACACGCTTACGGCCTCGGGCTTGGGTGCGATTAGAGGCTCTAGCCTCGTGACTTCGGCAAGGATGTATTCGACGGTAGTGGTCTGCAGGTCCGCGACGTCAAGGGCGGGAGAACTGAGGTAGTTGATGGATCTTCGTTTGTCGCTGTGGATAATCCGTCCTTGCTGATCGCACAGTGCCGCACGAAACCATGTACCCCCAAGGTCGAGCACGATGGTGTTCTTCATCTCAGAGCGGGGCAGGACAAGTGTGGGCTCCACCGCCACAGGATAGGCCGCACGGAGAGATGTGGCGGGAGCCTTGCCCGGTATCGCTGTGTGATGACCCTCGCATCACTCCTCGTCCAGTTTTCCTGTTGGAGCGATGTAGCGGTAACGACAAAGTGCGCAACGTCAGTGTGGGGCGCGCCGTCGCATTACAGCGCCTCCGACCGCGCGCGTCCACATGGGCGGCTTGCACTGAAGGCGAATCCGCATTCACCGGGGGGCGAGCCCATACGCACACCCCGATGCCCGGCGCCCAGAAACCGATCCCGGCCAGCGCTCGCTCGCTCGGGGCGATCGTCGAGGCACTGAATCAACACACCGCTAAAGCGTGGCAAGCGACTCAAAGTGGCCTACATCAACTCCGGTTCGAGCAATCGCCAGGCGAACATCGTCGTCAAAACGTTGCATCAGCGAACCGTCCTTATCGAAGGTTTCAGCAATGATCACGAGGTTGGGCGAGTTGGATGACGCCCGCACGAGAAGCCAACTTCCATCGTCGAGGGTCAACCGCACACCATTGAGGCGATTGACTTCGGACACAGGGAGGCCACCCAGTTGGCCGAGACTCTCAAAGTACGATGCCATTTTTTCGACAACATCGTACTTCGTCTCGTCCGAAACGTACGGCTGGCGATTCGGTGACGAGTGCGAACTAGGGAGCGCGCTCAACATCGAAGACAGTGTCACGTTCGTGCTCTCGGCGCGCGCTCGAGCCAGCGTCCATAGGAGGGCGAGCGCAGCAACGCACGCGTCGTCATACCCCTGGCCCAAGGGTTCGCTGAAGAAGAAGTGGCCGCTTCGCTCAAATCCTGCCACGGCATTCGACTCCGCTACGGCGGCCTTAACGTACGAATGCCCGGTCTTCGCCCAGACAACCTCCCCCTGTAGCTGGGTCTCGAAGAGAGAAGTTGACTTGACATCGATCACAAAGGGCCCGCTGAGGTTCTCCGAATCCTCCAAGAATCGGGCGATGAGCAGGCCCACACGATCGGCGAACACCAAGTGCCCAGTGTTATCCACGACCCCGAGACGATCCCCATCACCGTCGAAACAGAGGCCGATGTCGGCATTTGAACTGCGAACAAGGTCCTCGACCGACCTCAAGAAGGGAATGCTCTCAGGGTTCGGATTGAAATGGGGAAAGCGCCAGTCCGGGTTAACATTGCCATCCGAAACTTGGAATCCGAGCTCACGCAACAGCCGAGGCGCATACAGCCCAGCTGTTCCGTTGCCGCATTCAACGGCCACTCGAAGGGAAGGAAGTGCGGCGAACTTCCCCCCCCAAGTCGAGACGAGGTGGTCTATGTAGGCTGCTCGCACGCCCTTTTCACTACGGTATCGTCCAGGATCGACGTGTTCCGCGCGAACTAGCACCCCCTGGTCATCGCCCAATACTTGATCACGAAACGCGTCCATCTCCGTCGGGCCGAACGTCGATGCTTTGCGGTGTCCCATCTTGACGCCGGTCCAGCCGTTCTCGTTGTGGCTCGCTGTTACCATCGCAACACAGGAGACATCCAACTCGAACTGCGCGAAGTAGGCGGCGGGGGTGGTGGTGAGACCAATATCCACCACATTCATTCCCGACTGGAGCAAACCCAACGCCAACGCATTCTTGACATTCTCAGAGTACTCCCTGAAGTCGTGCCCCACTACTATTTCATTGCCCGCTTGCAGTTGGGTCTGCATGAAGTGACCCAAGTGGAGGCCAAGCATTCGCGCGCCCACATAGTTCAAGCCTATGCTGTCTGCGTCCTTAATTGGCGCGACAATCCAACGCGCGTCATACTCACGGAACCCGGTTTTCTGCAGGAGTGGCTCGTCGAAATACTCGGCAGAATTGTAGCTTGGGAGGTTCAATTGACTGAGTCCAAACTCTCGACGGCGGTTATCAGCTCACTAAGGTGCCGCGACGGAAAATCTAAGATTGCCCGCGTAGGCATGCTGCCCTTAGTAGCAAAATCGATCGAGAAATCGTTGTCGCGTCGCAGAATCACGAGACGAGAAGTTCTTGATTCGACTTCTCCGCGCCCAGAACTTGACGCTGCCTCTCGCACAGCTGTCGCAAACGCCGTCCGGTCAAAGGTGTCGTCCAATCGGATCCACTCGTCTTCATTTCTGTCGAACGGCCATAAGAGTCGAACGTTAACTACGGCTTGATCTGAAGAAATGTCTAAGAAGCCGTCCGGTGCATTCGGAATCCGAAGGAGCGTGTCTGACACGAGGCAGCCTTTCGTTCGCGCGATCGCGGTTCTTGAGTGGGTCGCATAGGGCGATCGTCAGTAGTCTACGCAGCCTCCGTGCGGCACCTGTTGATGCCGGGGGCATCCGAGCCCCCTTCGACTGCAGCCGCGGGGCGGACGCGTCGTCCTCACGGATCTGAACCGTCGCTCGTCAGTCGGTTTCGGGCGGCGTTGTGTTTGTGACCTCGGCACGCAGCTTCGATTGTCCTGCGGTGGGCTCTGATGGGCGGCTGCTGTGTGCCCTGCCCACGGCCACCTCTCAACAGCGCCCCCTCGCACGGGGTGAGTCCCGTGGGGTGGTGCGACTGCGCCGTCGCGTGAGGCTCTGCTGGGTCGACTATGCCGTGAGCTCGGCGGTGGTGGCTACCTCCTTGGTGGTGACGGTGTCGATGGTCTTCACGGACTCCTCGGAGAGGTAGCGGCGGTCGCCGGCGGCCCATTCGTCGTGGGTCTCGACCAGGACGGCACCGGCCAGGCGGAGCAGGGCTTCGGGGTTGGGGAAGACACCGACGACGTCGGTGCGGCGTTTGATCTCCTTGTTGACCCGCTCCAGGGGGCTGGTCGACCAGATCTTGCGCCAGTGCGCCTGGGGGAAGGCGGTGAACGCCAGGATGTCGTCGGCGGCCTCGCGCAGCATCGACTCCACTACCGGCAGCTGCCGCCCGAGCATGGTGGCGATGACGTCGAGCTGGTCACGCACGTGCTGGGCGTCGGGTTGGGCGAATATCGTGCGGGATCGCGGCGGCGACTATCTCGGCGTTGCCCTGGGGACCTTGGCCAGCACGTTGCGCATGAAGTGCACGCGGCAGCGTTGCCAACTCGCGCCGAGGAACACCGACCCGATCGCGGCCTTGAGGCCTTCGTGGGCGTCGGAGATGACCAGCTTCACCCCGTGCAGGCCGCGGGCCTTGAGCGAGCGGGCAAAGGCGGTCCAAGACGCCCCGTCCTCACTGTCGCCGACGTCGAACCCGAGGACCTCCCGGTGCCCGTCGGCGCGCACGGCGGTGGCAACCACCACCGCCTGGGAAACCACCCTGCGGTTGACGCGGGCCTTGCAGTACGCGGCGTCGAGGAACACGTACGGGTACTGCGCGTCCTTGAGCGAGCGGGCCCGAAACGCGCCGACCTCCTCGTCGAGGTCGGCGCAGGTCCGCGACACCTCCGACTTGGAGATCCCGCTGTCGGCGCCCAACGCCTTGACCAGGTCAACGACCTTCCTGGTGGACACCCATGCAGGTAGGCCTCCATGACCACCGCGTACAGCGCCTGGTCCACCCGCCGGCGACGTTCGAGCAGTGCCGGGAAGAAGGTCCCGGTACGCAGCTTGGGGATCCGCAGTTCCAGGTCCCCGGCCGTGGTCGTCAACGTCCGAGCCCGGTGCCCGTTGCGCTGCGCGGTCCGAGCATCGGAGCGTTCGTGGGGTTCGGCGCCGATCACCGAAGTCAGCTCGGCCTCGATCAACGCCTGGTAGACCGTCGCCGCCGCCGAGCGGACCCGGTCAGCGACATCAGCCTCCGTCAATACGTCCAGCACCTCGAGCAGGGCAGACTGGGACAGGGCCATCGCGTGGTTCTCCTTCACGTGGAACTTGGCGGTTACACGCAAAGACTCACGCGATGTCCCCTCCACATCAGCAAGGGCACGCCACCGGTGTCGACGTACACCAACGCTACGGACTCAACTAGTCCGCGGCCGTGAGTTGGTACCACCAGTGCCGCCGACCCCGGTCGCGGAGCAATAGTCAAGACCTGTGGATCGGCGTGTCACGCGACTTGCTGATCACCTCCTGATTCGAGGCTCGTGTAGTCGGGTCGTTCGATGAGGATCCCTCGCTCGAAGGTGGCTCCGGCTCGTACGAGCGCGACGAGGTGGGGGGCGTTGACGGCGCGCCACCGGGATTGGGCGGCCTGGATCAGCGTGAACGCCATCGCGTCTTCTGCGGCGCGTGAACCCGGTCCCTTGGTGACTCGCTGACGCAGCCGCACGGTCGCGAAGGTCGACTCGATCGGGTTGGTCATGCGCAGGTGGACCCAGTGCTCGGCGGGGTAGTTGTAGAACTCCAGGAGCACGTCGAGGTCGTCGGTGATCTTCGCGGCCGCCTTGGGCCACTTGACTCTGTACTGCGCCGCGAACACCCTCGCCGCCGCGGCGGCTTGGTCCTTGTCCTCGGCGTTCCAGATCTCAGCCAGGGCCGTCTTCGCGCCGGGCTGCGCCGACTTCGGCAGGGCGTTGAGGACGTTGGCGATCTTGTGGAACCAGCACCGCTGCTCGTGGGTGCCCGGGAACACCTGCCGCACCGCGGCCCAGAACCCTAGCGCCCCGTCCCCGATGGCGAGCACCGGTGCCCTCATTCCGCGCCGCTGGCAGGAGCGCAGCAGGTCCGCCCACGACTCCGTGGACTCGCAGTGTCCGTCGTCCAGGGCGATGAGCTCCTTGGTGCCGTAAGCGCGCACCCCGATCATCACCAGCAGGCACACCTTGTCCTGCTCGAGACGCACCTTGAGGTGGATCCCGTCGACCCACAGGTACACGTAGTCCACCTCGGCCAGGGAGCGCGTTTTGAACGCCCTCGCCTCGTCCTGCCAGTCCTTGGTCAACCGGGTGATCGTCGTCGACGACAGGCCGTGGCCGGTGCCCAGGAACTTCTCCAGCGCTGGGACGAAGTCGCCGCTGGACAGTCCGTGCAGGTACAACATCGGCAGCACCTGCTCCACCTGCGGGGACTTCCTGGCCCACGCCGGCGGGATCGCCGAGGAGAACCGGGACCGCTGCCCGGTGACCTCGTCGACCCGCTTGTCGTTGACTCGCGGCGCGCGCACCGGCACCGCACCAGCCGCGGTGGTCACCTCCCGCTGCTCGTGGAACCCGTTGCGGACCACCAACCGCCGACCGGCCTCATCACGCTCGTGAGCGTGGGCCTCGATGTACGCGGCAACCTCGGCCTGCCACGCCACCGCGAGCATCTGCCGGGCACCATCACGCACGATCTCGTCGAGCAACGACCCGCCGCACACGGCGCTCTTCTCGTGCGTCTCGTTCTCCTCGTCGCATGGGCGTACCTTCCCGAGCCGGCGCGCCAACGCCGACCCTGATCAGACTTGCATGGGCTGCAGATCTTGCTCGGGAGGTACGCCCTCTTCACGTCACCTCGCCGAGGCCCATCCAGAGGTTCTGGTCATTGCTCGTGCAGCAGTCCCGTCAGCTACTGACTCAGAAGGCGACGACCGGCAGGAAGCACTCATGTCGACGGTCTACTCAATCGATGGACGTACAGGGGCTTGCGATCTCGCCCTACACAGTGAGCGGCATCAGGACTACCTGGTTGGAAGAGATCCGACACGAGTACGCAGAGCCGGGTGGTGTCCTGGGCGAGGGCATCCGAAAGCTGATGCAGTTGAGAGGCCCGACTCGGTATACGGCGTCGAGCGGGTCATGGACACCCTCCGGTTCGCGATGACGATGAAGACGCGCGCTGCCCACATGAGGATTCACTCGTGTTGGACCCCGGCTCACAGCGTCCGAAGAACATTCGTACCTTCAATACCTCCGGGCAGATCTGAGGCGGCTGCAGTAGCGAAGGGGGCTTCGTGGCTGGCAAGAAGGGTGCCGTCGTCCGAGTGGAGTGGCGCTACTGCAAGCGCTGCCAGGTCGAGACGGAGCATCGGGAGTACGTGCGCCGGAACCGGGAGTACGTGGTCGACGACGAGGGGAACCGTCGGCATACTGAGAAGAGGTGGATCGCTAGGCAGTGGCGGTGTTACGTGTGTCGCGTCGCTGCGATCCGTCGGTATCAGGTCAAGCAGGGTATCGACGTTGGGCGCATGTCTGGGGGAGGCGACGATTCTGGTTCTGCCGGTGACTGAGTGCACGGTGAAAGCGGTGCGCTCACTCGGCTGTTTGGGTTCGTCAGTGAGGTCGATGGTCGGAGGACTCGGATGAGTGACGTGTTTCGAGCTCCGGACGGTCGAGTCTTCGATCAGGATGAGGCCTTCGCATCGCTGACCGATCTACTGGCGGCGCTGGACCTTCCAGCTGCATCAGCCTTGGGTGAGTTCCTTCGAGTTCGATGCATTAAGCGTGAGGCTTTCCTGGGTCTTGCTCCTGTCGTCATGGATCAGCGAGTGGAGTCAGCAGGGGACCGCATACGGATGGACTGGGCAACCAACACAATCCGAGTCCATTTAGTCGACGACTTCCCCCTCTCTATCAACACCCTCGACCACTACATGCGCGGTGTCAGTGACGCCGCGCGTCGTTATCAGCGAATCTCCTCGCTGTCGCCGCTCGATGTGTCAGGAGTTGATGACCTGCTCAGCGTGACGGGTTGTCCCGACGTGGATGCCTTAGAGGACCTGATCCTCGGAGACCTCAACCGCTACGACCGAGCGCTCGTGTCGAATACCGGGCCAGGTCAGCTCTTACCAGAGGGAAAGGTGGGAATCCTCTTTGACCTTCGCGCATATGGCGAACTGCGTTGCTTGGTCGTTGTCCCCTACCCCTTCTCCGCAGCTGCGGCGTTAGAGGCGCTGGACCGTATCGGGGACTTCGTTGCAGACGACACCTACATGGACGCCGTTTACGGCTTGCCCTTCGGGGCAGACGTCGACGACGACGCGAACTGGGGCGATGAGCAACATTGGGTACGTCGAGAGTCGGAGGATGTCCAACCGAAAGCAATGGTGCCCGTGATAGCTCCCCACCAGTCGCCGGAGACGCCCGCTTGTAGTTTGGTTGCGCGACGTCCCCACGCTTTGCCGGCTCTCGTCGCAGGCGCCATGCTCTTCTTTGCCTTGGGCGACCTGCCGTACGCCTTCTACACCCTTCTTCGATGGGTGGTGCTGATCGCGGCTCTGCTTTGCCTCTATGTAATCATCGAGGACGGCGTCAAGGACTGGTTCGACATGGCACTGGTCGGCACGTTCGGCGCGATTGCCCTCCTGTTCAACCCAATCCTGCCCGTGTACTTGAGTAGGCAGGTGTGGAGGCTTCCGGACTTGATGGCAGGCGTGTTGTTCATCCTGTCCTCGTACATTCTCGTTCGCAAGCCGACCGTGCCTGCGAGTAGCGCGACTGACCCAGAGTGAGACGAACAGAGAACGTCGCTAGCGCGAGCCAGTGAGTTCCTAGAACGCTTCTCTGTTCGTCTCAGAATCGTCGCCTGCTGACTTCCTGCTCTTCACTGCAGGAGGGTGAGGTGCGGTCAGCGGGCGCTGCCTCTAATCCCCGTGAACGTGGCCTCGGTGATCGGCGACCGCTCGACTCCAGGCTCCGCATTCCGGGCACTGCTCCATCCCCGACTTGGGTAACCACGCCTCGACGCTGAGCAATAGTCAAGACCTGTGGATCGGCGTGTCACGCGACTTGCTGATCAACATGCTCGGGCCCGCCCTGTGGGCGACGCGCACGACTCGGCGCCGTGGATGAAGGCGGCCACGGACCGGCAGATCGCTCGCCTCACCCCACTGTCGGTATGCGGATCATCAGACGGTCGACATCATCTGGGTCGAGCCGGATCACGCGTGGTCCGTTCCGGTAGGCGACGAGGTCGCCTGCGGCGATGCGGCGGCGCAAGGTCCTCGTGCTGAGTCCCGTGCGCTCGGCGGCCCGGGCGAGGGTTTCGAACTGACGACGGGTTCTGATTGTCATGGCAAGTCCTCCTTCGTCATCCGAAAGCGACGAGTGGAGGTTGGAGGATCAGGATTGCGACCAAGACTTGCGCCCGCTGCCGCGGCCCTAGTCGTGGTGGTCGCCCGAGTCCTCTTGGACGGATGCCTGTTCTACAGCCCGGTGAACGTACTCACGCAGGCTGTCGCAACTGGTGAAGACCAAGTAGCCGAGCGACTGCAGACGAGGCTCGTCCACGACGTCGGCATCGAGGTCAAGGACAACGGGCTGGCCGATTCCGACTTGGAGCCCATCCGGCCAGAACGCTTCAGCGCCGGCGAGGACCGCGCCCGTCTCTGGATCCGTCACTTCAACGTCAACGTCGGCGTCGGCGTATCCCTGGCTTGAGAGCCAAGCCAAGAGTTCCGCGATCTCAGCGTCTCGCGGGTCCAGGTCGGCAACCGGTGACGAGACTGCGGTAGGCGCTGCTGATTGATCCCACTCAGACGAGGGGGTCGCCCCGGACGTCCCGTATGAGAGTTCCCCGAGGAAGGTGTTGGACGCCTCCGCGAGAAGTCCGCGCCTCTCGGCCAAGAACGCGAGGTAGTTCTCGATGCGCCAAAGCTCCGGATCCATGGGAATCCACTGACTCTCGAGCGCGCCCGGGTGTTTGCCCGCAATCTCAGGCATGTACTTCTCGGGAAACCGATCCGAAATGTCCAGGTTCGTGCCTTGGGTGAGGAAGCAGAAGTTCGCGATGGCGTTCACCTCGCCGCGGCTGTAGCCGTGGGCGTAGAGACGTGCCTTGGGGAAGATGTGATGAACCTGCAGTCCGCTGAGCTTGCCCAAGAGGTGGGCGGACAGGGGCGTGCCATCCCCCCAGTCCTGTGCGCCTCGGGTGCGCGTGAGCAGGTAGAGGACGGGGTAGAAGCGGGCGCCCAAGCTGTTGCCTGCGAAGTCTTCGGGGCGAACTGTCAGGTCGCCGCGAACCGCACGCAGGTTCTCCATCAGGCCGTCGACGCCGTGCGTGTCGACTGCCTTGAGGTCCTGATTCAGGACGGTCTCGGTCGACCCCGCGTACCGCCCCCACATGCCAGCGTGGACAAGCCATGCGAGCAATCGATCCCGCTCGGCCGCAGTTGGGGGCTTGCCCCCGTGCAGATGTGTGTAGCGGGCCAACACCAACACCGCGAACTTGCCGAACATCACGCGATCGTGGTCGAGGCCGAGTCGTCCAGAGATGACGTTGAGCCACCCGTCGACGTATTTGGTGACCTCACCAAGGCCCGACTCGATCTTGGCGACTGGCACGTCGGCCAGGGCACTGAACAGCGCCTCGCCGGTGACAATCGCGTTGACGCCGCGCAGCAACCAATCCAGCCTGAAGTCGAAGCCGGCCGCCTGCCATCCCTTGAGATGTGCGTTCATCTCCTGTCGGGCCTGGGGCCACGAGGCGCCGATCTTGGCCAGGGCTAGATCACCCTTGGACAGCTTCGTCCCCCCGGAGTTGACGCGATTGAAGATATCCACCACCACGTCGACCGTCTTGTCCGCGCCGGTCACCTCGTCGATGTGCAGATCTCGCTCTTTGATCTGGAGGATCTGGTTGACGCGATTGACATAGCGCGTGAAGGCGTCGTTGTCGCCGTTGGCGAGGCCCTGCAGGGAGCTCAGCACTCCGCCGAGTCCGTCGGCCATCAACTTGGAGACGTCCACCCAAGTGGCGTTCCCCTTCATCTTCGACGGTGCGTAGAACTCGAAGGTCTCGTCCTCGAGATTGAAGTGCAACCCGGTAAACGCATTCGCGTGTCCCTCGAAGAACTTCGGAGCGTTGCCGCGGATGACGCCGTACAAGGTGGTGGCACGCTGTTGACCGTCGAGAAGCAACTTGACGGTGCCGTCAACTGTGACGGGGCCGCCGCGCGCTGTGGCGCCTTCGGCCTTCGTGTTCCACGTCATGAAGCCGCCCACTGGGTACCCGCGATAGAGGCTGACGAACAGCCCGCGGACCTGGTCGCGATTCCAGACGTAACCTCTCTGGAACTCGGGCAGCGCGATGTCCCCACTGTCGATCTGGTCGAGGATCTGCGAAACCTTCATGAGGGTGCTCCCCTGAGTCTGTATCGGCCTGAGCCAACGCGAAGGAAGTAGTTGTAGACCTTGGCGTGGTGGTCGGGCGCGTCGGCGCACATGCGCGAGGTGATGTGGGTGCGGATCGTGCTCTCCGCATACTGACTTCCCCGCTCGGCCATTGCGCGCATCACCTCGTCGATCCCGAACGTGCCGTCGGGAGATCGACCTGTCAGCTCCTGAGCAGCAGTGAGGATCTCTTCTCGTGCGGTCACTTGTCATCACCTCTCACGTCCAGGGGTGGGAGTGCATCGACGATCTTCATCGTCTCGAGGCTGACAGTGACGATGCGTGCGAGCAGGTCGATGATGTAGCGCGGGTCGCCGACCTCGCGGGACCAGTCGTTGGGGTCGTTGACGATCCCGGAGCCCTTGGGGCCGCCGTCGACCTTGACTTGGTAACGATCGAGGATCCACTCGATGGCCGAGCGACTGCCGAGCTGGTAGCGGTACGCCTCCTCAGGGATTCCGCTCAGCGTGATCCGCGAGTTGTAGACGACCGTCGAGCGGTCGGCCACGAGCTTCTTCGTCTCGCGATCGCGGACCTTGGCGAAGGTCATCTTCTCGACGCGGAAGTGGTCGTATGCCGCGTCGCCGGTCGGCGCCGGATCGTCCAGTCCCGCCAGGGGATAGGGAGTCACGGACTCGTAACCGAGATGCAGTTCGGAGAGTCCGCGCCCTGCTTCGACGTAGGGCCACGGGTCCGTGACGAGCGGGATGCGCGGGAGCATCTTCTTGAGGTCGGCGGCGTAGGTCTCGCGGTAGTCGGGGGAGTGGAGTAGCCCGTAGACGTAGAAGAAGATGTCGTCCTTGGTGATGCGGTCACCGTATGCCGCGCGGAAGGTGGTCAACGCGTGGTCGGTGATGTTGTCGAGCCGCCGGTAGCCGTCGATCACCTCGGTGTCATCGTCGTATGCCGTGTCGAGACTGAGCATCCCGTCCTCGGCCTCGACCTTCTCGTACCGCCACCTTGCGAAGACTGATCCGCTGGAGCCAGCGCCGGTGACGTGGAGGTCAGGCGTGTCTGCCAGTGCCAGCGCTGAAAAGGGAACGTCAGAGTTTCGGCCGACCGTGTAGATCAGCGCATTCTGACTTCTAGGCAGTGGTAGGAACCGTCGCGTTTTCGACTGGACCTCGTTGAGCCGCGAGTCGTAATACATGCGAACTTTGGTAAAAGGTCGATAGGTTGCGTGTCGAACCGACCCGGGGACGAAGCCAATCGATTCTCCGGAGGTCGCCCTGCTCCGCAGTGAACGTGACCAGCTCAGCTCGGAAGGAGCCTCCATGGCTTCTCCAGCGGCTGCCATGTTGTAGTTGGTGATCAATTTCTTCACCCGGTTGACAAGGGCCGAGCGACTGAACGCGTACACCCACATGTCGCGGCTTGTTGTCACGCCTTGAGTCGGAATGCCGAAGATCTCGTTGACTCCCTCGAATTCCGAGAACTCTTGCCGCCGTTGATTGATCCAGTCGCCATTGACGTTCGAGATGATACGAGCGACAGATTCGAGCCCCGCGACTCGTTGAGCGGCTTGAGTCCTGGCCAACTTGTCCTCACGGGTGAGGTAGTCCCCGATGTCCGTGTAGTGGATCCGCGCCGGTCCCGTGTTATCCGGGTCCTTTACCAACACGGTGACTGCTGCGGTTGTGCGACCTCCCGCCGCGAACACGTTGCCTCCTTCCTTCTTGCGCTGCTCCCCAGCCGTTCGCGCGTTACCTCGGAGGTTGAGGATGTGGATGTCGCTGAACTCATCCGCGAGACTCAGCCTCATCCCGTCGGCCGTATTGGAGTCGAGCCAGCCACCGTTCGTCACGAAGGCGACGACGCCGCGGTCGGCAATCCGGAGCGATGCCCACTTGATAGCCCGGATGTAGGAGTCGTACAGCGAGTTCTTGTTCGTCGCTCCCGACCGTGCGGCATACGTTTCACGGATTGCTGAGTCGAGCGTGGGGTAGGACTCGTTGGCGTTGTCGTCGTTGGCGGAATCCTGGCCCGATGAGTACGGGGGATTGCCGACGATGACCTGGATGTCGAGAGCTTTGAGCCGCTCGAGGCGGGCATTGTTCTGGACGAAGACGGTGGTGTCGAGGGTGTCGCCTTCCTCCCACGACTGGAAGGTGTCGGTGAGGATCAGTCCGGGGAAGGGCTCGTAGTCGCCGGGATCGCCGAGCTCGCCGCGCAGGTCCTGGTAGGTCGTCTCGATGTTCACGGCGGCGATGTAGTAGGCAAGGAGCAGGATCTCGTTGGCGTGCAACTCGTGCGCGTACTTGCGGGCCAGATCCTTCGGCTCGATGAGCCCGAGCTGGAGCAACCTGGTGATGAAGGTACCGGTCCCCACGAAGCCGTCGAGGATGTGGACGCCTTCGTCGGTGAGGCCCTGGCCGAAATGCTCTCGCAGGACGTCGTCGGCCGAGCGGAGGATGAAGTCGACGATTTCGACCGGCGTGTAGACGATGCCGAGCTTGTCGACGGTCTTCTTGAAGGCGGTGGCGAAAAAGGTGTCGTAGAGCTGGACGATGAGCTTCTGCCGGCCCTCGGCCGTGTCGACGCCTTGCACCCGCATCCGGACTGAGTCGTAGAACTTCTCCAGGGAGTGGTTCTCGTCGTCGAGATTGTGCTCGTCCAGGGCGATCAGCATGCGCTCCATGGTCTGGGCGACGGGGTTGTGCGCGGCGAAGTCATAGCCGCCGAAGAGCGCTTCGAAGACTGGCCGGGTGATGAGGTGCTGGGCCAGCATGTCGACGGCATCGGCGTGGGTGATGCCGTTGTTGAGGTTGCCGCGCAGGCCGGTGAGGAACCGGTCGAACTCCGCTGTGACTGTGCTGTTCCCGCCATCGAGGAGGGCGGTGATGCGGGTGATGTGCCGCTGAGCGATATCGGCAATGTCCTTGGCCCAGTCCTCCCAATAGCGTCGCGACCCGACCTTGGCGACGACCTTCGCGTAGATCGCCTCGCGCCACTCGTCGAGGAACGTCAGTGCGAGAGTCCCTTGGCTGCCGGTCGAGTCGCCGTCTGATTCACCGCGGCCGTCGGGGCCGGGGACGCCGATGACGTTGATCTTGTCGTCGCGCTGCTTGACCAGCTCGATCCGGTTGACCATCGCGTTGAAGCGTTCGTCGTGCGCGCGGAGAGCCTGCAGGACTTCCCACACCGCGGCATACCGCTTGTTGTCCCTCAATGCCTGCTCGGGGGTCATCCCGGCGGGGATGCCGACCGGCAGGATGATGTAGCCGTACTGCTTGCCCGGCGCCTTGCGCATGACGC
>Ga0209793_1000806_pt1 | contig 26734 bp, 23 predicted proteins | sample EBPBio122009_DNA_FD_185863 | JGI IMG/M metagenome (GOLD analysis project Ga0209793, IMG submission 185863) | Wastewater treatment Type I Accumulibacter community from EBPR Bioreactor in Madison, WI, USA - Reactor 1_2/2/2009_ DNA (SPAdes) (version 2) | ecosystem: Engineered > Bioreactor > EBPR >... | reverse complement strand
GGGCGCAAAGGTCATGGGGCCGCCGACGCGCTCCCCCATCAAGCTGGCGGCGGCGGACCCATGGCCGGGCCAGCCGAACAGGCAGCCTGAAAACGAAACCAGACGACAACTGCTTTGACAAACACCGTACGTTGATGAGACAAATTCCACAAATGCCGATGCTGAGTTCACGGCAAGTCGAGCATGCCTTGCCGTCAGCCCACGGTGTACCGACGAACGCCCATGGCCAGTGCCATAGAGCTTCCTCAGCTCCGCGAGGCCTTTGGTGATCTGCCCTAGACTGCTCAACGTGCGCTTGATTGTCTCTGCACCCTTCGCCTCGTCCGATATTCCTTCTGGTACAAGCTTGAGTGCCTTCAAAACTGCCTTCGTCAGGTCAGGCATGTCAGGATTGGCGGGCAACGGGATGTTCAATGCGTCAACGATATGCTTGCAACACGTCTCGACCATTTCCTTTGCCGTGCCGATGGCCAACGCCGGGTCCGTGTCGATAGCGGCCTCGATACGTTCGAGTTCTTGATGCATCCAGCTGCTTGAAAGGATGGCGGCGGACGCCCGCATGGTCTGAAGGGATCGGAGCAGCACCGGCTCAAAAGGTTCGGCTCGGTAGCGTATATCGCCCGCGAGGGTTTCTCGCTCGACCAAAGTCCAACTTGTGCGTCGCAACTCCTCGTTCATGCGCTGCACCATGGCGGATGCCAGCTTCCGATCCGGTCTGACTTTTGGTGCAACCAGACGCTCGACGAAGGCCAGAAACGTTACGTCGGGGCCTCCGAGCAAATTGAACCGCTCATCTGTGAAAATCCAGTCGTCTGGCCAATCCTCGGGATTGTTGACCCTATGCTGCCAGATGTCTTGGCCGGCTGTCTTGAATCGACTGTCGTGAGACGGCATCACATCAAGGTCAAATACCGGTGCAAGGAAATCGACATCCGATAATTCGCCACGCCAAGGGACATCTTCCTGTCGCAGCAGATCAATGATGGCGCGCCTGACTGAATAGGAAACCGGCCCACCTTCCAGATCCGGGCGGCCTGGCATGGAGACGATCATTGGTGACAAGGCGACGGAGTACCAATCAGTACCAAACTGACTGGCCGCTTCTTCCAGGCGCTTGACTATGACTCCTTCGAGTGCTGTCTTGCGATCGCCAATAGCCACGAAATTTTCAGCGGCAATCGCGATGCGAAGGACATAGCAGTCCGTTCCGCCGTTCCAGTTGTCCCTGTGATCCCACTCAAACTTGCAGCGGCCGCTTCGGATCAGGCTTGCTGCCTCGGTCTCTCCCGCCGCGGCCAGCATCCGGGCCATGGTTTCAAGCACGTCCTCATCGTCAACCGGGAAACCTCCATCACGCATTTGACAACCTGCCCTTAGTATCCCGGATCACTATATTCAGACCAACGGCCCCTGTCGCGCTCCTCCTCCATCTCCGCCAGTGGTACATCCAGTTTCTTGAGATCCATGCTCCACATTGGAAACGGCCAAGCATCTTTGACCTGCCAAACGTCATTTGGCTGGGCGTCCTGAGGTATTTTGCCGCTCTTCTCTAGCTCAATCAACGTTTGGTGGCTGAGGTCGCGCGCAAGCACCGCGCCATCCGTATCCATGAAATCGACCTTGCCCCATGTTTCCTCGATGGCCTTGACGCCCTCCACAGTGAGCAGGCCAATTCGAGACATCGATATGATCAGACTCACAATTGCAGGCGGATGGTCGAAGAAAGGAAGGGTGCCCTTCGCAGCACCCGATCCGACAGGGTCGTTCCAATGGATGGCCCTATCCTCATAGGCGATCACATCCGCATAGAGCTTTCTCTCACGCTCAAAGACGGGTCCGTTTGGCAAAATGAACTCACCTGCAGGGCCATCAAGCGTGTGGCTTCTCCGTGTATGGTCAAGATATTCTTGGAGCTGTGCCCTGTGCATCGGCTTCCACTTTACGGCCTCAGCATAGATTAATCTGTCGTGGTGACTGTAAAACCGTTTCAGCTGTTGGCGTAGAACGTCCCCGTGCCGTGCGGGTGGTGCGCGAAAAACGTCAAGAAGAATCAAAATCTTTGCCGCCTCTTCGGTGGCGTATTCTTCCAGTACATCTGCTTCACGCGTACGGGAACTGAGCAGTCGGGCACCTTCCCAGAAACTGATTGCACTCGTGTAAATAATCGTCAGACCTTCCGAAATGAACGCACGCCTATCATCTGTTGGCATGCTGGCCAGGCGGTCAGCCTGCTTCAGGCCTATCCTTAAAGATTTCATTCAGTGTCCTCGATGTTGCTCGCCCCCAAAATATCTGCGGCGTAGGTTCTGCCGATCCAGACCGATGGATTGGGCCTGACCCGGACCAGAAGGCCACGTTCAAAGGTTAGAACAAGCTTCGGGGGTCGGCCCGCAACCGAGTTGTCGTAGACGAGGCCAATATCGGCAAGGTGCACGGCCTCGCGGATGAGGGGTGCCGAGCGGTCATATCGCTCGCGAATCTTGCCTTCGGGCACGTCGTGGCCGCCAGTTCCGACCCGGTGCGCGACGCGCGCTACCGAGAGGTCGGGGCTGTCCACGCCCACATGCATCACCCAGATGGTGTAGCCTAAGGCGCGCGCCTCAATTACGAGATCAAGCTTTGATGGATGCGAAAACACCGTCTCGGTCGCGAAATCGCCGCCAGCGGCCAGGATCGCGCTTCGTCTTTGCGTTGCAATCTCCGCTGCCCTATACGCGGCCTCGGGGCTAGGATCTCTAAGCTCTTCGCGCTGAATGATGTCGGCATTGATGAAAGTTCCTGCAAAAGCAGGCGCCACGCGGGTCTGATAGAGCGTCGACTTACCAGCGCCGTTTGGCCCTGCAAGCAGAATAAGAGTGGGGCTCATTCCTCGGCTTGCGCTTCTGCGGCGATGAGTTTGCCGGAAGCATCAAGACCGACCGCTTTGCCGCTGACGCGCAGCTCGGTGAAAAAGGCCTCTTCTGCGGGTCCGGGTTCCGACATTTTAACCAAGAAACGTTCCGACCAAACCGCCTTCTCCTCGGGTGTGAGGGCGGTCGTCTCAGCCTCGCCCGCCAGCACCCGCGACAGCCTAACATGATCGAACCGGCCAGACCGCTCGATGGCGCGACCGATGCGCGCCCAGTGCGTGATCTGCCCGGCCAAAGACCGGCTCTGGAGCTCTGCCATGACCCGCGCGTCATCGACCAGCCTGTCGTCAGCAATTTTCACAGACTGAGCCATGGGGCACCTCCTGCAACTAAAGGTGGCGCTTCGACACCCAAGTGTCAAGCTCAACGGGCTCGGGGATGATCGGGCAGTGCTAGGCGTGCCGATATGCCAATTTTATCGTCAAAGTCTCGAGCCGGTGGGCACTAGGCTGCTCGCTTGGCGTTGGTCCGCCGCAACTGCGACACCGCACTGCGGTCAGGCTGCTCCCCGCCCTCATCGAACCCCATGAATATCCTCCTCAACCAAGATTGCGCTCTTGGCGATGCCCGACCAGAGCCGCAAACTCCGTCATGTCCGCGCTTGTAAATCCACCGGTGACAATCTCAAAAAGCCGCCGATCCTCTTTGGTCATACCCTTCTTTGGCCATGCGCTCCGAAACTTCTCCATGGCATCCGAAAACCCGCTCCACCATTCCGCCTGCCCCTTCTTCGAGCGGCCGGATATCGTGGCGACAAGTTGGTCAGGGACAGAGGCAACATCCGAGACGGTCTGAGCGCGCATCATGAGAAGGTCCATGAAACGCTGGAATTGCGACGGGTTGATCCGTGGCAAGACCGGCTCCAAAACTGCAGGCAACCATTGGTTTGGCATGATCATCTTCGGCGCGATCACTATGCCGGTCATGTAGCCGTCAAGCCAGTCCACCGAAAGCTCGGTGCCCCGTAAGAGCGCTGCGACTTCACCCTTCCTTTCGGGCGCAGGTGCTTCGTGCGCCAGTTCTTCAAACGTCAGGCCCGGATCGAAGTCTGGATCATCTCGGACCCAGGCTTCAATGGTCTGTTCATGCACATCAAGCATGACCGGGATCTTCTTCAGATCACGACCCTCCAGCAAAGCCATGGCGCAGGCGGCAAAACCGGTCGCATCCGGGTGATTGGCCGTCTCCAGGACATCTGCGGCTCGGGCCAGAATGCGTGCCCACCAATCGCGTCGGGTCTCCAACCATTTCCAAAGTGCCGACTCGGCAGATTTCGCGCTGCGCGCCTTGTCGAGAACGGAATGCGCTGCATCGCTGTCTTCGAACCAGCTTGCGATGGTCTCGTGACGATCCCACCATTCCTCGCTGGCGGTAATCAGATCCCCGTGCTGCCACGGCGGAAGCGCTTGCACGGCTCGCGTTGACGCGAGATCAGCGATGAGGTCCGGTGTCGATTTCACATCCGGCCGCAACCCGGCAAATCCACAAAGACGGACGACCTCGATCAGCCCCGGAACGGGCGGCAAACCTTGGGCCAGACCATCTGCCAGCGCAATTGAAACGGCACGCCGCACATAGTCTGATGTAACCGTCAAAGCGCCGACCTCTTCGGTCATGCGCTCAACGATAGATTTCTGGTCCCGCGCTGTTCGGCAGGTGATGGTATATGCGTCTTTCACACCCTGCCCCTGTTTTAGGAGCAGCATCGCCATTTTGCGCTGCGTACCGGATTGTAGCGCAATGCCGATGCTCTGAGCCCCTCCGCCATCGGGCAAGGACGCGCGGATGCTGTGCATCGTCCACGGCACCTGATCTGTCGAAGGTGCGACGCTCTTACGCATCGCCGCTTTGAGAATGGTGTCCACCCTTGCACGCGCCGCATCGTCGGGCATCCAGCTGCGCAGGACGACCAGTGACGCGAGAATTCGCCCAGGCAGTTCAGCACTTGCAAGGCGATGGGCGAGGCCTTGTGCTGCGGTGAGACGAATGTGCTGTGCTGGGTCAAGCAACCAATAACAGGCCAGTTCGGCATGGATGGGATCACTGCGGCCGACCGAATAGGCCACGACATGATCACGCATTTCAGGCGGCATCGCCGGGAAGCTCTCGGTCAGCGCGTGATGCAGAGCAAGTGGTTCGCCCTCCGCCTGCTGGATAAGTTCGGCAAAGAGTCCTTCCAGCAGAACATCACCTTCAGCAGAATTGGACGCGCGCCGACCAGCAGCAGGAACGACCTCTTCGGCCTGAAGTGCGAGAGCAGCCGGCGCGGGCAAGCCATTTCGGGTCCAAAGCTTCGCAAAGAGCAAACTATGCGCGGATGTCATCCGGCCCTGTCCGCGTGCTAGTTCAAGCGCCGCTTCGACTGCATCGATAAGCGCTTGGCCACGTACTTTGCCGTTTTCACGGGCGATGCGGGCAGCATCAAGTCCTGCTCCTAGAAGGTCGAGCAAACCCTCGTCGCGTGGGCTTGGCTCTGCGATGGCGCAAATTCGTGCAACGATCTGACCGCCCAGAGCCGGTCGATGCAGTAGATCCAAGCCGAGACGTTCAAGAACCTCCGGGCGCGCCCCGAAACCGTCATTGCCTGCGGCTTTCAGAGCGGCCAATGCCTCATCGATCCTGCTCTTCGCCATTGTTCACCATCCTGGACTGCGTGACTTGTGGGGCCAACCTACCAATGCCATTCTGACTTGTCAGGAAGTCACGGCATGATTGCCGCCCCAAAAACTTGAGCAGTTCAGCTAAACAGCATGCCCTCGTGCCGAACCCTTGGTGGCGCTGGATAGTGCCTGATGCAAGCATCCGTCAGCCCGCCGTCGCCACCCACACCTGTTTTGTCCTGGTTTCCATCAAGGAAGCAACTTGCAGTGATATGACGAGCCGAGCGATAATGGTCGCATGTATAGACACTTGAGCCGTTTCAGACTTCGTCGCGCCGATCTCGCTGGCATTCCCTCATCGGTGGCAATCGGGATTGGTTTACTTTTCCTTGTGGGCGGGATGGCTCGAGCCGAGGAAGCACCCATCTTTGAAGCACGTGTCAGCAAGGTTCTGGACGGAGACACCTTCACGCTGAGTGGCGAGTCGCGTCGAATTCGTGTCTGGGGCCTCGATGCACCGGAATGGAACCACCAGGGCGGCTCAACCGCCACGTCGACCCTACGCAGTTTGATATCCGGGAAGCATCTACGTTGCGCTGTTCTGGACGTTGATCGGTATGGACGCCTCGTTGCCCAATGCCTGCTGCCCAACGGCCGAGACATTGCTGCAGAGATGATCCGTTCCGGCGCTGCCACAGAATACTGCCGATACTCCGGCGGCTACTACGGCACGTGCTAAAATCCTTAGCGCTACCTTTATGAGGACATTGAGCGCAATCACCGCTCCCAATCGTGCTCGCCCCGAGCAGGAGTGGATGCGAGCAGCCGCTCAGCGTGCAGTGCCTCTTTCAGCGTCAGCCCGAGCGCCAAATGCGACTTAGCCGAAGAAACAACCGCCCGCGCGATCCACTGCCGCTGGTCTGCGTCATCGAAATCACCAGCTAGCGCATCCGTCCGCCCGCTGGCCAGTTCTGCCACAACCCCGGTGCCATACCGCTGACGCAGCTCATCAGCGAACCGCTCAGCATGGGCATCTCCCCGGAACTCAACCTTGCCATCCGCCTGCATGATGCGGCCCATCGACCCGAGGGCGCGCAGCAACCGGTCATTTTCGGGAACGACTTCATGCGCCCGGGAATGCTCGATCTGCTTGGCCGCCGCTTCATAGAAGCCTTCAAGACCATCTACGACCTTCCGACTCTGATCCGGATTTCGAAGATCGGCATGCCGCCGCCCAGACAGGGTTGCCAAGTCACTGCGCACCCAATCGCGCTCTTCCCAGGCATTGGCGGCCCCTGTCTCCAGACGCTCGGCCATCCGGTCACCACTGAGACCCAAGGAAACTGCCTTGCCGACGATATCTGTTTTCAGCCGGTCGGCGGCACCTAGCTGCAGTTCGACGGCCTCCTTGCCCTGTGTCAGGCGGTCACCCTCAAGACCCGTCGCGTAAAGCTTGGTCTGCGGCAGCATCTGCAGCAGTTGCGCGCCGCGGGCGTCCCCCAACCCCTTCGCAATGTCGACGGCATAGCCATAAAGCTCGTCCCGCATTTCCTTGCGCTCGGCGACAGGCATCTTTCGGATCTTGCCCTCCGCCTCTGCCATCCACCCGCTGAAATGCCGGTCCAGATCGGCCCGCTCAGCCGTCGCGGTATCGCCCGGAAATGGCTGCAACACCCCGCCCCGCCGCAGGGCTTCTTCCGCCTTGGCAATCTTCTCGCCAATCTCCGGCAGCCCGGTCAGTGCCGCCACATGCTTCAGGCTCCTCATTGCATCCGCCGTGCGCGCCATCGTGGCCAACGCATCGTCCAGCGCCTTGCCCTCACGCGGCCGTTCCTCGGGTGCCCGGCCCTCTGCCCGCGCCCGCTCGATCTCTGCCCGTGATGGCCCATATGTCAGCAAGCCGCGCTCGGCGCGCGAAGTGGCATCCAGAAACACGCCCTCCTCGGCCGCAATTGCCGCCATGCGCTCCTTCATAACCTCCAGGTTGAAGGCATGCTCCTTGGCCATGAAGAACCAGCTGTCATTCACCGTGCCTCGGTTGTTGACCACCATGTGGACATGCGGATGCGCCTTGTCGGTGTGCAGGGCAGCGACATAGGACCAGACATCATCCTGATGCTCGCCCGACTGGAACATCTCGAAGGCCCAGGCCTCGGCAATCAGCTTTGCCTTCTCCGGACGGATATGAGACGGGAAGCTCATCAAGAGATGTGTCGTGTGGCCGTTCTTGGGTGAGCCACGCCAATCCTCGACCCAGTCGCCGACGATGTCATTCCGCTCATCTTTGGTCAGACCCTTGGCGTCGGCATCCAGCACGACCCCGTTGCCGAAGATCGAGGCCGACTTCGAGAACAGGTAGTCCATCTGGGCGGCCAACTCCTTGGCATTGGCCGTGCCACCCTTGCCGATTTTCTTCAGGATCGCCGCGCTTGAGCCCAGCGAAAACCGCCACAGCTGGCTGGCGCGAGTTGAGAAACTGAACCCGCGCTTGGGCGAAGACGAACTGCCCGCCTTCACTCTGCCCTGCTGCGGCCGCAGAAAGTTGATCTCCCCGAGAACGGCCTCGGCAACCCCGATGGGGCGCGACCCAAGCTTAACCATGGCGCGCGCCCTCCTGAGCTTCGACAAATTTCCGGAACAGCGCCACGCCCTGACGCCGGCGTTCGGCGATAATCTGGCTCAGCGCCTTCGCCACCATCGGCAACGACCGCCGCAACTCGTCCACCGACGCCCACTGCGCCTTGACCATCGGCGCTCTGCCCCGGTTCGCAGCCAGAGCAATCTGGTTCACGTTGGTGCCGATCTTGCCCAACTCGTAGCGGATTTCTTCGAGCTTGGCGCTGTCCTCCCGGCTGAACTCGAGGAAACCTGAGGCCATCCGCACCACTGATCGCACCCCGTCCGACCGGGACTTTGCGCCAAGCTGGGTGCAGAGCGCATCGAAAGCATGAAGTTCATCGGCGGGCAACCGGCAGCTCACGACCTGTCCTTTGTCCTCCGACCGAGGCCGTCCGCGCCCAGCCCCTTGCTGCACTGCAGAATCAGAAACTTCATTGCCAGCCTTCGCCAAATCCTTGGACCGTGACTTAAGTCTTGTTTTGCGAAGATCTGATTTTACCGCCAACTTCTGCCACCGATTATTTGTAGACACATCGCATTTCCTGCCACTCTTCCTACCCCTTCCTTCACCTCCCTTTCAAGTGCAATCTAAGCGCGATTTATGCTCTTGCAGATTGTGCTGACCTTGGGTAACTCCCCCGCCACCGAATGCGTTTCGCTGATCGCGCAACACACAAGGTGAGACAGGGATCGCGCACCCCCAGCCACATGGCCAGAGGCGCATTTTCCTTGTCGTTATGGGCCTAAAGCCTTGTTTTGTTTACCGTGCGGAGCCTGTCGTTCAGTGTTCAGGTTCCGGAGAAAGGAAGTGTGGGATGCGTCTTGTGGCATCAGGGATGTGTGTTCGGGGTTCCGCCTTGTGATACACGCATTGCGCGATCAGATAAAAGACATACGCATCCAGTAATCAGACAAACGATTAAAGAGATACGCCTTGCGCAATATGATTTGCGTAAGCCGGTTTCTGATATCCGCAATCGGCGTTCAGATTAAAGCGATGTGAGTTAAGATAATAGATTTAAGCGTTCCGCATTGTGAGAAACGCACTCGGAGAAGTGAGGAAGGTGGTATGGGTTACGGGATACGTGTTGTGCTGGTGATGAACCGCAAGGGGGGATCGGGCAAGAGCACCCTCTGTCGCGCCTTGGCTTCTGCTGCGGCTGCACGGGGCGAGACGGTGACGATCTTCGACACCGATGCCTCAAAATCCTGCCTCACGTGGATGCAGGCGGGAAAGGAGGCCGGCAACTGGTCCCCTTTGGTTGAGGTGATCCACACGCTCGACGCCCTCCGGGTGGCAGAAGCAATCGGGCAGATCTATGAACAGCCCGATCAAGAGCACCTCATCCTGATCGACACCTTCGGCGGCGGATCTGAAGCGCAAGACGTTCTGGCGGTCGCAGCTCACCGGATCATCTGCCCGATGATGTTGTCGCGCGGTGATCTCAGCGAGACGCTGGAAACGGCCAACTGGTACCTCAAGCTGCGCGGCCGGGTGGAAAAGCCGGGCGAGCTTGCAGGGTTTTCTGTGTTGCTCAACCGTGTGCCTGTGCGGGTGTCAGAGACCGAGCGGGCGGTGGCTGAAGAGCTGTTCCAGTCCTTGCCTGCCCTTGAGATCTATCTTGGTAGCCGCGCCGCTTATGTTCGGATGGACAGAGAAGGGCTTCTCGGGGTGATCGCGGACAAGACGCCAAACCGGGCGCTTGCTGCACATGTCCAGAGTGCCGTGAAGGAGGCAGCGGACCTTCTGGAGGAAATCGACCAGCTGATCCTCAATCCGGCGGAGATCGCATGATGGCGCAGCGCAAGGACATGATGCGGATCATCCGGCAGGACATAGGGTTTTCGGCCAAGCTGGGTTTTGGTGGGAATCTGGGTGCGAGTGATGTTGCTGGTCGGGCAATCCCGGTGCCGCCGACATCGGTTGATGCATTGACCGAGACAGACCCTTCGTCACCCGCGATTGCGGCGGCGGCGGCGGCGACGCCAGGTGGCGACGCAGGCGAGGTCAGCATCAGACCCTTTGGGTCCAAAGAAGAGTCCCGGGACGAGAAGAAGGTTTTCAATACCCAGAGGGCTTCGGATGGTAAGGCGGCTGGTCTTGCAACTGGGTCAGTTGCGCGCGGGCATGTTGTCCATGTCTCATTGTCGCTGACCACCCGTCAGGCAAGGCTGGCAGAAGAGTGGGCCACGGCTGCGCGTTGCACCGTCCAGTTTTTGATCCGTCGCGTTGCCCAGAGTCTGCGCGATCAGGTCTTCGACGATTGGGAACGGGATGGGATGCCGGAGGTCGAAGAGTGCCGCGGCGCACGGGGCAAGCATCCGACCAGCGTGACCTTGACCTTGCGCCCGCAGTTCGCAGCTGACCTCGCGAAAATCCATGACCCGCTTGGCATTCTTGGATTGGCGCGCGCCATGGGCCCCGCCTACCGCGCCCGGTTCCAGGAGGCTTTCGACGTGGCACTGGCCAAGGCAAAAATTCAGACAACAAACGAGGGAGACGAACAATGACCAGCACAGAAGCCCCTGCCCTCAAGCGGACCATCCCGCCGTCTGAATTTGACATCGGCACACCCGTCGAATGGATGGTCGATCCGGATCATCGCGCGAGGATCCTCGGGGTGACCTATGAGTTCAGCCAAACAGGCGAACGCAAGACCGTCTGGTACACGCCTAACAAGCGGCGCGCAAAGAAGGCATTGGTCTTGTCTGAGTTGACCCAAACGTGAATTGGGTTGGCGCGGCGCAGCTTATCCGCCGTCTTTATGCGGGCTGGCTTCTGCGCCCGCCCGCTGGCGAAACGAAGAGACCCGGCGGCTTGCGCCACCGGGTCGGATCTCCGGGGTCTCAGCCCGCGAACTGATCCTCGCGGTCGACCAGTTCAGGGTCTTCGCCTTCACCAGCCTTCGGGCGGCTCAGGAAGTCGACCTTCTCCGCGATGATCTCGCAGCCGTAGCGGTCGACCCCGGCGGCATCGGTCCACTTGGTGTAGTGGATGCGGCCGTGGACCATCACCTTCATGCCCTTTTCGCAGTTATCGGCGACCGTCTTGCCGAGACCGTTGAAGCAGGTGATGCGGTGCCATTCGGTGTCCATCACGCGGTAGCCGTTCTCGTCGCGCTGGACCCGGCCTTCGGACAGGCGCGGGCGCGAGGTGGCGAGGGTGAAGTTGGTGATCTTGGTCCCGCCTTGCGTGGTGCGGACTTCCGGGGACTGACCGATGTTGCCGGCGAGGATGACGATGTTCTGCATTTGAAGCTCCTGTATCTGGCTGAAGGGACCATCCCTTCGACAAGACCCGAAAGAAGCCTGTCGGCTGAGGCTTGCACGGTGGCCCTTTCGCCACCGGAAACCCCCGAAGGCGGGGGTGGTGCGGGCTGGGAGCGGCACGCGACCAACACGGCCCGGGCCTGAGCGGGGTTGCGAGCCAGAGGCTGAACAGGCTTAGGGGATTGTCAGTCGAAGGGAGGTGCCTGAGCTGGGATCACAGGAAGCGGCAGGGCAGAACGATGACACCCTTCCCCCGGCGATGTCAGACCCGGAAGGCCAAGAGCCCGGAAAGAGAGAAACCAGATCAACACCGACCAAGCCGAATGCACCGCCAATCCGATGGGTAGAGGTGGGTCCTGCGCGACAGGCAGGCCGCCAGGATGGGCAGACCAAAGCACCGGCCCGCGAAACCGGTGAGGCCGTGTCGCTTGCTGCGATCTGGAGGGCATATTGGTGATGGTGGTTCCGGTTCGCCCTGACGCCATGTGCCGATGTCCCGACTGTGACCGTAGGGTTGCAAAGAGTGTAGGGGATGGTCGATACCCCTGCCCGGCTGGAAAGAAGGTGATGCGCGTTCATCAGGACATCGAACCACAGGAGCAGATCGAAGGGCCTAGCGACAACATGAATGGCCGACTGCCGGCGCGAGATGACGGGTCGCGGCACGTTGATTTGCTCGGCGTGGCTATTGGTCAAATCAAGGACGATGATATCTATCGCTCATGCTAGGGCCATGCACTGAGTTATAGAAACCAGTTCTATTGCTCATTGCCCTGACCTTCAGACAAATCGACCAAGCGCGGCCTGCTACCGCTGATAGCCCCGCCGCTGCTTATGAGCGGCAAGCCGCATCAGCGAAGTGATCGCCCTGCCCTCGTCCTCATGGCTCTCGATCAGGGATTGGCCACGTGCGCCAATTCTTCCCCATTCACGAATGAGACAGGCACGACCGAACAAGTCGCGCTGAACGCTCAATCGGTAGTAACGCCGCATGTTAAGGGCCAAGTCGATACGACGCAGATCCAGCGTCGTCGGGAAGATTTCTAGCTGGACACCTGAATCAAACATGTAGTGATCATACCGACCATCACCACCATATCAAGTGCAGAACGCGCGCCCACACGGTGTTCCAAGGCAAACCTAAAGGGTGTCATCCCCTCGAGGGAAACGTCACCACATTCGTAGCTATCGTCCGATGTTGAAAATCCAGCCCTGCAGCCCAAAGCGGTGACCTGCGCCAGAGCATTTCCTCGATGCCGCCACCACCCGTCCGGACTAGCAGCCCCACCCATTCAAGTGGCATCGCGACTGCGCTGAACAACCCGCCCGCCGGACCACGCCATCCACCGCCTGCACTGGGGCCATAGAGGAAGTTCGCCAGTTCAGGCAGCGTAAAGCCATCCTGCGGCATCCGGTTGATTGCTTGCAACCACAATTCCAAGTCTCCGCCAGGCGCCTCACCCGTGCGCATGCCTTCGGAATGGTCAAACCGAAACAAAAACGCTGGCGCGATGGTGACAAAGGCCGCCTCTGGGTCTGCCACAAGTGTCATGCCCGGCTTTGTTAGCCGCCAGCCACCACCCATTTTGCGCCCAAGGCGCAAGGATGTGAGGAGGACGCGCAAATACTCCAAAGGCGGGACACCGTATTCATCGAGCACCTTGTTGACAGAATACAGCTTTTCGGCAGTCCAGTTCGGGAAATTCATACGCCGCACGACCCAATCAATGCAGTGCCGGTTCCACGCACCTAATTTGGTCAGTCTGATTTCACTATGCTCAACCTGATACGCCGCGATGGTCTGAAACGCGCGCAGCATCGGCGCACTTGTTTGCACCAAGTCGACTCCAGGATGCGGTCGAAAATTGATAGAGTTGGTCATGGGGCAGCCATTGAAGTGGACGACAAGGGAAGCGACATCTTCGGCAGTTTGCGATTTGCTGGACCGTTGCGGCGGCAAGCCATTAAAGTCCAGCTCAAATCAGGTTTTCATACTCGCGCAGAAAGTCGGCTGTTTGCAACAATCCCTGCCCTTCCAGTTTCAGGACCAGTGCGGAAACCGTATACTTCGGATCTTTCAACCGTGCGCGCATGTCGCGCAGCGCGCCAATTGCAACGGCGTGATCCAAATCCATTGCGTTGGTAATGAAGTCGTCGGGCGACATGACTTCGATGCCCCAACGATCAAGTACGTCCTGCGGGAAATCTTTGAGGTTGTCAGTTACTAGAGTATCGCAGCGAGCAGCTATGGCCGCAGCCAGTACATGTTCATCATCGGGATCGGGCAGCGAACCAAACAGGTTCGCACTTTCGCTCGGTGAAACGATCGCTTCTGGAAATGCCCTTTCGATGGCGCGGCGCTGACGCCCAGGATCAGCCGTGCCTTTTAAGATCGCCAAGATCGCCTTCTCGGTCTCGTCCAGAATGCGCGCGGACCAGTAGGGTCGAAACAAGCCAGCCTCGGCCAAACTCAAAATAATGTTCCGCTTGAGGCCACCCCCAAGGACGCAAGCATCGATGATAGCCGCGTATCGGTTCATCGGGCCGCTCAAATCAGGTCGCCCTCCGCGTCCAGCCCCGCAAGTTCGGACAGGGCATTGGATCGGGCCTGGTCGCGTTCGGTCATGTAGGCGAAAAGATCCTCTGCCCGGACACGACGATGGCGACCAACCATTGTGAACGGGATGTCGCCCTTTTCGAGCAACTTGATCAGGAAGGGCCGGGAGACATTCAGCATATCTGCCGCTTCTTGCGTCGTGAGCTCAGCTTCGACCGGGATCATGCGAAACCCGCGGCCAGTTGAAATCAGGCGCAGAATATCCAGCAAGGTATCGGTGAGCGCCGGCATAAGCGTGATGTTGCGCGTCTCGCCGCCATCGACGGCGAGCGAGAGGTCGACTGGTTGGCCCTCGGTCACCTGCGAAGCGATGATGTGACGAAGTTGATCTGCGTTGTTGATCTCGACCTTCGTGGGTAACCGGTTCGAGAACCGCTCCTTGTGCAATGCCGCCATTTTGCCCTCCTGCATCGCCGTTCGGCGTCCATCTAGAGATGGGTGTGCCATGCAATCGAAGCAAGCGCAATATTCGAATTATTCGAAACGGCCAGTGTCCAGCACTCAATTATGCTCGGGCACTCCCAACCCGGCCGAGATCACAGGGCAAAATCATTCCTGATCAGAGCTCTAACTTCGGGCCAACCACTCTAATTGGCAAAGTCTTGTCTGCAACAATGCCCCGCTTGTGTCCACGAACTCGGACGACCTTGCCACTGGAGTAGCGCCGCTCATGCTCGCTCACCCAGTGTTCGGTCGGTGTCGCGCGGCCGGAAGCCCGGGCCGCTTCGAATTGACGCCGTGCTTCGCGCTCAACGAGGTGCCGTTCGCCGGATGGTCCGATGCGGATGGTAAGATGGGACCGGAGCGTCTCCGTCATCCAAGTCTTGCCGAACTTTCGGGCGGTCTTCGTCTGCTCCGGCGAAAGACTTGGTGTTTCTTCGGACAGAAGATCATCCTCGCGCGCGGCTAAGGCTGCGAACATCATGAAGCCGATCACCAACTCATAGCTGACGTGCCCTTTGTGTTCTTCGAGCAAAGCCTGCACGTCTTTGACATGCTCATCCGTGTCGCCTCGGGCATGCGCCATCAAGACGTTCATCTGGGGTTGCCAAACTGCGTCGGTGAACTCCGGGCGACCACTCGACTTTCTGAGAACAAGAGTTGCCAGCGGCTCTATGAAACTGCGGTCCATCATACCGTTAAAGAGCCGTACGGTCATTGCGCCGTCCGACCGGTTGTCGAACAAGAAGCCTCGTTGGGAGAAGTGCCGCAGGTCAAGACGCGCCATCGTGGTCAGACCCCTGGCAACGCGGTCCACCCAGAGTTGTCGGGCGTCATATTCAACCCAGACAAGTTCGCGCGGAAAATCTACCTCGCGGACATAGGCTTCGATCTCTGACTCTTGTCGAGTCTCCCAAGGCATGCCCTGTACATCCATGCGCAAGCTGTCGAGATAGTTTGCGGCGCGATGATCGAGCAGATAAATGCGAGCCCCGCCGAGCTCGCTAAGGATTGCCCGGCGATTGACCCGGGTTTCTTCGGTAGGAACGTTGCGGCCAACGAGATCAAATTCATTGCCGGGCCGCCCAGTCTCGAGGAAGCGCCCAAACTGCAAAGCAATCGTCTTATAGAGGATCATGTTTGGTCCTAAAGCAGGTACGGGTAGGCGGGCGTATTTTTCAGGCCCTACTTGCCGCCGCGAATTGTTCCATCGCCGCCTCAAGATTTTCCATGATTTCAGACATCAGAACATCGGGTTCCGGCAGATTGTCGAGGTCGGTCATCGTCGCGTCCTTGAGCCAGAAGAGATCAAGGCTAGCCTTGTCGCGCTGTAGCAGTTCGTCCCGCGAAAAGGCGCGCCAGCGGCCATCGGGCGTCTCTTCCGACCATGTCGCCTTGCGATCATGTCTGGCAGCAGGATTGTAGCAGGCTACGAAATCTTCCAGATGCGACTCGGATAGTGGCTTTTGTTTCAGGGTGTGATGAACGTTCGTGCGGTAATCGTAGAACCAGACTTGCCCGGTCTGCGGGTCGGGGCTAGCGGGCCGGTTGTCGAAAAAGATCACATTGGCCTTCACGCCCTGAGCATAAAAGATGCCCGTTGGCAGTCGAAGGATCGTATGCAGGTCGGTGTTCTGCAAAAGTTTGCGCCGGATCACTTCGCCGGCGCCGCCCTCGAACAATACGTTGTCGGGCACAACCACGGCCGCCCGTCCAGTGGTTTTCAGCATGGCCCGGATGTGCTGCACAAAGTTCAGCTGCTTGTTTGATGTCGTCGCCCAAAAGTCCTGCCGATTATAGGTCAGATCCTCAGTCTCCTGCTCGCCCTCGGCATTGGTGAAACTCATCGAGCTTTTCTTGCCGAACGGCGGGTTTGCCAGCACGATATCGACACCCTTTGAGGGAGCCGAAATCAGTGCGTCTGCGGGGGACACAAGGCTTTCGCCTGTCATCTCGCCGATCCCATGCAGGAACATGTTCATCAGGCACAGCCGTCGGGTGCCGGCCACGATTTCGTTCCCGACAAAGGTGTCGTGCTTCAGGAATGCCTTCTGATCCTTGTCGAGGGCGAAATGCGCAGGGTTGGTCAGGTAGTCATGCGCGGCCAGGAAAAAGCCGCCCGTGCCACAGGCTGGATCGGCGATGGTCTGGCCGGGTTCTGGGCGCATGCAGGCAACCATCGCCCGGATCAACGCGCGCGGCGTGAAATACTGCCCCGCGCCAGATTTCGTATCTTCGGCGTTGCGCTCCAGCAGCCCCTCATAAATGTCGCCCTTCACGTCGGCACCCAGCATCACCCATTTCGTGCCGTCCACCATGTCGATCAGGCGGAACAGTTTGGCAGGGTCGGTGATCTTGTTTTGCGACTTGGTGAAAATCTGCCCCAGCATGCCCCGCTGTTCGCCCAGTTTGCGCAGCAGCGCCACATAATGGGCCTCCAGGTCTGCGCCGCGCCGGGTGGTCAGGCTGCTCCAGTCGAACCCCATCGGAATGCCGATGTCACGGTTATATGGCGGGCGTGCATATTCATCGGCCATCTTCAAGAAGATCAGATAGGTCAACTGCTCCAGATAATCGCCATACCCCACGCCATCATCACGCAGGGTGGTGCAAAAACTCCAGACCTTGGAAACGATGGGGGCGGTGTTCATACCGATTTGCCTTCTACAGTTTGGTCGCCTTGTTTAGGCAGGGCAGGCCAGATATTTACCGCCATATTTGCCAGCGCCTCTCCGCGTGCGGAAATCACGGCCTCGTTCCACTGATCCAGCCTCAGGAACCACTTGTTCAGGAAAAGCCCGGTGTGCTCTTCCAACTTTGCGCGCTTCTCCAAGAACCCCTTGTTCCCGACCGAGATGTTCAAACCGCCCGTCAACAGAGTGAGGTTGCCAAGGGTTTGCACGATCGTGTCTCGGGCTTTCGCCTTCGGGTTGCCGGAGAACCGTTCGACGAACGCCCCCTCCTCGAATGGCCAGGCCTCAGTCCATGATTGAGGAAGGACATGTTCTGTCCACAGCCCGGCAGGCATTGGTATCTCTTCGGCGAACCTCGACCGACTGGCGAGCTCCAACTCCCAGAGCACATCTTTGATCCGGGTGTTCGGAGCCAGAGTGTAGGCTGCCTTGGTTAGCAGCCCATCGCGAAATTCTTTTTCATCTGGAAACCTTGTGCTGTCGCCTGGCCGTTTTGCAAAGAACTCCTGCAAAGCACCAACGCTGGCGCCTTTTTCCACGAACACCTGTGACAAGCTTTGGAACACACGGTTCAGGTTTTTCGCCGTCAAGCCGGACAAGGCACGGCGCACTACATAGGAATAGATCAGACGATAAAGGGTGCGCTTCTCGGCATTGGCAATTTTGCTGGCGCTGATCTGCATGGCAATGGGATACGCCGTGGTGACCTGCCAGGCGGACAACTTGCGCCCGAACCAGTGCAAGTCGGCATCCTCTGCAATCCGCCCTTCAAGCGTTTCATACATCGGGGCATATTTTCCCAACACGCGCAATTCGTCCTCGACCTGCTGAAAGCGAGGGCGGCCTTTCGGCACCGCGAAGGCACGGTATTCCGCGTATAGCTCGCGCATGGAAATCTTGTCGCCCGTTTCCGCGGCCAACACGTGGGCAAGGAAGTGGTCGATCCGAGGACGTGTGGGGCGTGCAAAGGGGGCCGCCTCGCGCCACCAGGCGTGGTCAAACGGATCCCAAAGGGTCTTATAAAGATCTTCGACCTCGGCTTGTTCCTTCTCAGCGCGGTAAAAGATGTTGTTGCGCACCAGATCCATCGCCAGCAACGGCTCGCCCTTTGAATTCAGCGTCTCGAAGATCACCTGCGCGTCGTCGCCTTCACCCAGCGTGATCACCACCAGCTTCATGCGGTTCAGCACGGCTGTCAGCATCGCCTCCAGCCGGGTACCGATGGCCTCGGTGGTGTCGGTCTCATCCGCGATTGTATCCACGGCGTCCGGCGTATCATCGTCCGCCATCATCTCGGCGGACCCGAACTGGGCAAAGCGGTTAATCAGCTGATAGAACTCATCATAGGCCCGCAGCGCCCGGAACGGCGTGTTCTTTGGCACGCTCCGCCCCCAGTAATTGGCAGCATACTGCGTCCGGATCGCCCGGTAGTCCTTGTCCATGATGTCATGGAACACCTTTTGGTCTGATGGGGTCGGTGTCAGTTTAAACCGGGTCAGCTTGTCTGTGTCTTTGGTTTTCAGGTTGTTGAACAGATAGCCGCCTACATGGGCTGCAACATCGCTGTGCCCGTGGGTCTTTGCCACTTCGCGCAACGCCGCAAGGAACAGTTGAAACGTGGTCAGTCGCTGTTGCCCGTCAACGATCTGCACCTTCGGCGTGACGCCGATCTGGGCCGCCTCGCCGATGGGGGCAAGGATCAGCGCCCCCATGTAATGCTGAAACTTGCTTTCGCCCTCCAGCACCTCGATCGCCTTGGCCTCGACGTCCTGCCAAAAGGGGAGGAGTTGAAAGTCGTGCCATTGGTATTTCCGCTGATAGAGCGGCACCATGAACCGGCGGCCTTCGGCAAGGATAACCTCGATGGGGTGATCGTCAGCCTGCATGAGCGGTCTTTCTGGGTTTTGTCTTGCCCGCCTTTGCCCGTTCGGCCTTGATGCGGGCCAAAAGGGTGGGGGCGGGTTCGTCGGTGGGGTCTTGGGGGACGAGGCTGCCTGCGAATGCACGTTTCAGGATGGATTGGCGCAGGGCGCCCGAGCGGGACAGGGCGGCGTCGATCTCGGCCTCCATCCTGTCGGCGGCGGTAAGGCGGGCGTCGAGGATGCGGATGATTTCGGCTTGTTCGGCGGGGGAGCAGATGGGGACTGGGAGGTTTGCGATCTTCGAAATACTCAAGGTATGCAAACCGGACGTTGAACTTGCTTGCGCCTTGATCAAGTCGCGGCCAACCGGCGAGATCATAAACAACATCGCAAACTGTGAATCTAACAGCCCATCTGGCGAAAAGCGGATTAAATGGTTCTGGTGGGTGATGTCCGGGATACTTCCGTCCCAAACCGCCACCCGTCCGATCTGATCAAGTGAGCCATTTCCTTCGACGAAAAGCAGGTCACCTTTTTCAAGGCGTGATTTGCTGAACTCTTCATCGGTCACGCCAATTTCCGAGATGTGGTCAAGCCTCAGCTCGTTGGAATAGATGTTTGCAACCCGCAAATATTTAGCTTTTCGCGCCAAAGATTCACGCTTTTGATTTTTCGTCAGGCCTCCACTTGTGCGACCGACGTCTGACATGGGTGACCAGCGCCATGATGTTGGAACCTGCGCAACCTTACCAGAAGGGAAAACGGCTTCCCCAATGATCTCCGGCGGCCGCCCCGGCTTCCCAGGCTTCCTACCCACCTCACCGCCTGCGCGCCATTCGGCGAGGGCGGTTTGCCAGTCGTCGAGGGCGGACTTGTAGCGGGTTTCGCGTTCTTTTTGGATGCGGGCCAGCAGGGTTTTCGGGGTTTCCAACTTATCCGCGTTCTGCGCGCGCCAGTCGGCGGTCAGTTTGCCCTCGAACGCGGATTTGAGCAGGGATTGGCGGTAAAGCGCCAGCGTGGCCTTGGCCCCGCGCAGGTTTTCGGCGCCTTTGTCGATCCTCTCGAACATCGCCTCGATCTTCTCAACGATCCGGCGTTGTTCGTTTAGGGGGGGGAGAGGGATAGATACGGATTTCAGCTCATTTTGCCCGATGTTCCTCATGGAGGCTTGATTGCCAGTGGACACAGCAGCCAATTTGCGTTTGCCCTCTAAGCTTTGAAGGTATTTCAGAAGCCATGGCTTCAGAGCTGGATCGAGGTCCAGCCTCAGAATTTTGTCGCTCAAGAATAAATTGGGATGGTCATTCCGGACCAATACGACCGCGCCGACCAATTCCAGCGTGTTTGCTCGTGAGAACAGGAAGTCGCCGGCCTTGATTGCGGTATCCGACATGGGTTCGAAACTTTTTGGCAATGTCTTGGATTGAGCTGCGTCAAATGTGCCCCAAGTCACTGCGCTCACTTTGACAACGCCGCGCTCGTTTTCCTTTGGTGGTCGTTCCTCACATTTAAGGCTCTTCCCAGCTTGAATTGCCAAAAGCAAGTCGCCCATCGTGGCAACCGTCCACCCCTTCGGCAAATCCGTCATGCCGAGAGCGCCTCATTCATCTCGGTCATCACGGCCTCCATGCCTTCGCCAAACAGCGCATACATCTGCCCCATTCCGCCCTTGCCGTCAAAGGGCGCCATGTCCAGATCATCACGCTCGATGATGAAAGACGTGGCCAGGTGGTCGCGGATCATGTGCAGCCAGTCCATCTGATCCTTGGTGAATTTCTCGCCCGCGCCCGAATGGCGTTTCAGGATCCAGTTCTGGAAGTTGCGGCGCACGCGGTCGGAATGGCGGGTCAGCGTGGGATCAAGCCCGGTGACGCGGCGGATCAGCGCGACAAGGGCTGTCAGATCGCCTGCGGGCGTGTCGCCCTTATACCCGTCCAGATGCGCATAGGCACGCCAGACGGTCAGGGGGGCAAGGCGGGGTTGGTCGGTGGTCAGCCTGTGCAGCACGTCCTTGACCATGGCAAAAGTCACCTGCGACCGCCGTGCAGGGGTGTTGAAATAGATGGTCAGGGCGGCAACCTTATCGCGGTTGTCATTCAGGTAGGCTGCGAAATCGCTGGTGATCTGCTTGGCGTTTTCGGTGACATCGCCCGCCCATTCGGCACGCAGCAGTTTGTCTTTGCTATCATGGTCGATGGTCTGTTCATGGTCGCGGCGGATGGTGTCGATCAGGTTGATCAGCGGGCCGGTGAACAGGTTGGCGGCGTGCTTGATCCGCGCCTCACGCGCGGTGTTCATGGCGGCGTCATCCGGCTCGGGGTGGCCTGCGGCCTTGGCGTCCGCCTCGACCTTGTCGGCATCTATCGCGTCGAACAGATCACGGATGATGCCCGCCAAGGGGCGGCCCGCCAATTCCGCGATCTGCGCCTGATCGGTGGCGTCCAGTTTGGTATCCAGCCGCGACAGGCGCGAGGCAAGCGAGCTGACAGTTTCCTCGGACCGGTCGCCCATCATCAGACCGTAAGCAAGGTCTTTGAACGAGATCGACGGCTTGCTGTCCAAAGGCTGGCTGGCGGTCTTCAGCGATTTGGTCACGCCCACAGCATCAATGATGACATAATGGGTTTTCGCCAGCGCCGAGGGGCTGACCTTTTTCAGCGCGTCGGCATCGACCACTCGGGTGCCGCGCCCCTTCATCTGTTCGAAATAGTTTCTCGACTTCACGTCGCGCATGAAGATCAGACATTCCAGGGGTTTGACGTCGGTTCCGGTGGCGATCATGTCCACGGTGACGGCGATGCGCGGGTAATATTCGTTGCGAAAGGCGGAAAGGGTGGATTTCGGGTTCTTGGCCCCGTTGGTGATCTTGCGGCAGAAATCGTTGCGCTCGCCAAATTCAGTGCGGACCATCTGGATGATGTCATCGGCGTGGCTGTCGGTTTTGGCAAAGATCAGGGTTTTCGGCAGTTCCTTGCGGCCGGGGAAGATGGCTGGCCACTGGTCTCGGAAGGTCTGGATCACGGTGCGGATCTGGTCGGGGGCCACGATGGAACGGTCAAGCTGGGTCGCAGCATAGGCGGCCTCGTCTTCCTGCGTTTCCCAACGACGCGCACGGGTCTGGCGTTCGCGTTTTTCAATCAGTTGCTGGGCCTGCAGTTTGCCGCCCGCCTGACTGATTTCGGTTTCGATCAGGAAGACCTCGTTGCCGACGTTGACCTTGTCGGCGATGGCGTTTTCATGGGTGTATTCGCTGACGACATTTTGTTGGAAAAACCCGTAGGTGCGGGCGTCGGGCGTGGCGGTCAGGCCGATCAGAAAGGCGTCGAAATATTCGATCACCTGACGCCAGAGGTTGTAGATAGAGCGGTGGCATTCATCGATGACCACCACATCAAAGGTCTCGGGCGGCAGTTTCGGGTTATAGACCACCGGAAGGGGTTCACGGCGGCGCCATTGCTGATCTTCGGGGTGTTGGTCTTCGGCAGCCTCATCCAGCGGCTCGCCCTTCAGTGTGGCATACATGCGCTGGATGGTGGAAATCACGACCTGAGTATCGCCTGCCATCGACGGGGAGGTGAGGCGCTGGACGTTATACAGTTCGGTGAATTTGCGGTTATCGTCGTTCGGCAGATAGGCCATGAACTCGCCCTCGGCCTGTTCGCCAAGGTTCTTGGTATCGACCAGAAACAGGATGCGGCGCGCGCCAGCGTGTTTCAGAAGACGGTAGATCTGGGTGATGGCAGTGAATGTCTTTCCCGAGCCGGTGGCCATCTGGACCAGAGCGCGGGGTTTGCCCAGTTGGAGCGAGGCCTCCAGCTTGGTGATCGCCTTGATTTGACAGTCGCGCAGGTTATCGGTGTTCAGGTCCGGCAGCTGCTGCAACCCGGCGCGCAAGGACAACGGATCATTGCGCCAGGCCTTGAGGGTATCGGGGCGATGAAAGGTGAACACCTCACGCGAGCGGGGGCTGGGATCGCGACCATCGGTAAAGCGGGTAACGACGGCAGTGCTTTCGTAAAGGAACGGCAGCGGCTCGGCGTTCGACACCCATTTCAGCTTTGCGCTGGCATAGCCTGATGATTGCTCTTCAACTGTGGTCAGGCGTTCGCCCCAGCTGTCCGGCTTTGCTTCCACCACGCCAACGGCACGTCCATCGACGAAAAGCACATAGTCGGCAGGCCCGGTATCGGTTGGATATTCCCGAACAGCGACACCAAGGGCCGCATTCGGGTTCAGCGATGACTTGTCCTGCACCAGCCAACCCGCAGCCAACAGCCGCTTGTCGATCTGATCGCGGGCGATCTGTTCGGGGTTCTGGTTGACGGGTTCTAACACTGGCACACAAAGTTGTTTGTTTTCACAACCATGATGGTGTGTGGCCTGTTTTTCAATCCCTTAAGCCTGACGTGTTGAACTCAGTGACTGGAAACGTTTAGCCTTTTGGGGATGGAGACAAGGCGCAGAACAATTTTCAAGCCCTAGTGTTCTCCATCTGATGAGAGGGTCCCATGCACCACAGGCTTGGTCTGGTCACGTCAAGCAGCTATTTGGACTTACCTACGCAACAGCCCGTTCAAATGCTTGAACGCTGCCTCGAACCGGTCTTTTGTTTCGTCCGACACCTTCGGCCAAAGAGTGGATAGCTGCTCGGTGAAAAAGCGTGCGGGCCTGTAGTGGCCGAATGAACCAGACTTCATCGGGTTTTCGGCTAGCCAAGCGTCAATCGCCCGAAGCGTGCGCGGCACATTCTGGTTGAGCTTTGAAGGCGTGATTCTTGACGCAAGCTGTTTGCCGTATTCGCCGTTGACAAGTTCGAGATAGAAGGATCGGTCGAACATGTCCTCTACATCGGCTTCAGCAGTGCCGGTGAAGTCCGCGTACGTCGACACCTGCTTCTTGTTGAGCAGATTCTTCTTGTATAGGTCTTCGATGAGTTGCTTATCGCTGTTTTGAATATCCAGCAGCGTTGCAACGTTGATCCCCTTTTGCGAGCCGAGGAGCGCCACGAACGTTGGCACTTTTCCGCTGCCGCCGACGGGAGTGATGGTCCACTGTTCCGACAACCCCTCGCGGCCCTCGCGCTCCATTTGGGCCGACATCGCCCTGAGATAGAGCATATCCGCAACACCCTCGACAATAAGTGAGTTCGGACCGATGAAAAGGGTCTGCTGGATTTCGTAGCCGAGCGCGCCCTGCAAAGGGAATAAGCTATCGTCGGTGGCGTCGAACACGTTCGCCAGCACTTTCGTGCCGTCTTCTTCCTTGGGAAGAGCCTCGAGGGCATCAATGCCCAAATCCTGCACGATGCGAACCCGCTCGAACTTAGTCGGGTCGATCATGAACGGTGAGTGTGTGGTATATAGGAGTTGGTGGCCCGACAGCTCGCTGTCGAAATAGCGTAACAAGTCAGCCTGCGCTCGGCCGTGCAGTGATAGGCCAGGCTCATCGAGCAGTAGGATGACATTCTGCTTCTGGCGTTTTATGTCCTCGTACCAAGCCAAGAACGAGAAGAACCACACAAATCCCCGCGACCGATTGCTAAGCGGCGTCGTGGCCCAGTGCACTGAGTCATACACCTCGCCCCAGACGTTGACTCCTTGCTGCATCCCGTCAGGGTCTCCAGCTTTCGCGTCACGCACATCGAAGCGCATCTGTATGTGCTTGTTTTGAGACCAGTACTTGACGATACGCTGGGTTAGGTGGTTCCCAGCACCTTGCAGCTTGTTCTTCAGTTCCACCGTGTTGTTGGTGGCCACGAGTTTGCGGTGGTCGAGGCGCGCGAGGTTGATGAGGCCTATGAGCGGGTAGTCCGAGTCGAGGAGCTGGTCGCTGTCTTCGCGCGCAATGAGGGCGTTGAGGTTGGCCTGCCCTTCCATCTGGTAATACTCATCGAAGTAGAGAAACTTGGGCACGCGGGGCCAGATCAGGTTGTGATAGATGTAAGAGCGAACATTGCCACTCTTGGTGACCTTATCGACCAGAGATTTAAGCGCCATGACAGCTTCGGTAGCTTCTGCAACATTGATGGTATCAGCAAATGCCTGCCAGCCTGAAGCTTCGAGCAGCTTGGTCTTTAGGTCATCAGGCAACGCTGAGTTGTCAGCGAGGTGCTTCCTTGCAGCAGCCTCATCGCATGTCAGGAAACCCTTGCTGCTATTGTTGCCATAGTAGCATTCACGGGTAAATGTTGGGCCGGTGAATGCCTTTGGTCCGAAGACTTCTGATATAGCGTCGAAGTCATCCTGTTCGAGTTCGTAAGTGCAATTGACAACTACAGCCTTCTCGCGCTCGCCACTTTCGACCGCGTGCAAGTAGTCCTCGACCTCGCGCTTGGGGTAGTCGTAAGTCTCGTCGAAAACCGCGTCCTTGGGTCGAATAGGGTTGGTGCGATAAAGAGCAGTCAGAACAGTGGTTTTGCCTGCCTCGTTCTTGCCGACGAAGCAGGTTGTCTGATCGTCTACCTTTATAGGACCAGTGTCCCAGATGCTGCGGAACTCACGGACCCTGTATTCCTTCAGCTTCATCGCAAATCACCCCGTTATGTTCGCCCCCAACGTTACCAAAACAATCTATGAGTGAACAGGTATCGAACGGCAAGTCTCGCCCCGCGATGCATTAGTGGCCGCTTTGAAGAAGGAGCACGCAATATTTGGTAGCACCAGCAGACCGCTCTAGACCGAAAACGAGATCTGAGGGGGCTCACGCCCCCTTCTCGAACTTCAGAACCGGGATGCCGAGCTTCTTGGCCTTGTCGGCGAGGTTTTCCTGGATGCCATTGCCCGGGAAGACGAGAACGCCCACAGGCAGCACTTCCAGCATGGCATCGTTGCGCTTGAAGGGTGCGGCCTTGGCGTGCTTGGTCCAGTCTGGTTTGAAGGCAACCTGCGTGACCTTGCGGGCTTCAGCCCATTTGGCGGCGATGAGTTCAGCACCCTTGGGGCTGCCACCGTGGAGAAGGATCATGTCGGGATATTTGGTTTGGACCTGATCCAGCTTGCCCCAGATCAGGCGGTGATCGTTGAAGTCGGTCCCGCCGGTGAGTGCGATCTTGGTGCCTTGGGGCAGCATCACTTCGGTTTCCGAGCGGCGTTTGGCGGAGAGGAAATCGCGGCTGTCGATCAGCGCTGCGGTCAAGTGCTTGTGGTTCACCATCGAGCCAGAGCGGGGCCGCCAGGTGGAGCCGGTGTGCAGCTCAAACGCCTCGGCGCTGCGGTCGCGGAAGGCTTCCAGACAATGCCGCCTTTCGACCAGGCTGGTGCCTTCGGCCGTCAGGCGCTCAAGTTCGGTCGATTTCACCTCAGAGCCGTCCTGTTCACGCTGCAGGCGGTGTTGCGCCACTTCATTGCCGTCGAGCAGGCGCTCGGTGCGGGCGGCGGCGCGGTGGAAGAGGTTGACCTGGCCCCAGAGCAATTCTTCGAGGTCGGGTTCCATGCGGGTGTCGCCAAGGGTTGCGACGAGGGCATCGAAGATATCGCTGACCGCGTCGATGAGGCGCTCGGGTTCCGGCATCGGGCGCAGATCGACCTCGTCCTGAAAGGCACGGGTGCCGTAGAGCTGAAGCTCCTGAAGCGCCCAGGCGGTCTGGGAAAGGGCGGGGCTGCGGTCGAAATCCTCGCTCTGGAATTGGGTCGTCATGGTCTTTTGCCTCCGGCTGCTCGGGCCCGCGCGACAACCCGCGCGGCCTTCATGGGCTGCGAAAGCCGTGGGAGGGGACGCCCTTTCA